>OGJK01000046.1_pt1 | contig 124449 bp, 107 predicted proteins | sample 1571961 | NCBI WGS metagenome assembly OGJK01 (sample SAMEA2582120, study PRJEB24529) | metagenome | biome: Human gut stool | place: China | collected 2011 | reverse complement strand
ATAGTATCCACCTGCTCTCCAGAAAAGAAAAAGGACCGCTGCACCTCTATGGTGGCTCTACGACGGCTTTTTTTCTTTTGCCGTCGTCCGGCAGATTATAGTTCTATTCTTTACCTATATGCTATATGGAAAATTTGTAGAATTTATAAAGATTAGAAAAAATAATGAGCGATACCGCAGTATCGCCCTCTAATTTCTTAATATGGAATTTTGATAGTAACCTGTGCGCCGCCAGTCTTTTTAGAATTGCTTAGAACAAGCTGCCCGCCATGTTGCTTGATAATGCTGCTTGTGATATAAAGTCCCATACCAAAGTGCATATTAGAAGTACGGCTTTTGTCGCCCATGAAAAACTGTTCCTGTGCATGATGTAGGGCCTCTGGCGTGAAGCCGCCTCCCTCGTCCGTTATAGATATATGCAAAAAGCAGTCAGTTTTTTGCACCGTTACATAAATTGTCCCCTGTGGTGGAGAATAGTCTAACGCATTGCTTATCACGTTCATAATTGCCCGTTCCAACAGCAGCTTATCCGCCTTGAGTGTACCCAGGTTACCCCCCGTTTCCAGTTGCAGACAAATTCCTTTGGTAAGGCATAAAGAGCTTGCCTGCGCTTCAATCTGGCCCATGTAATCAGCTATATCAAATCTCTCCAAATGAAGCTGATACCCGGCGACTGTCTGGGAAATGTCAATTAACGCTTTAATATAAATGCCTATCCGCTCGGAGCTTTCAGTGATGTAACCCGCATATAGACGTTGTTCGTCGTCAAGCTCCGTTTCATTTATCAAATCAATATTTCCTTGAATGACGGTCAGAGGTGTTTTCAAATCGTGAGCGAGTGCTGCAATCTGTTCTCTCTGTAACTGTTCCGCGTTCCATTGCTTCTCTAAAGATATTTTCAGATTATCTTTCATATTTGCAAAAGAGCAAAGTACATCCTCAAATTCTTTGATTTTTGAATGTCCCACTTCAAAACCAAGATTTTGTTCTGCTACCTGCCTTGTCGCTTCAAAAAGTGGGGAGAGCTGCGTCCTCATATTTTTTGCAAACTTCGCTGCCAATATCACGCATACTGCAATACAGTTGATTGCTATAAAAATATAAAGTAGAATTTCCGGTGAGGGAAAATGCTCATAAAGCCATTCATTTGTAAACTGTGAACCTATGTAATATTGCAGCACCACATATTCATTTTCGCGGGTCACAAGCAAATACTGTTTGTTGAGGTTTGTATTTATCTTCCCGGATATTGCGTATTCCATAGCCCGGTCCAAATCGTCACCCTCTAAGGTCGTTTCCGTCACTTGATAATTTTTATCCAGCACCAAATATTTACAGCCCATAGGAAGCTGCACATCTGCCAAATCCGGCGTTGCGGCAATAACAGGAGCAAGGTTTTTTGTGATGCGTTCTGAATAATTCGCATAGGTAATAAGCCCTGTACTGGTTCCGGCTAAAATAAGACTGAATGGTATTGCCACCGCACCTATTAGTCCAATCAGCAGCATACATAAGAATTTCCAAAAAGACGCTTTCAGTGATGTTGTTTTTTTCATTCCCATTTATACCCAATCCCCCAGACTGTCGCTATCGGCTGAATATCCAGTTTGTTCAATTTTGACCGGATATTCTTGATATGAGTAGAAATTGTAGAATTATCACTGTCGCCCTCTAAGCTGAAAACAGCTTCGTAAATTTGTTCTTTTGAAAATACCTGTCCTTTATTCCTTGCAAGATATTCACAAATCAGATATTCGCTTTTCGTTAAGGCAACAGGCGTGTTATCCACCCGTAATTCTTTTGCAGATAAATCAATTTTTATGCGGTCAAAGGTAAGTGCGGTATGTCGTTCCCTACGTTCACGCCGTAAGTGGGCGTTTACTCTCGCCCGCAATTCTGCAATGCGAAATGGTTTTGTCAGATAGTCGTCTGCTCCCAGACCAAGCCCAAATGTGATGTCATGTTCCATTGTCTTTGCAGTCAGAAAAAGAATAGGGTAGTCCACAAGGGAACGGATTTTATCACAATAAGAAAAACCATCTATATCCGGCATCATAATATCCAGTATAATCAAATCGTACCTATTCAGTTTATCAAGCGGCACCTGTGCAGCAGAGGTATAGGCAGTTACAAAATGCCCGTCCTTTTGCAGTCCATTTTTCACAAGCTCTAAAATAGCCTGTTCATCATCAATCATAAGGATCGCTGCCATATTGTTGCCTCCTTTCGTTGTCCTTTTTAGTATAGCACAAGCTCCAAGGGCAGGAAAGCTGTCATTGTCGCTTTGCAATATAGTAGTTATTATTTACCTCGACCGCAACCGCTTCCGCTTTATCGGTTCCGTAAATCTCATAGACATCTGTGTAAAACCAACACTCTCGCCCCTGTCCGGCATTTTCCCCGTACCAGTCAATCTTGCTTAAATCTTCTTTTGACAAAGGGATTTTCGTTTCTGTATCGAATGTAACACTTTCAGCAAGAATATCAATGTAGCTGCCTAATTCATCATCCGATACCATATCAGACGTTACTTGATAAACCGCCCCGCCCCAAAGAAGCTGTGTCGCATTTTCTGGATTGACTTCAAAGCTGTCATTTATAGATTCTTCTGTTTTCTTAAAATCAAAAACAGTATCGCTATCTTTGACATTTTTGCTGATAACAGCTTTATGATACCCTCCGTTTACATCTACAATAAGATAATCGTCTGCGTTAGGAGCCGCATATACATTGAGAAAAGGAATAATGTAAGCGGCTTCTGGTGCTTTCTCCGCCAAATCCGCTAAGGATTGAAAAGTTGCCGGTTCAACATTTTCTTGCAGCAATATTTTTCCGTTCTCGTCTATGGCGGCAAGCTGCCGGATATATCCAATCCATTCTCCAAGCCCGCCATTTGATACGGTATCTGCCAAAATGGTGTAATCGTTACCTTTATAGGAAAAACGTGTTACATTTTCCGTATTCAAATAGCATTGTTCCTTGCCACTGGAATATTCTTCGATTCTGTCCTGTAAAGTACAGCCTGCAAGAGAAAAGCATAAAACAAAAGCAAACAAAAAGACGATAACCATTTTTCTATTTTTATTCATAATTTTTCCGTCCTTCCCAATGAGAAAACCATAATAAGGTCAGCAACAAGCCACCTGTCGTTAATGCTGCAATCCATATTTTTTCCGTTCCATAGTTGAAAATTTGTCGGCTCAAAATATCCTGTACCCAATTCATAGACCATGCAAAGGGGATATACCGGGCTACACCTTTCAGTTCAATATTGCTATATAAGATACATTGCAGACTTTCAAACACGCCCCAAGACAGGGATAACCCTAATCCAAATTTGAAGCTAAGGAACAGGTGCAAGATGTATATTATAAAATTACAAAAGGCCATCCCGGCGGCGGCTCCAATGAGCATTCCGAGCTGCACTGTATCAGCCATTCCCAAAAGATGTATGCCAATCACAAATAACAGGAACAGAAAGAACAATGCAAATACCCCCGAACCATAAAGATAAGTTAATTTTGCAAGCATATTTTTGTGTCTGTTTGGTACAGCAAGCAGCGTTTGGAAGTGTGAAGCCTTTTCTTCCAGTGTAACGTTCAGACCAACAATAACGCTTATCAACAACGGAAAAAACGTTGTCGTAATTTCCAATATCATTTTGAGCTTTTTACTGTCTGCGGTGCTGGCATACAGGGAATAGTAAGCAAGAAATAACAATGCCCCCATAACGGGTACACAAAAATGAATAGCCCAAAACGATGTATGCTTCGTTTTTTCCTGTTCAGAACGAAGCGCATAAATAAAACCCATTTCTGTCTACCTCCCTTTGGAAAAATCCTTTGCGTCGGCATAGGATAAAATAAGAAACAAGAGTATTGACAACAAAATGGAAATCATAATGGCTATAGAAAATCCACAATTCCCCGCATAAGTTCCGTTCATTTCAATTCCCATAAGTGGCTCTGCCAGTTTTGCTGCCCAACAATACGGTACAAACCACCATGCTATTGTATTTCCTAATGCGGTAGCAGTAGATAGGACAATCCCAAGTATTGTATTTAACACAATCGGCACAAACATTCCCGTTTTGCGTGCTAAGTACAGACACAAAGGGATTTGCCAGACAGACGCAAGGATAATTCCGATACTTCCTGTAATGCTGTGCAAAAGAGAATATACTGCCGTTGCCGGAGCAATGATATTACTGATAGAAATAAGCAATGCTAAAAATATCGCTGAAACAAGCAGTTTTCCGACTAAGATAATGCCCTTAGCAAATTCAAATCTCGAAAGGTTTACAGGCATAGAAAATACCGAATAGTATTTCCCTGCGTTTTCTTCTTTTCTGTGTGACAAAGAACACAAAATTGCGATTGCTCCCGGAAGCAGGAACGCATACCACCAGTAAAGTGTCATGTACTGATACCCGATATATCCACCCATAATCCATGCAAAAATAGCCGTAATTAGCGGAACAATGAAAATCAGTTTGTTCGATATTGTCCTCTTGAATTTCAAATGTTCTGATTTTAGATAGTCCATGCCTTAATCCTCCCTGTGATTGCTTTTTACAACGTCCATAAAAAGCTGTTCCAAATTTTCGTTTGCATTAAGTTTCCCCTCATAGCCTAAGACACCGCCCGCAATAATGCCGATGTGGTCAGCGGTCTGTTGTACCTCGGAGAGAATATGACTTGATAAAATAACGGTAATACCCTTTGCAGGAAAGGAACGGATAAGCTCTCTAAGTTCTTCAATTCCAATCGGGTCAAGCCCGTTGGTTGGTTCATCAAGTATGAGCAGCTTCGGGTTGTTTAGTAATGCAACTGCAATTCCAAGACGCTGTTTCATACCAAGAGAAAACTGTCCGGCTCTTTTCTTGCCTGTTTCCGTCAGCCGGACGATTTGCAGCACTTCGTCAATCCGCTTATCTGTCAGCCCTAAAATAGTAGTCCTTACTTTCAGATTTTCATAGGCGGTCAAATTTTCATAAAGCGGCGGCATTTCAATTAACGCTCCGATATGGTTTAAGTCGCTGCGTTTCCATGCGTGGCCGTCAAACTCAATACTCCCAGATGTGGGCCTCAAAATACCTGTTATCATTTTGAGTGTTGTAGATTTTCCGGCTCCGTTTGGTCCTAACAATCCATAGACGGAATTTCTTTCAATGTTCAGCGATATGTTATTTACGGCTGTCTGCCCGTTGAACGATTTGCAGAGATTTTTTGTTTTTAAAATCATATTCATATTTATAATCATCCTTTCTTTTTTTTCATAATATCAATCAATTTTGAAGATTTCATAAAGATATTCCATCTATGCAGCAAATGTACTTGATATAGGAGAATACTCTTCTATGAATTTTTTGTTTCATCACTTGAATAAACTTGTATTCTATTAAATAAAGAATACAAGACAAGACGCAAATTCTAATACTGAAAGCGTAAATTCTAATAGCCACCATCTTCTTGAACTGTCGTTCAAGAAGCATCGCTCGCTTAGCTCGCTCAATTCTAATATAACTACGCAAAAAAGCCTGCTGTCCGTGATAGACAACAGGCTCATAAGCCATATTCTTTATGGAATTAGTATTAAAATTTTCAATGTAAATTTCCCGTTTTCGCATTTGGTCATCAACTGACCATCATATTTCTCAACGGCTTTTCGCATATTAGAAATACCGAAACCGTGAAGAAAATCATCATTCTTTGTGGTACGGCTCTTTGTGTTTCCGCTATCCTGCAAGCAGTTATTTTCAATCAGTACAGAAAAGAAGTTTTGCATTTTCCCCGCTTTCACAAGTATCGCCCTCTGTTCTTCAGGAAGTTTTTCACTTGCTTCTATGGCGTTATCAAGTCCATTCCCGAAAATGGTACTAACATCCAAAGGCTCAATAAAATCTACACCATTACTATAATATGCCCTTATTGCAGCTACAAAGGCATGTTCCAAAAGTGTACATCATATTCCTTTTTTAAATAAGAAAAAAGAATATGCATATGGGATAACGATCAACACTGCCATGATGAAAAATAACAGTATCTTAGAGTCCAGAAATCCATTGGCGATCATAGCCAGGCCACAAAAGATAAACAGTCTGGAGCTGAAACGGTGTGTGCGATTCCAGTTTTCTTCACTGGACAGTGTCCATGGAATCCGAATGCCAGCACTATAGTTCTGTTTTGTTTTTGCCAGATAATTGCCAATTACCAAAAGCATGAGTCCAATGATCAGATAAGTGAGCAGAGTAATATTCACATTTATTCCAAGAGCAATAGCATAGCTAGAGCACACAACAATCGGGGAAAGTGCAGCCATGAACCACACAAGTGCCCGGATCAGCTTCGGACTGATGTTCTGGCGTTTTGGATCAACATGGGTGAAAAGAAAGCAAAACCACATCATTGCAAACATAAAAAGCGGAAGTCCGAAAACGGTAATTGCCTTGCTGCTCCAGCCATCTGGAGTATTTCCAGTGGAAAAATGGGTAGGAATCTTTGTCGGAAGCTGATTCCACAAAAGCAATCCGATCAAGATCGGGCTTAAAGAAAGAAGGCTGCCAAGTAACAAAGACCATTTATATTTTTTCATCATGAGATTCGTCTCCTTTCAAGTCTTTTAACCATAGAAGTAATTCTTCTACAACGGAAGTATTCAAATCATAGTAAATAAAATTCTTTTCTTTTGTTTCCCATATCAGATCAGCCTTTTTCAAAATCTTTAGATGATAGGAAACAGTAGCACCGGTCATATGAAAATGACTACCAATTTCTCCGGCGGACATTCGGCCATTCTTTAATAACTGTAAGATTTCTCGGCGTGCAGGATCGGACAAGGCCTTAAAAGTATCTGCAAAAGCCATAGCATCACTTCTTTCAAAAGTATTTAGAAATATTTCTAAATATAATATATTCTGACGAAACAGAATTGTCAACAACTATTTAGAAAAATATCTAAATTCTAAAATCCTTGTGTTTCAATCGCTGCTATATGAAAAATATGGTAGTATCACTGTTCAAAAGCTGTTCAACATCTGGCTTTTCCCTTCAGTTATACATGGCCCATAGATTCCGCATCTGTCTGCTCAACTGCTCATATGACCATCTTTTTTTACTGTTTGTGCGACTGTTGCTGTCATTGATGATAAAACCGTCCCTGTCATATCCGATTATCGTTATAAAATGGCCGGAATCTGTAAAATCTCCGGGACCTACATTGATGATGATCAGACATCCCTCATCCAGTTTTGCCTTTATTCTTTCCTCATCCATCGGCACTTCCTCAGCATGAATCCCATAATGTTCACAACCTTCACTAATCAGTGTCCAGCTGCTACCTGATCCCGGCACACTGTATCCGGCACTCTCTGCGTATTCTGCTACAGATGCCGGTGTAACCGTTTTATCTCCGGTCAGATACAAAACGACCATTGCCAGATTCGTCGGTCCGCAGCCGGTGTAGCCGAGGAGACCTCCACTGTACGGCATATACCCCCAGCGTTCATCCCACTGCAATAGAAGCGGTACTGTATCGGTTTTGGCTTCTTGTGACAGATCAATCGTTTGCTTTTTATCCTTCATTTCCGGATAATCATAGACAAAATCAATTGTCTCACTATTTTTTTCTGCCAATTCCTTAAGCTGGTCAGGATACTCATCACTTTCTTCTATACTATGCAGCTTGTCTTCCTGTGTCAGCACATCTGCTTTTCCGAATACTCCCCATGTTTTTTCCGTATTTGTCCGTGTCTTTCCTCCCTGTCCACTGTATGACTGTTCTGCATCCTCCATCCTGTCACTGTCATCCACCCGAAGCAGATCTGCTGTTTTCTGCACAGCAAACAGAACCAGAAAACACAGTACTGCCATGCGAAGAGCAACTCTTATACATTGTTTTCTTCTTTTTCGTTTTTTTATCCTGTAAAGTTGTTTTCTCCTTGCATCTGTCATTGGTTCTTTCATAAAAAATGCCTCCTGCTATACCGTATATCCACAGTATAGCAGGAGGTTATCTCCATCCTGTCGCAAAGTTGTGTCTGAGTTGTCAAATCGCAGTGGAGCCGTACCAGACTCCATAAAATGTACAGCTTTATTCCCCGTAAAAGCATATATATATTTCACCGTATACATCTCGGGAGGTTTTACTTTCCGCATACCCGGTATCTTCGCTATAGTACTGATACTCCATATGCAGCGCATTGTCCTGCGTTACACAGGAAAAACCATACGCATATTCAAAGTCCATCTTTCCTGCCTGACGCATCATGTCTCCGGCATAAGGCTCATACAACATCTCGGGTGCGCCAAACTTCAAATCTATTCCATATACTTTTTCAAGCACTGCTGCTGTGGCTTCACACCAGGTCTCATCAGGCTCTATACCTGCTATGCCAAACTGTACGGTAACCGGCAGCCCAGTCACAGCATCAATGGTGATCTCCACAAACTGATCATAGATATAACCCGAGTCCACCCATACAGACAATTGCTGATTCTCCGGCGACACCATAAAATCCGGTGGCTCCATCTGAATATAGGTACAGTCTCTCTCCAACTGTGCGTCCCCACTTTCTGTCAGCCTGTCCTGATACTGCAGATTCCCATCATTTCCTGAACCGAACACCGGCGCGTCCGTATCATTACGCTCCACCGTACTCAAAAGTCCGTATTCTTCCAGCATATCCGCATATGCTATCAGAAATTTCTTTATCGTCCTCTGAGCCTGTTCGCAGGAAAGCTCCGTGTCAAGAGGCTCACGTACGTTTATATACATATCTGCACCACTTATAAATATCTGCTCTACCAGCTTTTCTACTCTGGCAATCCGGGTCTTTGTATCCATCGTATAGGTATATGGCGATACATCTCCATTATCCATTCTCCCTGTGGCAGTTGCCAGTTTCTTTGCCTTTGTATTCAGAAGAAGCTTGGGGACGAACATTCCCGTCAGTGCAATCAAAAACGCCAGTGTCACAGTAAGAAGAATATACAGTACTTTAAGCTTCCTCTTCTTCATCATCCGCCTCCTTTGCTAACATAAACGATACACAGGTTCCCTGTCCGGCCACACTCTCATAAACAAGCTCTGTATGATGCAGCTTTGCGATTTTTACTGCCAGTGCAAGGCCAAGACCTGCGCCGTGTTCCTTCCGCGAGCGTGATTTGTCCACCATATAAAAAGCCTCAGTGATCTTTTGCAGATCTTCTTTCGGGATTCCCCGTCCGTAATCACGAATGGAAATCATATACTGTTCTTTTTCACAGCTTCCCTGTATATTTATCCGGTCCGTACCCGATTTTAAGGCATTATCCATCAGATTCAATAAAAGTGTCTTAAAGAGATCATATTCCAGACGTACCCAGGCTGATTCTGTCTGAAGCTGCACCCGAACATTTCTTTTTTCTGCTGTCGGTTGGATCGTTTCCACAGCATCTGCAATAACCTCATCAATCCTGGCTTCTTCTAGCTGAAAATTAGATTGCGACAGCGTAACAAGCTCCATTAGCTTAAAGGAAAGCGCCTCCAGACGCATGCCTTCATTCATAATGATTCCGGCCAGTTGATGTACTTCCTCCGGCGACAGAGTCTTCTGATACAACGTATCGGCATATCCTATGATTGACGTCATCGGTGTTTTCAGCTCATGGGCAAAGTTTGCTGTAAACTCCTCCTGTCTTCTGACCGCATCCTTCAGCTCTTCCATCTTGCTTTCTATCGTCTTTGCCATATAATTAAATGTTTTTGACAGATCCCCTATTTCGTCCCGGCTACTGATCTCTGCTCGTACATCATACTCTCCTTTAGCAAACCTCCGGGTTGTGCCTTGCAGTCTGTGCAATGGCTTTGTTAAGGTAAAGGTAATCACAAGCACCAAAAATGAACCGGTAGCAAGAATGCACCAGTAAAAGAATTCACAGCGCCTGCGCAGTGTATCCGCATCCTGAAACAGTTCTTCTACATTTTTCTCTGTAACCAGCACAAAGCTGTTGGTATCGAGTGTAAAACTGCTTCTAACCTGCAGATATCTGTCTTTTTCTGTTTCCCGTATCTCGTATTCCAGTATTCCCGTCGCCGGTATTCTGTCCGAAGGATTGATCTTACAGGAATTATAATACACTGTCTCATCTCTCCCTGACTGGCTGTTCTGACTGGCAAAAAACAAACCACTTTGAGCACCAAGAGGCGTTTCTGCCGATTTTGCGATATTTTCCATATTGGACGTTGTGTAATCGTCCGTAATGCCAAGTAGCACTGTCTGGATCGAATATTTGGCCATCTGATGTTGGGAGAGTGCGGTATTTTCTTCCCGCTGCAATGCATGCTCCAGACTGTACGATACCGTCAGGTACTCTATGGTTGCCAAAGATACCGTCAGCACCAGCAGCATGCTTAAAAATATCTTATAGAAAAATTTCACTGATGAACCTCCAGCCGGTATCCGATGCGAAATACTGTCACAATCCGGTCATTCCAATCCAGTTTTTTACGCAGACGCTGGATATGAGAATCCAGCGTTCTGGTCTCACCACTGTATTCTTCCTCCCAGACTGCTTCGTACAGTCTGGCACGGCTCAAAGCCACATTTTTGTTCCCAACCAACTCCATCAGAAGATCAAATTCTTTCACAGTCAGATTGATCTGATGCCCACCTTTAAATACCTGGCGGGATACCGGATCAATCGTCACATCATCTATCGTAATCTTATCCTGTATCCGCTTTGTACGGCGAAGTACCGTCTCTACACGTGCCAAAAGCTCTCCAATCTGAAACGGCTTACTTAAATAATCATCCGCACCCATACGAAGTCCCCGGATGCGGTCTTTGACCTGTCCCATAGCAGAAATAATGATGACCGGTGTTCCGACAGTTACGATATATTCCAGCAGTTCGTAGCCGCTAATTTGGGGCAGCATCAAATCCAAAAGAATCAAATCATATACTTTTTCCTCAATACAGTCAGCTCCGATCTGCCCATCAAGTGCACATTCACAGTGATAGCCTTCTGCGGTCAGCGTTGACTCGATCAGACGGCTAATCTGGGTATCATCTTCTATAACCAATACAGAGATCATTTATTTTCTTTCTCCTTATCGTTTTCTTATCTTTTACATATGATAATAATTTTATCACAAAGTTGTGTCAGACTTGTTTCCTGCTTACAACTTCCTTTATTCATTCTCTTCTCCAAAGTAAATTAGGATTTATATATTTTACCCTTTTTCTTATTTGCCATTATAAATCCAACCATAAAAATCAAATTCATAAGAAGTACAATTATGCTACCTTCAATTTTACAACTACCACCAGACAGAATTGAATTACCACTAATTACCATGTTAAATAAATGTGGATAATCTTCTGCCAAAGATACTCCTCCCAAAATAATTGCACCAACACCATTCCATAAAAAATGAATTACAATCGGAGCAATTAAGGAATCTGTATATTCCAAAACTGCCGTCACAAAAAGACTCATTGTTATGACATTAAGCACTGGAAGAATTCCCGCCTCAAAAGCACCACCATGTGCAAATGTAAATAAGCCAGTAGATACAATAACAGCAATACCTATATTGTAGTTGCTTTTTAACATCTGATATAAATAACCACGAACCAACATTTCTTGCATAACAGTATTGAGAAAAGCCGATATCATCCACAACCATAGCATAGAGATTTGATTTCTACCATCTATATGTACAACTCCTATTATAGCTAATATTCCAACAGATACGCCTAACCAAACTGCTCCTGTTACACATCCTAATATGATATTATTAACCAGTTTTTCAGTCAAATGTAAGCGTGTCTTTCTTTTATCTATTAGCCAAAAGATAAGCGTTAGCGCAATAATAGATACAAGCGGTATTAATTCTGCCCAAAATCTCCAGATTACCGCACTATCTGTATTCGGTATAGGTATAACCGATACACATATTGCCCAACCAACAAAAAAGATAATCGTTTTTATTGATACTGATACTAATTTCTTCATGTAATACACTCCCTGTAAAATTCCGATGTCTCAGTTTCAAAAACTAGAATTTTGATAATTGCTTAGTTTTTCTTATGCCATTCATGTAAGTAAATTGCTAAGAATATACCGGCAAAGCAGCTAATTATCACTCCGGCAATGAGTGCTTGATAATAACTGGTAATCAATCCTGTATCCGCCGTTATAATAAAGAATATTCCAATAATAAAAGTAATAATATAAATAATCGGTAATAATATTTTCATATAATCACACTCCTTTTTCTTTATTCCATTTTCCAAGTACTACAACTTTCGAGTTGTTAAAGTTCACAAGTCGAAAATTCTGCATTACTCATCATCCTTAATCATATATAACAAATTATTATATTCTGACTGCACAAGTAATTGCTTAAAACCAGAAAGCACTTCTTCTTTTGTATAATTGTTGTTAATCAAAAACTCACTATCTTTCTCACTAAGGTATTGATAGAAAAGAGCTGCCGCCATCACATCATCATTATTTGTATAATCAATGTTATCTAAAAGTATATTCTCCGCTTCGTTAATTTGCCCTGAATCAATCATATCAAGAAAACTTTTTAAATTTTTCCCTGACACTTCATATTTGTTTTCTTTTTCAAACTCAACAGAAACATACTTTTTCCCACATATTAAAGAAAATAATATTTTCACCATTTCTTTTATCATTCGCATAATGTAATCTTTCTCATCTGAAAAATACATTTTCCACCTCCATAAATTCCAGTTGAACTAAATCGCTGCGCGATGGCCTGCGAAGGCTGTGGCGCAGCGATTTAGTTCAATTGGAATTTGACTTTGTAACTATGACTTTTCCTTCAGAATCCAGAAGAGGTGTAATACCAGCCCCGTATCCAGATTTCCAACAAAGATAATTAACTCCAGTCTCCTTATCTACAAGAATTTGTCGAATCCCTTCATCTTTAAGCGAACTTCCATCTCTAAATATAACTTCAAATCTTTCTTCTTTCTTTGCCATGTTTATTTCTCCTCGTTAAGTGTTAATTTTCGATTTGAACGAGTCCAGCAAGGGGCTAATGCCCCTTATGCTTTTCTCTTTTCTTTTGCTGTTTCATTTCAAACATTCGCAGTTCTTCCGCTTCTTTTTTCTCTCTGCTTCTGATCTTACATTCCTGTTTATTCTGTTCCTGTTGTAATTTCAATGCTTGCTGCGATTTTGTTCCAATACCAGTTTCCTGCATTTGCCTTCTCGCTTCACGCTGCATCCTTTTTGGATTTCTCTTTATATCCTTTACAACAGCATCAACAGCCGGACTGAATTTCAAACTGGCATAATGTTTTTGGATATATTCCTGCACCTCATAATCTTTTGGTTCTGCACCAAAAGTTACCTTTGATACAGACAACTTACCATCCTCGATACGCTCAAATACACCTACCCAAAATGGTTCTTCAAAATACACCGTCAGTTTTCCACTTACTTTGTCCATAAGAATCCCTCCTAAAATAATTGTTGAACAAAGAATGGACAACCCGGAGGGGCAGGTTACTTACCCTATTTGCATAGGACGGCTGGGCTACCTACCAGCTCTAGTACATTTTTAATGTACATTGCGTTTTTATCTTTGTATTTATAATCAAGCCATATGGCACGATTAACTTATTCGGTCAATTCCGATTTGTATTTCTGTTTGTTTTAAAAATGGGCAACTCCGATTGGAATTGCCCATTAATTCTACAAATTATCTTACTATGTTTATTCCAACGTCTTCATAGTAGGGAAATACCCACACCGTCTTTTTATATCTTTTCAAAAGCTCGCAAACCCTTGATTTTACTGGGTTTGCGACGTTTTTGCTTTTTACAAAAGTTTATATATTCTCGCAAAACCTACGCCATTTTGGCGTAAAATTGGCGTATGGGGATTTGGTGGGGTGGTGGGGATTCTACTATAAAACAGTTTAGATTTTATTGGGCTGAAAAAATTAAACAGCTTTTTTTAGAATCTATCTTCCAACTCTTCGTTTAAAAGCTTTTCTTTAATGATAATAGTGTTCTGCCATTGATATTCTCGCTTGACAATTCGTAGATCTCATCTAACTCAAGCATTAAGCCGGTGGGGTTTCGCCCTATTATTACATATTGGTTTTGCGCATCAAAAGCAATATACTGCCTCATTTTATCGTCCAACAGAATATCTGCATTGTCTATTACAAAAAGCTTATCCTTCGAATTTTTTATCGAAGCTTTGTAATTCTTTTTTTGGTCAAGGTAATTAAAGCACCTTATTCTTTTATCATTTGCAGACAGTTCTTCAATAAATGAATACAGAGCGGATTTGCCAACGCCAGAGTCGCCTGTGATAAAAGTAACGTTGTAATCAAAATGTAGATCAATGATGAAGGAAGTGTGGGTAGTATTGATCTCTTGCATCACGATCGGTTTAATCTTCATCGCTCCACCACTCCTTCAATTCTTCATAATCATCTATTTCTCTGCATTTCTTCTTACTCTTATCATACACGTTCACTCGTGTCATATCAAATGATATAAGCGGATAATCACAACAGATTTTTCCTTCGTCAAGAGAATAGATCATATCAAGAGCATTATCACCACATTCTCTTATGTCAAAAATCTTATCAGTATTGTACATTATATTCAATACCGTCTTGCAGCCACTGGAAAGCTTATCAGTGTTCAGCGTTGTCCCGTCAAAACGTGATTTAATTGTATATGGCCCGGTCAATTCAGCGTGGTCAATTTTTTCAATTATCTCATTTGCCCTATTATCCAGCATTTGAGCAGTATATTTGTTAAAATAAACATCGTTCAATTTAACAGTTTCTATTGATTTTGGAATCTGACCGTGTTTATATATTGTAATCATTTATTACCTCTCTAACTGCAACACATCTTTTAAAATGGAATACTGATAAATTTGTCTTGCCTTATCTTCCGAAGAAAGCCTATTTGTATCCAAACCGCAAATGTCGTCTGCTTGTCTGTTTTCCATTTCACAACAGTTATTAACAAAGCACTCTCCAAGATGTCCCTTGTCAGTTTCAAATCCTGTATTACGTGTAATGTCGTACAACAGTTTTGCTGACAACTGCTCTGTGTTGTAGTTGTTTGAATAGTTAAGACTATTCTTAAGTTCTATAAGTTTTTCTTGACTCCTAGAATTCAATTGTATATCTACAAAAACATCTTTTGCTCTAAGCAAGTTTATTCTCTTATCTTTCAATTCATCGTCTTTAGCAAATACCCAATCCTCTAATTTTTGAAAAGATAAAAGCGCAAATTCAAATGAATGGATTTCTTTTATTTGAACGTTTTCTTTTTGTTCTACGCTTTCTTTTAATTTTTTCACTTCACGTACAACATCATGATTATCAACAGAACTATCTATTAGAATATAATATTCGTTGCCATCAGCCTCAATTCTTGATGCTGCCTTTCGTAATTCTGTATTATTTCTTTTAGTTTGTACAGTAAACTCAGGATTTATCACTTTGAAAATGCTTTTCCAAAATTCAAACCCAGAAGCACTATCCTCGCACCAAACATATTTACTCATAATAAACCCCTAACTTTTGCAATAAACAATCTACTTCAATTATATCATTTTTTTATGCGTAAATCAAGATTAGAAACCTATTCAAAAATAATCTTGTAAAGTTTTTCGTTAATTTTCGGCATTTTAGAGTTTCTCCTGTTTATTTATTTTTATGGTATATCTTTTAGGTTCGGGGGTTTCATCTTGATATCTAAGGAATTCTTCACTTTCAAAATCTGGAATCCCTTCGGAAAATTCCGACACTTTTTTCAAATAGTCAGCATCTTCTTCTACAAATAAAATATCATTCGACGAGCATTTGTTTATGGAGAATTTCACCATAAAGACATTGGAGTTTAAAGTGTAATTATAATCTGATATTTGGTCTATTTGGATTTCTTTAAAAGAATAATATATATTCAATATAAATAGTGCTGCTAATGCCCTAATTAATGTGTTTATATTAGCTTTATGTAATTTATTTATTCGATTATGTTTTACTGAACAGTATGCAACATAATAATCATTTTCATCACTGGGGATATATCCCATTGGGGCAAATTCATTTCCCAAACCATGTGTATCAGTAAAATACATATTGGGCGAGATTATCTTTACCTGTTTGTCCGACAAGTTCCACTTCTTATCAATCTGCTTAATTGCAGCTCCTATACTATCTGAACTGCACTTAAATTCTATTTTGTATAATTCTAAAAACAAAGACTCTATCTGTATACTTATAGCGATTAATAGGTCTGCTATTTTATTTGAAAATGTCCATATTTGGTTGTGCCCGTTTTCACTTGTTTCATCTGAAAAATGAATATAGTATGATAAATCTACAACGTCACTTTCTAACTTCTTATAAACTGACCAAAACATATTTGATTTGTCCGACATTTTACATACTCTCTTTCTCTGTTTTTTTGTTTTAAACTCAATAAACTTTTTAAGTTCAGCTCGCAACGCTACAATTTAGCTGTCAATTTCAACCTTTCAATATTGAAAATGGTAATGTATCTAATATATATATTATCAAGGTTAGTATAACGAAAATTGCCTATCAATTGCTTTTATTAAGTGTATATCATAAACCTATGTCATTTTCAAGCCATTCGGTACAGATAGATTTATTCAAGGGCGATTTTATAGTCATATCAAGTACATCACAATCTAAAAATAAAGCTCTATAATATCTACGGTCGGAGTCATCTAATCCTCTTACCTGTATTTAATGTGTTATCATCACAGTTTTTGAAAATATTTGTTACTCCTATTATATCATTTTTCCGAGCGGAAAGCAAGCAGGATCACACAAAAAACAAGCCACACCCTGTGCAATCAAATCAGCACAGAGTATGGCTTGTCTATTACTATTTTTTCATTGCATTTAAAATAGAATAAATATTTTGTTCGGATAAATATCCGGAAGGGATATGGCTCTTGTTCTCGTGATACTCAAGATTTGCTCTGCCATTAGTTTCTGCCACCAGCAATGCAGTAAAAAAACGCTCCCAACTGAAATACTTTTCACAATCTATATGTTCTGCCGGGTCAGCCAAAATCTCTTGAACATTATCGTTACGGCCAAAAATCGCCGAGCGAAGAATAAGCCATTCAAAACTCTCCGGCAAAAAAAGATCGATCTTATTATTTGATACAGACCTTAAATACATAAGCTCTTTGATTTCTGAACCAAGTGCCGCAGCGTCGGCTATTACAAGAATACGCTTACCTTTATGCTGTTCCAGTAATTTTACAATTCCGCTCTTTCCGTTAGAACTGATACATTCGAGATCGTGATCTTCAGTTGCTTTCTTAAAGAACTGAAGACCCGACCTGCTGTCTTCAACGATCGCAATATCATACGGAAATGCTGATATATCATTTTTTGAAATGTTCTTATATATCTTCTCAAACTTCGGTTTTGCACCATTTTTATGGATCTTCCTGATAGCATCTATACTGTATGGAATTTGCGCCAACGGCTCTCTTGTTACAAGAACATAATAATTATCAGAACCCTGAATCGCTTTTGCAAACTCATAAGAAGATAGAAATGGTGTACTTTCTTCAACAAAAACAATGCTCTCGTGAGTATTTTCAAGAATGGTTTCCCAATTAGCATTTGACAATACAAGGCAAGGTTTACTGCACTTTAAAATTACACCACTTTGTTCACCAAGTTCGGAATAGTTTCTCACCATATTGATGAGTTTCGTTTTTCCAGTGCCACTGTCCCCTGTCAATATCGTTACATTTCTCTCAAGAGTAAAATTAAACGTTATGTGCCTGTTTTTTATTTGTATTTTTATTTTACCCCTCATTATCTTCACTCCTCAGATATCTATCTGCAAGCATCAAATATTCAATTGGGTCTGTAATCACTTTTCTTTTCCCTTCATTTATTATTTTCACAGAAAAAGACTTTCCAAAGTCCATCAAATGATGCAATGATACCGTAATATCCTTGTTTTCAGCCATTTCAAGCAGATACCTTGAGCAGTTATCTCCGCAATTTGAAATATTGAAGATCTTTTTAGGCTGATTATATATCAGCAGAAGAGTCTTAACGCCCGCTGACAATTCCGTTGAATTAAATTTGCCAAAAATATCGTTTTCTATAAGATCGGGGCCAATTACAGTTGAGTCATCAATATCCTTAATGATCTTTTTTGCAAATGGTTCCATGACCCACATTTTATCATACTGATTTGCATAATAGACCTCAGTATTGTATATTTCTTTAGGGTGTTTTCCAAAAAATATTCTAAGCACAACACCATCTCCTTATAGCTATTATTCACAAGCTAAACGGACGTATACGCCCATACAGTCTGCCTTCTTGAAAAATTTTGTTATTCTCATTATACCATTTTTCTGCGGGGAAAGCAAGCAGGATCGCATAAAAAAAAGCCACACCCCGTGCTGTCAAATCGGCACTAGGTGTAGCTGTTATCTTGATGATAATTTTGTTGTACATCTATAAGTTGGAATTTATCTTTCAGCAGCGATCAGTATAGCTCTGCAAGGCGAACCGTCCGCACCTGATAGATTTAATGGTGCTGCGTTTAAGAAATAAACTCCCTCTGAAACTTCTGCTAAACGTATCCCTTCAAGCAATACAGCGCCAGCTCCTAATAGGATAAGGTGTACTTCCATCGGAGCATTTTCAGGACCGACAGTTTGAGATTCATTACCAAGCAGTAAAATGTTTGATTCAGCAAACACTTTAGCTGCTTCCGCAGAGACCTCTGCATCTCCCTTGATAAGAATTCTCTTTGCCGCTTCTGAATTCTGTTTTTTCACTTTTTCAAGTATTTCCGTGGCATCATCGGCAGAAACGATTCCATTATATTCTGCAACATAAGCCATTCCTATAAATGTATCTAAACTTACGGAATCTACAGTTTTTCCGTCTTTGATAAAATGAAACGGCGCATCTATATGCGTGCCGTTGTGAGCGCACATACTAAAAGCCGTCAGGTTATACAAATCGCCTTTTTCCATTGAAGAAATCACACTTTTTTTCGGTGTCGGGTCGCCTGGATATACCTGACAGCCGAAAACTCTTGAGAAATATCATAGATTTTCATTTCATATTCTCCTCCACAAATTCCGATTTGCATTTCCATTCATAATTATCCACTCTAACTTTTTTCTCATCTCGCCAAAAACTTCTGATACTTGCTCTTAGGCTTCTCAGGTATCGTCATAATAAGCCTGCCGCTTGCTATCATTGGCTTGACGTACCTTTCCATAACGTAAGCGATCGTCATTCTGCCATTGAAAAACTCCGCTATCTCATTCCTGCTTCTCGGCGTTTTGCAGAACTTAAGTATCTCAGTTTCAATGTCGTCTGTCGGCACGCTTTCGGCGGCGCTGTTGTACAACGTCACCTTGAATACGCCTCTGTCGCTCTCGAATTTCGGCGCAGGCAGACCGCTTTGTTCCATAGCATTTATTATCGTAGGTATGCCGCTGTATCTGTTCTCCGTTTCACCGAGTATCTCCATAGCACCCGCTATCTTAGGGTTTCTTGTGTCGGCAGACACTTTTCCCAATCTGTCAAGGGTCATTCTGCCGTAAAGTCCGCCGGGATTTTCTATCTCAAAACGGTCGCTGAACATCTTTATGGTTATAGGCGTCGTGTCCGTGTGGATACTGTAATCTCTGTGGATAAGAGCGTTCAGGATAAGCTCTCTTATAGCAATTACAGGATATTCCGTCTTGTCCGTTCGCTTGCCCGTGTTCGGGTCTATGATAGTCGCAGTTTTCATATTTTTGCGCACGAACACCAAAGCATCATTCAGCATCTGCACAAGTGTTCCGTCTATTCGCTGATTGTCTATAAAACGTTCGCCGACGCTTGCCGTACTGCTTATCTCAGTTCCGGGCACAGACACAGCCGTTATGCAAAGCTGCGGAAAAAACGCCTGCGGGTAGTTTGAGAAAAGCATTATCCCTGCCAAAGTCGGTTTGCCCTCGTCCGTAAAACCTTGCAGACGGCATATTTCTTCATTTGAAAGCTCGGCAAGATTAGGCTTTTTGCTTTTCAGCAGGTCAAAATAAAGCTTGAATGCGTTGGTCTGAATGTCCTTTGTAAAGGCTCTTTCGCAAGTTCTCAGCTCGTCGTGAATGCTTTTTTTGAAAGCCTCATAGCTGTAAACCTCATATTCCGTCATAAGTCTGTCAGCGTCGCCCGACCTGACATATGAGCCTTTCAGCCTGCCCACACCGCTGTAAAAGCAGGGTTTGTCAGCATTATCAATCTCTTGTATCTCGGCAGACACGACAGTTTTCCCGTCGATAGATGCAACGGAAAACAGCGGTCTTATCACAGGAGTCATTTCCTGACACTGCGCCTCAACCTTTTTCATAAGGTCAGCAGCGTCATATACTCCACAGACCTCGTACCCGTCATTTTCATCTACGCCGAAAATAATAACGCCTCCGCCCGACTGATTTGAAAAAGAGGACAGCGAATCACGCACCTTAGGGCAGCCCTTATTTGCCGCTTTTATCTCTATCTTGTTACTTTCACTGCGAACAAGCTGTATTTGTTTCACCATATCTACAAGTTCATTATCCAGCATTTTATCGCCTCCATAATATAATTATACTGATTTTATTAGAATTTGTCAAGATTAAATTCTTGTAAAATTGTAATTTGTCTTATAAAAGTCTAATAAAAGCCGTATAAAATGAGGTGGTTGCTTATAAATTGATACGGGAGTACAAAAATCTTTATAAATGGCTGTTAAACGTAGGTTAATGTAGATTTGTATATTGTATCAATTCCACAAAAACAATTATCACATTTGCATACAAGAAATTTAGCAAGTTCCGCAGGCGAGGTTTGACACAATGGTCCTATAGTCACCGATTTTATGGCCTTAAATAGTTCTGAGCCTAATTCAAGTTTCCTGTAAGGGATTAATCGATTTTTATTTGTTCTATAATCAACAGGAGAGATTTTTACATTATTTTCTAAATAATGTACATTTCCCATATATTGTTTCAAACCCGTTGCTCCAATATGTATATCATCAAATACATATTGCTTTATAGCATCATCACTTAATGAATCATATAAACCAATTCGAAATTCATTTTCCGCTAAAAAAGCAGGATTTTTTACTTTAGCTCTTTTAAGTCCTATTTCCCTTTTTACTTCACGAGTAAATTCAATTGAGTCTGTTATCAAACTATGCTCATTTTTTATTGAAATCAATTTTTCTAAAATAAAAGAGTGTAATTCTTCCTTTGCCTCATAAGTTACATTTTCAGCAAAAAATCCCTCTTTTACCAACCCTTCAAAAAATGATTTATCAAATCCTATACATATACCTTTACCATCATCACCATAAGCACGCCACTGGTTTAAATCATCTCGTATATTTGAAAAACAACAAATAAAGCACACATTAGCATATAATTCAGAAAGCCTCGTCATATATTTTTTCATATAATCATCGCTTTCAATATTTGCTTTTTCTTCATCTGATAAACCGTCATATAAGTTTTTCATTTCTTCCTCAAAAACATCTAAAAAATATTTTTCTTCTGAACTATCATTCATATAATGATAGCCTGACATAAATAAAACTTTGTTCTCCACAATAAGACGAAATGTTTCAAGGCTGCAATAATGATAAACTTGGTTTTCAAAAGGTATTTTTTCTGTGATTTTTATACACATAGCATTTCACCACTTCCTACATTTATAGTTAAATCAAATTCTCTTCACATTCAGCGATCCACCTATCCAGTAACTTCACTTAATTCTCAGAACATAGAAGATTTATAACTTAGTCCAACTTCAATACAATCTTTGAAATATTTGTTATTCTTATTATAGCATTTTTCTGTGTGTATGGCAATGGTGCAGTGAAGAAACCACAAAATATATTTCTGATAATTTGCCTTATGCCTTCTGTGAGCAGATCGGCAAGGAAATTCGGGATATTTCAGACGAGATACCGTTTGAGATTCCTGAGTCGTGGGAGTGGGTGAGATTGTCGAGTATATGTACTAAACTTGTAGATGGAGACCATAATCCCCCAAAAGGCGAAAAATCCACTACACAATACTATATGCTTTCATCTACAAATATAAATCATAACACACTTGTAGAACTTAATAAGGTACGATATTTAAATAAAGAAATCTTTGAAAAAGAAAATTCACGTACAAAAGTTTCAGTAGGAGATGTTTTTTTCACGTCAGTTGGTTCGCTTGGCAGAAGCTGCGTCTTTCAAGGGGGACACAATATTTGTTTTCAAAGAAGTGTTACGGTAATAAGCACATTAATCTATAATTATTATCTTAAATATTTCTTTGATAATCCTTTTTTTCAGGATAAAATAGTACGAGAAGCCACGGGAACAGCTCAAAAAGGATTTTATCTAAATCAATTATCAGAATGCATTATCCCTCTCCCACCTCTCTCCGAACAACACCGCATAGTAGCCAAGATAGAACAACTCCTTCCATTCATAGAGAAGTATGAGCAAGCAGAAACACAGCTTACAGCCTTAAACACATCATTCCCAGAAATGCTGAAAAAGTCTATTTTACAGGAGTCTGTACAAGGAAAACTTGTTCCTCAAAATCCTTTTGATGAACCTGCAAGTGTACTTCTTGAACGTATCAGAGCAGAAAAGCAGGAACTTATAAAACAGAGGAAAATCAAGAAAAACAAAAGCGAATCCGTCATCATTACAAGGGATAAAATTCCTTATGAGATCATCGACGGAAAAGAACGCTGTATTGCGGATGAAGTACCGTTTGAGCTGCCTGAGGGGTGGGCGTTAATACGACTTAACGACATAGGCATTTACAGAAAAGGACCTTTCGGAAGCAGTTTGACAAAATCAATGTTTGTCCCTAAAGGTGCTGATACAGTAAAAGTATATGAGCAGAAAAACGCTATTAAAAAAGACCATACTTTAGGCGATTACTATATCACACGGCAGTATTATGAAGATAAAATGCAAGGTTTTACTGTCTCGGCAGGTGATATTATAGTAAGCTGTGCAGGAACAATAGGAGAAACCTATATAATGCCTGATAATATAGAATTAGGCATAATCAATCAGGCGCTTATGCGAATGACAATATTTGCACCAATAGATATTGATTATTTCCTTATGTATTTTGATTATGTTTTGAAAAACTCCGCAAGGGAATGCAGCAAAGGCTCTGCTATAAAGAATATTCCACCGTTTGAAATATTCAAACAGTTGTTACTACCACTTCCACCCCTTGCCGAGCAAAGGCGAATAGTCGCAAAGATAGAAGAACTTATGCAATACTGCGACAAGCTATAAAAAACGGGCATACCCTCGTTTCTGAGGGTATGCCCGTTGTATTTATGGATTACCAGTCAATAATACTGTCCACGATCTCACGCTGTTCCGTGGCGGTCTTGCGGAGATAAATGCGAGTTGTTTCAATGCTCTCATGTCCCATAAGGTCTGCGAGAAACGCAATATCGTTGCAGCGGTCAAGAAAGCTCTTGGCGAAGCGGTGACGGAACGAGTGCGGATATACCACTTTTGTGTCGATGCAGTACTTCTCCGCAAACTTTTTCAATTCACCCGAAATGCCCCTTGTGGTGATACGCTGTCCACGCTGATTGAGGAAGATAAAACCGCTGTCCTGCTTCTTTTCTGCAAGCCACGCAAGGGCTTCTTCCTGCAAGGACTTCGGAATGTAGATGCGGCGGAGCTTACCGCCCTTAGAGTACAAGTCGAGATAGCCGAGTCTGACGTGTTCCACCTTGATCTGGATCAACTCACTCACTCTCGCTCCCGTTGCAGCAAGAAAGCGGATCACAAAGTACCAGAACAATTCGCCGTCCTCTTTCAGACGCTTCTTGAAGTACAAGTAATCCGCTTCGCTGATAACATTTTCGAGGAACGGCTTCTGCTGAACCTTTACAAAGGACAGCTTCCACTTCTCCTTGCCCACGCTTTCAAGGTAGCAGTTCATTCCACGCAGGCGGAGATTTACCGTCTGCGGTTTGAAGTGATCCACAAGCCATACCTTGTATGCCGTGAGGTTCTTCTTGGTCACGCTGCCGTACTGCTCGATGAACTGTCTTAGGGCGAACAGATAGGCGGACTTTGAGTTTTCGGACAGATTTGTCTTGTCCAAATATGCCTTAAATGTGTCAATCATATCGAAAGACCTCCTTTCGATATAATTATAACTGAATATACGATTTAAAAAAATAGGTATTATATTCGCCCTGCAACCATACCGCCATTCTCAGTTTTCTCAAACTTCATGATGAGCGGATCATCAATCTCGTATGTCTGAGTCTCCCAGTTCCATGCACAGACATACACAGCAGGAAAGGGCGAACGCAGAATCGCTTTGAAAAAAGCACCGTAACAACCGTTTTGTGGTCCGCTGTGAAGCAAATCCATCATCACACGAAATTCATCTTCCAGGACGAAGATGAACAGGTCGGTATTGCCGCTTTTATGCTTTTCGCCCTTCTCTCGCACTTCACGCAGAATGTTTTCAGTTGAACATTCGATGATTGGAAAATCGCAATCAAACTCAGAAAGCTTTTCTGCAAAGTCCCATTTTGTAGGATCATATCCCATATGCGATTTCACGAGCTTCAAATCGCATCTGTATTGCACCATTCCTTCCTCTGTATCGGGATAACGGTATTCATGGATTCTATCATAAACATTTCGTGCTTTCTCCATGATTTCAAGCTGTTCTGCGGTGCTTTTTCGATGAAACCGATTGATATGCGTTATGATTGCATTGTTATGTAGTGTGTGGGTGACTTCAAGAAAACGCTCTTCGTCCAGATACTTGAAATCAGGCATAGACGGACGGGAGTTGTCATCGTGATAATTGTCATCAAAAGCTACTCCCTTGCGCACAAGTATCATTTTTGCTTCCTGTTCGCCCTGCTTCATACGCTTACCTCTGAGTTAACCTTTCAATCATGGGCATGATCTCTTCGATTTTTGCGACTATGCGGTGTTGTTCCTCTATTGGTGGAATGGGAACAAGTATAGAGTTCATCTTCTCTTGATTCATTTTAGGTTGAGCTGTTCCTGTAACATACGGCGACAAGTTTATAGCATTTATGTATACACAAATATACTTCATTGACAAGCCTCCGACCGTATCGAGGACATGAGCGTGATTATTCACCCAATATTGCCCCTTTGCTATAAAAGCAATCGGCTTGCTTCTTAACAGGAGATTTGCTCCGTCCTCACCAATCAATAATAACGGTTTATCAAATAGAAATCTATCTACTTTGTCAATAACACCTGATGCACCATAATAATCATATGTTTTATCAAGCTTTTCTCTCTCAGAAACAGATAGAGGTATTCGTTCTGCATCACGATTGACCATAGCCGTTCCGAATCTGCACCAACACCACCCCTCCGGCAGTTCAAACGGCACTTCATCGGCAATACAGCGTTCTTTTCCGTCTATAATCTCATAAGGAATTTTATCCCTTGTAATGATGACGGATTCGCTTTTGTTTTTCTTGATTTTCCTCTGTTTTATAAGTTCCTGCTTTTCTGCTCTGATACGTTCAAGAAGTACACTTGCAGGTTCATCAAAAGGATTTTGAGGAACAAGTTTTCCTTGTACAGACTCCTGTAAAATAGACTTTTTCAGCATTTCTGGAAATGATGTGTTTAAGGCTGTAAGCTGTGTTTCTACTTGCTCATACTTCTCTATGAATGGAAGGAGTTGTTCTATTTTTTCTACTATGCGTTTTTGTTCGGCGAGGGGCGGAAGAGGAAATAAAGTTGAAATAATTTTTTCTTTTGATATGTTTGGCTGAGCCCCACCCTCAGCTTTTTTGGTAAATGATTCTTTATGTGACATTAAGAAATAGAATAGATAGTTGTTGTTTACGAGAATAGGTAAACATGCACAACAGGCTTGATTAGTTGTTGCTGGTATATTAAGTATTCCAAGTTTTCCTATCGTCGCACCATACATAGCAATTAATACAGAACCTACTGGATTTAATCTTACTGATGTTTTTTCTAAAGCAAGTTCTGTTATTTTTTCAGGAATATTGGTTATAATACCGTCATTTAAGTCACCAGTTTTTAGCCATGGAATATTGCCACCATAATATTCTTTATTTGTACGGCTGGGTGTTGCACCTGATCCCCAATCTCCAATAAAACCAAGTCTTACCCACTCCCAACTCTCAGGAATCTCAAAGGGAATCTCGTCTGAAATATCCCGAATTTCCTTGCCAATCTGCTCACAGAAGGCATAAGGCAAATTATGGGCAGCACCTCTGAATATCTCCGAGGACTTCTTATCCTTTTTTATTTTGCCTGCCTTGATAAGCTCCTGTTTTTCGGCTTTGATACGCTCTAACAGTACACTTGCAGGCTCATCGCTGGGATCTTGCGGAACGAGCTTGCCCTGCACTGCCATTTGGAGTATGGAGTTTTTTAGCTGCTGTGCTGTCATGTCAAGTCCTCCATATCGCTGATACCGAGAATACCCGTGATCTGCTCCAAAATACGGTCAATATCCGCATTTAGGCTTGCACGCTTCTCCTGATACTGCTGGATCAGCTCTCTCGGAGGGAGTATTTCTTCTTCCTCATGGGGAAAACCGCAGAGGTCAATGTTATAATTTCTCTCCGCAAGCTCCTCAGCCGTGTACTTCTTCGCCTTGTCAAAACCGTCAATGGTTATCTCCTGACGGTCACTCCACCACTCAATAGCAGGGGCGAAGTGTTCGAGCTTCATCGGCTTTGTCTTGGAGAAGTTCTTGTACCCGTCGGGCATATCCAGACGATAGAACCATGTTTCCTTCGTCGAGCCTGTCCTGTCAAAGAACAGGATATTTGTAGTAATAGAGGTATACGGAGCAAAAACGCTGTGCGGCATACGAATGACAGTGTGCAGATTGAACTCGCTCATCAGCTTTTTCTTGATAGCGACTTTAGCGTTATCCGTACCAAACAGGAAACCGTCAGGGAGAATGACCGCAGCTCTGCCGTTCTGCTTCAGGCGGTACATAATGACCGACATGAACAGGTCAGCCGTCTCACTGCTTGCGAGATCAGACGGAAAATGATTCTTGACTTCCGTTTTCTCGCTGCCGCCGTATGGTGGATTCATCAGAACCACATCAAACTGATCGTCCTCAGTATAGTCAAGAACATCCTTTAACAGCGAATTATCGTGATATACTCTCGGTGTGTCAATATCATGGAGCAGAAGGTTTGTGACACAAAGCATATACGGGAACTGCTTCTTTTCAATACCGTAAACCGAGGTATCAAACGCCGCTCTGTCCTCAACAGTCTTTTTCTGCGATTCAAGAGCTTTCAGCCAGCTAATGATAAATCCGCCCGTACCGCAGGCAAAATCAGCCATCTTTTCACCGATTACAGGCTTTATCATCTGTGCCATGAAGTCAGTCACAGCACGGGGCGTGTAAAACTCACCGGCAGAGCCTGCACTTTGCAACTCTTTCAGGATAGACTCATAAATATCGCCAAATGCGTGGCTTTCCTCATAATTGGTAAGGTCAAGCTCATCAATGACGTTGACTACCTGGCGAAGCAGAACACCGTCCTTCATGTAGTTGTTGGTGTCCTCAAATGTTGTCTTGACGATAGCCTTATTGATAGGCGTAGTCTTGGAAACTTGTATGCCTTTCAGCGTGGGAAACAGCGTATTATTGACGAAATCAAGCAGATCATCACCTGTCAAAGCTGTACCCTTGCCGTCATCTACCGCCCAATTACGCCAACGGCAATCTTCGGGGATAATAGACTCATAGGCATCATCATCAAATTCCCAATCTTCTTCCTTTGTGTCGTAAACCTTGAGAAACAGCAGCCAAGCGATCTGCTCAATACGCTGTGCATCACCGTTGATACCTGCATCGTTTCTCATAATATCCCGTAATCTCTTTACGAAATTACTTAAACTGCTCATATTTTAAACCACCTTGTAAATTTCTTCTTCAAGCTCTTTTACAGCCTTTTTATATCCTTCCTTACCACCAAACAACTTAACGATTGCCGCTGGCTTGCCCATACGGATAAAAGGATCAAGCTTTAATACCTGTGTGTCCTCTATCTGATAAATGCCCTCGTTTGAGTACATATCAAGCAGGGCTTCCAGAACTTCTTTCGCAAGACCATTATATTTGCTGATAAAATCACGTTTCTTTACATCGTTTGCACGTTCTTTTCGGGTCAATGGTTTCTTATCAAACGCTATGTGTATTATAAAATCAAAATCGTCTATATCGCCCATACCCTGTGATTCTTTTAAGGCCTGAATATCTATCCCGTGTTCTTTAAACAGCTCTGAAATAGTGCGTTTCTTTTCTTCACTATTCCAGCTTCTGATAAAATGTTCTAGATCGGCAAATTCTCCTAAAATGTTTGTCTTTGTATAATCTATGATATTCTCGTGACGAAGAAGCTTACCATCCGCATCATAAACCGATACCACTTTGTTTATAATTCGTACAGTACAGCCATCTACACCGACATACGGTTTAGGCTGTGGCTCAGGATGTGGTAATGGAGAATCAACAGGGCCGTCAGTATCGATCTTAGGTTCTGGAGAATGATAATTTGAATCAATTTCGACCGGTCCATCCCAGCCTTCATCATAGAACAGCCTTGTCACACCTCTGAAATCCATAACTACAAAGTGCGTCTTGCCCTCTTTTTCACGCAGTCTGGTACCTCTGCCGATGATCTGCTTGAACTCGGTCATAGAGCCGATATTCTCATCAAGCACTATCAGCTTTGTCATTTTGCAGTCAGCACCCGTAGACAGGAGCTTGGAAGTCGTAGCGATAACAGGATAAGGAGAGCCGACAGAGATGAAGTAATCAAGCTTGCTCTTGCCGTACTCGTCCGAGCCTGTGATACGCACCACATAATCAGGATTCTGAGCAACCATATCCTTATTGAAGTTGACAAGAGCCACTCTCATACGCTCCGCAGCATCCTCAGTCGCACAGAATACTATCGTTTTCTGCATACGGTCTGTGCTGATAAGGTAGTTCGTAATTTCAAGGGCAACTTGGTTGATTCTGTCCTGAATGATGATATTGTAGTCATAGTCGGTATTGTTGTATATCCTGTCCTCAATTTCGTTGCCGTAATAATCTCGCTGTCCTTTCAGCGGTCTCCAGCCGTCACTAATGTCTGTTGTGATGCTGATGACCTTAAACGGGGCGAGAAATCCGTCCTCAATGCCGTTTTTGAGGGAGTATGTGTAGATCGGTTCACCAAAATACGAAATGTTAGAAGTATATGTTGTCTCCTTCGGAGTAGCGGTCATACCGATCTGTGTAGCCGAGGAGAAGTAATCCAGTATCCTGCGCCACTTGCTATCCTCTTTGGCGCTGCCTCTGTGACACTCATCTACGATAATAAGGTCAAAGAAATCCTTGTCAAACAGCTCGGAGAAATGCTCCTTATCATCATCACCGATCAACTGCTGATATAGCGAGAAATAGACCTGATGTGAGGTGATAGTGGTTTTGTTATCCTTAGCAACATTGATCTTGTGGATGACCTTTTCAAGCGGAGAGAAATCCTGCTGTATAGACTGATCCACAAGAATATTCCTGTCGGCAAGATACAGTATCTTACGCTTCATACCGCTTTTCAGCAGACGGTACACAATCTGGAACGCAGTATAGGTCTTGCCCGTGCCTGTTGCCATGACGAGCAGGAGTCTCATTACACCACGAGCAATAGCATCAACAGTACGGTTTACTGCCACTCGCTGATAATATCTTGGCTCGTAGGTATTCTGGCTTGAATAGTAAGGCTGGCTGATGACTGCAAGCTCATTCTCTGACAGCCCTTGCCCGCCGTTCGCATTTGCCTTGTATCGTTTCATAAGCTCATCAGGTGTAGGAAAATCATCAAGTGCGATTTCACGCTCCATACCTGTCAGCATATCGTGTTCATAGAAAGCATCACCATTGGAGCTGTAAACGAAAGGTACATCCATCATCTGAGCATAAGCTATAGCCTGTTGTAAGCCGAATGATACGCTATGGTTATTGTCCTTAGCCTCAACTATCGCTATGGGGAAACTGCTGCTCCAATACAGAACATAATCGGCAAACTTGGCGCTTTTCTTATCACGATGAACAAAGTTACCGTTCAGACAGATCTTACCGTCGGTGATCCTTGTTTCCATTGTAATTCTGTTTTTATCCCACTTATCAAGAATAGCAGGAGTAATGAATTGAAGCTTTATATCCTCTTCTGACATTTCTTTTTTTGCAAGTATGGTCATTGTCACACCTCCACTTCAGATAAGATAAAATTATAAGAAGTTATATATTCACATCACATTATACCACATTTCCCACAAATAGTCAATCATTTAGCTGCGTTTTTTATTGCTTTGTAATAAAAATGAAGTAAAGCCCTAAATTTAAGGTAGAAAAAAGCAGCCTTCCGACTCCTTAAAAAGCCGAAAAGCTGCCATAACAAAATTCAAAAATATCAGCTCAGCGAACTAATATAATACCCTAGTGTACTCTTAGGATTAAGCTCCGAAAGATCAACAGCTACGCCTACCGCCATGCCTAGCCGCTCGCGGTCTGCCTGCGATACGTCGAACTCTATTCCCCACGCGTTGCCGTCTATGTTTATCCACGCCGTAGGGCCGAACGTTCCGCCGTCAAGCGTTGCACCCTCCAGGCTCGGGCATATCGCTTTCAGCTCGTTGTACGTCATTCCAACCTGCACGCCCTCGGTGATGTATCCGCCCGGCGTGACGTGTATCGCGTACGGGAAATCAAGCGTGCCGATGTTCTGTATGTCCATGGTGTAAAAGCCTATCTTCGTGTTCGGATACACGTCGTCGTTCTCCACGGCGATGATGTTTTCCTGCCCCACTGATATAAAATCCATGCTGAAATCGTCGCCCAGTTCGGCAAAAATATCGTCCGCCGTTTCGTAGATAAGGTCGTTCGCATACACCGTGTCGTCGTAAATGTCATACGGCGCAAGCGTGGTCACGGGCTTAGTCGTGGTCGCCTCGGCGGTCGTTGTGGTGGTAGTTTCCGTCGGCTGAGCGGCGCTGTCAGATTTTTCGTCTGCCGAACTTCCGCCGACTTCGATAAGAAAAGTCGCCGAATGTTCGTCACCGTCTGAATCATAATGGCTCTCAGTGATCCTGAAATCACCCGCATTGTCCACACCAATGCAAGCCTGAGCCTTGCAGGTGCTTCCGATAGGCGCTTCATTTGGGTTTCTCGCAACGTCGCCCGGGTAACTGTAACCCATAACGCCATTGCTGTCTATTATGGTGTCCTCCATGTCAAAGAAAATGCCCTTTGCTATGCCGTCCTCGTCCTCGTAACCGATGTTTGTATATTCGTAGTCCACGATATAGACCGCCGCAGGATTTTCGTCCGCATACTCGTTGCGCTCAGCCGTTTCCGTGACTCCCGTGATGGTAAGCGACCACTGCCCATCAACCGTCCAAGTTTCGCCAATGGTGTAGTAGTCTTTCTTCTTGCTTTTTTTGCCGCTGCCTGAATCGCTGTCAGAACAAGCGGTGAGCAGCAACAGCGCACCCGTGAGGACTATTGCTGTTAGCTTTTTTATGGTCATTTGGGTGCACCCCCTATATCTTGATCTCGATAGCAAGCAGCTTTTCCTCAGTTTTCTCGATCTCTTCAAAAACTACGCCTTTCGTTCTTACAATGTACCTGTCCACCGTTTCATGAAGGTCGTTTTTGATAGCTTTTGCCGTCTTTACGTTTATCTTTATCTCTGCAAAAAGCTTTTTCATAAGCTCTTTGGTAACGTCCTGATTCATGAATTTCAGTACTTTTCCCGTCGATTCGGCGATCCTTTCCACCTGCTGACTTACTTCTTCTTTGAAAGCCTTTGTTGCGTCAAAAAACATTATCGGGTCGTTCAGCAGTTTTAACGTATCCATACCAAAAACGATCGTGTAATACTCTTGTGACAGCTGCTGATAATAATTATACGCATCGTTAAACTCGCTATTTAGTTCCATTACGGACTTTATAACAAACATTCCGAATTCATTGTTTATTTCCTCTTCAAACTTATCGAGCTTATGATGCTTTCGCAAAACAAAGCTTGTACTTGCCACCATATCATGAAGCTTATCGTGCTCGCTGCGAAACATTTCGTTGGCGTGCTCTTTTATTTTATACGGCACTTTTACCTTATAATTGTTCCACAAGTTGCGGATAATGCAGTTTACTACCTCTTCGCGTCCGAACTTCTTTACCTCGCCCGAAATAAGCTTTTTCTCATAGTTGTTTACAAATATCACCGAGTCAGCCGAAACGCCGCCGTCTTCAACTATGCGCTTTTTCATACGCTCCGCTCTGTCATCGTTCTCAGATTTGCAGTGAGTTATCACAACGTTTACGTTGTTTTTCTCAGCTATAAGGTCGTTTATTATGCTTATCTCAAAATCTTCCACTCTGTCAGAGTCGGCGCTAAGGCAGTAGATTATGGTGCTGAACCATTCTTTGATAGAGTGCTTGTCGTACTCCGCTACTTTGTCGATTATCTGCTTGTGCCATTTGTCCGCCTTATCGGGTTCAAGACCCCAGCTGTCGCATATCGAAAAAGATATGCGGTCGTTATCTTTCAGCTCGAAAGAATATTCGTGCAGACCCTCAGCCGTCACGGGCTTTCCTGCACCCGTCTCCGCGACCTCTTCGCCAAATATGTAATTCAGCAGACTGCTTTTGCCAACGCCCGATTTGCCGGCTATCAGTATATTAGTTTTTATCTTGTCGCCTTCCATTATTTTCTTGCTCCTTTTTTCGTATCCTTGAACATATCAACTACAGCTTTTACTATTCTCTCTACAATTTTCTGATCCTTGCCCTTGCTGATCTCTTTCATTACCTTTTTCAGATTTTCAACAGTAAAGTAGTCGGAAATTTTGGTGATCATAAGGTCTTTCGAGCCGCCGTTCTCTATGCAGGCTTTAGTGTATTCCTCGCAGATCTTCGTTATCGCAACGCCGAGGGTAGCCGTAACAGTAGTTGCCACTGAAACATTTACCGTGGCTTTCGCCGCGCCGCCGACAAATGGGATCACCGAAAGCAGCTGAGAAGCCAGCGTTTTTCCTATATAAGAAACGAAGCCCGCTCCGGCTAAATTTTTCACAACGCCCTTCATATCATTATCTATTCCGTAGCAGCTTAAAATATCCATCGCCATTTTTACCTGTATGCCCATAAGCGGTACCGAATCGGAAAGTGGCACGGGTACAAATGATGTAGCCGTAACAATACCTGCGGCTAAAGCCGCGTATTTCGGTATCTTGTGCTTTATCATCATTTCTGCCATTTGACCCTGCGCTTTTTTGAGCGACGGGATAAAGCTTTCTCTGAGGTAATCGTCAAGATTATGATGTGCCCAGCTGTTTATCTCAGATTTCTGCACATACTCGTCGCCAAGATCGCTGTTAGTAGAATAGGTAAACACCTCAATGCCGTTTATCCTATTGCGTTTTCCGGCTTCGCCGACAGCGTCCTTTATCTGAGCGACTTCGTTCTCGTCAAGATTATCCACCTTTGTAATAATAACGCACACGGGGATATTTCTTGCCTGTATGTCCTTTATCAGCTTTTCATCAATATCCATAAAGCGGTTATTTATGCAGTACCAAACCTCGTGGATGTGCATACCCAAATCCGCAGGATAATTATTTTTGCGTTCGTCGATAAGATCTATTATATTTTTGTAAAAAGCGCTGTTTTCCGGCGTAGACGAGCTTTCTACCTCGTAGCCCTCAGTGTCGAACAAGGTAATGCTCTTTGAATGATACTCGTGTATGCCCCTTGTCTGCGGCTTTCCGCTGCTTCCGACAGGAGCGGCACTATCCTTATCAAACTCGAAGAAGTCGTTTATAAGGCTGCTTTTGCCAACGCCGGTAGCTCCGCACACTATGATATTGATATTTTTTGAAGCATTTTCCTTTACTTCTTCATAGCACTTATCATAGTCAAAGTTTTTTACGTCAAATTTCTTGTTGATGTTTTCGTTCATGTCAAAAACTCCTTTTCCTTATTGATTTGTCAATTATCAGCTATAACTGACATAATAATACGTTTTTGTATGTTAATTATAACACATTCTTTTTCACTTTTGTTAAGCTGGCTGCTTAGTATAACGTTTTCGTAAGATATTTTTTTATTTTAACAAAAAACATGCACAATCCGCTTCTTATACAAATATCGTATTATTTCAAATACTTTACATCATTATATCATATTATTTCACATATTTCAACCCCTTTGTGGGAAAAATTCCGACATAATACATAATAATATAGGATAAAATATTATATATGGGGGTGCAAATAATGTACGAGAACAAATTCATGTATGACAATAATTTTGCTTTGAGGATCTCAAAACTTCGCACACAGAAAGGTGTTTCCGCAAGGGATATGAGCTTATCTATTGGACAGAACGCAGGGTATATAAACAATATCGAAACAGGAAAAGCCCTGCCCTCTATGACCTCTTTCTTTTATATCTGCGAGTATCTGGACATTACGCCGCAGGAGTTTTTCGACGCCGACGCCGAGCAGCCAAAAGAGTTAAGTAAGCTTATCTCTGACCTGAAAAAGCTCAACAAAAGGCAGCTGGAGAACATTGCTGAAATTGTTAATGATCTGGCTAATGGGAATAGGCGGTGAGAGGGGAAAAGGTAAATTTGTACGTCTGCCACATAGACAAGACCGACACTTTGAAGCATGATTATAAGGTAAATAGGTACAGGAGAGGTGAGTTCAGGGCAAAAAAATCACAGCCTCCTCGAAAGCTGTGATTCCTTTTCAACTCAATACTCCTCCGCCAACAGCAGCGTAATATGATCCACATCGTCGATCATATACGCCCTGCCGTTTACCTCCACGTCGGTCGGTATGAAATATTCAAGCTTAGCCTCAGGGCATTCCTGCATATGATAAATGTGCAGGAATTTTTTCTGCCCTTTGACCTCTGTCACTATCTCGAAAACTTGCAGATAATCAAGCTGTCCGCTGATTTTTTCACTCATTTGCTCTACGGCTGAAAATAACGCCACTTGCAATTCAATAGGGAAGTTGTCTGCCACGCCGCTTGTGACGTATCTGCTTCCGCTGAATGTGTATGCCATAAAATACCTCCTAATAATATTCCCCCACCAGCACCCTAGCCTCCTCGATACACTCCCTCAACATACTCCTGTCGCAAAGCATACCCTTTATCTCTTCGTCCGTGTAACCCAAATCGTAAAGCAGCATAAGATCCTCCTGTGATACCCCGAACATACCGCATATGTCAAAAAGTTCATCCTCATCGTAAGCGGGCTTTCTGTATCCATAATAGTTCCAGCCATAGCAAAATTCGTTCGGTACAAAGTTGCTTTTCTCAAAACGCCCACGCTTGTCAATGCTTATGATCTCCCCCTCTGTGACCTTTATCACTTCAAAAGGCAGCTTTTCAAGGAAACTGCCTTTCAGCACGTTCTTCATAATGTCCTCTGTGGACGTGTACACATACAGCCCTAACTGCTTGTAATGGATAAGGCAGAGCGGATTGTCGCCCTTTGCGATGAAAAGCTTGTTCTTGTCGCTCAGTATCGTGAATACGAACGAACCCTCTACCGCCTCTGACATCTTCGCTATGGTCGTGAAATTAAGTCTGCCGTATTTCTCGATAAGCTGTGCGGCAACGTAGCTGTCAGTTTCTATCTTGCTTTTCGGCAGATGTTCAGATTTTGCAAGCTGACTGTCGTTGTAAAGCACGCCGTTGTGACATAAAGCAAAAGACCCGTCCGCAGTTTTGCCTGTGAACGGGTGATTATTGTAAATGTATCTGGCGTCGCCTTGGGTAGTCATTCTCGCATGACCTGTGAGGATAACCGTGTCCTCGGGCACATAAAGTCTTACCTTGTGAGCAGGCTTTGCTCTCTTGAAAACTTTAAGTTCGCCGTGTTTCACATACGCTATGCCCGTTGCGTCCTTGCCCCTTACCTCAGACTCAACGGATAATCTGTTGATAAGTTCTTTCATCTCGCTCCTGCTGAGCGAACGTCTGTAATTTACAAATCCAAATATCGCACACATAGTTAATCCTCCTCGCTGACAGGCTCGTTAACATAGAGCCTTTTCTCTTTCAGATACCTGATAAGCTCTGTATATTCAGGCTTTATGCTAAGAACAAAATCCGCCCAGGATTGCTTGTTCATATCATCATCATTAAGGCATACTGCGTTTTGGCATATGCTGTCTACAAGTTCAAGCGTTGCCATAAAGCTGTTGAATTTCAGCGTGCCTCTGAACAATCTTATCTCCACAGTATCAGCATTTGTTATGTTCACACAGGCATATCTGCCCTTAGTGCTTTTCTTTGCCTTTTCAAGTATCTCTTTCGGCTTGTCATTGTAGCCGTGTCTTGCCGCCCAGCGGTCAACACTGTATGCAGTACGCCGTGAGAACTTGAAAAGCTCGTTCCAATGGCTCTCGAAAAAGAACATTATTCGGCTTATGACTTCTTCCTGTTCCTCGTAGGAATATCCAAGCTGTTTTCGGCCAATATGGACGTGAAGTCCGCAGGTAGACGTATTATGCGAACGGTAGCCAAGAGAAAGCGCTTTTCTCACAATATCGTCCCACGGGAATTTCTTTCGATGAAAATCTATGGAACAAGGATGGCTGACAAGTTCCATTCCCTCATCCAGCGAGCCGTCAGACTTTATGTAAAGTACTTCATTCTGAACATTAGCTGTATCATATATCTTCTCCGCATTATCATCATATCTTCCTGCACCGTCTATCTCCAGTTCAACACCGTAAAAACGCACGTTGTCTTCTTTCGGCAGTTTGTAGAACACGGGCTTAGGCTTGTAGTAATAATCGTTGATGTAGTCGCCGTTATCACAGCAATCGTCATAACATTCACGGCAATAGGCATTATCGCCGCGCCAGTAGGTATCGTCCGAATGCACGATAGTTTCGCAGTTTGAACAGCGGTAGTAATGATTATCGTAGCAATCTGTACAGAGGATAGTATTCTCATCGCTCACGGTATTTCGTTCGATACAGCGTTCGCCGCAATGGTCGCAGATAACTGTTTCGTTATCGTAGCACTCCTGACAAAGTATCTCGTTTTCGACTTCATAGCATTCCGCCTCGTCCTCTAAAGTGCAGCCGCAAATGCTGCAATGGGTAAGTTCGCTCATTTTAAAACTCCTTTACAAAATACAAAAATTAAAGGCAGACCCGAAAGCCTGCCTTATGGTGTTCACTCGTCCTTATCAGCGATGTAGGTGATGATCTCCTGCGCTATCTCCGCCAGCACGCTGCCCACAAGCACGAGTATGACTTTAGCTTTGTTCATCGTAACGCCCTCCTTTCTGCATTTGCGTTACTTCACAAAGATGATGTATATTTGTAAAGAGTAAGTTTCCGAAAAGTGCCGTACTAAACCGCTGAACATTAAGATAAACCGATATTTTTTGAAAGGAATGATAAATCATGTTTGACAATATACCCGACATCCTTACCGCTAAAGAATGTCAGCAGCTTTTAAAGATTGGCAAAAACTCTATGCTCCGTTATCTTAAAACAGGGGAGATAGAGGGGTTCAAGATAGGCAGCAGGTGGAGGATATACAAGTTTAGTGTTATTGAGTTTTTGAGGAAGAGGTAAAAAGAGCAGGCTGTTGCGTACACCACAACAGCCTGATTTTATGCTACCCTATCTTATTTTTCTCAAACTTAAAAACCTCCTCCACAGGTATCCTCCAAACACGGATACTCGGCTTGAAAGCTTTTATATTTCCCTGCTTGATAAGCTTAACCAAAGTTGGTCGGCTGAGCCGCAGCATTTTGCAGGTTTCGTTAAGAGTAAGAAATAATTTTTCTGTTTCAACATTCTTCTTGCTCACATCTAGGCACCCCCTCGAATTCATAATAATTATCTGACGCATTAAGATAAAATTTTCTGTTTCTTGTCTTTTTGAGCAGATACTCATACAGCCTAGTATCGGTCGGCGTTGGGTCGTTAAAGCCCAGAGCGCTGCTCAATGACTGCAAAAACGGATAATCCTTATTTTTGATAGTGACAGGCGATATGTGTATATCGTCGAACCAGTTCATCACGCCTAATGACGAACTATGACTATCGCAGTATATCAAACGTGCGTTCGTAATATTTGGCAAACTATCTCTGTCAAGTATCGTCGATAGATCTATCATATACTTTTTGTGCTTAGGCTTGCCGTCAATGCTTCTTTTTATGTACTTTTTCAGCCAGTAGATATTCAAAAACGACTGCGTTCTTTCCTCAACGTCAAATATCCTATAAAATTCTCTTTCGATAAAATAGCTTCTCCGCTCAAACATATGGCGCAATATCTCGATTGTAGTTGTTTCGTACGCCATTTTTCTTATGTAACTTTTGTAACATCTTAACTCTAGTCTCATAGTATTTTTATAGTATTCAAGCTCCATGACGGTAAGGTCTTGATCTATTGCCGCACGGGCTTTATTGTATACAACAAATTCTGCTATACTTGTGTTGCCCTTTTTCATCAGAGCATTGAAGGAATCTTCTCTGCGAAAATCCTTTGTATTCTTTTCAAGTTGTTCGTTGAGTTCAAATTTGTCAGGCACGAACATTCTCCTCATAAGCATTATGTATTCCTTGATGACTGTCTCAGGTACTTTGTGTATGTCTTTAGTTATATCTATCCTAGTCAGTTCAAAATCATTTATATCGAGGTCAGGCATTCTGAACTTGATAAATTCATTGACATAGTATATCATTTTATCAAGATCGTCCCTCATTTCAACGTGTCTTACCTCGTCTTTGAAATATGGTATCTTTCCGGTAGCTATCCTTAAAACTATCTTATAGTTCTCACCCTTTCTGTGGCGTTCTCCTTTAGAACATTTTCTCGTTCTCATATCTATACCCGACTTTTTAGCTTCAAGTGAAGTCGGATAATAAAATTCACCTTTCTTTACGCACTTCTTTGGAACTGTGCCTAGCTTTTCTGTAATATATTCAAATGTAGTGTGATAAGTCAACTCGATAGTATCAATAAAATAATTGTTTTTCATTTGATCCAACTCCTTGTTTTTCGGCAAAAAATTTTATTTTATAGGAATGTTATATCAAAATAAAAAATAATTTAAAATAATGCTTGTGAATACAACATAAAGATAAAAAAATTATTTATAATATAAACAGTTTATTATACCCGTTTAGCTTGATATAATATCATACTTTTATTACTGATATATAAGAGTAAAAATAGATATTAAGAATATTAGGGGTATAGGGGAATACCTACAGCTTTAAGCTGTTCATTTTTTTCAAGAATACTTATCCTTATATATATATCGCTAAGTTACGCACAACTATCAATGCGAATATATTTGCGTTTCACTTTGCCAGTCGTAAAGCAATAAAGATGCTTCTAAATGGAAATTATTAGAACACAGCTATTATAAAAAGAATAAGACCGCAAGTACAAGCCGTTTTTTGAATCAACAGCGTAAAACTTGCGGTTTTTTGTTTAGAAATAAAATTCAATGTAATTATAAGGAAATGAGCAGTATTTGATTTAGCATTCAATTCAGCTCAACATAAAGTATGAACGAGATTTATATTTTAGCAACAGATAAAAGTAAACTTATCAGTTCTCCACTTAGCGCAGGACGGGATCCATATAGTGTAGTGTAAACTTCATCAAGAATTTTTTGGTATCTAATTATATTTGCTTCCACACGGTCGTTATATGCAGAATATGGTTTATGATTTGGCTTGATCAATTTCACAAACGCTTCAAGCCAATCTTTAAGAGTGATAATGTCATCTTTTATACGTTTAGCATAATTATTATTGAAAACGAACTGATCGCATCTTTTTAATGCCATAACAAAAAAGCGATGATTATTTTCAAAGTTGTTATTACCTTCAACGCCGCAAGTACCGATATGACACGCCCTCAAAAGATCACGAAGTATGCGGTTCTTCTTCAAACGCTCCAAACTCTCTTTTTCTTCTTCCGAAAGACTGTCCATATCATAAACGAACAGCTTATGCTCTTGCTCCGCATTGTCCTGCGAAACGGCTTTTTCTTCTTTAAGTACCTTGCGTTCAGACGGAATGACCCTTATTTCACGTCCTAGCGGTTCCCATACGTTGCGTCTTAGTTCAGTACCTATTTGGCTTTTACCATATGTTTCGGTTGAAGTGCCGTACCAATCAACAAGTGTGTCACGGCCAATGCAGTTACTGTCCGAACGCTCACTGATAAGAAAATGCCATACTCCCAACAGGAAACAGTCGGCGGTAAAGTTAAACTGTTTATCTACCATTTCTCTTTTGGTCGTACTTTTGCCGTTCCCCAAAATGTAAAACTCTGTATCGTCGGCGATGTCCTTATCATCTCTTATCGCTCTCAGCAGTTCGTCTACCATTTGCCTGCATTTATTTTCATCAATGCAGTACAGAACAAATTCGGTCATAAACGCAAGTGAAGTCGGCGTATCGGACTGTACATCTTTTATAAATGCCGCTTTTATCTCATCTTTTTCCGGCATAAGAAATTTAAAATTGAAGAGTTCCTTTTTGCAATTTATCAGATTACTGTTCAAGCTCTTCAATGTATCCGCTCGTTCATTATCATCAGCATACCAATTCAAAGTAAGCGCAGAGATAAAATACTTGAAGATAGTTGTCGAAATTACAGTATTATTTGCTCCCAAAAATCTTTTTTCTGCTATGGCTTTATCTTTTCTAGTATACCTTGACAAGAGTTTCAAAAAGATACCTAGAGAAAGATACGAACTTTTCTGAGCTTCTTCCATTTGAATGTTTCCTCCTTTTCAACATAAATCACCGCATATGTACAAGTAGCATAAAAATCGCTCTGAAACTTTGTGAGTATTCACTTGCCGTTAACCCGTTAACATCTTTGCGTTAACGGTTCTTGGTGTGATAAACTCTAAACAGACAGATGATCTGATAGAGATAAAGTACAGCAAAAATACTATGTGTCAGCAGCTTTGTAGTGCTTCTATTATATCACTTATTTACAGATATTTCAACTACTACTTGCTTAAAAGGAGAGCTTCTTATGAAAACTTTATTATTAACTCCAAAATTGCCGCAGGAGTATATACTGAAAGACGGCTGTTATTACAACTCAAAAGGCAAGATAACGGAATGGTCGATAACGCAATTAGAGTTTTATTCCACTATCAATACCCAGCACATTTGTACTAAGTACGTCAGATTTCACATCAAGCTAGCTGAGCAGGATAAGACGTATAGTTTCGATTGTCCGCTAGCACTTGCGATAGAGGGAAAGGCTTTAGACATCTTTTTCGACTATCAAATATATGCACTTTGCAGCGACAACCTGTTTTCAAAATTCATATCGTCGGTAGTGAAACTGAGCGTATTCGGTCAAACTCCTGAGGATAACTACGCCATAGATCAAGGCTATCTGAAACTGCAAAACGGAAAAATCGTTTTCGGCTTAGGCGACGAGGTCGTCAACGCTTCTGACGAAGACCCTGCTATCTCTGAAAGCACTATAAAGCTAAAGAAAAGCGATAACAGCGGCGACTTTATTTCATATCTCGACAAGCTTATAAATTCGGTATCGTTCCCGTCGGCGGCATTCATAGCGTCCTTAGTCGCTTATGTCAAGCCGATGTTTGAGAACGAGCTGGACGAATATGGTTTTACCATATACATTTACGCCGATTCAGGGCTTGGCAAAACGGAATTTTCAAAGCTGCTCAGTGATATTTTTGAAGATCACGACAACATCGTTTCATTGTCCAGCGATAAATATGCGATCAAGAAAGCCGCAAAGCTGAAAGATTCATTGATAGTTATCGACGACCTGAATCGCACGGTATCATCGAGGATAAGAAATTCCAACGAAGCAAAGCTCTGCGACTTTATACAAATGAATCAAAGCAGCGGCAACTGCCACTACAAAGACATCGAGGTGAAACTCGACAACATAGCTATCGTCACAGCAGAATATGTCATAAAAAACAACAGTACCGTAAACAGGTGTCTGCTAGTCCAGCTTGAAAACGCCTTTGACAGCGATGAACTTACTCTGTTGAAAAAAGAGCACGGAAAGTACATTGCGTTTCTAAAAGACTTCATCTTGTGGCTGTGCCGGAATTATGAAAAAATATCCGATGAATCAGCGTATTACAAAAGCAAGAACGATAATAGCAATATCGGCAATGAAAATAGCGGCAAGCTAAAGCGGATAATGCGTACCTATCAGATACTTTGTATCACGCTGGATATTTTTAAACGCTATCTTAAAGAACAGCATGATCTTACGGACGAGCATATCAAAGACTTATCTAACATATGCAAGACCTCGATAGAAAACTGTATCAACGACACGATAGACCATTGTTTGATAGATGATAATAAGATAGGCAGAGAATTTATCGACGAGATACTTCTTGGCATATACCAAGAGGACATTGTGTCCGCCGATTTTGCTGAATATTCCAAAGAAGCGAAAAAAGCAAGAAAAAACAAATATCTGCAACGATACGTCTTTTATTTTGACGGCTCTTACCTTTGCGTTGAGGCTGACGTTTTGACAAATTGGCTGAAAACCAGATTAGAGCTTGAGGTAGTACCCAGCAAACAAAAAGTATCGGCGCAGTTAAGATATTATGGCCTGCTCAAAGTTATCGGCGGCGAGTACACATCTACTATTTCAGAGGACAAGAGCAGAAAATATTATCAGCTATACTTGCAGAGATTGAAAGAATGTCAGGCTGAGATCGCCAATATATCGGCAGACGAAGTGCATTATGGTTGGGACGATACTTCAAGATCTTCTGATTATGGCAGTTGGGGAGATAACTCGAACGACTGTTTTGAAAACATAGATGACCAAGAGCCTTATTAACTCCATACTAACTGCAGTTTTCTAAAGAATAGAAAGAAAGTCGAACAACGTCCATAAAAAGGAGCAAAGTCTTATTTTACACTAATACATTATTTTCAAGATACCAACAGGAGGTAAACAATTATGGATATGGTCAGAGAAAGGGAACTGAACGTTCCTATATTTCAAAAGCAAAACCTCACTATCGAGGAAGCCGCCGTTTATTCAAACATCGGTCAGCACAAGCTGAGAGAACTCACGGCAGACGAACGCTGTCCGTTCGTTTTGTGGGTGGGAAATAAAAGGCTTATAAAGCGCAGGCAGTTTGATGAGTATATGTCGAGAGCTTATTCTATCTGAACTGCGAGAAATGTGAAAAAATGCCGACCGTTCGGAAAGCCGATGGTCGGCAGAATTTTGAAAGGAGAGTTTTATTATGGCAAAAAGGCGCAGAGACAGCAAAGGCATTATGCTGAAAAAAGGTGAAAGCGAACGTGTGGGCGGCGGTTATGATTACCGCTGGACGCAGAACGGCGAAAGGCACGTGATATATGCACCCACGCTGCAGGAACTTCGTGAGAAAAAAGAGGAAATCTCTGCCGATGTTCTCAGAGGCATAAGGCCTAACGCCCGAAACCTCACGGTAAATGACATCTATAAAATGTGGGTGAGAGATAAAATGGGGCTAAAGGACAACACTATGCTGAACTATATGTATATGTATGAAATGTTCGTTGACCCCTATATTGGCAAAAGCAAGATCTCAGGACTGCTGTATTCGGTCGTTAAGGGCTTTTACAATATGCTTTACAGAGAACGCGGGCTAAAAGTTTCTACTATCGACAACGTAAATACCGTGCTTCATCAAGTGCTTGAACTCGCCGTGCAGAACAGGCTTATCCCCGCGAACCCCTCCGACAATGCGATAAGAGAACTGAAACATATGCACGGCAAGGAGATACAGAAGCGTCAGGCGCTTACCGCAAAGGAACAGGAACTTTTTCTTGATTACCTCCGCAGCACGCCGCGTTATCAGCATTGGTATCCTGTATTTCTTACAATGCTTTATACAGGTCTGCGTGTTGGCGAGATAACGGGGCTGCGCTGGTGCGATGTTGATCTTGAAAACGGCTTTATCAGCGTCAACCACACGCTTGTTTACTACAAGCACGATACGAACAAATGTCAGTTCAGCATACACAAGCCTAAGACAGAAGCGGGAAGCCGCAGCGTGCCTATTATGAGCGAAGTCAGGGAAGCGCTCGAACAGGAGAAAGAGTATCAGGATATAGCGGGGCTGAGATGCAAAGTTAAAGTCGACGGCTTTTCTGATTTTATTTTCATAAACCGCTTTGGCAATGTACATAATCAGAACAATCTCAACAGGGCATTGCGCAGGATAATCCGTGACTGCAACAAAAGAGTGCTTTCGGAAGCGCAGAAAAGCGAAAACGTCACCCTATTACCCGATTTCAGTTGTCACACCCTCCGCCACACCTTTGCAACGCGAATGTGCGAAATGGGCATAAACCTCAAAGTGATCCAAGACGTCCTCGGCCATTCAGATTTCAGCACCACGATGAACGTCTACACCGACGCCACGAGCGACTTCAAAAAGAAAGAATTTCAGACCCTTGAAAAGCTTCTCAAAGGCGGCAGTGCCGAATAGTAAAAAAGAGATCACCGATGAACCAAAACATCAGTGATCTCTCATATGTTATCATATTTTTTTATAAGTTTCTGACCGATTGGCGTAAAATTGGCGTAAGCCGTCGGTCAGACCTGCTGAAAACCCCGCAAGATCAAGGGCTTATGTAGATTTTTATTTTGAGGTTTGCTTCATTCCCCCAAAGAACAGACAATTATGCTGCTGAACAAAAATGCCCCAAAGTCCCGAATTGAAGCGTAATTGTGACCGATATTATATTTCATTGCACAAAAGCCACTGTAATAATATGTAACAACATAAACAGATATACAAATAGCCAAACCATATATCGGTAAATTTGTTTCTGCACGAAGAAGCAATCGGCCTACAAATCAATAGAGAAGGTGCTTGTTTATATTTGATCATTACTACTACTTTTTTAGGTTCTGCTGTTATTAACCAAACAGGTATTTGTATGCTATCATGTTCTCAAATGAGCTGCCAAAGCCTAATTCTATCCTTTTTTCGTTTTCTTTAGTCCAAAATTCAGACTTATGTTTAAGAATAATATCCCGATACTCATTTGAATTTATAAAATTACACCACATATAATCAGCAGTATTAATGCTGCTATAGTCAAACGATCCGGGATTAAATAAAAAATCAAGATAAACATATTCAGTACAATACCGTTTGAGATAGGTCATGCTGTCTAAATTAGGTATAATTCCAAGTATATGAAGAATTACTATTGAATTAATAAGTTCTGATTTATTGTCAGGGTACGATATAACACCAGGTGTTTCTTTTATAGCATTAAGTTTTGTTTCAAAATACTTTGAAACAACTTCATTATATGGAATAATATTTTTTTCAAGATAATCAACTACTTCTTCAGTCCAATTATTCTCAAGATTGTCAACTATCCATTTAGTCCATCTGTTAGGATCACCTTTTAAAAGAATATCTTTAAAAATATACGGATAATATGCTTTTTTACGTTCTGAATCACATTGTTCAATTATAGCACAGCATTTATCATATATTTTTTTATCTGCTTGTGGTGAAAGTGTATGTATTAGATTAAGATGATCATCTCTCATATTAAGCGGATCTGTTAATAAATACTCATCTATAAGCAGTTCTAACAATTGGCAGTAACAGGAATCGTCAGCATCATAATGCTTGCTAACAAAAAGCCATAAAGCTTTAAGACAATTCCGAAGCATTATTACGCTTATCTTATCATCAGGTGTTACAAGGGCTAAGAATGCTAATAAAATTTTATGCCGATCATCTTTTGAAAGTTCAATCAAAGATAGTAACTTGGCAAACAGATTGATATACTCCGAATATTCTGTAAGCCAAAAAGAACGCATTGATGTACAGAAATTGTTAAATACTTCAGCTATATCAATTTCATCAACCAATGACAAGTTAAATACTTTATAATATGATATCCAGGAATTAAAGTCTTTGTACTTTACGTGACGTATTATCAAATTAATATCTATAAGATTTAGCGAATATGGTTTTACATCTGTTCTCCCTAAAGAAAAATTTGAAAATTGATATTTATCCGGATAATATGTGCAAAGAATAGCTTTTATGTATGGCTCACACATCTTTGAAACATTGTTAAACCAATCAAGCATCAGATAGTTCTTTTTGTAGAAATAATAATAGTCATATACAATAGCCTGAAGTTTGAATAAATCGCCATAGATTGTTCCACCATATTTTATCATTGTAGCTTTACGCATATAGTATTCTTCGTGTTTAAGAAGAAGGTTGTTCAGTTTATTAATCTCTTTTCCATTATCATTATAGATCTTTTTTATGCACTCAAACGTTTTATTTTCTGTAGCGACGGAATCAAGAAAGTACCCGAGATTATCCATCTGTTCCTTTTGTTTTTGGTAGCGTAATAGTCCAATTGCTATTTGATTAAACTTAAGTATTGCTATTTGATATTTATCTTTTGGCGTCAGTTGTTTGAAGTCTCTTCGATTAATCTCTAGTTCAATGTTTGACAATATATCAAGGCAAATATTATCTTTTGTTTTATAAATTAAGAAATTATAATATGCCTTTTCAAAATCATTTTTAATGCTAGAAAATCGTTTGATAATTTCAGAATATTCCCATATCATGGATAGATCAAACAGTTCGTCTGCTTTTTCTTCTTCTGATGCCAATCGATAGGATAAAGAGTCTTTGTGATGAATTGAATATATGCCTGATTTAATAAAACAGTTTTTTATTTTTGCACTTTCTAAATCAGTTAGCTTAAGAATGCTAAACAAGTTATTATATTCTGTTTTATCAATAATATTTAATGACCCATTTTGCAATTCTGCACCGTATGAGAAGGCACAGATTGACAATAATGTAGAATAACTGATACGGTGAAATGGTTCTATGGAATCAATGCTATTCAATAGTAATCTTCTTAATTCAATAATCCCGTCTTTATAATATGGAAGTCTATCATTCTTTATATAACTAAGGAAAGAATATAGAAGTTTGCCTGCCGGTTTAAGATTACAAGGCGTTTTCTCCTTCATAAAATCGGATACATTTGATAAATCAACAAGCTCAACACCTTTGTTAAGCCAATACTGCGTTTCTCTTTCTTCATGATCTATCTTATTTACAGTTAAGTAATGTGGAGGACGTTTAATTTTTAAAGTGTTTGCAAAATAGTTAATGTAACTCATGATTAATTTAAGATTATTGTCACCCAGTGAATAACCAACAAATAAAATCGTTTTGTCAATTAAAATAGACTTTATGTATATTTCAAGCAATTTATGATTTAATGAATATGTAAGATAATCATCTTCCTTCAAAACAACACCTTTAAGCTCATCAATATCACCGTGCATTTTTATGATATACTTTCTTCCGTACCTCCCTTTTTCTAATAACTCGTCATCGCTTTTAATAACTGTATAATTACTAATAACAGAATTTTTAACATCTTCAATAAGATGATCATAATTTGTTGTTATTATATGCTCTGGTTCGAGAGCAACTATCAATTCATCTATTTTATTCGGTGTATAAGGTTTATCGAAGGCATTTTTTAATAAATGTAAATATGATGCTTCGCCCTTTCCTTCATAATAGTATTGAGGTATTTTCAAGAATTCTTCATTTGAAAATGAAAATTCTTGTCGACATGGATGATCATTAAACATACAAGACACACTACTCTCGTCACCTTCTGTAGTTGTTAGATATTTAAATTCACATTTTTCGCAAATATCATTATAATCAATTCTTATTGCAATGTCTTTAACTAATTCCCACCATGAACAGACGCCTGAGTTTTGTGACACGCCTGCGCCTACAAAAATAACAAGCTTATGTTGTTTATTAATTTCTCGTATTTTTTCAATCTGTTCTATTAATTTATCCATTATTTTTCCTCCCCTCATTTGTCATCATGCCGATTTTTTTTTAATAGCAAATAATATCCTGTTAATAACTATTTCTCTGAAATTTTCTTTAACACAGCAGACTAGATTAAAGTGCATCCCATCATAGCCCTTATAACGATCCCACTATATTTTACAGTAGATAGCATCCATTCTGCAAGTAAGAATATCCGCAACAAGATTGAAAGCTTTCTGCCCAATTATGCAATTACACCCATATAGCACTGTATATCTTAAAGCATCCATGTCCAACCACTTTATTTTTACATTTGTCAAATTCAATGGTTGTGCATCCACATTGTCTGATCAGTTCGAGTACCATTTTTCACTAGTATTTATTAGTCAAGAATATCAAATATATTCATCATAAGTTTAATGAGTTCTTTGGCAGTATCTTTATCAATTTGAATAGACTGACTTATTTTATCCTTCATTTCTCTTGTGGGACTTCCGTAGGTATCAATTTGAAAGTATTTTTTTCCTCACTTGTGAATGTTGTATATGTGGCTCTAACTTTACTATGTACACTGTTTCTTTCTTTATCAAGCTTTTTTATATTATCTTTTGTTATTAATGCCATGTTTTATTCTCCTTTAATCTCAGAAATAAGACGTTCTAGCCTGTCCTCATTAATTTCACATTCCCAAATAACAATAACTTTCCAGCCTTTCTCTTTCATTTGCTCATGATACTTTTTGTCACGGTTCTTGTTATTAATGAGCTTGTTAGTCCAATACTCCGTGTTCGATTTAGGCCATACAAAGTTTTCACAATCATGCATATGCCAAAAACAGCCATTGATATAGACGGCTGTTTTATACTTTGGCAGTATGATATCTGGTTTGCCCGGATACCGCTTATCATTTTTTCTAAAACGGAAGCCCTTTCGATGAAGGAAACTTCTAACTATGATCTCTGGTTTGGTATCTTTGCTCCGAATATGAGACATATTCATACTGCGAACTTCTTTACTATGATTATCAGCCATTTTTCTTTTTATCCAAGTATAATGCAAGATGTTCAGCGATAGCCTCAGCAAGTATCGGTGGTACAGCATTCCCAACCTGTTGATACTGTGAATCCTTTGTTCCGCAGAAAACAAAAGAATCAGGGAATGTTTGCAGTCTGGCTGCTTCTCTTACGCTAACTGCTCGGTTTATTGTGGGGTGAATCCACATAGACTTACGGACGTTAAGAACTGTGCCTGACGGCTTTTCATAGTTCAAGCGCTGATAGATTGTATTCTGCGTGCGGCTAACGTCTGTATAGGTGTTTTCTTTTAGTGCAGCATCAAGGGAATGAAAATTCTCACCTTGACTAAGAGCTTCAAAACGTGCTTTGGCTACAGCTCTTGTTTGAGTAATGATGTGATTATACAGTCTTTTACTGTCTCTGAGATAAGGGGTGAGCGAAGTGGTTTCATAATCGTCTGTCAGCTCGGCACCTATGTCTTCAGAGGCTTCAAACACTGTTTGTACATTTTCAATATCCTTTATAGCATCTTTCACTGTCCTGAAATTATCTTCTGTAAATGTTCCTATGGGCATTTCAATTGTTTTGGCTATCTTCTTCTTTATTCCAATAAATACAAAACGATTTCTTCTCTGCGGTGCGCCAAATTCTAATGCATTTAAGACTCCCATATTAAAAGTGTAGTTTCCAAGCATCTTAGTGATATATTCAAGAACAGAATATGACTGAATAACAGCCGTAATACCGTTCTGGCAAATAATCTCATCTATTTGTAGTTCATTATCATAGATTTCTTTAATTCGTGAGAGACATCTTTGAATCATAATTGTTTTCTCGATGCGTTTTACTACCTGATCTGCATCAATTTTTTCATCAAAGAAGTCAAAAATGGCATCTGCTGCTGCGTCGAAACATTCATATACTCCATTATTATCAGCCTGTTTTATCTTTTCTGCAAGTTTAAGATACTTTTTCTGATAGCGGAATAAGGCTTCTTTGCATTTTTTTAGGTTTTTTCGCTGACGATATGCAATGTTAAGCAGCTTGTAATCCTCCTCAGGCCAAAGCCTCGCTTCGACTTCATGCAGACTGTGAATATCCTCGGCTATTTCTTCTGAGAAGTATTCTTCTTCCAAGAGCAGAATCTCTGATGGAGTAGTTTCAATGTTATATTCATCAATCAGTTCTGTCTCGTCGGTACGCAGGTAAAATCTATGAACGTCAGATTTTAGCATTTCAACATTTTCCATGACAAATGCTTTAGGCTTTAGTTCCTTTACAGCTCTAACATATTGCTTTACAAGCATATTGTTTTGGCTTATAACATGGTTCTTCTGTCTGTTAGCCATTGAAAATCCCTGGCAGGGCGGGCCTCCTATAACCACATCTATCTTTCCAAGCTTCTTCCTGAGTTTTGCGAAGTCAGCTGAACATACATCTGAGAACACTTCCGTTCCAGGATGATTCTTTTTATAAGTTTTCTGTGCATTTTGATTTATTTCAAATGCGGCAGCAATTTCATATTTGCCTGTTTTCTTAAAGCCCAGGCTCAGGCCTCCGGCACCGGCAAACAAATCAATTACCTTATGCATTTCACTAATTCTCCTATTCTGACGGCATATTATATAGAATCGTTCTGAAAACGCTCTTTAAGCATTATCCAGCAATCTTCTTTTTTACACCATTGAGTTACATTAACGCCCTTTGCGTTATTCGTATTTGGATTCATGAAATGATTCCAAACTTTATAGCATAGATTTTCTATAAGCTGTGATATTTCAGGAGATATGTTCTGATGCTGCCATATATAGCTGAAATCAACCCTATCGCCATAATACTCTGATAGCAGAGCAATCGTATAATAATTAAGTTGAGCTTTATATCCACCGAAATTCTGAGCATCTACTATTTTATCACATTTTTGAAAAAGAATAACCTGAGCAATAAGATTGCAGTAAAACTTTTCATCTGGCTCTCCGATTTCGCCGGCTTGTATCATTTCTGAATACCTTATGAAGTTTGTTTCGAGTCCCTTGCTGACAATATCAGGGTGTCTCAGCCAACACATCGCACATTTAGCCGCCACTGTCTTTGAGATACATTTGTTTTTAGGATTTTGCTCTTTATACTTTCTCTTTGATGCGGCAGTAAGCTGTCTGTTGACCTCCACACTGTACTGTCCTCTTGCACGTTCATAAAACCATCGCTGAGAAGGCTTTCCTTTTTCAACAGGAATGAACACACGTCTTGACAGCTGCTCAAGCTTAATATGGAAATCATCATTAGCACTGAAATCAGACATGGTAATCTTGTTTTGACTGTTTGCGTACCTTGATATGTTGCTTATTACGGTATCCATTTGCTCGTCAGCTTTAATTACTGTAAGCTTCATCTGAACATTAACATTGGATAGATCCACTTTGTTTTGAAAGGCAGCATATATTGATGCTGTTGTTTGACCTCCGTTAACAATTTGCCAGCCGACAAGCTCTTTTATGAGAATAAAATCATCGGTGCTTTCATTTTCATCTATGACAACTTGCTCGGCAATCGTAGAAATACCGTTGTTATACGCCATGAACATTGCCGGATTGCTCCTCAATGTATCTCTGATGCCCTTGTTTACCTTTCCCGTCGCTTGCAGGAACGATCTAACATTCTTCTCGATAAGCCGCTGGCCCTCATCACGGTATATTTCCGCTAAGCACTCTCCTGATATGTAGCCAACATAACAGTCATAAACATCGCTCTCCTGCGGTATCTTAATGAGTTTCAGTCTATACTTGTATTTGTTTTTAAAACGTATTACAAGTTTTTCTGCTTCTTTCCTCTGGTAGACAGCCTGAACAAGACGTTCAATATCCCACACATCATATTTTACGGTGGTTTTATTTATCATGGCATCTTCCGGCAAATCGCTGTTAATAAGCTTATTAGTAAGGAGAACAACATAAAGATTTTCGATTTTATCTTTATTTTCCTTTATGAACTCATAAAGCATATATTCGTTTGATGATTCTTCCATTTCATCAAGAACACTCGTGCTTGAACAGCATAATTTATAGAATTTAGACGCTTGTCTGCATATCTTGGCTGTTTCCGATTTGTTTAGCTTTTCAATTTTGCCGTTCTTTTCATAGCAGCTGACTATGAGAGTGAGGCTTTGAAAATATTCACTGAAAGCATACGCATTAACCTTAAACTTTTCTGACTCTTTCATGCAGTAGCTTACTTCTGCATCAGCAGTTTTTGATTCGCCAAAATCAGCAAGATAAGATAGAAAAACGCTTGTAAAGGCGCTTTCTGTATTTTCAGAATGCTCCGAGGCATATTCCTTGACTTCTTCTATTAACTCCTGATTAAAATCATCTAATTCACGATTCTCCAATTAATATGCCTCCCTTCAAAGTATTAATTATATCACTCCACTCAATTACAAAATCTGAGCAGGCGTTTAGATCTAGTGAGTATGTTACCTCTGATATACCGTTATCGAGGTTATCTGGTACAATATTTGGGAAAGTATCCTCAACTTTGTATGTTTGGTGCGATCTCAGATGAAATCCCAGCGTATATCGCTCTTCACATGAAGATATATAGCCGTATTTAAACAGTTTCTCCTCAAAAAGAGATCTGTATGGTTCTGAAATACCGCTATGGATAGATTTAATAATCTCAGGTAAAGTTGTGCCGTCGCTGCGGCTCTTTCTTACCATATTGACATACAGAAACAATGTGTTCTCCACATCTTTAGGGTTAAGCTGATGTTCACTGCTGATCCTTATCTTTTCATTTGATTTTGCAGATGTTGTCTTTACTTCAATCGCAGATCCATTCACATAAAAATCGTGAGTTTCCTTATCAGCTCCGCTCCAATATGATACAGCTTCATCACCAAAATTGAATATCAGCTTTTGTAGGACAAGCAATTCCCCATAAAGACCTTCCTGCAATTGCTCCGACATAATAACATCGGAATTGAGTGCAAAGAACTTTTTCCACTTGCTTAACGTGTCTGACAAGCAGCTTATCATTTTCTTTTGAGTGCTTATTTTTTCAAGCTGATCGGTGATGTCGTTGGCTATTATTTCAAAAATGCCGCTGTCGTAGTCCTTTGACTGAGAAATGATTATGTACTCGTTCTCACTGTTCGGATTTTGATATTCAGTGATATGATCATATGCAAATTCTATTCCGTGCCACTTGGGGAAACGGCTCAGAGGCTCCTTAGTACAGTCTTTGGGCAGCATTACTGCAATAATTCTCTGGTGATCCTTTGCAGCAACAATATAGACAATTCGTATTTTATTTTTCAGGAGAATACTTCTATTCAATACAGTTAAACTGGAATTCTCTGCTTTTTTAAAGTCAGCAATGATCTCCTGATATATTTTTATAGCATTACTCAAAATTCATCACCATTTTCAATTGCGATAGGATTCAATCGGTATGTCCTGCCATTTCCTTTTCCTTCATTATCCGGAAATACAGCAATAAATCCGAAAGGTGTCTTGTATGTCTGTCCGTCTATTTTTAATCCGGCTATTTCTTCTGTATCAAGAGGACAAAGAATAAGCAAACCACGGTCTCTCGTTCTCAGTTGTTTTCTTATCTTATCGTCACTGTCTCCCTTTGCTTTCATCTGTTTCATTTCTTCAAACTGCTCTTTTGAGAAGTCAAGGTACTCTTCATCCTTAGACTTTAGCGATTTTATGGAGCATATAGAAGCATCAGCCTCATATTGACCTTCGCTTCTTTTCAAACCTTGTCCTATACTGCAGCCGCCAATGGTTAAAGGGGGATTTTTGCGTCCAGTATTTTTCAGGCACACTGTCCATTTCGTAAGTCCGCCTAACAAAATTTGGTCACGGATATAGTCGGCTAAAAACAGTGACTTGACTTTGCTTGCGTTTGACGATGTTCTGTATTCGGACAAGAAATCAGCCACAAGGCTTCCATCAACATCATCCCAAAAAATATGGTCGGTGCCGGATTTTCTATCAAGTTTATTCCAGTGATCTGAACTAATATCTCCAAGATTGGAGATAAATCTTTCCACCGCTTCAAAGTTCAGATTATATGTATCCGCATTTCTGTCCATTGATCTTGTTTGGCTTACTGTATTGCTGAATGTAAGGGTGCACTCTTGTCCTGTTTTAAGTTTATTTCTTGCTGAGATCAGCATATCAGGGTAAGATGCAATTCTTAAACCGAAATCCATAGGTGTACGGTTATATTCGTTCATATAATGAATCTGGTTGCGCAGGTTTTCTGTCGCAAAAGAAACAACCATGAACCAGCGGAACAGTTCATCAGAAACAAAAAGCCGGCAAAGGTCAGTGTATTTAGGCCTGAAGCCAAACCATCTGCCCATCTGCATAAGGGTATCATACATCTGAGAAGAACGCATAAAGAAGCTTACTGTCAATCCCTCAAGCGTTAATCCTCGTGAAAGCTTGTCTCCGCCAATCGCAATAACATTAAGCTGACGGCCTTCATCTTTGAATTCTTTATAGCAGAGAACATCATCGCTTTTTCCGTTAATTTCAAACACTCTAATCTGGTGATTGCCGATAAGACGCTTGATCTCTGTTTCAACATCGCTCCAATCAGAGCAGTCTACGCCCTCCATGTAAGCAGAGAAGTCCTGCTGCATTTTCTTTGTTGTAGGAACAAAATCTTTGTCCCACAAATCATGCAGGGTATCAATTATTTCTGTGTCACCGCCGTTAATATATGACTGTACTTCGCTGAAATAATCGTCAACCATTGATTTCAGTGAATTCTGAACGTCATTCAGCCTGTTGACATGAATCAGCATAGAGTTAGGCTCCAAGACCTGACCTCTAACATTTCTCGCAGCTGTTATTATTATAAAGCAAAGAATTGCTTTCTTCAATTCGTCAGGAAGCGGTGAGATAATCTGCTTGGTCTTAGAATCAATGAAATTATCGAGTTCGGTGGTAATTCTTCTGCGTAGAGGCATTGTTTCGCTGTTTTCATCTTCTCCGAAAAACTCCATCGCTCCAACATAACCTGCCGGCTTCGGAAGACATACTATAAAATCTTTAGGGAATAAATCATCTTCAAGCTCATCATCGCTGATCTGCGGGGGAATAAAGACATTAGCATACGGTGTGGCAGTATAACCAACGTAGGAACGGCATGAGAAAAGAGATAATATTTTTCTAATTAATTCATTAATTCTTGATACATCTGATTCGTCACTTATTTCACCGTTACGATCAGTTTTATACTTTGTATTTACTGAAGCTTGATCTGCTTCGTCATCGATAATAAGGAGCGAATATTCACATGGGAATTTCTTTTTGCCGTCAGGATTCGTAACAATAGCATGATTTTTTGACAAATTATCATAAATGCATTGTAAAACAGTGTTTTTCTTTTTTACAATGAAAATTTTAGGCTGTTCGTATAGTTTACTTACACTTGCTCTATTTTTTGTGAAGTCGCCTTTTTCATCTCTTGATGTAAGAGGTTCTATTGACTTATCCATCTTAAAGTTAAGATTACCAACACCTATTACTGACGGAACTAAACCAGTTTTTTTCTTTAAATACTCTATACTGGTTTCAAAACCGAGAACTTCCTCGTCAATACGCATCTGTGTCTGGCTTCTCAGGTTATTATGCATACCTGCGAGAACTATTATTATTCTATATCCTGCATCTACAGCTTTGTTTATAAGTCCGATATAGTTAGCCGTTTTACCTGACTGAACATAACCGAATACGGCACCGTATGATTTTTCAGGAACGCCGGAGTTTGGATTTGAGATACAGTTCATGACAAAGTCAGTAGGTTCGTTAATACTTTTTTCGATGGTTTTTTGGCTCCACTTCTTTGTGCCGGATAAATATGCTTTATACCTGTTCCAGTATGTTCCTTTAAAACCGGAAGTCTGCCTGAGACTATTCCACCATTCTTTATCCTTGCCTTTACGATTATCGGCACTAAGCATTGATGCTATGTCATTACTCGAAAAACTAACCTCTCTATAAAGATATTCTCTTAAATCCTCAGAGTTAGAAACAAGAGGTACCATCATATCTACGATCTTATTAATGGCTTCAACCGGTTCAAGCCCCTTTTCTTTTTCCCCAAGGCACAGTGTAAAAGCGGCTTCGTATGTTCTCAGTTCATTTTGTTCCATTGCAGGCCTCCATATATATATTATCAAAATCGTCCATCAAGGCAGAGTAATCTGGCAGTTGTTGTAAAAGGCTTCCTATTTCTTCTTTTGAGCTGCCGTTGATTGTTAAGGTTGAAATTAACCGTTTAGCTTGGTATGCAAGTTCGTTGTATTCATTTTCAGGCAGAACATCCTTGCTTACTGACATATCATTAACTCCTGAAAGCTCCATAGGGGAGCATTTTTCAACAAGGTTCAGATAAGCATTTAATAGTTCTTTTTGTTCGGCAGAAAGTGTAATTTTTAGTTTATTCAGCAAAGTATGCTTTTTATTAAGGAAAAAAGAATATGAACCTCTTGAATCCTTTCGCTGTTCCCAGACATAACTAAGCTGAGGAGCATGTGCATTTCCTTTCCGATCAGAATATGTACCTCTTGAATTATATACCTTTACCGATTGCTTTGTTGCTTTCTCAGCAGCGATCCGAATAATATCATCAGTATAAGCTGGAGGAACAGCTTTTGATTTTTTTATATCTATCTGCCAGTCAAAGTCACTGTCCGAATATATATCCAACTGTATTCTTGCTAGGTTAAAGGACATTTCCTTCTTAAATAATCCAAACCACGTTCCATATATGATTAAGCGTTTATTTCGATAAACATAAAAGCCTTGATGGTGAAGCCAACCTTTATATCCTCCGGCAGCTCTAACTTCATCATCATTTGCAAATTTGGTTTTATGCGGAAGGACATAGGGGCGTATCACAACCTTATGACCATTTTCGTTTACTTCCTCAGGCTCTAATTCCTGGCGAGCATTGTTGTCTGGTATAAAGGGGTTCCATGGAGTTAGCGGCGTTTCATTTACAATAATAGACATTTTCCCTGATTCCATAAACCTATGGAACACAAGTGAAAGATGATTTTTCACGTTATCTATCATTTTATAGAATTTTTTCTTCTCGTTAGCAGAATTAGATGATATAACCTTATCGATGTTAGAAATGCATACAACAGTTCCATTGTCATACTTTGAAATTCTATATGACAATTGTTGGATAGACAAAGAGGATCTTTCTTCAACGAGTATCTGCCATTTATCCTCTTTTCTGACATAGTCTAAATCCCAGCTCGCATTATTAATGATACCGCTGGTCTTTGCAAGAACAGTTAATTTCTTTCCAAGAGAGAATGAGGCAGTTTTCATTCCCATACCAAATCGCCCAAGGTCATGAATGCTTCTCGAATTAAGCGGATCTGAGGAACCTATATTCATAGATTTCAGTAATTCTTGTTCAGACATACCATCGCCATTATCTGAAATGATAATAACTTGCTCTTGCCAGTTAAACTCTATGGTAATCGCTGAAGCGTTAGCAGACAGGCTGTTATCAACAATATCTGCTATTGCTGTTTCAGGAGTATATCCCACAGAGCGAAGCGAAGAAAGCAAGATATTAGCACTCGGTATAGAAGTAATAGGTTTACTCATCCAGCATTGTCCTTTCGCATAATATAATCTAACTAATTATACCACATTTTGACGAATTATTCAATAGATTTTCTACAAAAATGGACTAGTGATTGTTTTTTTGAAAAAACATTGATAAAATTGTAACGTCCTCGGCCATTCAGATTTCAGCACCACGATGAACGTCTACACCGACGCCACGAGCGACTTCAAAAAGAAAGAATTTCAGACCCTTGAAAAGCTTCTCAAAGGCGGCAGTGCCGAATAGTAAAAAAGAGATCACCGATGAACCAAAACATCAGTGATCTCTCATATGTTATCATATTTTTTTATAAGTTTCTGACCGATTGGCGTAAAATTGGCGTAAGCCGTCGGTCAGACCTGCTGAAAACCCCGCAAGATCAAGGGTTTATCACTCCAACGTCTTCATCGTAGGGAACAACAGCACATCTCTGATAGCCGGTGAGTTAGTCAGCAGCATAACAAGTCTGTCTATGCCGTAACCAATACCGCCTGTAGGTGGCATACCTATCTCCAAAGCTCTCAGGAAGTCCTCGTCTGTGTGGTTTGCTTCCTCGTCACCCTGCTTCAATGCCTCTTCCTGCGCTGCAAATCTCTCACGCTGATCTATCGGATCGTTCAGCTCTGAGTATGCGTTGCACATCTCTCTGCCTGTGATGAAAAGCTCAAATCTCTCTACATAATCAGGATTTTCTGGCTTCTTCTTTGTAAGTGGAGAAATCTCGATAGGGTGATCCATTATGAATGTAGGCTGAATAAGATGCTCCTCAACATATTCCTCAAAGAACAGGTTGAGTATGTCGCCCCTCTTGTGCCTTGCCTCGTATTCAATGTGACGCTCGTCTGCAAGTGCCTTTGCCTCTTCTGTTGTGGCTACCTGTGAGAAATCAACACCAGAATACTTCTTAACTGCGTCGATCATCGTCATTCTCTCAAACGGCTTGCCAAGGTCGATCATTACATCACCGTATGGTACGCAAGTTGTGCCGCATACCTCCTGTGCAACGTGCCTGAACATATTCTCCGTCAGATCCATCATGCCGTAGTAATCTGTGTATGCCTGATAAAGCTCCATAAGAGTGAACTCAGGATTGTGTCTTGCGTCTACACCCTCGTTTCTGAATACTCTGCCTATCTCGTATACTCTTTCAAGTCCGCCGACAATAAGTCTTTTCAGATAAAGCTCCAAAGAAATTCTAAGCTTAACGTCCTCGTCAAGTGCGTTGTAGTGTGTCTCAAATGGTCTTGCGGCAGCTCCGCCTGCGTTAGATACCAGCATTGGAGTTTCAACTTCCATGAAGCCCTGTCCGTCAAGATATCTTCTGATAGATGAGATTATCTGCGACCTCTTTATAAATGTGTCCTTTACCTCAGGATTGCATATAAGGTCTGTGTATCTCTGTCTGTATCTAGTGTCCTGATCCTTCAGTCCATGCCACTTCTCAGGCAAAGGCAGAAGCGACTTTGAAAGCAGTACGAACTTCTGAGCGTGAATTGATATCTCGCCCATTTTTGTTCTGAATACAAAGCCCTCAATGCCAACGATATCACCGATATCGCCCTTCTTGTAATCGTCAAATTCTTCCTTGCCAATCTCGTTCATTCTCAGATAGACCTGAACCTTGTCGCTCTTATCTCTCAGGTCGAAAAAGCTTGCCTTGCCCATAAGACGTCTTGACATTACTCTACCTGCAACGCTTACTGTTATGCGGTTTGCCTCGAGAAGCTCCTTGAGCTTTTCTTCGTCCTCGCCTGCCTGTTCCTTAAGCTCAGCCTCAAGCTTTTCATACTGTGCTTTAGCCTCGGCACAGCTTGCCGTAACGTCATACTTTGTTATCTCAAATGGATTCTTGCCCTTGGCTTTCAGTTCCTCCAGCTTGTCCATTCTTATCTTCTTTAAGCTGTTTATGTCCTCCTGAGTAAGCTCTTCCTCAGGAGCGTTTGTGCGGTTTTCCTCGCTCATTTATATTTTCCTTTCCGTGTGTTTTGTAAGTGGTCTGTTACTTTGAAATGTCGATGACCTCGAATTTCAGCAGACCGGCAGGTGTTTCAGCCTCGAAAATGTCGCCTACCTTGTGCTTGAGTGCAGCCTTGCCTATAGGTGACTCGTCAGAGATCTTGCCGTTGTCAGGGTCAGACTCAGTTGAACCTACTATCTGAAGATCCTCGATCTCGTCAAGCTCGATATCCTTTATCTTTATGATAGAGCCTACGCCTATCTCGTTTACAGAAATATCATCGTCCTCAACGACAGTTGCGTTTGAAATGAGAAGCTCTAACTCATTGATCTTTGATTCAAGGATAGCCTGCTCGTTCTTAGCCTCGTCGTACTCAGCGTTCTCGGAAAGGTCTCCGAAAGAACGTGCTTCTTTAAGCTTCTGAGCAACTTCACGTCTTTTTACTGTAATAAGGTATTCAAGTTCCTCCTGCAATTTAGCATAACCTGCTTTTGAAACAGTTTTAGAAATAGCTGCCATAATTAAACACTCCTATATCAATATAATTTTATACGGGTACTATCAACTTAATATTATACACGATTTACCCCCTTTTGTCAAGGTCGGAAGCCGTTGCAAACGGGCTTTTTTGCACCTTTGGACAGCCTGCACGATTTTACATTTTGCACAAATTTTCACCTCTGACAGCGTGTTAGGATATTGAAAATAATAATAGTATGATCTATAATTATCTTATGATAAAACAAGTTATGAAAAAACATAGGAGGAAATTTTCATGCCAAACCCCATTTTGCCTGCATGGGAGTATATCCCTGACGGCGAGCCGAGAGTTTTCGGCGACAGAGTTTATCTTTATGGCTCACATGACAGAGCCGCTCAAAGCGACTTTTGCGACTATAAACTGAAAGTCTGGTCTGCACCACTTGATGACCTTAACAATTGGGTCTGCCACGGACACAGCTTCCATACCCGTGATGACCGTGACCATAAGTCCGATACCAAGGGAATGACCGACCGCAAGCTGTTCGCTCCGGACGTTATAGAAAAAGACGGCAGGTATTATCTCTATGCCTATATAGTCGGTTCAAAGGGCGTTGTTGGCGTGTCCGATAAGCCCGAAGGTCCTTTCAAGCTCCTTTCTCAGTATAAATATGACCCTGAGGACGCAGGCGATGACGGCATTTATAATGATGCAGGCGTGCTTGTTGATGATGACGGCAGAGTGTATATTTATTACGGATTCACAGAATCCAACTTCAACGAGATAGACCCTGCGGATATGTATACCATTAAAAAGGGAAGCTACAAAAGAGCGGTCATTGATGACAGCGACAACGCACCGCAGGAACAGCGCTTCTTCGAGGCAAGCTCCCCAAGGAAAATCGGAGATACATACTATCTTATATATTCCCCATGTGTAGGAAGCAGGCTTGCCTATGCAACCTCAGATAAGCCACAAGGCCCGTTCAAATATCGTGGATATATAATTGACAACGGCGTTGATTATCCGGGTGGGAATGACCACGGCTCAGTGTGCAACATAAACGGTCAGTGGTATATCTTCTATCACAGAATGACAAACAATACCATAATGTCAAGACGTGCCTGCGTTGAGAAAATAGAGATCCTCCCTGACGGAACGATACCGACAGTGGAAATGACCTCGCTTGGCTTTGAAGACAGCCTTGACCCTTTCAAGCCTTATCCTGCGGATATAGCCTGCGTGCTTAAAGGTGGCTGTTTTATCACCGAAAAGGATATCTTCACAAGAAGTATTGTGAACATCACAGAGGGCAATGTTATAGGCTATAAATATTTTGATTTTGGCGAGGACTTTTCCTCAAAGACCATGAAGATAGCCCTGAAAGTCAGGGGAATGGGAACTGTCACGAAGGTGGCGGTCTATGCTGATGACTATGAGAACAGCGAGCCAGTAGGCTATGTTGATATTGGCACAGGTGACGGAGTTTACACAGGAGTAGTCAAGTCCCTTACTGGCAGACATTCTATCTATTTTGTGCCTACAGCTTTTTCAGATGAGCTTGCCGATTGGATAGCAGATTATTTCAAAACCAAACCGCTTTTTGAGCTTGAAGAATTTGTATTTATGAAATAGGAGGAAATAATATGAGAACCATCAAAGCTATCTCACTTCTTACTGCGGCGGTCATGGGTTGCACAGCACTGCTTGCAGGCTGTGGAAAGGGGAGTGACAGCTCTTCATCTAAGGCAGAGGAGGGCGCAAAGACCTCTGATGACGGAAGCATAAATAAAGACCTTACCGCAACCGAGCTTGCAAGACTTCTGGGCAACGGCACAAACCTTGGAAACACAATGGAAGCCTACGGTCATAAAAGCTATTCCGCAGACACCGACCCTGAAAGATTTGAAACTTTCTGGGGGCAGCCTGTCACAACGGAAGAAATGATAAAGGGCATGAAAGCAAGCGGCTTTGACTCTCTTCGTGTGCCTGTGGCATGGACAAACGCAATGGAGTATGAAAAAGGCGATTACACCATAAATGAAGCCTATCTCGACAGAGTGGAGGAGATAATAAACTACGCTTTGGATAATGATATGTATGTTATCATAAACGACCACTGGGACGGAAGCTGGTGGGGAATGTTCGGTTCTTCCGAGCAGAGCGACGTTGACAAGGCGTTTGAAATGTATAAGTCCATGTGGACGCAGATAGCGAACAGATATAAAAAATACTCCGACAGACTTATATTTGAGGGTGCAAACGAAGAGCTTGGTGACAGACTCAATGACACAGACGTGTGCAAAAACTCAGGCTCGCTTTCAAAAGCCGAGTGCTATGAAATGGCCAACAAGATAAATCAGACCTTTGTTGACACTGTTCGTGCAACAGGCGGCAACAACGAACAGCGTTTTCTTCTTATCGCAGGCTACAATACCGATATCACAATGACCTGCTCAAACAAGTTCCAAATGCCAACTGATACCGCAAAGGATAAGCTCCTGCTTTCTGTTCATTATTATACCCCATGGGATTATTGCGGAACAAAGGGTCGCTCAGATTGGGGAACAAAGACAGACTATGAGGAGCAGAACAGACTTTTCAGGAACATGACAAAGTATTCCGAGCAGGGCTACGGCATAATAATAGGCGAGTATGCAGTGCTTACAAACGGCGGTGACGTAAAGAAAGGCACTGACAAGTTTATTGACAACCTCCTTGACAACTGCGACGCCTACGGCTTTGCGCCATTCCTTTGGGATTGCAGTGATTTCTTCTCCCGTTCAGAGCTTAAAATGCGTGATGAAACTGTGGCAAAGATATTTGATGAAAGACGCCGTGATAACCAGTCTTCGATGACAGTGGAGGAGGAAAGAGCCGCTGCTGTAAAGAAGCTTGATGAAACTCTTGCAGCCGCACCTGAAAAGCTAACAGATGATACCGCACCGCAGGCTGACGAGAACACAGCGGTGGCATGGATAATGTATCAGAGTGCAGATTTTTCCGTATGCTACAGCGTTGGTGACGAGTATGACCCGGTATCAAAGAGCGACGGAGTGATTGCAGAAAACGCAGTTATAGACGGCGAGGGAACATACACAGTAAGCCTTGATATGACATCAAACAACGCCAACGGCATTGCATTCTCGGCTTTGGGTATCGCAAACGGTGAGAAGCTTTATCCGAACTATATCGCAACTATTGACGAGATAAAGATAAACGGCGAAGCTGTTGAAACCATAGCGGAGGGCTACACGACCTCTGACGACCAGCTTTGCACAAGAGTGAACCTTGTAAATCAGTGGGTATCCACACCGCCTGAGGACGCAAGGATAGCAGGCGGTGACCTTTCAAAGGCTTCTCCAACAATACTTGACTATGCAGGAAAGATAAACACTCTCGAAATAACATTCACATACGCTCCTGCGGCATAAAATAAGCAATATAAAAACGGCAGTTCAGCATCAAGCTGTTCTGCCGTTTTGGTTTGTGAAATATCAGAACTGCGAATTAGTCCAGTCCACAATACTTTGGATAGACTTATCACGCTTGTTAATGAACGCTCTTATGCAGTCGGATGAAGCATATCCTCCATGAAGCGCTTCATCAGTCGAGCCTGTTTCCGGGTATCTTGCAAAGAACTGCTCATAAAGAGGGGAATAAATGCTCTCAAATTCTGCGAGCCTATCAAGTGCCTTTTCTTTTTCAAACGTACCCTCAGACATCTTTAAAAGCCTGCCATTGAAATCGTTCCTGAAATTTTCGTTTGACATAAGATAAGCAAAACTCAGAACCGCAGGATTTTTCGTGTCCGTGTCAAGCAGTCCCTTTGGCTTGTAGTTATCCTCTTTCATGGTGTTGGTCCAAGCGTCGCCCTCGCCGCTCACTCCGCCGAACTCAACGTCATAGAACATGAAACGCCATTTGCCGTCTGCATATTCGTTGGAACTGTCTGTGTTCTGCGCCTTCCACATTGACCAGTTTTTGCCCGGCCAATCCCACTTGTTGTTTATCCAGACCTCTGCAAGAAAATAATCTCTCACACTGTCCGTGTCAACAAGCTTTGAGAACTCCTCATAATCTGCCTGTGCGGATAAGTCTTTGTGAGAAGCGAAGAAATCTGTAAGCTCCTTGAAGAAATATCCCTCGTCTGTTTCTCCCTCCGGAAGCTTGCCCTCGTCAAGCTTGTAGCCGCTCTGATAGGTTTCTGCGTCGCCTTTGTAGACCACCACATCGTCTTTGTTCACACCGTAGTGGCTTTCAAAATAATTGTCGGAATAGTCCTCCTCCAGCACATAAAGTCCCCAGTATTCGCCATTCAGATAAACAACGCATGGGCGTGAAGCCTTTGTTGAGCCGTCAAGCTCTGTCATAAGACTCTGCCAATAGGTGTCATTGAATTTTGCTGTAAAAGCGCAATTTCCACCTGCACGGAGAGTAAGCGTCTTAAAGCTGTCAATAGTTTCATCAGATGCGTTTTTCAGCCCCTCAAAGACCTCATAGTTAAACTTCTTTTCACCATATTTCTTTCTGGCGTAAAGCCTGAATCCCTTTTGCAAGTCGGAGCGTGAGTAGTTTCCCTGTATCCTTATGCCGCAATCCTGTGACAAAGCGTTCGTCACATTTCCCTCGGCTGAAATCTCGTTAAGCTCGATGTGACAATCACGTTCCCATTCCTTGCCACGCTGTTTGTAGTTTGCGTCAAGCTGTCTTGCAGTTTCGTTTTCTATGCTTTCTCCGCCGGATTTATAGTCCTCAAGTGCCTTGTTGAAAATATCTCCCTTGACGTAAATGCCGATCTTGCTGTCGAAAAGGTCAGCGTAGTCCATTGTGATGTTCATTACCGCAAGGTCATGCCCGGCCGCTTCGCAGCTTTCTTTAAGCCCTTTTATATGCTCCTCTGCGCTTCCTATGTAAAAGCTGCCTGAGAAGCTTTTTGAAACGCTTCCGTCGCTTTTTTCGCTTGACGCTCTTATAACAGTGCATTTGTCCACCGCTTTGTCAGAAGGTGCTTTTTTGTTGCACCAGAAATCCCCCTCGCCAAAGCTGAACTCATTGAAATTTCCCGATATCATTTCCGTCGGCACGGCTGAAACCACATTAGGGTCATTGCTCCTGTCTTTTATCTCGATAGGGGCAGTGTATTCTTCTCTCGTGGCAGAGGTCCTAGGGTCTGTGCCGTCAGTGGTGTAGTATATCTTCTCACCCTCGTTTGCGGTAAGCTCAAGGCTGAAACCGCTGTCATAAAAGCCGCTTTCCTGCGAAAAACCTATCACGCTGTCATTGAGGTCAAACTCAGGTTTGTCTGTTTCAGGTTCGGTGGTGGTATTATCATAGTCTGAAACACTGCTGTCTGCCTTGCTTGAGCTTTCAGCCGCTTTTGATGAAGCCTGTGAACCGTCCACACCCTTTGAACAGCCCGACAGCATAAGCACTGCGGCCATAAGGCATAATATTTTTCTTGTGTTCATATATTTCCTGCTTTCTGTTTTATGTAAACGTTTTACTTTGCACATATGATTGTACCATAACAAAGTCCTGGAAGCAATAGAAACGCTCCATTTTCGGCATTTGCAACTGTTTGAAGCCCGTTTGTTTGTCTATTATGGATATAAAAAGCGACATAAAAAAGCGTCGGATAAACTACCCGACGCCTTTGTGTATTGTATTTTAAATTATTGTTTGTTTTTATTGTAGATTATCATAAGCCCTTTGAGCAGAAGCTCATCGTCAATGACTATGTCACGCTTGCAGTAAGGAACTATTATCTTTGCCACACCGCCTGTGGAAACCACAGTGCATTTTTCGCCAAGCTCGTTTTCTATCCTCTCTATAACTCCGTCAATGCTTGCAGCGTTGCTATGGATTATACCGCTCTTCATGCAGTCGATAGTGTTCGTGCCTATGACCTTTTTAGGCGGCACAAGGCTGATAAAAGGCAGCTGTGAGGCTTTTCCTGACAGAGAGTCAAGGGAAGTCCTCAGTCCCGGTATTATCATTCCGCCTATGAAATTCTTGTCCCTGTCTATGACTGAGATCGTGGTCGCAGTGCCCATGTCTATCATTATAATAGGTACAGGATAAAGATTTATCGCCGCAACTGCGTCAGCAACTCTGTCGCTGCCAAGCTGGGCTGGATTGTCAAGGTTTATTTTAAGTCCCGTTTTTATTCCCGGTCCTACCACCATGATACGCTTTTTGATGAGCCTTTCCATAGCCTCTTTCATAGTAAGCGTAACAGAAGGCACAACGGACGAGATTATACCGCCCTTGAAGTCGTTAATGTCTATGGAATGTATCTCAAGAATGTTCTTGAGCATTATTGCATATTCAAGTGCCGTGGACTGCTGATTTGTAGAAAGTCTTTCAACAAAAAGTATCCTGTCGCTTTCAAAACAACCCATGACTATGTTTGTGTTTCCTATATCGACTGCTAAAACCATTTGTATGTTATCCTTTCGGTGGTATTATGCCTGTGCTTTACTTTTGTTAGGTATGAACTTTGCTTTGTAGAGTGCAGCACCTACCGTACCTGTAACAAATGTGCATACAGCCATTTCGACCAAAGCGTTTATGCCTACAAAGGTGCAGATGAATACTATGATATTCTTTCCGCCCATAAGCTCTTTTACATAATCGGTGTTGCCGAAAAGCAAAACAAGTGCACTCATAAAGAACGCAGTGTTCAAAAACGCAGTAAAAAAGCCCGTAACAGCATATGAAACATAATTGTTTGTTACCTTGCTCATGCCTTTTGCAATAAATCCTACGATAATGCCGTCAAGAAGTCTTGGTACAAATCGCTGAACGAAAGCCAAAATAGGGTTTATCGATACTAAAACTGCACCCATTCCGCTTGGTACGCCAATTCCGAAACACTGCAAAAAGCTGAGCAGTCCGAAAACCCCTCCAATGACTGCACTTCCCACAGGGCCTACCGTTACAGCCGCTATCGCAATAGGAATTACGTTGAGAGTAATTACCAGCGGTCCGATAGGTATAGAACCGATAGGAGTGAACGAGAAGATCATTGTGAGAGCTGTCATCAATCCCAGTATCACCAATGATTTTGTGTTGACCTTTGTTTTCATATTAAATTTCCTCCTTGTTATTATTCCTCCATCATGGGAGGATACAATACAATACCAATATATTATAGCACATTTTTTCGCATATTTCCATAGCTTAAGCAAATTTTTTATGAATTTTTTTATCTTCATAAACAGGAATATCTCCCCACTCACAAATGTATAATTTATTAACAAAAGAAAACGAAATAAGCACTGCAAAATTCCATATAGCGCAAACAAAATCGTGATTTTTCATGTAATTGTGATATTTTTTTCACCTGTTTTACACATTCATATGTACATTTAGCTGTATGCACATACTTATATATGCTATGTAAAAGTTAATAATTAATAGAATATTCATAGATTATGTTAGAATAGTTCATTGACATTTTGTATAATTAAAGGCAAGCAAAGAGGAAATTTGTGTGAGATTTACACAAACCTCTTTGAACACATTATTACATTACATATAGGAGGAATTAGAAATGAGATTTACATTACCAAGAGACCTTTATCACGGCAAGGGAGCATTGGAGAACCTGAAAACACTGAAAGGTAAGAAAGCTATCATCGTAGTCGGCGGCGGCTCAATGAAGAGAAACGGTTTTCTCCAGAAGGCAGAAGCTTATCTGAAAGAGGCTGGAATGGAAGTTAAGCTTCTTGAGGGCGTAGAGCCAGACCCTTCTGTAACAACAGTTATGAACGGTGCAAAGGTCATGCTCGAATTTGAGCCTGATTGGATCGTAGCAATGGGCGGCGGCTCACCTATCGACGCTGCAAAGGCTATGTGGATCAAGTATGAGTATCCTGACTGCACATTTGAAGATATGTGTAAGGTATTCGGTATCCCTGAGCTGAGAAAGAAAGCACACTTCTGTGCAATTTCTTCAACATCAGGTACAGCTACTGAGGTAACAGCATTCTCTATTATCACAGATTATGACAAGGGTATCAAGTATCCTATCGCTGACTTTGAGATCACACCGGATGTAGCTATCGTTGATCCTGACCTTGCAGAAACAATGCCACAGAAGCTGACAGCTCATACAGGTATGGACGCTCTGACACACGCTATCGAAGCTTATGTTTCAACAGCAAACTGTGCGTATACAGATCCGCTTGCTATCCACGCTATTGAAATGATCCAGAAGGATCTTGTTGATTCTTATAATGGCGATATGGGCGCAAGAGATAGAATGCACGACGCTCAGTGTCTTGCAGGTATGGCATTCTCAAACGCTCTGCTTGGTATCGTTCACTCAATGGCTCATAAGACAGGCGCAGCTTTCGCTGACTATGGCGCACACATTATCCATGGTGCAGCTAATGCAATGTATCTGCCAAAGGTAATCGCATTCAATGCTAAGGACGAAACAGCTAAGAAGAGATATGGCGTTATCGCTGATTATATGCACCTGGGTGGTTCAAACGATGACGAGAAGGTAAAGCTCCTCATCGAGTATGTAAGAGGCATGAATGACAAGCTCAACATTCCTCACTGCATTAAGAACTATGGTACAGACAGCTATCCATGTGAGCAGGGCTTCGTTCCAGAGAACGTATTCCTTGAGAGACTCCCTGAGATCGCTAAGAACGCTATCGCAGACGCTTGCACAGGTTCTAACCCACGTCAGCCTTCACAGGAAGAAATGGAAAAGCTCCTCAAGTGCTGCTACTACGATACAGAAGTTGATTTCTAATTCTCCAGATTATAGAACAGAGAGCGTCCCGAACTTGTTTCGGGGCGTTTTCTGCTTTTTTGTGTATTTCGCTTAAAAACACTTGATTTTTGCTAGGCTTTATGTTATAATTTTAGTAGACTTGGGAAATTTTATTATATAAGCAGGGGAGAGTGTTTATTTTGCAGGATATGGACTATTATTTTTCTCATTTTCCTGTGCTGGAAACAGAAAGACTCATACTCAGGGCGAAGACCGCTACTGACGCAGAGGATATGAAAACCTATATGGCTGACGAGAGCCTTTACAAATATTGGGGCAGAAACATGACAAGGCAGGAAAGAGAGCCGTCGCTTTTTTTTGGACGCACTCTTAACAACGGCAAAAAGGATCATATAAGTTGGGGGATAGAGCTAAAGAAAAATCATAGGTTGGCAGGGGAGGTAAATCTCTTCAATATCGAGAATGACAGACAGGCAATGATAGGCTATCGAATCTCGGCGGCGTATCAGAACATGGGCTTTGTCACCGAGGCTCTCAGGCGTGTGATCAGATTTTGCTTTGAGGAAACAGGCGTGCAAAGACTTGAAGCTGAGGTCATGACGGTGAACGTGGCTTCAAACAGAGTAATGGAAAAATGCGGCTTTACCTGTGAGGGAACAAAGCGTCAGGCAAAGTTTGTGAACATCTATACAGACTTCAATATCTATGGGCTTCTCAGAAGCGATATTATGGGAGAGCGTGCGGCTTCTACATAAGACAGAAAAATAACGGGCGGAAGATTTGGTCTTCCGCCCGTTTTTGTCATATATCAGCCTATAGCTTTGAACGCCTCTCTTATTGAGCGCACACCGATTATTTTCATTGAAAACTTGCTTGTGTCAACGCTTTTCAGCGAATGTGCAGGAACGATACAAGTTTCAAAGCCCATTCGTTCGCACTCCGCAAGGCGCTGTTCACAGTGGGAAATGCTCCTAAGCTCTCCGCCTAAGCCTATCTCGCCAAGGGCGATAAGCTTGTCGCTTATGACCTTGTCCGTCAGCCCCGAATAAAGCGCCAACGCCACCGACAGGTCAGCCGCAGTGTCATCAAGCTTTAATCCGCCTACAATGTTGATGTAAACGTCCAGCCCACCGAAAAAATATCCAAGCCGCTTTTCAAGCACAGCTATTATTATCGCCATTCTGTAGTAGTCAAAGCCCGTGGCAGTACGTCTTGGGGAGGCAAGCACGCTCTTGCACACAAGTGCCTGGACTTCCGCCATAACAGGCCTTGTGCCTTCCATTATGCAGGCAACGCAAGTTCCCGAAGCGTCTGTCGGTCTGCCCTCCAAAAACATCATAGAGGGATTTTCCACCTCCAACAGACCGCTGTCAGCCATTTCAAACATACCTATCTCATTCGTTGAGCCAAAACGGTTTTTTATGGCTCTCAGTATCCTGTAGGTGAGATTTCGCTGACCCTCAAAATACAGCACGCAGTCCACAATGTGTTCCATGACCTTTGGTCCTGCGATAGCACCGTCCTTGTTGACGTGACCTACTATGAACATTGGTATCTCTTCCGACTTTGCCGTGCGCATGAACATATTTGTACATTCTCTGACCTGCGTCACAGATCCCTGCGCAGAGGATATCCCGCTTATGTTCATGGTCTGGATAGAGTCGATTATGACTATCTCAGGCTTTTCTTTTACTATCACAGAGCATATCTGCTCGCAGTCATTGTCTGCAAGAAGATACAGATTTTCAGAATCAACATGAAGCCTGTTTGCACGAAGCTTTATCTGCCGTACAGACTCCTCTCCAGATACATAAAGTATGGTGTGATCTTTGCCGAGATATTGACATATCTGCAAAAGCATTGTGGATTTTCCTATGCCCGGTTCACCGCCCAGAAGCACCAGAGAGCCTTTCACAAGCCCTCCTCCAAGCACTCTGTCAAGCTCTTTCAGTCCCGTTGCATAGCGTATCTCGTTGTAGCTTGCGTCAACGTCGTCTATGCCAACTATCTTGTCGGAAATATCCCTGACAGTCGTGGGCTTAGACTTTGCACCGCCCGCTCTGACCGCAAGCTCGACCTCCTCAAAGGTGTTCCATTCGCCGCAGTTAGGGCATTTGCCGTTCCATTTTGAAGTTTCATATCCGCACTGACTGCACACATACGAAGTTTTCACCTTTGCCATATGGACGTTCCTTTCTGCATATTTATCTGATGATTTGCTGATATATAAAAATGCTGCGCCGATTTTGTGTAGGGGCGGCGCCCCCCACAGCCCGTTTATGTTGCGGTGATCGCTCGTGCAAAGCGCTGAAATTACTTGCCCTCAAGACCCTTGAGAGCCTTTATCTCGTCACGGTCGAGCCTTATAACAGAATCCTTTATTACCTCAATATCGTCTTTCTTTACCACAACAACATTGTCGTTTTTATCCATTTTAACTCTCAGCTTGCCTGTGAGCAGATTTACTTCCTCGACAACGCCCTTTCCGTCAGCCGTTCTTACGATAGCGCCCACCTTTGGTGTGTGCTTGAGAAGATCCTCATAGCTGTCCTGCTCGTATTTCAGACAGCACATAAGTCTTCCGCAAGTGCCTGAGATCTTTGTAGGGTTAAGTGACAAGCCCTGCTCCTTAGCCATTTTAATAGAAACAGGCTGGAACTCTCCCAAAAATCTCGAACAGCAGAAAGGCTGTCCGCAGATGCCAAGACCCCCAAGCATTTTTGCCTCGTCACGAACGCCTATCTGACGAAGCTCTATCCTTGTCCTGAATACTGCGGCAAGGTCTTTTACAAGCTCACGAAAGTCAACTCTGCTCTCGGCGGTAAAATAGAAAAGAAGCTTGTTGTTGTCAAAAGTACATTCAACGTCGATAAGATTCATTTTCAGCTTGTGAGCGGCTATCTTCTGCTCGCATATCTTGAAAGCGTCCTTTTCCTTTTGTCTGTTTTTTTCGATAGTTTTCATATCGTTAGGGGTGGCAAGCCTTATAATGCCTTTTACGGGGTTTGTGAATCTTGTTTCGTCTATTTCCCTGTCCACAAGCGCAACTTCACCACATTCAACGCCCCTTGCGGTCTCAACGATAACTTTGTCGCCCATTTTAACGTCATAGTCTTTTGGGTCGAAGTAGTATATCTTGCCAACGCTTTTAAAGCGTACTCCGATTATTTTTAACATCTCTTTTTCCTTTCAAATATATATCACGGCTTTGCCGTCAGCTACTTTCCTGTGACAGAATATATCTGTCCTGCCAGACTGTTTATGGTCAGGCTTATGTTGCAGTTTGCGTCTATCCTGCCTATGTAGTCAGAAACTATATCGTAAAGCCTGACCGCCTGATCTGAGGAAAGGCTTCTGCTGAGCGTCTTTGCACCCTCTTTCGCACAGCTCACAGACTTTTCACTTTCTCCCCCGAGCCTGAATGCCGCACTGTCACGGAGTATCTCTTGAAAAAGGCTCAGCCCCTCTCTCAGCAACGTTTTTTTGCCGTCTGCCGCAAATAGCGTTTTCAAAACGTCATATTCGTTTCCGCCGCACATTGCGTCGCACAGACCTCTTGCAAGCTTCACGCTGTCAAAAAACTGGGAGTGTTCAAGATACTCGACACATCTGCCGATATTTCCACGCCCTGCTGAAACAGCTTCGCTTATGAGCGCAGGGGCAACGGCAGGATATTTCTCCTGCAAACACGCCATGCTCTCCGCCTCCGTGACAGAGGTCATTCCAAGGGAAAGCACTCGTGAGATTATGGTAGGCAGAAAAATTTCCTTGCTCCTCGCCGTAAGTATTATAGCGGTATGCTCAGGCGGTTCTTCAATGACTTTAAGCAGAATGTTCTGCACCTGAATAACAGTGTTCACCGATAAGTCAAGGTCAGGGATTATGTATACTTTCATTCTCGCTTCGTTCGGTGCAACGGGAGCTTCCGCAACTATAGGTCTGATAGAATCGTCAACGATATAGTTGCCGTTGCTGTTTGCCTTTGCCACCATAACGTCAGGGTGAACTCCGTCGGCTATCATTCTGCACGTCCTGCAAATGCCGCAAGGCTCGCCTGTCTGACGTTCGCACAAGAGTGCCGCCGCTATCCAGCGTGCAAGGGTCTTTTTACCAAGCCCCTTTTCTCCGTGTATCATTATGGAGTGCGGCTCTCTTTTCTTTTTTATCATCTCAGATACGAGCCTGCGAGGCTCGCTGTTTCCGTATATTATCAAGCCCTCAGACCCCTTTCTGAAAATTTTCTATCCCTTAGACTTTCTCGAAACGCTCGATATCAGTAACGAAAATAGTTGCGCCGCCGATAGCCACCTCAACAGGATATGAAGCCGCACCGTCAGGCTCCATGATAGTAGATGACGGAACGAACTGCTTTCTTTTCTTTGAATACTTTTTGCAGACCTCTATAACAAGGTCTACCTGCTCATCAGGGCAGCAGATAAGAAAGGTGGTGTTTCCTGACATAAGAAAACCGCCTGTTGAAGAAAGCTTTGTGGCTCTTATGCCGGCTTTCAGAAGTCCTTTATTTACAGCGTAGGTATCATCGCTGTTTACGATAGCATAGACAAGTTTCATGATTTTGCCTCCTGTTATTTTGATGTAATAATAGCTTTTTTAGCTACACCTTATATTATAGCACATTTATGCGTTCAATTCCATAGTTTTTCAAAATTTTTATTATCTGCGGTGTTATCTCCTCACCGCTCACTGCCACAGGCACAGAGGGCTGACAGCTTGTGACGGTCATTCCGCATATAAGACCGCAGGCGTCCTCCACGTTTACGGTGTGCTGAGCCGAAAAAGCCGCCTGCCTTATACCCATGCGTTTTATCCCTTTTGGTATAGCGGGTAAGTCACCGAAAAGCCTTATCCTAAGCTGTTTTATCTCTGAAAACGCCTTTTCAAGTTTCAAAAAGTCCTCCTCGCTGTTGAAAGGCGACGGCATAAGCACAACATATTGTGTGTCGCTGTATTCAGGCTCGATGCCATATTCCCTCAGACTGTCTGCAAGGTCGTCACCTGTGATACCGCTTTTGTATGCGGCAATGGTTATCTTCATAGGCTCTTCGCCTATGGTATGCCAGCCGAAAGCTGTTATCCTATCTTTGCAGACTTTTACCCTTTCCACAGTGCGTTCAAGGTCACGAGGAAAATCACCATTCACATAGTCAGCGCAAAGGTCAAGGCTCTCCATTATAAGATAGGAGGGGCTTGTTGAGCCGAACATTGACATTACCTCTTTGGCGCAATCATCATAATTCGCAGGGGCGTGATTTGAAATATGAAGCATTGCTCCCCCTGTGTAGCATGGAAGCGTTTTGTGAGCAGAGTCACAGCACATATCAGTCCCCAGGTCTATGGGGTGCAGGCTCTCAGGGAGAAACTTCAGATAAGCTCCGTGAGCGTTGTCGCAAAGAAGAGGCACGCCGTATTTCCTGCAAACCTCGCTCATGCCCTTTATGTCGCTGAGATCGCCAAGATAGTCAGGCGAGGTCACATAAACGCAATCTGTCTTTGTCCTTAACAGCACCTTTTCAACGTCCTCGGGAGTGACGCTTCCTGCGCATATAGACGTAAACTCGCCCTTTGGATATATCCATTCCACGTCAATGTCAAGGAGTATGCAGGCATTTATAAACGCCTTGTGGACGTTTCTCGGTGCGGCAACAGTTATCTTTTTTCCTTGTCCACTGCGACATACTATGCCAAGCATTGCCTTTATGCAAAGGCTCGACCCCTCGGCAGAGTAAAAAGTCCGCCTGCTGCCATAGGCTTCCGCCATTTTGGCTTCGCTTTGTGCGATGATCCCCTCGGCTTCAAAAAGATAGTCCGCACCCTTTATTTCAGTGATGTCAAGAGCCTCAAGACCATGAAATTTCTGCCCTTTGTGACCCGGCATATGAAACCTCGCCATGCCTGACGCTGCATATTCTCTAACGAATTTATTCACAGGTGCGTTCAATGCTATCTCCCTTTCAGTGCGCTTTTGAGCATGGCAGGCTTCATACCGCAGGATATCCGCTTTCTTGCAAGCCCGATAGTCCTGGATACTGTGGATTTTGAAACGCCCTCTGCGTCGGCTATCTCCTGCATTGTCATGCCCTTTGTATAATACATTATTATATAACATTTCTGCCGTTTCGTCAAATTTTCCCGCACTATTTCACGCATGAGCCTGTTTTCTATGGCAGAGGCAGGGTCAGGACTATCTTTTTCGGTGTCACGAGGACTTGGGATATAGTTTTGTGTAAGCTCGTATGATACCTTTGTGTGCTGCATAAAAATCCTTTCTTTATCTTTTTTCGATATTTTCTGACCATTTTTTTACCCACTATATATTGTGGACGATTTTTTTGATAAACACAATTTTCAAAATTCTTGTTTAATTTGTGGGAAATTAAACGGACTGTTTGTGCATTTTACCATTGCAATTTAAAGAAATATGTGTTATAATGTATCTGCAAATTTGTTTGAGGGTGTTTTGTTGGACTTATAAATATAAATAGAGAAAAAAGCCGATATGAACATCTTTTGAATGAAAAGGGCGGTATTGTGTAAGCTGCCCGTTCTATTTTGAGCCGAATACTGCGGATAAAAATAAAAACACAGGGCAGTATGAAGCTTTAAGGAGAAGTGTAAAAATTTATGGAGAAAGTAAAGCTTAACAGATTGTCTGAGCTTACTGCTATTGCGAGAAAAAGAGAGCTTACCGCAGAGGAGAAGTCTGAGCGTGAGGCTTTGAGAAATGAGTATCGCAGAAGCGTTATAGCTAACCTGACAGGTCAGCTTGAAGCCACGACGATCATTGAGCCGGACGGCTCAAGAATTAAGGTTTCGGATATGAAACGCAGCGGGGAGGATAAAATAAAGTGACAGGAGTTTCCAGACAGAAACAGAAGCTTTTGACCATGAAAAAGCTTTTTGAGACCAAGACAGACGAAAAGCACACCATTACAGGAAACAGGCTTATCGAGATTCTGGGCGACTACGGCATAAAAGCTGAGCGTAAGACTATCTATGACGATATCAAGACCCTCTGCGACAGCGGAATGGATATCGAGATAACTAAGGACGGTCACTCCAACGCTTATTATCTTGCTCAAAGGCTGTTTCAGGACGAGGAGCTGTATGTTCTTGCAGACGCAGTTGCTTCAAGCAGGTTTCTTACACAGAAGAAATCGAAGGAGCTGTTAAAGAAGATACAATCACTTACATCAGAACACAAGGCAAAGGATCTGCGCCGAATGGTCTATGTGTCAAACAGGACAAAGACCTTCAACGAGCAGATATACTATGCTATAAACAGCATACAAGAGGGCATTTTCAGCGGTTTGGAGATACGCTTCAAGTATTACGAATACACCGTTGAAAAGCGCAAACAGCTTCGCCACGGCGGCGAGGTGTATACGGTTTCACCGTATTCTCTGGTTTGGGAAAACGACAACTATTACCTTGTGTGCTATTGCGAAAAGCATGAAAAGATATGCCGCTACAGAGTTGACAGAATGACTCAGGTCACTGTTACAGATATCCCCAGAAGGGAGCTTTCCGAGGAGGAGAAGACAGAGGTCACAAATCGTCAGACTATCTACGGAATGTACGGCGGCGAGCTTATGACGCTGCAGTTGCAGTTTGACAATAAGCTCATAGATGTTGTAATGGATCGTTTTGGTGAGAAAACCATATGTCACAAAAATTCCGACAATACCTTCTATATAAATGAGGAGGTACAGGTCGCACCAACATTCTGGGGCTGGCTTTTCCAGTTCGGCTCACAGGCAAAGGTGCTTGGACCTGAAAGGGCAGTGGAAATGGCAAAGGACGCTATTTCAGATATTGCCGATTGCTACAAATAAAAATTTGGACAAGGATAAAAGAGCCGAGATATAAATAGGCGAACGTCTGCTGTAAAAGGCAGGCGTTTTTTATTTGGATATACTGCTTCACTATTGATTGTAGCACATATGTTCGATATTGTCAAGGGGTAATGTAAAATTTCCGTAAGATGTGGGCAAAAAGTTGACAGCACAGGGGCGAATATGTTATAATATTTACACAAGCAAAGGCGCTTTGAGTAGAAGATACCCAAAGCGCTATTTTTATAATAAGGTAAAAAGGGGTGATAAGCTTGACCACAATGCTCATTTTATCTTCTGTGATAGTGCTGTGCTGTGTGTTTTTCAATAAAATATCGGACAAGTTTGGGCTTCCTGCATTGCTGGCGTTCATTCTTCTTGGAATGTTGTTCGGCTCTGACGGGCTTTTTAAAATAGAGTTCGATAACTATAAATTTGCCGAGGAGATATGCTCGGTGGGACTTGTTTTCATAATCTTCTACGGAGGATTCGGCACGAAATGGAGCGAAGCCAAAAAGGTGGCAGGCAAGTCGCTTATACTCGCTTCCGCAGGGGTTTTGCTCACAGCCTTTGCAACGGGAGCATTCTGCAAGCTTGTGCTGGGCTTTGAGTGGCTTGAAAGTCTGCTTATAGGCGCTGTTATAAGCTCCACAGACGCCGCTTCGGTGTTCTCTGTACTTAGAAGCAAAAAGCTGAACCTGCGATACGGTACGGCTTCAATACTGGAGCTTGAAAGCGGAAGCAACGACCCTTGGGCTTATATGCTCACGGTTATAATACTTTCAGTAATGAAAGGCGGTGCGACGGCAGGAGGCTTTGTTGTGAGCTTGCTTGCACAGGTGTTCTTCGGCGTGGGCTTCGGTGCGCTTATATCTTTGGGCGCAGTGTATCTCATAAAGCGTGTGCGATTTGACGCAGCAGGCTTTGACGCTATCTTTGTTACTGCCATAGCTATTCTTTCCTACGCTCTGCCCTCGGCGGTGGGCGGCAACGGCTATCTTAGCTGTTACATTGTGGGAATAGTCCTGGGCAACACAAAAATATCAGGAAAGACAGCCCTTGTGCATTTCTTTGACGGAATAACGGGCTTCACACAGATATTGCTGTTTTTCCTCCTTGGACTTTTGGCATTCCCGTCACAAATGCCGTCAATAATACTTCCTGCGGCGGCGATAGCATTGTTCCTTACATTCGTTGCAAGACCTGCGGCTGTTACTGTTATCATGAAGCCTTTCGGTGCAAAGTGGAAGCAGATAGCCCTTATCTCATGGGCAGGACTAAGAGGAGCGACCTCCATTGTTTTCGCTATCATGGCGACAGTTGATGACGCATATATGAAAAATGACGTTTTCCATATCGTTTTCTGTATCGTGCTTATGTCTATCGGTATTCAGGGTACGCTTCTGCCGCTGTTTGCTAAAAAGCTCGATATGATAGACGATGAGGAGAACGTAATGAAAACGTTCAATGACTACAGCGACGAAACGGAAGTGCAGTTTATAAAGCTTTCAGTTCAGCCGGACAGCAATTGGGCAGGGCGGAAGATAAAGGATATACCTTTTCCGAGAGGTCTGCTTGTGGTGATGATACTCCGTGACAAAGAGAAGATAATACCAACAGGCAAAACCCAGATACTTGCAGGGGACGTTGTGGTGCTGAGTGCGGCAGGCTTTTATGACGACAGCCATTTTGTCCTAAGCGAAATGAACCTTGATAAGCACCACGAGTGGTGCGGTCTGAAAGTGTCAGAGATAACAATGTCAGAGGACAGCCTGATAGTAATGATAAAACGTCAGGGGCGTATACTTATCCCAAACGGCAGGTTGCGGCTCAAAGAGGGAGACGTGCTTGTTGTCACATCAGGATAGAGAATATGCAGGCGGCGGATTGACTTGCATTTTGTGTGAGCCGTTTATATGAAAACCACTTTGCTTTTCTTATCAGCTTATTTTCAGTGTCTTTTCATAAAACTATCATATTGAACAGGTATTATATATACAAGGTCAGAGGAACACCGAGAAAGACCTCAGGCAAAAGCTTTGAGAGCTTGATGAAAGTTCCGCCAACCAATTACTCTTCGGAGTTTTTCATATATAATTTTCCTTCATTCTTCTTTTCATTTCATCTCGCTGTGCTCTGAGTTTTCAGAGTGCGGCAAAAGTGAAATGGCATGGAAAAATACATAACTTTAGCATTCCCCATTCATAATTTTTTCTTCATATTATACTTCTTACTTCTCTGAAAGACCCTGCGGCTTTTGCCGCGGGGTCTTTTGGATTTGTAGAATTTATATCAAAACAAACGTTCTTATCTGTGCATACCGACAAAAAACTTGCTGTCCAAAAAATTACCCCTCAAATTCATCAAGTTGTGTTATCATACATACAGCCCCGAAATAGAAAAAAAGAAAAATATGAGGATGTGTGTAAAAATGATATGGATAATCATGATGAATGTTTTTATCGTTGCGGCAGGTGCAGGCGGCGACAGGTGGCTTATGAAAACTATAATGAGAATGGTGCTGTTTTTCCTGTTTGTTGCGGCGGCAGAGAGGAACATGGGAGCAGTGTTTGCCGCAGGCATCGTGTTCACAGCGGCATGGGCGGCACTGTCGCTTTTTGAAGCGGAAACCAAAAAGAAACGCCATGCAAATAAGGTCAGACAGTGCCGTGTCAGAAAAGATATAAACCGTACAATACAAATTGAGCAATAATTAACAAAAAAATCACTTATTTTATGGGCTTATGTGTTATAATTAATAATGATTGTAATAATCTAGCCTGAGAGGTGATACAGCTTTTGAAAAATTCTGCTGATTTTGAACTGTATGATAAAATAAAAAAATATAGAAGATCTATTTTGAAAACAAGCGTGTCAGTGATGTTCATTGCTTGTATGCTTGTGTATATCTGTGCCTGCTATTACAGCGGTGTGAACGCATTTCATAAAGAGGCTCAGCTTTGCTCTGCCATAAATGCGGAAGCAGATCAGAACGTGGCTGCCTTTATGAAGAAAATGGAGGACACTGCCAAGCTTATAATGGGCAATGAGGACTATGCGAAATATGATCCTACTGATACGTCAAAGAGCGAATTTGCCGTGCTTAATGAGGAGAATGCTCTCACTGAGAGGCTTATAGAGCTAAGTACGCTGGGCAACTATACTGATTTTGGCATTGTAAGCAGTAATGAACATAATGTAGGAAAGATAACCGACGGTACAAAGGATATCTTTGATGATGAGATATACAAGAGAATTTCCGCTCTTATGGGGGACAGCAAGATAAAATGGTTCACGGGACAGGACAATAATTACAGGCGTGTGTATTTTGCAGGCAGGATAAATGACGATCTTATTTTTATCTCCTCTGTGTTTTCAACGGAGTTTGATCTTGTTTTTCTGCCCTCTGACAATTACAGCGAGATAAATACCATGCTGTGTGATGACGATGGCAGGATAATCTATGCTAACGACGGAAAAAGTGTTGTCGGCGAAAAGCTCGATGAAAAGCTTTCTAAATTCCTTGAGGGCGGCACCGGAGTCACCGTTTCGGATATGACTACTATCTGTGCTATTGATGATTGCAGTGACAATTGGGTGGTCATTACTACTGTGGATATGTCAGACACTTTGCGTCACTATGTGAGAACAGGGCTTAAATGCTTCGGTATCTTTATTTGCTGTGCAGTCATATTTATTATGATATCTGCGGCAGCGGCGGCGGATAACGACCCGCAGAACGGACCGAAGTTTGGAAAATATCCAAAGGTGGACGAAAATACAGGGCTTTTCACTGCGGAATATACCGAAAACAGCATTATGGATAAAATGGAAACTTGTATCTCAGGCTCGACTATCGCATTTATTATCGTGAAAATAACAAATCTGGAGCTTATAAGGCTCAACTATGGCGAGGAGATAGTGGCGGAAGCTGAGCGAAAGGTCGCCGAAATACTGGTGGAGAACCGCAGGGAGGGCGATATCTGCGGAATTTTCAGGGAGGGCGAGTTTGCTTTGTTTGCAGACCACACGAACTTTGACCTTGTTAAAGCTTATGGTAATGTGAGGGCTTATGTTAAAGAACTTAACGATAAGCTGAAGGAATGTTGCCTTGACGATGACAGGGGCTACATAAAATGTGCAGTGGGTGCGTCGGTTTACCCTGAAACAAGCGAAGATTATGATGAGCTTTACGAAATGGCAGAAAAAGCCTGCGAAAAAGCAGAACACAGCGAGGACGCAAGAGCGGTGATATATGACAAAAAAGAGGAAGAGGTGAGCCGCAGTTGAGAACACGCATTGTAAGGTGTGCGGCTTTGACCGCTTCGGCGATCTGCACAGTGACTGTCATGACGGGCTGTGCATTGTCTGAAAGAAGAATGGAGCATACCGTAAAGACCGAGGTGTCCTTCTCGTGGTGGGGCAAGGACGCGCGTAACGAGTATACACTCGACGGGCTTAAAGCCTATCAGAACAGCAACAAGGACGTTGTGGTAAGACCTGAGTATGCAGACTTTGACGGCTTCAAAACACGAATGGACGTGGAATTTTTCTCTGACACCACCGCAGATATCATGCAGTTAAACTACAGTTGGCTCTATGAATATTCTCCCGACGGCGAGGACTTTTATGACCTTAATGAGCTGTCAGAATACATAAATCTTTCAGCATTTGATGATGACAGCCTTTCATATGGCACAATAAACGGCAAGCTCAACGCCTTGCCTACCGGTACGAACTGTATAACCTTCTACTACAATAAGACGATGTATGACAGATATGGTCTGAGCCTGCCTGAAAATTGGTCTGACCTTATAAATGCGGCAGAGGTCATGAAGTCAGATGAGGTCTATCCTGTTGAAATGACGAAAAAGGCGGCTTATCTCAGCTCTGTGGCGTATGTGGAGCAGGTAACGGGAAGAAAAATGTTATCTGACAGCGGTGAGTTTCAGTATACCTCGGAGGACGTAAGGCTCATGCTCGCCTTTTATCAGGAAATGCTAAATAAAAAGGTCACAAAGCCTGCGTGGGATTTCGATAGGAACGATCTTGAAAAGTGCCTGACGGCAGGCGTGGCTTCCTGGATATCAGACGCAGAGTATTACTGCGAGCCTGCTCAGAAGTTTGGCTTTGACATCGTTATAGGCGACTATCCAAAGCATAAGCAGGCAGTGAGCAGCGGTTGGTATAAAAAGCCCACTAGCGTTTATGCCATAAAGAAAAATACCAAGTCCCCTGAGGAAGCCGCAAAGCTTCTTGACTATCTTGTGAACGGTGAGGAAATGGCTCTCCTGCAGGGTATGGGAAAGGGCGTGCCTGCGTCAAAGGCGGCATTGGAAGCCCTTGAAGCGAGGGATATGCTTGACGGGATAGAGTATAAAGCCAACGAGAAAATGGCAAGCTCAGAGGAGCTTGAGATAATGTCCCCGAAGCTTGAAGATCAGGGGGTACTTGACCTTTTTATAAGCACCTCCGAGTCGCTCTATTATGGCAGGGCGGAGATAGAAAACGCTTCTGAAAATCTGTATAATAAGATGAAGGAATTATACAAATAGTTAAACTTGTGAAACAATTAGTGCAAAATGTATTCAAAAATGAATGAGAAGTGTACAGAGTTCACAAAAATAACGAAAGTGTTAAATAAGTCTTGACAATTTATTTGTTTTAAGATATAATTAAGAACGATGTAAGGTAATACATCATAAAACGGTGTGTGACAAAGTGTGTGACATAATTTCTTGTGAAAATGTCAACATAGTGTTGCCAATCGTCAAAATGCCTGATTGAAAATTAGTTTTTCGTCAAGTTGAACAAACTTGAGAAAAAATCAGAAAAACTATTGACATTTTGGACAAGATGATGTATACTTTAATCATGGTGATAAGGAGAACACAAAGAACTCCGAAAGCCACTTAATTATTGGAAAGTAGCTGCTTAAATCGGCTTGCGGCACTTTTATAAACAAATTTATTTAATTTATTATGGAGGGATTTTCTATGAAGAAATCTAACAGAAAAGGTTTCACCCTTGTAGAGCTCGTAGTTGTTATCGCTATCATCGGTATCCTTGCAGCTATCCTCGTTCCTACAATGATGAACTATGTAAAGAAGTCAAAGCTCAAGACAGCTAATTCAAACGCTAAGCTCGTTTTCACAACTGTAAACAACGAAGCTGCTGATATGCTCGTTGAGGGTACATCAGTAACAGGCTCTGCTTCACAGAGCAGTGCAGTTCAGGTTAAGAGTTTGCAGAAGGCTAGTCCTACAACCGCAGCAGATAAGCTCGCTAATGCAGTTTACAACGCACTCAAGGACAATGGTGACGGTGCTGGTTACTGCCTCTACATTGTAAATGCTGATGGTAGCGTTAATTTCGCTCAGTGGTGTGATGTTAACTCTTCATCTACTGCAAAAGGTGTTCTTGGTCAGTATCCTAACCCATGCAAGGACGCTGATAAGGCTAACAAGGCATTCTCTTCAACAGCTTACACTTCAACAACCTGGAACTCATAATTTGAGAAATTCAGAACCGCTCACATGAGCGGTTCTTTTTTTGTCTGAAAATATATAAAATAGACAATCAGAATAGATTGCTTTTGTGCAAATGGTAAAATTGAGTAATAAAGCTTACCTTTTCCTTGACAAAATCGGGCAGATTTTGTATAATATACTTGTCGAAATATTAATGGGGATCAATATTTTGATGAAGGGATTGAGGGAAAGAAATGAACAGAAAAGGCTTTACTTTGGTGGAGCTTGTGGTGGTTATTGCCATTATCGGCGTGCTTGCGGCTATTCTTATACCAACTATGATGAGCTATATCAGAAAGGCGAAGCTTAAAAGCGCAAACAGTAATGCAAAGATAGTGTTCAATACTGTAAATGCGGTCGTGACAGATATGCAGTGTGAGGGCAAAGATATCGACGTTCAGTCATGCACGGCTGTGGTGGATTGCACCGCAGAGCCTGACGAATCCAAAAAGCTTGAAAAAGCCGTCCATGACGCACTTAACGTCAATGGCGACAATGCAGGCTATGCCTTTTGGATAGCAGGGGAGGACGGCAGATATAAGCTTGCACAGTGGTGTGATTCAAGGACACCCACGTCTAAAGGCATTGTAGGGCAGTATCCTGACCCTGTGAACAAACCTGACGATCTCCCTGAGAATTTCAGTTGGGGCGTTAAATTCTGAAACTATTGACGATCTGTCATTGCCGTGGAATAATTAAGATAACAAAAAAGAGGCATACTGCTGTAAGCGGTTTACCTCCAATATAGTTTTTTCTTTAAGAAATAACCGACCTATTGGACGTGGGGCGGTTATTTCTTTTTATTGCAGACATTGAGCATAAGCCTAATCATGTCAATATTTGTCGCAAAAAGTTTCACAAAAATATTGACTAATTTCTTAATAAATGGTATAATTTATATGTCAATTATTTTTTTGGAGGATATTAATGAAAGAGAAATTTAGAAGCTGGGCGTTCAGCAAAGAGCATGGAAAATGCGATGTTATAACGCTGATAATATACCTGCTTGGCGTTTGCACTGTATCGTTTTTTCACGAACCGTGGTTTGATGAAGCTCAGGCGTGGGCGATTGCACGTTCGGGATCATTAAAAGAGATACTTTTTGAGATTCCACACTATGAGGGTCACCCGCCACTATGGCATTTGATATTGGTGCCTTTCGCAAAGCTTGGAGCACCCTATGAGCTGTCCCTTGCGGTAGTCAATATATTTTTTATGACTCTTGCTGTGGCGGTCTTGCTTTTCAAGTCGCCTTTTCCAAAGCTGATACGTTGTCTGTTGCCGTTTAACTTCTTCCTGTTTTATCAGTACGGCGTTGTAAGCAGACCCTATTGCATACTTGTGCTTGCGATTTTTCTTGCGGCAGTGTGCTATAAGAATAGAAATAAACACCCTGTAAAATATCTTTTGTGCCTAACATTGATGTGTGCAATACATTCCATGGGAATCATCATAGCAGGTGCTTTCTGTATTGTTTGGTTGTGTGAGATATTTGCTGAGAAGTACAGAGCGGGTAAACTAGCTACAGTTTTCAAAGATAAACGCTGCTGGCTCATGGCATCGTTGCTCATTCTCGTATTGCTTATTATTGTAGAGATTTTTCCACATTACAATACCTACACTCCTAGCAGTTCAAACACAGACGAATTGTTCAGCTTTAATTTCAGCATTTCAACATTACTGCGTTTTATGCTTATTATCACAGAGGCAACAGTTGGACAAATGCCTCCAGGACCTCAGTATATTTACGATTACATAAGCTTGATACCACTGTGTGCTTTATCATTTTTCCTGTTTGCACTGTGCTGTATGTTGTTCTGTAAAAACAAAAAGTTGTCAATTTTTTTATTGACATATACCTTATTCGCAAGTTTTTGTGTATTGCTATATTCTTCCGTTCACCATATGGGACTTGTAATGATTCTTTTGATATATTTGTTCTGGATAATATTAGATGAGAATGGTAGAATCGAACTTCCCAAATTTTTTGTGTCCCTGTATAACAGCGTCGGTAATGCTTTGAAGATAGCAATAAAAATCATTGCCTTCCTTCCTTTAATTGTCCCTATTACATGGACCGGTGCATCATCGTATCTTGATATACGTTATCCTTATTGGCTGAATGAGGCTGCTGATTTTATAAAAGAATATGATCTTGAAGATTACAGAATACTCAGTCCGTGGACACAAGAACTGGTTGAAGATCCTGAAGATGTTTGGGGAGTTGACGAGGCTACTCTTGATTGGGAAGATTACCCGTTAATAAATGGAATCGCAGTTGCGCTTGATCCATATTTTGATTATAATGTATTCTATAACTTTAATATTGATGATCCTGAACAAACTTTCCAGTGGCATAAATCTACGACTGAAGAAGAAAATGAAGAGATTTTTGCAAAATGGCGAGAGCAAGGTCCTCCGGATGTAGTGCTTGATCGTTGTCAGATAACGAAAGTTTATCCTGATATTGATGTAAATGACTATGTTGCAGTTAAAAGAATTGAAGTGTATAAACCTTATAAGTTTAAAACTGACAAACAATACATTACGATCTACGTCACCAAAGACCTGTTCAATAAGATCGGCACTCTTGAAGAATTGACCGCAAAAAAGCTATACTAGGAACGATATGACAAAAAGTTTGCTTTTTTGGATTAATTATCCGAAAACACTTGATTTTTCCTTGATGATGTGTTAAAATAATACATGAAACAGAAAACGTTTTACGATGGAGATTTTAATGTGAAAAAGCTTGACCTTGACAAGATAATAAAATTTGTATTGACTTCTGGAATAGGTTTTGTGCTTGATTTCATATCCTACTTTATGATGACGCAGCTAATAAATATCAGTGTTGTTTATGCGAATTTTACAAGCTCAATAATAGGTGCGACATTTGTTTTCATAGTTTCTACGAGAAAGATATTTATACATGATAATGCAAAGATCCCATTAATGTGCAAATATATTTTGTATATAATGTATCAGCTTATCATGATAACGGTGGCGTCTTTGTTGATCTCTTATGTAAATAAATTTCTGTCAGCATCAACGGATATATCATTGATAGTTAAATACAGCAAAATGTTATCGAAGATCTTGGTAACGCCGCTGACGCTTTCGTGCAACTATATTTTTATGAGGACGATTTCCAAGCTGTAATATGACATATATCGATGAAGGAGAAGCGTTATGAAGAAAGATAAGATCATGGTGTTTATACCTGTCTATAATTGTGAGAAGCAGATCACGAGAGTGCTTTCACAAATCAATGACGATGTGCTTACGTATGTTGATGAGATCATTGTGGTAAACAATTTAAGCACGGATAATACAGTAAAGGTTACACAGGATTACCTATTGAAGCATAGAGAACTTCCCTGTAAGATAATAAATAATAATGCAAATTTTAATCTTGGCGGATCACACAAAGTTGCTTTTAATTATGCTTTAGAAAATGATTTTGATTACGTTATTGTCCTCCATGGCGACGATCAGGCGGATATCAGAGACTTTTTGCCAATTCTGAAAAAGAGAAGTTATAAAAGGGCTGATTGCGTTTTGGGCGGTAGATTTGAATCAAGATCTTGCCTGAAAGGCTATTCAAAAAAGCGCATACTTGGAAACCATGTTTTTAATCTTATCTATTCACTGGCAGCTGGAAAGTCTATAAGAGATATGGGCTCAGGACTTAATATGTATAGCACCAATATGCTCAAAAGTAAATTTTACATTGGTCTGTCAGATTCGCTGTATTTCAATGCCGAAATGCTGCTGTTTTCAGCATATTATAATGTTGATTTCAAGTTTTATCCGATCACATGGCGTGAGGAAGATCAGGTATCAAATGCAAAATTATTTAATTTGTCATATAATTTGTTTGTCATGGCTTTGCGATATAGGCTTAACAAAAAGAAGTATATAGATTCCTACTGCAAAAAAGATATATATAAGGGAAAGATCATTTTTGATAATACTGTTGGGGGAGAACGATGAAAAATTTCCATTTAGTAATGCCAATGGGCGGCAAGGGACAGCGCTTTTTCAATGACGGGTATGTAGCCCCTAAACCATTGATCGAGATACATGACAGACCATTCTTCTATTGGTCCACTATGTCAATACTGAAGTATAATCCAGATTGTGATGTTACTTTTGTTGTGCTGAGAGAACATATAGAGAAGTTCGATATAAAAAATCGTATATTATCGTATTTCCCACAGGCTAGGGTGGAGATAATACCTGAAGTTCTTGCAGGTGCAGTGCTGACCTGTATGGCAGGTGTAGAAAATATCAATGACGATCGTCCTATCTTGTTTAATGACTGCGATCACATGTTTTGTTGCTCTGAGTTCAATTCTATGGATGAAAAAAGTGCGGCAAAGTATGACGGATTGTTGTTCACGTTCAAATCAGATCTGCCGCAGTTCAGCTATGCTTTGTGTGATGAAAATGGCGTTGTTATTAGAACTCAGGAGAAAGTTGTTATTAGTGAAAATGCAATATGCGGAGCATATTATTTCAGAAATAAGGACATTTTTCTTGAAAACGCCAAGAGATATTTGTCGGAGTGCGAATATAGTGAATATTTTATGAGCGGCGTGTATAACAGCATGATAAAGAATAAACTTATATCCGGCGTAGTAGGTACGGATTATCATATATCGTTTGGTACACCTGCTGAGTATCAGGACGCAGTTGACAGACTGGAATTTGGAGAGCTGCTATGAACATTCTTATGTTTTTAGCTGCGCTGGCTGTGATAACTCTTGGACACTTTTTTAGAATTAGACGTTGGAAAAGTTTTATATCGGTCTATGAAGATTCAAATGATTCAGACCTGATGTTTTGCACAGGAATAGGCTATTTGGTGGATAGTGTTCTGCCATTTCATGTGGGCGATATCGCCAGAGCTGCGATAATGGGCAAAAAACTAAAAAATGGTGCTGCTTTTTCTCTTGCTGTGATAATCATAGATAGGATCTTAGATGTTTTCGTTGTGGCGTTCATTTTTGGGACGATTTTTTTTGCATCAGGGAAAAGTCTGATGAATTTTATTTTCTTCGCCGGTTTTTCAGCGCTGCTACTGCTTTTTCTTTGGTTGTCTGTCACATTTAGCAAACGTTTTAAAAAGTGTGTGCTTGTATTTTCCTCAATATTTAATACGAAGATCCAGCTTTGCATATTAGAATTTGTGTGGTCTTTTATATGTACCATACGCAATACAGTGAAAAAGATCGATAAAGCAAAGCTTATTCTGAGAACATTTTGTATGTGGTCTTGCTACATTTTGTCATATCTAATGTATTCAAAAAGCTTGGAAAACACGTCTTTTGTAGAAGTGTTCAATAATATGTTCAGCATAGATTCCTATTCTCCGTTTGTTGATTATATACGTCACGGCTTTTCTCACTATTATTTTATCTTTTTGCTGTTTAATTTTCTCACCTGTGTGTCGATCATAGTGGTTGCATTCTTTCAAAAATTCAAAAATAAAAGCTCTGAGAATAAAGAAGAGCTTATTATACCATATACAAATGAAAACAGTATTCTTGACTTTTTGAAAATATATTTTTCAGATATTCGTGATAAAAACTATATTGACCGCTTTCTTGAAATAAACAAAGATGTTATTATATTGCGAAACTGTTCAGCTGGTTCAAATGCAACAACTCTGCAATGTATAAAAAGCGGAAGAATGGTGTATCGGAAGTATGCCTTTGGCAGTGACGGTGAAAAATTATTTGAACAAGTAAAGTGGCTTCAAAATAATAAAGATCAGCTGTATGTTACTGAGATCCTAGATGCGTATCAGAAAAATAATGTTTGTTACTATGATATGCCGTATCTTGGTGATTCTATAGGTTTGTTTGATTACATACATTCTATGCCTTTGGAGAGTTCTTGGAGAATAATGGAGAGCGTAGTCAGCGATCTTGAAAGCAATTATTCTAAGAAATATAGTTCCAAGGCTGACGCTGATACAATAAGGCAGTATTATGATAAAAAGATCAGGTCCAACATAGATAAAATAATGAATGCACACGTTTTGAGCGAATTGACAAACTATGAAAAGGTTGTCATCAACGGTGAAACATATGATAATCTGACAATGTTTCTTGACAAATTATACTCCTTTGACTTTTGGAAAGAAATATTTGAAAATGACTATTATTCAGATATCCATGGAGATTTGACAGTAGAAAATATTGTGTGCAATATTAATTATCCCAAAGGGTATTATCTTATTGACCCAAATGGCGGAAATATCCATTCGTCGCCTAACCTTGACTATTCAAAGCTTCTGCAATCGCTTCATGGAAATTATGAGTTCTTTATGCACACTGCAAAGGTCAAAGTTAATAAAAATGAAATATCATTTAAGATAACAAGAACTACGTCATATGACGTATTGTATAAAAGGCTTGATAAGTATCTAAAAGACACGTTTGATGCCAAGAGAGTCAAAAGCATATATTTTCACGAGATAGTGCATTGGCTGAGATTGATGCCGTATAAAATAAATAATGACAGTGATCGTGCAGCAATGTTTTATGCAGGTCTTGTAATGGTCGTAAATGATATTTTTGAGGAGTTTGATAATATTGACAAAAGGATCGGAATTAAAGCTTGCAATGTTTGACCTAGATGGTACGCTTTTTGATACGAACAAGGCAAATTATCTTTCCTATAAAGAAGCCTGCAGCGGTTTCTGCGATATAAGTGAGGACTTTTTTTACGAGCATTGTATGGGAAAAAGCTATAAGACTTTTTTGCCCCTCTTAGGAGTGCAGAATAAAGAAAATATAGAATTGATACATAAACGGAAAAGTGATAATTATAAGAGCTTTTTCTCTTTTATACGTCCTAATTTTTCACTTCTGAAGATAGCTGAACTGTTTAAGACAAATGGTTTAAAGATCGCAATAATAACAACCGCGTCAAGAAGCAATACTTCAGCGCTTTTGAAGTTTTTCGATTATGATGATTTTTTTGATCTGGTGGTCACACAGGAAATGACAGATAAGACAAAACCTTTTCCTGACGGGTATCTTTATGCCATGAAGTATTTTCATTGCACGCCTGACGAAAGCATTATATTTGAAGATTCTGACGTTGGTTTGCAAGCTGCTCTTAAAACACAAACTGCGGTATATAAAATAGTACGCTTTTGAAGGGTGATACAATGAAAAATAAAACCAGAAATTTGATACCTGTGCTTGTAATAGTGCTGTATTCTATATTGTTCTTTGCTGTTATTTTGTCAAAGAATAGAAGTTCTCTTTATGTTGATGATAATATTCTTCAGTGGGGACCTGTTATAAATAAAGCATTTGATAATATTTTCAGCGGTAAGGGCATACCATATTGGAATTTTTATCAGTACAAGGGAATAAACATTTTCAGCAGCGGTTATTATGGCTTGTTGAATCCCTTTATGTATGTTTCCTATGCCATAAGCCATTACCTGATGAACGGCTTCCTTGAAACTCTTATTGTTTACGAAATAATTATGTATATTATTGGTAATCTTATGATGTATAAGATACTGAGAACATTAAATTTGAAGCGTAGTACGATAATAATAGCCATACTTACATATTCAACAAGTATAATTTTTTCCCTTTTCAGCTTTTATTATTTTACTTTCAATAATTATTTCTTTATGCCGTTTTTAATGTGGACATTTATTCAGACCAACTCCAAAAGGACCCGCTATTTTATTCCTGGCATAGTTTTAGCTTTTTCCCTGTTAATGGGCCATGTTCAATTCAGCTGTTATTATGTAATGGTATACTGTATTTTTCAAGTGGTCGCTTCTGTTCAAAAGAAAAAGTTAAAAGAATTAGTTCCGCTCATGACAAATTTGATGATATTCATAGGCTTGTCAAGCGGGATAATAATTGGGTCTATGAAAGTGTCAGGCGACAGAAGTCTGATACTTTCAGGCAATGAGGGCTTTTTCGCCCTGAACGTAGCTATTTCAAATATTTTCAAGCCTATATGTATAGTTTTATTTAATAATAAGACTATATCATATGGTAATTATATGAACTATATTGGCTTGGGCTTTTTTGCTTGGTTTTGTCTGCTGTATGCTGCATCGGCCATAAAAACGCTATACACAAAAACGGAATGTGGCATACAATTAGCTGTTAGCAAACTAACTTCACATGGCAAGATAAGCAATAAGTCAAGACTGTTATTATATGGTACCCTTTATTTTGCTGCGGTAAGAGCGGCTGTATACTATTTGTTTGAACAATATCATTACTCACCAATAGCAGACGCAGTGATAGTTATTCTTATTGCTATCAGTGTTGTGTGTTTGTTAGTGCGTGACCAGAGATCTGATACCCATTACCTAACATCGCCTAAATTAAGAGCAGGCTGTGTGCTGTTTTTGATACTCCTGTTTCTTGTGCTAAAGCTTGATTTTGTATTATATCTTGCAGCTATAGTATGCTATATTCACTTTTTCATAAAAGGAAAAGGTCAGAACAAATATAATGAGTCAGAAAAACTTATGCACATTTTTCTTTTTGCGGCAGTGTTCTTTGTGATAATGGCAGAGGGAAGTGGTCATGGGATCGCTGATATATTAGGTCATCTGCCTTTTATCAGTGAATTTCGCTTCCTGTATAAATGTTCATTTATTTATGTGCCGCTTATAATAGTGACGGGAGCATATAAGCTAGACAGCATGAAAAAATATTATAAACCAGTAATAATTGCTTCATTGGTAAGCGTCATTTTTTCATTCGTTGCTATACTCTATTTCATGCTCTCAGGAACTCACAATTTCATCAATAATAAGCACTATGATTATTGGGATTATAAGAACATTAAGCCGGAAGTTGAAAGCTTGCTTTATGAAAACCATATAGACAATAATTATAGATTTCTCACGATAGGAAAGATCTATAAAGATAATATGACGTATTCTAATAATCCTGTTGAATATAGTTCTAAGATATGTTTTTATGGCTTTACAAAAAATATTTGCACCGAGTATGGCCTGTTTTCCTTAAATGGTTATGATAATATATTTTCCAAAAAAGGCTTTGATCAGAGCAATGCAATAATGAAGGATATATCCACAGAGGGTATGATGTGCAATATGGTAGCATCACCATTAAGTTATCTGCAATATATGAAAGAGCCCGAATGGATAAATAAGTTTGAAGATCAGATGATATCAAACGGAGTAAAATATGTTCTGGTCGATAAAAATAGTCCGAAAGCTATTGAAGCATTCACCCAAGTAATTGAAAAATGCCCTAAATTGATGATATCAACTGTGCGTGATTGGACGCGTGGCATGGAGCTTATAGAAATAGACGGAGTTTCTCCTATTTGTTCCTATGGGGATAATATTGAAATTCCGATAAAAGCAGATTTGGATACGCTAAATTTTGATACTGACTTTGCTAAGGATACCGAGATAGTTGTATCAATGACCTACGTTGATAATTACAAATTGACATTATATCAAGACGGAAGATCAGTAGGAGATGCTGAACTGTCAGAAACCTCAGATGGCTATATTTCAGCAGTTATACCTAAGGGTAATTATACAGTGCAATTAAGCTATGAAAACAAGGAAATGGATATAACAGTGCTCATTGCCATATTCACAACAATAATTACATCGGCAGCAACCATTTATTTGTTTTTGGATAAAAGCTCCAAGACAATTAGCACTTGATTTGTATATATCGCTTCGACTGTCACAACTGCACAGACGTTTTGCCACAACTTGTTGCTGACTTCCCGTGGGCAGTCAGCGACAAGTTCGTGGATATATTGTGCGGTTCAATAGTGGCAAGAGCGCGGTTTTGTAACCGTTAAAGTGCGTTTTTTAGTCAGTGCAGTTGCGGTTCTGTGGGTGGGTATATACATTTTTCTACCCAAAATAAACCCCATAATACCTGCAAGCCTTTATCATAAAATCCTCGCTCACATCAAAATGTTGCGCAAGCAGATAAATGCTGTCCAGATTTTTCTTTATGGCTTTGATAAGCTCGCTTTTCGGTATCAGATTTTCTATCGCCCACTTGTCTGCACGGTATTCATGCTGAGAGATGTTGTCTGCCGTGGCGTATCTGTTGTAAAACGCACCCTTTACGCAGTGACCTATCTCGTGAGCAGTGCGCTCCTTCAAAAGCCTTGCAGGCGTCTGGCTGTCAATGCCGATCGCACAGCCACCTGCGCCAAAAAGCGATATCGCCCCGCACTTTGGACAATCAATAAAATCTATAGTTATGTTCTCTCTACTGCAAATATCATACAATTCCTGTATGTTCGTCATCTCTCACTTTTCACCAGCCTTTCTGCGCTTTGCTTCCTCTCTGAGCATGACCATTTCTGCATACTGCTTGACCTCGTCAAACATTTCGTCCGTCACTCCAAGCGTGCCGTTGAATAATGCATATTTCAGCTTCGTGTCAAAATCTTCTTCCCTGCCAGATATAAGATATTGTACGCTCACTCCAAATCTGTTCGCTATCTTTGTAGAATTCTCTGCGGAAAGTCGTTCCGTCCTGCCTTTGCTCAGCTCAGATAAACAGCTCCTCGTTATAGACAGCTCCTTGCACATCTGCGATACCGTCATATTGTTCTCCTCGCATAGCTCTTTTATCCTTTTGTACATTTCAGTCATATTTTCTTCCTCCAATTGTGAGCATTTCACAAAAAATACAGAAGTCTGTATCAAATTTGCTGATAGCTATTGACTTTTGCAGAAACCTGTAGTATACTGTATGTATCGTTAGTACAGATATCTGCATAAAATCTGGCTTTGATATAATTATAATACATTTCTCTGTAAAAGTCAAGAGGATAAACCGCCCCCCCCTTTTTGACATCTCCGCCCCGAGAGATATACAGAAAACGGTTATCTGAAATGTCATTGCTTTATTTTATTTACAGTATATCATACTAACTGTCCAAATGTCTGTACAAAAAGGCGAAAGGAGAAAAATGTACGATAATATAGATTATTCCATAGAGGTAAATTCCATAAAAAGGCTTGCACCCTCAGCGAGCCGATATAATTTCAGAAGCGGTGGAAGCAGAGTTAATACAGCCGCACTGCGAAAGCTTTCACAGTATCGCAAACTAAGGTGGCAGGAGTGGAAGCTTAAAGAAGATATCTGCGAGATGTCCTCACAGCTTGCCGCAGTGGGGGAGCATTGCGGCAGGGTAGCCCACAGAGGGAAAAAGCTTACTGACTTGTGGCTTGACCTTGCAAAGGTGCAGCTTCGCTTGAGAGAATGTGAGGAGCTTGCGGCAAAAATGCCAAAACGCTATCGTGGCGTGGTGAAAAGCCGCTATTTTGACGGCTCAAAGAAGCACCCACCTGAGTGGGGAAGCTCCGCCGCAGAGTTTGGCTTTCCATTTGGAGGAGAAGAACTGCGCAGGCGAGTGACAAAGTGCCTTAATGAAATATGTAATTAATAAAACGCCTTACACAAGGTAGGGTTTAAATGCCCGCCACGGCGAACATATACCTCTCCCGAAATATCACGCCTGTGGGCGGAAATAAAAAAATCCGCTACCATAAATGATAGCGGATTTGGTGCAGGTGCAAGCACCTGCTGGTGCGCCTGACAGGAATCGAACCTGCGACCTCAAGAGTCGGAGTCTTGCGCTCTATCCAACTGAGCTACAGACGCATATAAGGAGCGGAAATCCGCTCCTTTTTTTTATATAAATTTTTTATCTAAGCTTAGCTCCGCATGGCAAGTCCTGATCCGGGAAAATAACGCTTGCCGCACCGTCAGGTGTGTCAGCCGCACATATCATGCCGTTTGACTCAACTCCGCAAAGCTTCACAGGCTTCAGATTGGCTACAATAACTACCTTCTTGCCAATAAGATCTTCAGGCTTGTACCATGCCGCAATGCCCGATACTACCTGCCTGCCGCCAAAACCATCGTCAAGCTGTAAGCAAAGAAGCTTCTTGGACTTCTTTACCTTCTCGCAGTCCTTAACAAGAGCAACTCTCAGATCTACCTTTGCAAAATCATCTATGGTTATCTCGTCAGCTATAGGCGCAGGATCAAATCCATCGTCAGCCTTTTCCTCAGGCTCTGCATTGCTGCCTATTATCTTGTTAAGCTCCTCTATCTCCTTGTCAACGTCAATTCTTGGGAAGATGATCTCACCTCTGTGAACTGTAACGTCAGCAGGAAGTACACCAAACTTGCCAGCGTTCTCGTATGTGATGTCGCTCTCAGCCGCACCTATCTGCTCCCATACCTTTGGCATTGTTGTAGGCATAAAGTTGCTGAGAAGCGTTGATACTATCCTGATAGCTTCAAGCAGATTGTAAAGAACTGTCGCAAGTCTTGCCTTTTTGCTCTCGTCCTTGCCAAGTACCCATGGAGCTGTCTCGTCAATGTACTTGTTAGCCCTGGATACTACCTTGAATATCTCAGCCAAAGCATTGTTTATCTGAGTCTTGTCCATGAACTCGTCGACCTTTGCTCTAAGCTTTTCAGCCTCAGCAATAAGCTCAGCGTCAAAATCGCCGGCCTCTCTGTCAGCAGGAAGCGTGCCGCCAAAATATTTGTCAGCCATAGCTACAGTTCTTGAAACAAGATTGCCAAGACCATTTGCAAGGTCAGAGTTTATTCTGTTTATCATTATCTCATTTGAGAATGAGCTGTCTGCACCCAAAGCCATTTCACGAAGAATGTGGTATCTGATAGCGTCAGCACCGTATCTCTCGCCAAGAATGAACGGGTCAACAACGTTGCCCAAAGACTTGGACATCTTCTGTCCGTTGAATGTTATCCAGCCATGTACAGCAAGATGCTTAGGCAGTGGAAGATCAAGCGCCATAAGCATTGCAGGCCAAATGATAGCGTGGAATCTCATGATATCCTTTGCGACCATGTGAACGTCAGCAGGCCAGAACTTGTCAAAATCATTGTACTGCTCGTTCCAGAAACCAAGTGCAGAAATATAGTTAGAAAGCGCGTCTATCCAAACGTAAACAACGTGCTTGTCATCAAATGTAACAGGAATACCCCACTTGAAAGTGGTTCTCGATACACAAAGATCCTCAAGACCGGGCTTGATAAAGTTGTTTACAAGCTCAGTGGCTCTTGTCTTTGGCTGGAGATAATCTGTCTCAGTGAGAAGCTTCTCTATCCTCTCAGCAAAAGGCGACATCTTGAAGAAGTAAGCCTCCTCCTTAGCCTCTGTTACCTCTCTGTGACACTCAGGACAGCAGCCGTTCTCATCAAGCTGTGACTCAGTCCAGAAGCTCTCGCAAGGCGTGCAGTATTTGCCCTTGTATTCGCCCTTGTAAATGTAGCCCTTGTCATAAAGAGCCTTGAAGATCTTCTGAACAGTTTCAATGTGATAATCGTCAGTAGTTCTGATGTATCTGTCATAGCTGATGTTCATGTAGCTCCAAAGCTTTTTGAAAGTCTTGACTATCTCATCAACATATTCCTTAGGTGTAACACCCTTTTCAGCAGCCTTCTGTTCGATTTTCAGACCATGCTCGTCAGTGCCTGTGAGGAACATGACATCATAGCCCTGCATACGTCTGTATCTGGCAATAGAATCGCAGGCAACAGTGGTGTAGCAGTGACCGATATGAGGATTACCTGAAGGGTAATATATCGGGGTAGTGATATAAAACGGTTTTTTCTCCATATAAAGGACCTCCGTAAAAGAATTTGCATAAGCAGCATTTCTTATATTATACTACTTTACAGTGGTTTCGTCAAGCGGTAAAGCGAGTAAAGTGAGGAGTGAGAAATTAGGAATGAGGAATGAGCAAAGCTGACCAAAGTTGTACCCCCTGCACCGAGCGTAGCGAGCACTTAAACGCAGGCTCAAGCCCGGCGTTAGAGGGCTTGCAGGGTCAAGGGACAGAGTCACTTGCGGAGTTTGAGGCAGAGCCTCATTCGGCGTAAGCCGACAAGGTGCAGATTAAGTGAAAAAAAGCAAAAGAAAGTATGTACTATTATAAATGTAATATCGGAGCACAAAATCTGCACCGCCCACCCTCGCCCTGAGCAAATGTAAATCCGCAAAGAGCGTAGCGATTTTGCGGCATAACAAACCATAGCAATCAAATGTAGGGGCTGGCGCCCTCGACAGCCCACCCCCCCTTGACATTTCGCATTATTGTTTATCTCACAACCCTTGATAACCCCACAAACATCGGTAGGGGCGAACATCGTTCGCCCGTGCTCAGAACTTGCATAAATTCTGAATCATAGAGGACACCACCCGATTTGTGCTGATTTAACAAATAATTCATACAACTTTCGTATAAAAATGCTATAATAAAAAGGTTAAAGTATAAATTCTAAGAAAAAGTAACTCTAAGGTGGGAATCGTAAAATGGAAGAAGTAAGAGAAAATAAAATGGGAACGCAGCCCATAGGCGATCTGCTGTTCAAAATGTCCCTGCCGATCATGATATCCATGCTCGTGCAGGCTCTCTATAATATCGTTGACAGCATATTCGTTGCCAAAATAAGCGAGGACGCACTCACTGCCGTGTCACTGGCTTTCCCTGTGCAAAATCTTATGATAGCCCTCGGTGCAGGCACTGGTGTCGGTATCAACGCACTGCTGTCAAAATCACTTGGTGAAAAGAATTTCAAGCAGGCTAACAGTGCCGCCAATAACGGCATTTTCCTCTGCCTAGTGAACTTCGTTATCTTCGTGGTTTTCGGTGCATTTTTCACTGAGATCTTCTATCGCTCACAAACCTCAAGCAAAATAATTATCGAATATGGCGACCAGTACCTAACCATCATCAGCCTGCTAAGTATCGGTCTTTTCTGTCAGATGACTATGGAAAAGCTTTTGCAGGCAACAGGTAAAACTATCTATTCAATGTATACTCAGGGAATAGGCGCAGTGATAAATATTATCCTCGACCCTTGCTTTATCTTTGGCGTGGGCTTCTTCCCTAAGTGGGGCGTAACAGGTGCGGCTGTGGCTACCTGTATCGGTCAGTTCACCGCTGCAGCTTTCGGACTTTTCTTCAATATGAAGTTCAACAAAGAGATAACCATAAACCTTGTGAAGTATAGACCGCAGGCAAAGATAATCAAGAAGATCTACGCTGTCGGTCTGCCGTCCATCATAATGCAGTCTATCTCTTCTATAATGACATACGGCATGAATAAAATACTTATCGGCTTCTCAAACACCGCCGCCGCAGTTTTCGGTGTGTATTTCAAGCTTCAGAGCTTTGTTTTCATGCCTGTTTTCGGACTTAATAACGGTCTTATCCCTATCGTTGCCTATAACTATGGCGCAAGAAAGAAAAAGCGTATCACAGGTGCAATAAAATATGCCATGATATATTCTGTGTCTATCATGATAGTCGGAACTATCATAATGCAGATTTTCCCTGCACAGCTTCTGAAACTCTTTGACGCAAGCGATAATATGCTAAGCATAGGCGTAACAGCCCTGCGTATAATCAGCACACACTTCTTCTTCGCAGGCTTTGATATAATCATAATCTCATCATTGCAGGCTCTTGGCAAGGGACTTTCCTCTATGCTCGTTTCATTTACAAGACAGCTCGTTGTGCTTCTTCCTGTGGCGTATCTTCTTTCCCTTACAGGCAAGCTTGACGCTATCTGGTGGGCGTTCCCGATAGCCGAGGTATTCTCCATATTGGCGTCGCTGTTCTTCCTTAGAAGAGCATACAACGCTGAAATAAAACCAATGGCAGACTAACTAGGAGGTATTTTTATGCGGCTTATTTTTATCAGACACGGCGATCCCGATTACGTTCATGATACCCTTACAGAAAAGGGCAAGCGTGAGGCAGAGCTTCTTGCACAGCGTGTAAAGAATTGGGACGTTTCAAAGTTCTATGTTTCTCCCCTTGGCAGAGCGCAGCTCACAGCGGAATATTCCCTGAAACTTCGTGGGGATACAGCGGAAACTCTCCCATGGCTGAGAGAATTTAACGGCATAATACCCACCTCTGACGGAGGACATCGTATCCCATGGGATATGTACCCCACCGAGTGGGCGGATAAAGAGATATACTATGACCGCAATAATTGGTTCAAGTCCGATTATATGCAAACAGGCAATGTTGAAGAACAGCTTAAATGGGTGCATGAGGGTATTGATAAGCTTCTTGCCGACCATGGTTATATCCACGAGAACGGTATGTTCCGCATTGAAAAGCACAGCGATGAAACCCTTGTGTTCTTCTGTCACTTCGCCGTATCAATGGTGATGATAGGACATATCCTTGGCATTTCCACCATGAATATGTGGCACGGCTTCAATATGCAGCCTACCTCTGTGACGGTCCTCGGCTGTGAGGAGCGTGAGGGCGACTATGGCTTTTTCAGATGCCACGTCATGGGCTGTACAAAGCACCTTGCAGGCGGCAATGAGCCTATCTCCAACGCAGGCTACTTCACCGACGTTTTTCAGGATTAAATAAACCCGTAAGGGTGACTTTTTCGCTCGCATATTATTGCATACAAAAATATCCTCTATCCGCTCTGTTATTTCAGGGCGGATATTTTATTGTGCGAAACCTTAGTTTAATATAATATAACAGTCAAAGAAAACGTTTTATTCTAAATATGACTATCATTAGATAACAACATATTCATAATTTGTGAAAAAGCACAACAAAAGCTTCGTGTTTTCGTTGATTTTTTAGCTTGCTTTATGTAAACTAAATGCTTTTACCCCCTTGACTTTACTTTGAAAAGGGCTTATAATATCCCATAGCTTAAAAAGAGTATGGGTTTCATATTTTTATATATGTGCCTATTAGAGCATGAAGTTTAGAAGAATAAAAGGAGAGTGAAAGAATATGTTCCAGCTTCAATGGATATGGCACAACCTGAAAGGCTACCGAAAATTCTATGTAACAGCCCTTGTGCTGTCTATCGTATGCAACGCCTTGTATCTTACCACACCTTATTTCAGCAAAGAGCTTGTGGATAAGTTTCTTTCAAGCAAGGACGCACTATTCAACCTTGAGCATGAAAGAAAGCTGTTCTGGCTGCTGCTTGCAGGCATGGTGGGCTTTACCCTGCTTAGAACTATCTGTCAGTACACCTGCAACATGACCTATGAATTATCATCTCAGGGCATGATATACAGGATAAGGACACACCTTTTCAGACGTATCGAAAATCAGGATATGGAGTTTTATGACCGCAACCGCACAGGCGACCTTATGACAAGGCTCACAGGCGACCTTGATATGGTGCGCCATGCAGTGGCATTCGTTTTTAAAGGTATGCTTGAATCATGTTCGCTGTTCATAGCCTCGTCAGTTTATTTCTTTATGGTAAGCTGGAAAATGGCACTTCTTCTGCTGGCTGTTACACCGTTTATATTCGGCGTGGTGGTGCTTCTTGATAAAAAGGCAAAGCCGGTCTACGTTGACCTCCGTGAAAAGCTGTCTAAAATGAATACAGACGCTCAGGAGAACATCTCAGGCAACAGAGTTGTAAAAGCCTTCGCCCGTGAGGACTATGAGATAGAAAAGTTCCAAAAAGCCAATAAAGAGTATTCTGACGCCAACAAAAAAGCGTCACTGCTGTGGCTTAAATTCTTCCCTTATATGGAAGCTTTCGCAAACGCCTTGTCAGTTATAATGCTCCTTGGCGGTGGATTTTTCCTTATAAAAGGGGAAATAACAATGGGCGAGTATGTTGCTATCTCAGGACTTATCTGGGGCATCGCAAACCCTGTCAGAAACCTTGGTATCTATGTGAACGATATGCAAAGGTTCATGGCTTCCGCAATGAAGGTCATCGAGATATACTATGCAAGACCTATCATCACCGATCGTGAAGACGCAGTTGACCAGACAGAAAGGCTTCACGGAGATGTCGAGTTCAAGGACGTTACCTTTAAGTTTGGCAAGCATATAGTCCTTGACAACGTGAACTTTAAGATAAAAGCAGGTCAGACAGTTGCCATAATGGGCGAAACAGGTTCAGGCAAGACTTCGCTTATAAATCTCATTCCAAGATTTTATGATACCAACTCAGGAGAAGTCCTTGTGGACGGTGTGAATGTAAGAAAGCGTAAGCTCTCACAGCTCCGCTCACAAATAGGTATGGCAACGCAGGACGTCCTGCTTTTCTCTGATACCATAGACGGCAATATCGCATACGGCGACTCTGATATGTCCGAAGAGGACGTTAAGCACTATGCAAAGCTTGCGGCGGCAAACGAGTTCGTTGAGAAAATGCCGGACGGCTATGAAACTATCGTGGGCGAGCGTGGCGTAGGTCTTTCAGGCGGACAAAAGCAAAGACTTTCCCTTGCAAGAGCCTTAGCCATAAAGCCTGCCATTCTTATCCTTGACGATACTACCTCCGCCGTGGATATGGAAACAGAAAAGTATATTCAGGACAGCCTTAGAAACCTCGACTTTCCATGCACAAAGATAATAATAGCCCAGCGTATCTCCTCCACCAAAGACGCTGATATGATAATAATCCTCGATGACGGCAAGATAACCGAAATGGGTACTCATGATGAGCTTATCGCCAAAAAGGGATACTATTACGAGGTGTTCAAGCTGCAGAACGATGGCTTCGGAAAGGAGGCGGTCTGAATGGCAAGAAACCGTTATGACGTTGACGAAGTCCTTGAAACCCCATTCGACTTCGCCCACCTGAAACGCTCCTTTGTGTATATCAAAAAATATAAGGGCAAAATGATAACCGCCCTTGTGCTGAGCGTGTTCGCCGCAATATCAGGACTTCTCGGACCGCTCATCACCCAGTACGCACTTGATAATACCATACCGCAGAAAAATATGGGACAGCTCGTCCTGCTAACCCTCGCATTTGTCGGCACTATAGCCGTGTCAATAACATTCTCCACTATCCGTTCAAGGATAATGACAGTTGTTGGTCAGGATATAATCTTCGATATCCGTACCGACCTTTTTAAGCATTTGCAGGAACTTCCATTTGAGTATTACGATAACCGTCCACACGGCAAAATTCTTATAAGAGTTGTAAACTATGTAAACTCCGTGTCGGATATGCTCTCAAACGGTATCATAAATGTTATACTCGAATGTCTTAATATGCTTTTCATCATGATATTCATGTTCTTTGTGAATGTGAAGCTGTCATTGGTGGTGCTTTCGGGTCTGCCGATATTTGCAGTCATAATGATGATGATAAAGAAAAGACAGCGTAAAGCATGGCAGGACGTTTCAAACAAATCCTCAAACCTTAACGCCTATTTGCAGGAAAACATCACAGGCGCAAGAGTGACCCAGATATTCACCCGTGAGGAAGAAAACGCTGAGATATTCGACAGACTTTCCGAGAAATATCGTAAAAGCTGGATAAACGCCGTGAAATATTCTCACCTTGTTTGGCCTGCTACCGACAACGTTTCTACCCTTGTGAGAGCCGCAATATTTGTGGTGGGTCTGCTGGTTCTGACCCCTGCGGCAGTGAGCCTTGGAACTATCGTTGCCATGACAAGCTATGCTTCAAGCTTCTGGCAGCCTATCATGAACCTGTCAAACATCTTCAATAACTTCATCAACAATATCGCCTACCTTGAGCGTATCTTTGAGACCCTTGACGAGCCTGCCACTATCGCAGACAAGCCGAACGCTCAGGATATCGGTGATATCACAGGCGAGGTAAAATTTGACGACGTTACATTCAGCTATGAGCAGGGCAAAACAGTTTTGGAGCATATCTCCTTTGACGTTAAGCCGGGCGAAAGCGTTGCCCTCGTTGGACCAACAGGCGCAGGAAAATCTACAGTAGTTTCTCTCCTGTCAAGATTTTATGACCTGGACAGCGGTAAAATAACCATAGACGGCAAGGATATAAGTCAGGCGACCCTGCACTCGCTCCGCTCACAAATGGGCATAATGCTTCAGGACAGCTTTATTTTCAGCGGCACTATTTATGATAATATCCGCTACGGCAGACTTGATGCAACGGAAGAAGAAATAAGAGAAGCCGCAAAGATAGTCTGCGCAGACGAGTTCATAAGCGAAATGAAAGACGGCTATATGACCGAGGTCAACGAGCGTGGCTCAAAGCTTTCAGGCGGACAGAAACAGCTCATCTCCTTTGCAAGAACGCTCCTCTCCGACCCGAAAATACTTGTCCTTGACGAAGCAACTTCATCAATAGACGCACGAACAGAAAAGCTCCTTCAGCAGGGACTTCAAAGACTTCTTGTTGGCAGAACTTCATTTATTATCGCACATAGACTTTCCACTATCAAAAACTGCGATAAGATAATGTATATCGACAACAAAGGCATTGCCGAGTGCGGCACTCATGACCAGCTTATCGCAAAGAAAGGCGAATATTACAAGCTTTATACCGCACAGCATATGGACGAATAAAATAGCATAAAAACACGGGCGAACACTGCCCCCTGCAAATGTGGCTATCCACATCTGTAGGGGCGAACAGCGTTCGCCCGTTTGTTATTTCACCCTGTTATCACGTTGTTTATCTTTACTTTATCACTATCTTATCCAACGTTTCCCCTACCTTGTCATGGATAACAAGGTCGCAGGAGCCGTCCATGGAAGTCTTGTCCCGATTTATGAGCACAAGATTATCCCCCTGAAAATATCTCACCATTCCTGCCGCAGGATAAACTGTCAGAGAAGTGCCTGCAATAATAAGCGTGTCGCACTGAGATATCTCTCTCACCGCCTCCGTCACAGTTTTATCATCAAGCCCCTCCTCATAAAGCACAACATCAGGCTTGATTATTCCGCCGCAGGTGCATTTCGGAATGCCTGTGCTGTTTAAAATATCCTCCGCAGTGTAGAATTTTCCGCAGTCCATGCAGTAGTTGCGGTGTACGCTTCCGTGAAGCTCCAGCACCTTTTTGCTTCCTGCTGCCGTGTGAAGCCCGTCAATGTTCTGCGTGATAACTGAAGAAAGTATGCCTGCCCTCTCCATTTCCGCCAGCTTGTAATGTGCCTTGTTAGGCTTTGCCGTCAGACAAAGCATTTTGTCACGGTAAAAGTCATAAAATGCCTTTGTGTGCCGCATAAAAAACGTGTGGCTGAGTATCTGCTCAGGGGGATAATCATATTTCTGATTGTAAAGTCCGTCCACCGACCGAAAATCAGGTATGCCGCTCTCTGTTGATACCCCTGCTCCTCCGAAAAATACTATCCTGTGTGACTTGTCTATTATCTGCTGCAGCTCCATTTCTATCACTCCTATGAAAAATGCGGTCTATACCGAAGCACAGACCGCATTGATTATTCACGATATTAGTCGATTTTAACGATCCAGCCGAACTCGTCAGGTATCTTGCCCCACTGAATGCCTGTCATTGTATCATAAAGCATCTGTGAAACAGGGCCGATCTTGTTGTTGTTTATCTCCATTACCTTGTCGCCCCACTTAAGATGACCAACAGGTGAGATAACAGCAGCAGTACCTGTGCCGAATACCTCGTCAAGCTTGCCGTTGTCGTAAGCCTCAGCGATCTCCTCGATAGAGATCTTTCTCTCGCTTACCTTGTAGCCCTTCTTCTTGCATATTTCAATAGCAGACTTTCTTGTGATACCGGGGAGAACAGAGCCAAGAAGCTGTGGTGTAACAACTTCGCCGTCAATAACGAAGAAGATGTTCATTGAGCCAACTTCCTCAACATACTTTCTCTCAACACCATCAAGCCAAAGTACCTGCTCGTAATCCTGCTCGTGAGCTTCTTCCTGACCTGCAAGTGAGATAGCGTAGTTAGCGGCTGTCTTAGCAAAGCCTGTACCGCCTCTTACAGCTCTTACATACTTGTTCTCAACATAGATCTTAACAGGGTTAAGACCGGTTGAATAGTAAGCGCCTGAAGGTGAAAGAATAATGATGAACAGATAGTGGTCAGCAGGCTTAACACCTACATATGGGTCAACTGCGATGATAAATGGTCTGATGTAAAGGGAAGCGCCCTCTGTGTGAGGTACCCAGTCCTGCTCCATTTTTACAAGAGTTTTCAAAGCGTAGAGCATATCCTCTTCGTTTATCTTAGGGATGACCATTCTCTCAGCAGAGTTGTTCATTCTCTTGAAGTTCTCCTGAGGTCTGAAAAGCTGAACAGAGCCGTCAGCAGTACGATAAGCCTTAAGACCCTCGAATATCTCCTGACCGTAGTGCAGGCACATAGCAGCAGGGGAGAGTGAAAGGTCGCCGTAAGGCACGATCCTAGCGTCATGCCAACCCTGACCTGCGTCATAATTCATAACAAACATATGGTCAGTAAAAATGTGACCGAAACCAAGCTTTGTCTCGTCAGCCGGTTTTTCCTTTGGAGTAGTGGTACGTTCGATCTTGATATCTAACATACAGATCCTTCTTTCTTAAATTAATGATCGGCTCGGCAAGCGAACCTTTACCACATATATTATAATACTTATTGTGATCTTTTTCAAGAGGTTTTGCAAAAAAAATTCCTTGCCACAGGAAAAATATGCAGGATAACATTTTGAAAACTGCATTTTTATACAACTGTATGAAAACTGTTGAGAAATCGTCATAAAATTGTCTTTATATTGTAGGAAATACTCCTTGAAAAAAAGGTGATAGTGTTGTATAATAGGGTAAAATAAATGTAAAACGAGTATATTATAATAAGGTTATATAAGGAAAGGTAATGTTATGAACGATAGAGAAAGAAAGGATAATGAGCTTGGTATAGATCTTGATATGAAAGGTCTTACCCTCGACAGCGATGAAGCCGCAACGCCGCAGGCGCAGAACCGCCCTATGAGCCATGAGGATATGGCAAGAATGATCGCTAAAAATATGGCAATGCAGGACGGCGGCTTTGACGAGCCTATCACTCCCGTAAGAGGAGTTTCAGACTTTGGCGAGGAAACTGTCAAGCCTAAAAAGCCCAAAACAACTGAAACACGCAGTAAAAATGCAAAGCCTGCATCAAAGCAGACTTCAAAGAGCGGCTCAAAGAATGGAAAAAAGAAGAAAAAGAAATCCTCGTCAGGAAAGACTGTCGCAATAGCAATATGCTCAGTTGTGGGCGTTATGATAGTTGCCGCAGGTGGCTTCTATCTGTGGGGCATGAATTCGTATAAGGATAGATTTCTTGGAAATACATATATAAACGGCATCGAGGTCAGCGGAAAGACCAAGGCGGAAGCCTATAAGCTCGTAAGCGAGCAGGCTGTTATCCCAAAAGCCATCACCGTTACAAAGAAAGACGGAACAACATTTTCCATAAAGCTGTCTGAAATAGGCTATAACGATAATACTCAAAACCTTATCACACAGTATTATACTCAGCAAAACCACTATTCATGGTTCTCTTCTGCCATGAAGCGTACGGATTTCACTTTTGAATCTAAGTTCAAGTATGATAAGGCTAAGCTTGAAAAGGTGCTGAAAAGAAAGGTGCTTGACTCTCAAAGCACAAAAGATCCTGAAGACGCCTATATCAAAAAAGGCGACGACAACAGCTATGTTGTGGTAAAAGAAACCACAGGCGACGCTGTGGAGGAGAATAAGATAGACGAGCTTTATTCCTATGTGGAAAATCAGATTGACGACGGTAGCTTTGACGTTGATATCTCAAAGGCAGATTGCTATAAAAAGCCTGCCATAACAGCGGATATGCTAGAAGAGACCTGCAAGAAGCTCAATAACCTTAACGATATCGAAATAACATTCGATTTTATCTACACCACCGAAACTCTCACGGGTGATACTATCATGGATTGGATAACCTTTGACGAGGATAACGCCGAAGCCGGCTATACAGTTGATGAAGATAAGGCAATGGCATATGTTGAAGACCTTGCAGATAAGTATGATACCTATGGCAAGGACAGAGAGTTCAAGACCACAAAGCGTGGAACTATCACTATCTCCGAGGGCCAGGGCTGTTACGGCTGGTGGATAGACCAGCAAAAGACCTGCGACCTTATCGTGGACCTTGTTGAAAAGGGAGAGTCTGCCGAAACAGAGCCTGTCTACTATGTAAACCCTGACTCAGCCTATGAGTATACCTGCAATAAGGATTGGCGTACAGCCGATAAGGATTACGGCAACACTTATATCGAGGTAGACCTTACTGCACAGCATTTGTGGTATTATAAAGACGGCAAGCTCACAATGGAGTCTGATATAGTTTCAGGCTATCCAAGCAAGTCAAGAAATACCCCTGGCGGTGTTTATAAGCTTTGGTATAAGGAAAAGGGTAAGACTCTCAGAGGCTCAGCAGACGGACAGTCTTACGCTTCCTATGTTGACTATTGGAACAACGTTTCCACTATCGGCATAGGACTTCACGACGCATCATGGCAGAACGGCAACTTTGGCGGTGAGCGTTATAAGTCAAGCACATGGGGCTCACACGGCTGTATAAATATGCCTTTAGATAAAGCAAAATACGTTTATGAAAAAATAGATATGGGTACTCCTGTATTTATGTATTGGTAAGAGATAATAGCAAGGCAATACGGACAACTCGTATTGCCTTTGCTTTTAGTTTCAGTTAGGAGAATTTATGTATATTACAGATGAAGACAACCCACGCCTGCCATTTCTGCGTGATAAAACTTCAAAGCTCACCACCTCACCGGGCTGTTATATAATGAAAGACAAAATGAAAAAGATAATCTATATCGGCAAGGCGAAAAATCTCCGCAACCGTGTGACATCTTATTTCAGAAAGGGTCAGGATCATCTGCCAAAGGTGTGGAAAATGGTGTCCCACGTCTATGACTATGACTTTATCGTCACCGACTCTGAGTTTGAAGCCCTGGTGCTGGAGTGTTCTCTTATAAAGCAGTATACCCCAAAGTATAATATCCTGCTGAAAGACGATAAGGGCTATAGCTATATCAGGGTCACAAATGAGGACTATCCACGCCTGCAAGCCGTATTGCAAAAATACGATGACGGAGCAGAGTATATAGGACCCTATACAAGCTCGTTCGCAGTAAAACAAGCAGTTATCGAAGCCAATAAAGTCTTTATGCTCCCTACCTGCACCCGAAAATTCCCGCAGGATTTCAGAAAACAGCGTCCCTGCCTTAATATGCACATAAAGCAGTGCATGGGCGTTTGCACAGGAAAGTTCTCCAAAGAGGAGTATAATTCTATCGTCCGTCAGGCGGTGGACTATATCCGAAACGGTTCGTCAGATTCAGTTGAAAGGCTCACCGAGGAAATGAACAAAGCCGCTGAGGAGCTTGACTTTGAGCTTGCCGCAAAGCTTCGTGACCGTATCCAAGCCATACAAAAAGCCGCTGAAAGTCAGAAGATAATTAATGACGATATTCGTGACACTGATATAATCGCCATTGCTCAAAATGGCGAAATGGCTTGTGCCAGCGTTATAATGTATCGTGGGGGCAGACTTTTTGATAAGGCTTCCTATTTCCTTGGCGAAAAAGACGACAGCGTAAAAATGCGTGAAGATTTTCTCATGCAGTATTATTCCTCCAAAGACAGCATACCAAAAGATATCCTTCTTGACGAGGATATCACAAACGGCGAGATAATAGAGAAATTTCTCCGCCAGAAGTATGACCATGCCGTGAATATCTCCACTCCGAAAAGAGGACAGTTTCTCCGCCTTACCACCCTTGCCAAAAGCAATGCCACCGAGTATCTCTCCATAAAAGTCGGCAGAACGAGCCATGAAATAACCGCCCTTGAGGAGCTTGCCAAAGCATTGGGACTTCCCAAGACCCCGAAATATATCGAGTGCTACGATATATCAAACCTCGCCTCTACAAATATGGTCGCAGGCATGGTGGTCTTTGAAAACGGCAGACCATGCAAGAAGTATTATAAAAAGTTTTCTATCAAAACAGTTGCAGAGCAAAATGACTATGCCTGTATGCAGGAGGTCATAGAACGTCGCTTTAGAAACTACTTTGAGAAAACAGACGAGGGCTTTTCCATTATGCCCGATCTTATCTTGCTTGACGGTGGAAACGGCCACGTCAATGCCGTTGAGCCTGTTTTAGAGCGAATGGGTGTGACCTGCCCATTGTTCGGACTTGTGAAAGACTCCAAGCACCGCACAAGAGCAGTTGCCACAGGGGGCGGAGAAATAAGCCTTGCAAAGTGCAGAGCAGCCTTTAATCTTGTTACCGCCATTCAGGACGAGGTGCACAGAGTAGCCATAACCTATCAGGCGCAGAAGCATAAAAAGAATGCCCACCGACTTGAAATAACTAAGGTCAAAGGCATAGGCGATAAAAAAGCCGCAAAGCTAATAACCGAGTATAAGACCAAAGAGGCTCTCAAAAAAGCCACAGTAGAGGAGCTTGCAAAGACCGCAGGTGTGAATATAGACACCGCAAGAGAGCTTAAAGAAATAATCGACGAAATGTAGGGATAGAATTGATAGAAAATACCAAAGACATAGACGAGCTTGAATTTATAAACAGCTTTTCCCATTCAGGTAAGCCAGTGAAAGACCTGTCCAGAATAAAAGCCTTGCTCTCCGATCTTGGCGACCCGCAGGACAGCCTTAAATTCGTCCATATCGCAGGCACCAACGGCAAAGGCTCAATGGCGCAGATGTTCAGCGAGGTCTTTCAGTGCGCAGGGCTGAAAACAGGTCTTTTCACCTCGCCTTATATAATAAGCTATACCGACAGGATAAAAATAAACGGCATTGATATTCCAAAGCCTGCCCTTGCGAAAATGGCAAAGCGTGTGAAAGCCGTCACCGATATGCACTGCGACCGTGAGAATTTCTCTCAGTTTGAAATAACCACCGCCATAGCTTTCCTCTATTTTGCCGAGGAAAACTGCGACATAGTCGTCCTTGAAACAGGTCTTGGGGGACTTTTAGACAGCACCAACGTTATAAAAACCCCTGTCCTCACAGTTATAGGCTCAGTTGATTTCGACCACACCGCCATTCTGGGTGACACCTTGGAGAAAATAGCCTATCAGAAAGCAGGCATTATAAAGCCCCACTGCCCATGTGTGCTAAGTGCAGGCAACGACATGAAAGTTATCCGCACTGTCAGAGAGCAGGCAGTAAAAAATCTTTCTCAGCTGGTTATCCCCGACATCAACCAGCTCAAACTTATAAGCTGTGACGTTTTCGGCTCAAAGTTTGAGTTCAAAGGACAGCCCTATGAAGTCACAATGGGCGGAGCACATCAGGTGTTGAACGCCATGAGCGTCATAAGCGGCATACGCCTTATCAACGATACCCTGAAAATTCTCCAGGATAAAATTTTTGAGGGCATCAAAAAAGCCCAGCTCCAAGGCAGAGTGCAGATACTCAGCCGTGAGCCGCTTTTGATACTGGACGGCGCACACAATCCCGACGGTCTGTCAGCCTTGGCAGGCGTATTGGAGCATTGTGAAAAACACCCATGTTACGCTGTTATGGGAATGTGCAGGGATAAAAACATCACCGAGGCGGTAAAGAAAATTATACCGTATGTAGACAAATTCTACACAGTTGACGGTTTCAGCGACAGAGCCGAAACTGCCTCTGACCTTGCCGACATCATAACCAACGCAGGCGGCAGGGCAGAGCAAAGTCCAAAGCCTGCCCTTGAAATGGCACGTCAGCTAATAAACGAGAATCCTCACGGAGTGAATCTTATATGCGGTTCGCTTTTCCTATGTGCCCAGGTGCTTAATGAAATGAAAGATGATTAACGTACATCAGTAGGGGCGACCTCAGGTCGCCCGATTTTTTTGCAATCTCACTTGCGTTACTCGCACATTGCTGATGTTTTCGCAAACCATGTAGGGGACGGCGCCCTCGACGTCCCACTTATCGACGTTTCGTTCACAATCTCATTTGCGTTATCCACACAATGTTTGGCTCACTTTTTAAAACATCATACAACACAATATTTCTCACACGGCACGTCTACACAAATTTGTGATAAAGCCAAACTTTGCCGCCCTCCGAACGGGACGTCGAGGGCGCCGTCCCCTACAACAAAATTCTACCGCCGCAAAATCGCTGTCGCTCTTTGCGGAATTCACTTTGTTTAATGGGATAGAAACAAAGCGGTGCAGAGATTTTTTCTCCGACACCGCTTTGTTGTTTCTTTTACTTTGTTATGCTTTTAAGTCTTTTTCTGATTTATTTTTCAATAGCCGCCCCGACCGCTTTCTTCCAACCACCTATCAGATCACTGCGTTTACTCTCGCTCATAGACGGAATAAACTCCCTGAACTTATCCGAAACGCCAACAAGCTCTTCCATACTGCCCCAAAGCCCACAGCCAAGCCCTGCAAGATATGCCGCACCTGTTGCGGTGGATTCCACGTTATAAGGCCTTATGACCGAATGGCCCAGTATATCCGCCTGAAATTCCATAAGAAAATCGTTGCTTGCCGCACCGCCGTCAGCCTTTATGCTGCCTATTGCCCCGGCATCCTCCTCCATCGCCCTGAGAACGTCATAGGTCTGATAGCACATAGCTTCCAATGTCGCCCTGACTATGTGGCATCTGTTAGTTCCTCTTGTAAGCCCTGTTATCATGCCCCTTGCCTCAGGCTTCCAGTATGGCGCTCCAAGCCCCACGAATGCAGGCACAAAGTAAACTCCCCCTGTGTCCTCAACGCTTCTTGCAAGCTCCTCAGTTTCTGACGCTGTGCGTATTATGCAAAGCTCATCACGAAGCCATTTTACAGCCGCACCCGATACGAATACCGACCCCTCCAGAGCATAATTGACCTTTCCGCCTATGCCCCAGGCAATAGTCGTGAGCAGTCCGTGACGGCTTTCCACAGGCTTTTCACCTGTGTTCATAAGCAGAAAACCGCCCGTGCCATAGGTGTTTTTCACATCGCCCTCACGGAAACAGCATTGTCCAAAAAGTGCCGCCTGCTGATCTCCTGCACAGCCTGCGATCTTTATCCTGCTTCCGAAAATGTTCTCCTCAGTTTCGCCCAAGTCACCCGAACATTCTTTGACCTCAGGGAGCATACAGCTGGGTATGCCCAAAAGTCCCAGTATCTCCCTGTCCCATTCAAGGGTGTGAATGTTGAAAAGCATAGTCCTGGAAGCATTGGAGTAGTCTGTAACGTGTACCCTTCCCCCTGTCAGATTCCATATGAGCCAGCAATCAACAGTGCCGAAAAGTATCTCCCCCTTTTCTGCACTCTCCCTCACTCCCTCGACATTTTCAAGTATCCACTTTATCTTTGTGGCGGAGAAATAAGGGTCGATAAGAAGTCCCGTCTTGTCCTTGAAAAACTTTTGCAAGCCCTGACTTTCCATTCGTGCGCAGTCATCAGACGTTCTCCTGCATTGCCAAACGATAGCGTTGTAAACGGGCTTGCCGGTGTTCTTGTCCCAAAGAATCGTCGTTTCACGCTGGTTGGCGATGCCGATAGCCGCCACGTCCTCCGCTGTTATCCCTGCCTTTGCAATGACCTCTCGAGCAGAACTGAGCTGACTTTCCAGTATGTCCATAGGGTCATGCTCCACCCAGCCGTTGCCGGGGAATATCTGCGGATATTCTTTCTGTACGCTCGCAACCTTTTCACCCTTTGCGTTAAAAAGCACCGCTCTGGAGGAAGTCGTTCCCTGATCTAAAGAGAGTATGTATTCTTTCATAAAATTTCTCCTTATTGCAAAAAAGGGGCGGAAATCCCACCCCTTATAAATCTGTTATCTAAATTTCTAACACTGTTTATTTCCGTACAAAAAATGCGCATTGCACTATCATGTAGGGGACGGCGCCCTCGACGTCCCGTCTTGTCGCCTGTACAATCTGCATTATTCGCACAATTTAGTGCGTTTCACAAACCCTGTAGGGAAACGGTGCAATTTCTGCTTTGCAGAAATGCGACGTCCCGCTTGCCCGACGTTTTGTTTACTTATTTTTTCGTTACACCACGTTGCGGATATTCATCCACACTTTATATCTTCATCAAATAAGCCCCGTGTAAAGCAGTATAAGATAAATGATCAACAAAAGCGACAGAACGCCAAGAAGCTTCCAAACGCCCTTTATGGCGGACTTTTCCTGCTTTTTAGCCTTAACAAATTCCTCGATAGCGTCCGGAGTGTATTCTTTGTGCATCTGGCTTCCTACTGTTGGATTGAGCATATCATTGATGTTGATGTTGCGGTATTTTTCCTCACGAAGCTTCTTAGGATCGGTCTCCTTGGTGCTGATGTTATCATATGAAGAATTGAGCAGGCTCTTGTCCATTTTCTTCATGTTGATAGCGTCCATAGAAAGCTCTGCTTCCTCAGGTCTGCCAAGGCTGTCACCATTGTCGTAAATATGCTTTGTGTCAACGCTCTTCATAAGCTGATTGTTTGAGCGGTTTGCCCTCAGCATCTTGATAAGAGTGTCAGTGTAGAGGTTTTCCTCTTCCTCAGCCTCGTCAGTAAGGATTATGTCCGAGGTGTCGTTTATCGCCTCGTCAACTGTATCGATAAGGGAAGTAAGTCCCTTGTTCGCCTTCTTGTATGGCTTTTTAGCCGCAGGCTTCGGAGCTTCCGCCGCAGGCTGTGGAGCAGGCTGGCTGTACACAGGTGCTGAAGCTGTCTGCTGTGTAGGCTGTGCTGTCTGAACAGACGTTGGAGCAGGTGCAGGCTGTGAAACCGGCGGAACAGGAGCAGAAACAGGCTGGCTTGCAGGTGCAGAGCCTGAAATGCCCTCGTGTCCCGGAATGAAGATCTTTCTCTTTCTTATAGGTGCGTTTATCTCGCCGGGAATACCGCTCTGAGCCATCGGCTTTGTGTTGAATACAGGAGCAGACTGGATGTCCTCTGTAGGTGTCGGTGCAGGAGCAGGAGCAGGCTGTGGCTCTGGTATAGGCTCTGGCTTTGGTGCAGGCTCAGGCTGAACGGGAGCTGGAGGCGGAACTACCTTAAGCTCAGGATTTTCCTCAGGCTCGTCAGGTATAGGCTCGCTGTCAGGACCGTCCTCGCCAACGATAGCGTCAGCAGAAATGGAGCTTGCAGCCGCAGAGAAATCGTTGCTCTCGATAGCCGAATCCTCGTCGCCCTCAAAGTTTACCATTTTGCCTGTTGTAACATCATAGTATTCCTCGCCGTCCTTGACAGCGATCTTGAGCTTCGGCGCAGGCTCGCCCCTCTTAGGCAGGTTAGCCTGTGGAATGTCAATGTCAGGGAATACCTCGTCAACGTCCACCTTTGCGATCTTGAGTATCTCCATTGCGGTTCTGCACTTCATAGAGCCTCTTACCATTTCCTTGATAGGAAGCAGAATTATATCGCAGAATGTGGCATAGAAAGACCTCAGCGCGGACATTGAGCTGTCAAGCATATCCTGAGGAAAACGATGGTCAAAATACTTATCCCATTGCTCAGGGCTTGACATTATCATCTTGTCTATGTACTGACAAAGCGGTATCCAAAGCTCAGGCTCTTCAAAATCTCTGTCATTGGTGATGAGCCACATATAACATCTGAGGAAACAGTCATAGCATGAAATATCTCTGAGGTTGAGCATAACGTCATCAATGTTCAGGGAAGCCGAAAATATAGGATCAGAGAATGCGAAGCATCTGTATCCGTTGCTGGCGATCTTTGCATAAGCCGTCTTCAGATCCTTTTCGGAACGGGAGAAAGGCGGCAGAAAATCAAAATCATAAGGCGTTTCATAATCAGCCGTGTCACCTTTAGCCGCCATATCAAGCAGCTTTTTGTATGTGAGCGTGACATCAGCAGTAGGAGTGTCAACGGCTATGCCGAGCACCCTGAAAGGATTGCAGGCAAAAAGTTCCATTGCCGTTACCCCAAGTGACGGTCTTGTCATAAATATATCCTCCTTCATGAATTTACTTCATATATACTTAAGCTTTTACCTTTTTTATTCGTGTTGTCTTCTTAACGATCGGGTATTTTTGTGTATCTTTATGCCAAAAATAGTTTTCTTAAACTAATTTGTTTTTTGTTTTTAATTAACAAAATAAATAACTTAACAAATATAGTATAGCAAATATTAGTATAAATTACATTAACTAAACGTGAATTTTATATTTATATTATATTAATACGAAACAAAATGCACAAAAAGAGTTTAAAAAATCGTACAAAAAGTAACTGCCAAAAGGTTTGCAATTTTGGTGAAAATATTGTATAATAAATAAGTATAAGATGTCAGGCATAAAATGCCGATATCAGATCATCATGCCAATAAAAAAGGGGGAGATCTTATGGGTCTGTTCAGCAGAAAAAGCTCCGAGCCCAAAACATCGACACAGCCTAAAAAGCAGCAGATAAATGCTGATGATATATGGAACGCGCCTGTGAAGAGAGCAGGCGGAGATACGGCTTTTGTAAAGGAGTCCAGCAGCGATAAGGTACACGCTGAGAAGATAACCGATACCATAGAGCCGGAAACTATCCGCAGCAAGATGGAGCAGCTTGAAAAAGAGCTGGCTGAAAAGAAAAACGATCCCGTAAAGACCTATGCCGACTACGACGTGAACCCGGTAGGACAGGCTGAGATAACCGATGCCCAGAGCGAGTATGAAAAGCTTTATGAGGAGGAACACGCAAGATTTGTAGCTTCTCATAAGGAGGATATAAGCGTGGCGTCCGTTGAGGGTATCGACTCAAAGCTTGAGGAGATATATAGGATACATGACGAGAAAGTGGCTCAGGAGAAGCGTGATACAGGCAATATCGAAGCCATAAGTGCAGAAACTACAGCCGCAAAGGTGGCTGAGCTTCCTTATGCAAAAAAGCCTGAGGACTATGCAGAGTATAAGGATATAAAGGGAATATCCGTCGATGAGGCTCTTGTGGAGGGTCTTGGCTCTGTTGACCACAGCGAGGACGACGACGCTATCGGCTCAGTATCGGAAGAGTTTTTGGCGCAGAAGGTGAAAGAATTTAACGAAAAATATGGCAGATGATCGGGGTAAAGGCAGTCATTAGGGGTATTGCCAGAATAAATTGAATTGGAGAGATAAAATTGAAGATCAATACCGATAACCCTATCATAAAATTTTCAGGCAAAGGCAAGCCGTTTCAGTATGATAAGCTGCTTTATGCTACATTAAACGAGTATATACTTGATTATAAGAATGCAAGACTTGATAAGCTTACCGATCAGGACGCTTCTATATGCCTTGCGAGAATAATAAGAAAAATGGAAGTCAATGACGTTCCTGTCCAGCAGTTTTTCCATGAAGAGCTTGAAAAGTGGAGCGAGCATACCAACTATGAAAAGATACTCAGACTTTGCGAGCTTATGGCAAAGGATATCTTTGGCTGTTTTGATAAGAACAGAGATGACGGCAACGGCGGCTTCTATAAAACAGACAGGCTCTATTGCGTAAATAATGACGGTGAAAGAGATTATATCGTTTGTGACGAGGTTGAGAAAAAGGGACTTTTTAAGAAAGTTCCAACTCCTGTCACATTGTATTTCAATGATCTTATGGAGAAAAATAAACGTGGCGAGCTGCCAAAATCAAAGTAAATTTTGTATTAACAAATAATAAGGAGAGTATTAACATGATAAATATAGAAATGGCAAACGGAAAGAATATCAAGATCGAGCTTTATCCTGACGTTGCGCCTATCACAGTTGCAAATTTTGAGAAGCTTGTTAAAGAGGGCTTTTATGACGGACTTATTTTTCATAGAGTTATCTCAGGCTTTATGATACAGGGCGGCGACCCGACGGGAACAGGCATGGGCGGTGCAAAAGAGAAGATAAAGGGCGAGTTCCTTGCGAATGGTGTTCGTAACGACCTCAAGCATACAAGAGGCGTTATCTCAATGGCACGTTCAGCAATGCCAAATTCAGCAAGCTCACAGTTCTTTATAATGCATCAGGACGCTCCTCATCTTAACGGTCAGTATGCAGCATTCGGCAAGGTAGTCGAGGGCATGGACGTTGTTGACGAGATCGCAGCAGTTGACGTAAATTTCAACGATAAGCCGCTTGTAGATCAGGTCATGAAGAAAGTAACTCTTATTGAGGACTAATAAAAAGGAAAATCATGGGCTGCGGTCTTTATGGCGGCAGCCCTTGTTTACGTCAAAAACAATATCAGGAGAGTAAATAATGGATTTCAAAAAAGTAACAGTGGGATTTTTTGCAGCGGTCATGGCAATGACCTCAGTGTGTTTCGCTGATCCCGAAACGCCTGTGACAACCGATGTGCCAGCCACAGATCCTGTACCGGAAACAACCACTACCGCTCAGCCTCAGCGGGAGGACACTGAAACGACTACAACTACCACAGCTCAGACATGGGAAACCACCACATGGGGAACTACCACATCTTATTCCTATGTTCCGGACACTCCGACTTCTACGCCGACAGTTGTAAAGCTTGTGGTCAGCGAGGTAAAGGATAAAAAGTTCACAGCGAAAATAAATATCCAGTGCGACCACCTTATCTCAAATGCCTCTATCTCCGTGGGCTATGACGATAGCCTTGTAGAGTTTGAAAAGTGCGAAACCAATGATAAAGCAGGTGGCATGGCAGTAGACAATGCCTTTGCAGGTAAGTTTGTATATAACTATGTGAACGCAGACGGCACAGACTTTGACGGTGATTATGCGACCCTCCATTTCAAAGTCGCAGACGAAAAACTCACCTCAACAGTGCTTTATCTCACAGTAAATTCCCTTGATGACGAAAACCTCAATGCCATATCAAATCAGGTAGAGAACGGTATCGTCAAGTATCAGGACGCTGCAGACGTTCAGCAGGACGACAGCGATTATATCGAAATAGACGTTGACTATTCCAAGTATCCTATCGCTCCCGAGGATATAGGACTTACAGATGTTGACAGCGTAACAGTAGCCAACGGCGAAGTGCTTATATTTGAGGACGGCAAGTTCCAGACCCTCAGCACAGGCGAAACAAAGATAGACATTGTTTATAAGGACGGCTCAGTAGGGCATTTTAAAATAGTGATAAAAGAACCTGAAGCCGTGAAGCTTGAAAGCTCAGAAGCAGAAGCGACCTCAAAAGCCGCAAGTCCGGTGTCGGAAGAAAAGGGCGGTTCATCAATGGGCGTTATTATTGGTGTGGTCTGCGTTTTGTGCGTAGCTCTTATTGCCGCTGAGTATCTTATGATAGTGAAAAACAAAACAGTAGGCGACAATAAGTCAGCCAACAAGGATAATGATAAAGATATCCACGACACAGACGAAAGCGACGATACCAATTTGTCCGAGCCTGACGAACCTGACGAAAATGAAGAGCAGGAAGAAACTGATAATACAGACGACGATACAGACACAGATAAAGAAACAGAAGAATAAACAAAAAGCGGTGCAGAGAATTGAACTCTGACACCGCTTTGTTTTCCTATTTAGCTATTATTAGACAATTCCTTAAGCTCTCGACCCTCTTTAAGCAGGTCATGCAACCTTTGAGCGTCATTATTTGCAATAGCGTCACGATACTCCGTTAATCTTGCGATTATATGCTCTATCTCGTCCACCAGTGGACCACGGTTCATAAGGAAAAGCTCCGTCCACATATTTTCGTTGAGTTTAGCCACTCTCGTAAGGTCTTTGAATGACCCTGCCGAAAAGCCTGCCTGCTTTAAAAGACTAGGGCTTTTTACATAGGAGCTTGATACAACGTGAGCAAGCTGAGAAGTGAATGCAATAACGCTGTCATGCTCCTCAACGTTTGATACAACGACCTTTGCAAAACCTATGTTGTATGCAAGCCTTGATATATCCTGCACAACCCTCATAGGCGTTCTGTCAGTAGGCGTCATTATAAAGCTTGCTTTTTCAAAAAGATTGTCCACCGAGTATGCAAAGCCTGAAAATTCACGTCCTGCCATAGGGTGACAGCCGAGGAAGTTTACGCCGTTTTCAATGCAAACGCCCTCTACAGCTCTGACTATCTCGCCCTTTACTCCACAAGTGTCAAGAACGATACCGCCCTTTTTGAACTTGCCTGCGTTCTCCGTGATGAATTTTATGGTAGCCTCAGGGTGAAGTCCCACGATAACAACGTCACAGCCTGCAAGGTCGTCAATTGCCATTTCACCGTCGATAGCCTCCTGAGCCAGCGCCCCTGCTATCGTTCCCCTGTCAATATCTATACCGAAACAGCTCTCATGAGTGTTCTTTTTTATTGCCTTGGCAAGCGAACCGCCTATAAGTCCAAGTCCAACTATACAAATCTTCATTGTCCGTCATGCTCCCTTTGCTTTTACGCTTTTAAGCTTTTATGTAATAAAGTATACCACTAAAATCACACTTTGTCAAGAGCCATGCACACCCAATTATTCACCGCAAAGCTCTGCAATAGCATTAGCGTACATATTCAGATTTATTTTGAAAGTTTCCATGGAAATATGCTCGTCAGCTCCGTGCATATTGTTGTTTTCCTCAGGAAATTCCGCACCGAACGCAACACCGCCCTTTGTGTTGTGAACGTAGGTTATTCCGCCCTCTGCGATACATTTTCCCTTTTCGCCCTTGATCTTTTCGTATACCCTTAACAAGGTCTGAACGAACTCACTGTTTTCGTCCACATAATGGGGCTCCATGCCGTCAAGCTCGTCCACCTTGAAGCCCTTGCTCTCAAGTGCCGAAGTTATGATACCGCTTATCTTAGCAAGCGTCTTGTCAATAGGGAAGCGTATGTCGATACCGCCATGAAGCCTGCCACCCTCAGTTTTAAGGATAGTCAGCGCACAGGTCATCTCGCCTGATACATCGTCTGAAAAACCAAGACCGCAGGATTTTCCGTTGCATTCTCCGTGTGGGAAAAGCTTAGCCAATCCACCAAGGAGAGCATTTTTATTTTTATATTCTGCCACAAATTTTGTCACCGCATTGTCGCCGTTTTCAGGTCTTGACCCGTGTGACGATTTTCCTCTGATGACCTTCTCAATGCCGTCAGCAAACTTCACAATGCACTTGTCCGGGATAGCATTTATAACGCTTCCACCCTTTATCTCAGCTATCTTATCATCTGAAAATTCAGCAGAGAATGTAAGATGCACCATGCCCTTTTCGCAGTTGAGCACAGGAAAAGAGCCGTCGGGGGTGAACACCATTTCAGGGAAAGGCTGTTTGCTTTCATAATATTCCATGTCCTCACAGCCACCCTCTTCATTGCCGCCGAAAATAACACGGAAGTTCTTTTTTATAGGAATGTTAAGCTCTTTGATAGCCTTTACAGCCCACAGCACCGCAACGCTCGGACCTTTGTCGTCAATTGTTCCTCTGCCGAAAAGCTTTCCGTCAGCTTTAGTCAGCTTGAAAGGCGGATAGCTCCAGCCCTCGCCTGCGGGAACAGTGTCAAGATGTGAAAGCACAGCAAGCTTACATTCCCCATTTTGGTAAAAATCACCGTGAACAGCATAGCCGTCAAAGTCCTTTGTTGTCATGCCGAGCTTTTCAAGATAAGTCTTTCCCCAGTCAAGAGCCTTGCGAGAACCCTCGCCAAATGGCTTAACAGGGGCGTTTATGTCGCCTACGCTCTCAATAGAAATAATCTCGTCAAGGTCACGAAGTATCTCCTCCATGTGCTTGTCAAAATATTCTGCAAATTGTTTCTGATACATATTTATTCCTGCCTTTCAAGTGTGCAAATCATTATTTCCGAGGGATTATTAAGCCTGAATTTACCAAGTCCTGCCGTAACAGCAAGCTTTGCCAAGCCCTGTTCAGCGTTAAGTTCGTAAATCCCCTTTGTGTATCGTGGAAAGAATTTCCGTTCGGGAGAAAGTATACCGCCAATAAAAGGCAATCTTATAACTCCTCCGTGGCAGTGACCCGAAAACGTCACATCTGCTCCCCAGTCCGCATAAGCACGGAAAGCCAGCGGTGTGTGCGAAAGCAAAAAGTTACATTCGCTCCTGTCGGGCTCGCCTAAAAGTTTTGTAAGCTCGTCCTTTGTAATCTGCGGCAGGTCGTGATGTGAAAAATCTTCGTTGCGGTAAAATCTTTGGGGAAGCTGAGTGCCGTATATATTGATGTGATCCTCGCCTATTTTTATCTGCTCCATATTGTTTCTCAGAATGTGTACTCCACATTCGGTGAGTTTCAAAGCAAGTGCTTCGGCATTGTCCATGTTGTCAGTTTCATGGTTACCGAAAATATAATAGGTCGGTGCAATATGTTTTAGCCTTTTCATAAGGGCAAGCTTCGGTATCATGTCCGTTTCATCACGGCTGTAAAGATCACCTGCAAAGAAAATAAAGTCAGGCTCGGCGGCAATACAGGAATTTACCAGATTGTTGAAATTATCCCCGTAACGCTTCTTGTGAAGATCTGCAAGAAGAAGTATCTTTTTACCAACAAAATTCTCAGGGAGCTTTGATACTTTCAGCTCATATTCGTTCACCCTCAGCTGTCTGTTTGAAATAAGCATATAACCGCCCAGAAATGCGGCGGCAACAAAAAGCGGCAGCTTGTATGACATTTTATTACCTCATTCCTACTTGCATAGATATTTTTTCAGATCGTCCATTGCCCATTTTGCGTGGGCGTAGCCGTAATCATAAAGCTTTTTCAGCTTTGCAGGGTCGCCCTCAGTCCTGCCTACTCCGAAGGTGGTCTTTGGTGTGAAAACAAAGACTTTCCCCTCCGCTTTAAGCTCCATAAGCTCTGCGATACATTTGTTGTATCTCTCAGCTCTTGTGGCAAGGGCTTCGGCAAACTCAGGGTGCTTGTGATAATATTTCATGGCAAGCTTTGTGGCAGGCTCTTGGGTCTTAACATAGCCCTTTGGTCGTGTCAGCACAACGATATTTTTGTCACAGCCTGCTTTTATTGCCTGCATATATGGTATTGAATCTGATATACCGCCGTCCATATATTTTTCTCCGTTTATCTCTATCTCAGGGAAAAGCAGAGGAAGCGCACAGGTGGCTCTAAGCAAATTCCAGTGGGTGTCGTCTTTTGGCACGTCCATATACTCAGCCTTGCCGTTTTTTACGTTTGTAACAACTGCACAAAATCTGCCCTTGAAGTTTCTGTAGGCTTCATAATCAAAGGGAAGCTCGACATTAGGCACAACATTGTAGGCATAATCAAGGTTATAGTAGCATCGGTTTTTCGGATCGATAAGATGTCTTGCTCCCATGTATTTCTTTGTTCCCATAAACTCGGTGGCAAGGCGGAGATTTCTTCCTATCTGCCCTGAGCAGTAAGAAACGCCGAAAGCTGCTCCTGCCGAAACGCCTATAACATAATCGGCAATGATATCGTCCTCAAGCAGAGCGTCCATTATTCCGCAGGAATACACAGTCCTGCTTGCTCCGCCCTCAAGTGTAAGTCCAAGCATAAAATTACCTCTGTTTCTGAAAAGAGGACGGCTTGACCGTCCCCATTTTTATTATATTATCTGTCTATTGAGAAAACAGGCGAACCCTGTTCGCCCCTACGATTTTATCTTACGGTTTCTGATGTGACGTCATTAGCCACGCTGTTATCCAAAGCTGAATTGTCAAGAACTGTTTCTGTGAACTCTCTGCCGTCGTCGGTAAGAGCCTTTTTCAAGTCATCCATAGCGTTCTTTGTTGCGTTGTCGTCTGTTATCCTTACGATAACATTGTCGCTCATAAGCTTCACTGTGGAAACAAGACTTTTAAGATCTACCACACGCTCATCGATTATATAAGTGCTTCCTGAAACCTTGATGTCATAAAATTCCTTTGGCGCTGCTGTTGTTGTGGTAGTAACGGAAGCTTCATTGGAGGAAGCACTTACGTCCTTGCCGTCCCCTGAGCCTTCGCCTTTTCCACCGCCTAGTCCAAGTCCAAGATACTGCATTATAAGAATAAGCGCCGCAATGATAATGACGATCAGCATGATACCAAGAAGCTTTTTCTTCTTTTTCTTTTTCTGCTTTTGTCTTTGTTTTTCAAGGTCACTGCGGTAGAGCTTTTCAACATCGTTCTGAATACTCATTTTTATTGTCCTTTCTATTTGGAAGTGTTTATGTATGTAAAGTAAACATTTTCGTATTTGTCTGACACAGCCTGCACAGCGTTTTCCACTATTCTCATGTTACGATAAAGCACAGCGTCACCGTCATAGACCACTGCCGCAAGCATTACTTCACCGTCTGCCGCACCGAGTCCTTCAAAAAGAGATATGAGCCTGCCTGAGATGTCTTCATCAGGGGTCACGGTCATAATATCCTCATCATTTCGAGAAATATACAGCTTGTCAGAGCCGTTTTCATTTCGCATATCAAGTGAGATAAGCATACCCTGAGTGTAGCCGTCGAGCGCCTGCTGATTTTTTGCGGCATTGCTGTTAATGCTCTCAGCCTTTTTATAGGCTTCATCTATCTGCTTTTGCATATCCTTACGGAGCTTTTCAAGCTCGTCAGCGGACTTTTGCTTCTGCTCCTCAAGCTGTTGAGTGACAGCCTGCACCTGAGCTTTTGCGTCCTCTTTCTGACTGTCGGCAGATGCGGAAACATCTGTCATGACCCAGAAAAGCATTATCATGATAACATCAAGCAGGGAAGTCAGCTCAAGGACTATGCCCTTATTTTTCCTGAAACCATTCATGGCTGTTCACCGCTTTGAGAATGTTCAGCGTTGTTTCTTTCAAGATAGAGCTGAACATTTTTCTCGTTATCCTCTATTTTTGCGGAGATTATGCCGTCAAGGAATTTGAAGATTATAGCAAAAACGAGTCCCCAAAAAGTGGAGGTCAAAGCGCCATAGAAATTATCCTGAACGTTTGTCATATCGCCCACCATACCTAGGAGGGAGATAACAGTGCCGAGGATACCCAAGAGAGGGAAAATCCCTGTGAGATTTACGAACAGAGAATAAAGGCTTCCTGTGCGGTTACGCATGGAAACGATATCTGTTTCACGAATGCCCGAAATATCGCTATCAGCCTGACGGCGGGAAGCACCTGAGTCGGGAACGAAGATGTTAAGATGAAGCTTGTTGTAGAGACCATCAGCCGATTTTTTAGTGAAATAAAAGACGAGGGCAGTCGCGACTGCAACCAAGAAAATTATCATGTCGAAGCCGAAAAAGTTCATAAAAATTACGGAAAAGAGTTTTTTCATGGATAAGACCCCCTATAGAGATAATGATAGCACATTTTGAGGTAAATTGCAAGATGTGGGGGCGGATTTTTAGTGAGGAGGGGAGGAATGAGAAATGAGGAATGAGGAATGAGGAGTGAGGAGTGAGCATAGCAGACCAAAGTAAATTGCAAGCATAAAGTAAAATAAAGCACCGAGC
>OGJK01000038.1_pt1 | contig 130259 bp, 134 predicted proteins | sample 1571961 | NCBI WGS metagenome assembly OGJK01 (sample SAMEA2582120, study PRJEB24529) | metagenome | biome: Human gut stool | place: China | collected 2011 | reverse complement strand
GCTTGAAAATGCTGGCGGATGAGCGGCTGTATAAGAGTAAGAAAAACGGCAGGGCACAGATTAGCTGGCAGTAATCATTATTCGCAGGCCGGACAAATGATTTTGCCCGGCCTGAATTAATTAAACCCGGCTACCCCACAAATCGTACTCATCGGCGTGCTCGACTTTCACACGCAGGATATCACCCGGCTTAACGTTGGTTTCACCATTGAGATAAACCGCGCCGTCGATTTCCGGTGCATCTGCCATGCTGCGACCAATCGCGCCTTCTTCGTCCACTTCGTCGATAATCACCAGAATTTCACGGCCCACTTTCTCTTGCAGGCGCTCGGCGGAAATCTGCTGCTGCAGCTGCATGAAACGGTTCCAGCGTTCTTCTTTCACTTCTTCCGGAACCTGGTCAGGCAGGGCATTGGCGTCTGCACCTTCAACCGGGCTGTATTTAAAGCAGCCAACGCGATCCAGACGCGCTTCTTTCAGGAAGTCGAGTAGCATCTGGAAATCTTCTTCCGTCTCGCCAGGGAAGCCGACAATAAAGGTTGAGCGTAGGGTCAGTTCCGGGCAGATTTCGCGCCACTGTTTGATGCGCGCCAGTTGGCGATCTACAGAACCCGGACGCTTCATCAGTTTGAGAATGCGCGGGCTGGCGTGCTGCAACGGAATGTCCAGATACGGCAGGATTTTGCCTTCTGCCATCAGTGGGATGACGTCGTCCACATGCGGATAAGGGTAAACGTAGTGCAGACGTGTCCAGATCCCCAGTTTCGATAACTGTTCGCACAGGCTGACCATGCTGGTTTTTACCGGCTCGCCGTTGTGGAAGCCAGTACGATGTTTAACATCAACGCCATAGGCGGAAGTATCCTGCGAGATCACCAGAATCTCTTTAACGCCCGCATCTACCAGACGTTTCGCTTCACTTAACACTTCGCCAATCGGACGGCTCACCAGGTCGCCGCGCATAGACGGAATAATGCAGAAGGTACAGCGGTGATTACAGCCTTCAGAAATTTTCAGATAGGCATAATGACGCGGCGTCAGTTTGACACCTTGTTCTGGCACCAGGCTCAGGAATGGGTTGTGTTTCGGTTTTGGCACGTAGTGATGAACGTGCTCCAGAACCTGCTCATAGCTATGAGGCCCGGTGATTTCCAGCACTTTCGGGTGGACTTCGCGGATCTGATCTTCTTTTGCCCCCAGACAACCGGTCACAATTACCTTGCCGTTTTCATTCAACGCTTCACCAATGGCTTCCAGTGATTCTTGTACCGCGCTGTCAATAAAGCCGCAGGTGTTGACGATCACCATGTCCGCATCGTCATAGCTCGGTACCACGTCATAACCTTCAGTGCGGAGTTCGGTGAGAATACGCTCTGAATCAACAAGGTTTTTCGGACAGCCAAGGGAAACAAAGCCGATTTTCGGCTGGGGAGTTACTTTGCTCATAGCTTAAAAAATATTCAGTTACAGGAAAGGTCAGGACAGGGATTCTACAGAGTTCTGGATAAAATTTGTATCGCAATCTCATTCGCTGGCGGAGGCGAAGGAAATGTAAATTTTGTTAATTCGGCGTGAAGAATTGATCCTGGACAGCATTTTGCTCAAAAAATAGCCATACTATTTAATTGCAACAAGGCTGGAAAGAGGAGGATCGAAGTATGTTCGTTGACAGACAGCGAATCGACCTGCTGAACCGGTTGATCGACGCACGCGTTGACCTCGCCGCATACGTGCAACTGAGGAAGGCAAAAGGATACATGTCCGTCAGCGAAAGCAATCATCTACGAGATAACTTTTTTAAACTGAATCGCGAACTGCACGATAAATCGCTGCGGTTGAATCTTCATCTGGATCAGGAAGAGTGGAGTGCTCTTCATCATGCTGAAGAAGCATTAGCGACAGCCGCAGTATGTTTGATGAGTGGGCACCATGATTGCCCGACTGTTATTACCGTCAACGCCGATAAGCTTGAAAATTGTCTGATGAGCTTAACGCTGAGTATCCAGAGCCTGCAGAAGCACGCCATGCTTGAGAAGGCCTGAAAACTAAGGGGGAGAAAGCGTCTCCCCCTTCATGTTTAAGTTTTTGTAAAAATGAATTTGTTATCTCCTCCACTGACTACGCTTTAAGCCAGAGTCAATCCGGAGGCCTTATGCATCGACCATTCTTTTTCCTTGTGCCCCTTATTTGTCTTTCTTCCGCTCTCTGGGCGGCTCCTGCAACGGTAAATGTCGAAGTACTGCAAGAAAAACTCGACCATCCCTGGTCACTGGCCTTTTTACCCGATAATCACGGTATGTTAATCACTCTGCGCGGCGGCGAGTTGCGTCACTGGCAAGCAGGAAAAGGATTATCTGCGCCGCTTTCCGGAGTGCCGGACGTTTGGGCGCACGGGCAGGGCGGCCTGCTGGACGTGGTTTTAGCGCCTGATTTTGCTCAGTCTCGCCGCATCTGGTTAAGTTATTCCGAAGTTGGCGATGATGGCAAAGCCGGAACTGCTGTGGGTTATGGCCGCTTAAGTGATGATCTCTCAAAAGTGACCGACTTCCGCACCGTCTTTCGCCAGATGCCAAAACTGTCTACCGGCAACCATTTTGGCGGGCGGCTGGTATTCGACGGTAAAGGTTATCTTTTTGTTGCTCTGGGCGAAAACAATCAGCGCTCGACGGCGCAGGATCTGGATAAATTACAGGGCAAACTGGTGCGTCTGACCGACCTGGGCGAAATCCCGGATGATAATCCTTTTATAAAGGAATCCGGTGTGCGCGCCGAGATCTGGTCTTATGGTATTCGTAATCCGCAAGGAATGGCGATGAATCCGTGGAGTAATGCACTGTGGCTGAATGAACATGGCCCGCGCGGTGGTGATGAAATTAATATCCCGCAAAAAGGCAAAAACTACGGCTGGCCGCTGGTAACCTGGGGAATCAACTATTCAGGCTTTAAGATACCGGAAGCGAAAGGGGAGATCGTCGCCGGGACCGAGCAACCTGTTTTTTACTGGAAAGATTCGCCCGCTGTGAGCGGCATGGCCTTCTATAACAGCGATAAATTCCCCCAGTGGCAGCAAAAATTATTTATTGGCGCGCTGAAAGATAAAGATGTCATTGTGATGAGCGTCAACGGCGACAAAGTGACAGAAGATGGCCGTATTTTAACGGACAGAGGGCAGCGAATTCGTGATGTTCGCACTGGACCCGACGGTTATTTATATGTTCTCACCGACGAGTCCAGTGGGGAATTACTTAAAGTTAGCCCACGCGATTAGCTAACGGGAATCATCACCACTTTGCGCACTGCGGGGCGTTCAGTGAGTTGCTGATACCAGCGTTGCAGATTTGGACGCGGTGTCCAGGTCAGGCCAACGTTAAACAAATTGTAGATGAACGGTGCGATAGCGATATCGCCCACACCAAACTCGTCGCCAGAGAACCATTTTACTTTTGCCAGTTCCGCATCGAGCAGGGCAAACAGGGCGTCGCACTCTTTGCAACTGGCATCAATGGCGGCCTGATCGCGCTCTTCCGGTGGTGTTCTGACTAATCCCATCAGGATCCCGCGATGAGCATTACTGAGCGTCTGGTTTGCCCAGTCCATCCATTTTTCCGCTTCCGCACGACGTGCCGGTGAGTCGATCCACAGACGTTTTTGCCCGTACTGTGCCGCCAGATAGCGGACAATGGCGTTTGATTCCCAAAGAATGAGATCACTTTCGTCGTCACGCAACAACGGCACCAGCCCGTTAGGGTTCATCGCCAGAAAATCAGCATCGTGATTTATCCCAAACTCACGGCCCGCGAGAATTTGCTCATAAGGTAGTTCCAGTTCTTCGAGCGTCAGCAATACTTTTTTTACGTTGGTTGAATTATTCCGACCCCACAGCGTAATCATACTCACCCCTTTTCCGACAGGCAGCCACAGGCTGAACAGGACTCCGATGGTGAAGTAAAGTTAACTTTTAAGCAACAGCTGGCAAAAAAATGACACCAGAAGCAGCGAAGCGGCAGGATATTGCATAAACTTTAAAAACTTTACCAACTTACGGTTTCTTTAAGTTTGTGTGTGCGTTATTAATCACCGAACTTATCATACGGCGATATAACGTATTTTTTTTGAATGGATACTCGGGTGGCATTTATGACGCAATACTCCTCTCTCCTTCGTGGTCTTGCAGCGGGTTCTGCATTTTTATTCCTTTTTGCCCCAACGGCATTCGCGGCCGAACAAACCGTTGAAGCGCCGAGCGTGGATGCGCGTGCATGGATTTTAATGGATTACGCCAGCGGTAAAGTGCTGGCAGAAGGCAATGCGGATGAGAAACTGGATCCCGCAAGCCTGACTAAAATCATGACCAGCTATGTGGTTGGGCAGGCGCTTAAGGCCGATAAGATTAAACTCACCGATATGGTGACGGTCGGTAAAGATGCCTGGGCGACGGGAAATCCGGCACTGCGTGGTTCATCGGTAATGTTCCTCAAACCGGGCGATCAGGTTTCGGTGGCAGACTTGAACAAAGGTGTGATTATCCAGTCCGGTAATGACGCCTGTATTGCGCTGGCTGATTACGTTGCCGGGAGCCAGGAGTCATTTATTGGTTTGATGAATGGTTATGCCAAAAAACTGGGTCTGACCAACACTACCTTCCAGACGGTGCACGGTCTGGATGCGCCGGGGCAGTTCAGTACCGCGCGCGATATGGCATTGCTGGGTAAAGCATTGATCCACGATGTGCCGGAAGAGTACGCCATTCATAAAGAGAAAGAGTTCACCTTCAACAAAATTCGTCAGCCTAACCGTAACCGTCTGCTGTGGAGCAGCAATCTGAATGTTGATGGCATGAAGACAGGAACCACGGCAGGCGCGGGATATAATCTGGTTGCTTCGGCTACCCAGGGCGATATGCGTTTAATCTCCGTAGTGCTGGGGGCGAAAACTGACCGTATCCGTTTTAATGAGTCTGAGAAATTATTGACCTGGGGTTTCCGCTTCTTTGAAACCGTGACACCAATTAAACCTGATGCCACCTTTGTGACTCAGCGCGTCTGGTTTGGTGATAAGAGCGAAGTGAATCTCGGGGCAGGAGAAGCGGGCTCAGTGACCATACCGCGTGGGCAGCTGAAAAACCTGAAGGCGAGTTATACGTTAACGGAACCGCAGCTTACCGCACCGCTGAAAAAAGGTCAGGTTGTCGGCACCATTGATTTCCAGCTTAACGGTAAATCCATTGAGCAGCGTCCGCTGATCGTGATGGAAAATGTGGAAGAGGGCGGATTCTTTGGTCGGATGTGGGATTTCGTGATGATGAAATTCCATCAGTGGTTCGGCAGCTGGTTCTCTTAATCTTCTGATAACCGGATGGCGCGAAACGTCATCCGGTTATACTTCATTAATACATCAACTTAATACGCTGCGTCTGAGCGTACTTCACATACTCATCTTCCGGGCAACAATCGCTCACCACAATATCAAAGCGTTTCAGGTCACCCATGCGCGCCGGACGCACCTTGCCAAATTTACTGTGGTCGACAACCAGCACATGCTTTTGCGCCATCGACATGGCCCAGTGTTTTACCGGCAACTCTTCAAGATTAAAACAGGTAGCGCCTTTACTGACATGCACGCCCGCCGCGGAATAAAAAGCGATATCCGGGCAAAAATTATTCAACGTTTGCTGAAAATCGATGGGTTTGAAAATGGCGTTGCTGGCGTGAAATTCACCACCGCAAAGAAACGCGCGGCAATGGGGTTTCTCTTTCAGCGCCAGAAAGGTATTTAGCGAATAACAAACGGCGGTGAAAGGTATTTCATTATCAATCGCTTCAATAATCCACGGCGTGGTGGTGCCACAGTCAAAAAAGAGGGTCTGATCGGGTTCTACCAGCGTCGCAGCCAGTTTTGCCGCCCGGCGTTTTTCTTCCACCAGGCGGGATTTTTGATCGCTTAACAGATAATGGCTGGCACTGCGCGGTTCCAGAACAATATAGCCGCCGAGCAAAACGACGGGCGCACTGTGGTTGTTCAGATCGCGACGAATCGTCATCTCCGAAACCCCAAGCAGGGCGGCGGCGTCTTTAAGATGTAACTTATCGCTGCGTTTTAATTCTTGCAGCAGCTGCCCGATACGCTCTTCGCGACGTGTTTCCATAATCCCTCTGAATAGTTATTGAAGCGAGCCGCTCAATACTACACTTTTTAGCAGAGATCAGTCACGCACCCAGCCTTTGCGGATCGGTAATGCAAAACAGAAGCGATACCACGATTGCAGACGTTGATAGAGTTTATGCCCCATCGCTTGCCAGATAATCTGGGCACTAAGGCAGCCAATCATACCTGCCAGCAATCCACCGAGCATATCCAGCGGCCAGTGGACGCCAAGATAAACGCGCGACCAGGCAATGATGACGGCCAGCACCATTAAAAGTGAGCCGGACCACAGGCGATGCCAGCATAAAAATGCCAGTGCAAAGGTGAAAATCACCGTACCGTGATCGCTCGGGAATGAGTCATCCGCCGCATGATGCAGGAAGTTATAGCCGATATTTTCGACAAAGGGTCGGTCGTGCGGAAAAAGATGTCCCATCGTCCAGGACACAAACAGGCTGACCGCCAGCGCGATAGCGATTTTTATCACCAGTTGCCGTTGTGCTGTAAGCCCCCACAACCAAAGTACCGCGGCCAGCAGCGGCACCACGGTAATCAAATCTTTAGCAATAAAAATCGCCAACGAGATCATCCACGGAGCCGAGTCTGGCGTCGCGTTAATAAGAGAGAATAGAGAGAGATTCAAATTTTCCAGCATAACTTCCCGACGCAAAGTGATTAAAAGGGAGCCAATACAGGCAAGTCGTTGAGAATAAAGTGCAGGTTAAACTGGGTAAAGCGGCATCGTCTTATTTCCCTCAAGCGGCCTGTTTACGGTGGGTGATTGTAACGGGCATAGGTTAAATAAAACTTAAAGAAAGCGTAGCTATACTCGCAATAATGTAAGAATGTGCTTAACCGTGGTTTCAGCTACAAAATTCGCTTTCTCGTTAGCTGCGCTTTTATTAAACTCTGCGCGATTATTATTGGCGAAGAAATTGCATGCAAAATAAATTAGCTTCCGGTGCCAGGCTTGGACGTCAGGCGTTACTTTTCCCTCTCTGTCTGGTGCTTTACGAATTTTCAACCTATATCGGCAACGATATGATTCAACCCGGTATGTTGGCCGTGGTGGAACAATATCAGGCGGGCATTGATTGGGTTCCTACTTCGATGACCGCGTATCTGGCGGGCGGGATGTTTTTACAATGGCTCCTGGGGCCGCTGTCGGATCGTATTGGTCGCCGTCCGGTGATGCTGGCGGGAGTGGTGTGGTTTATCGTCACCTGTCTGGCAATATTGCTGGCGCAAAACATTGAACAATTCACCCTGTTGCGCTTCTTGCAGGGCATAAGCCTCTGTTTCATTGGCGCTGTGGGATACGCCGCAATTCAGGAATCCTTCGAAGAGGCGGTTTGTATCAAGATCACCGCGCTGATGGCGAACGTGGCGCTGATTGCTCCGCTACTTGGTCCGCTGGTGGGCGCGGCGTGGATCCATGTGCTGCCCTGGGAAGGGATGTTCGTCTTGTTTGCCGCATTGGCAGCGATCTCCTTTTTCGGTCTGCAACGAGCCATGCCTGAAACCGCCACGCGTATAGGCGAGAAACTGTCACTGAAAGAACTCGGTCGTGACTATAAGCTGGTGCTGAAGAACGGCCGCTTTGTGGCGGGGGCGCTGGCGCTGGGATTCGTTAGCCTGCCATTGCTGGCGTGGATCGCCCAGTCGCCGATTATCATCATTACTGGCGAGCAGTTGAGCAGCTATGAATATGGCTTGCTGCAGGTGCCTATTTTCGGGGCGTTAATTGCGGGTAACTTGCTGTTAGCGCGTCTGACCTCGCGCCGCACCGTACGTTCGCTGATAATTATGGGCGGCTGGCCGATTATGATTGGTCTGTTGGTCGCTGCTGCGGCAACGGTTATCTCATCGCACGCGTATTTATGGATGACTGCCGGGTTAAGTATTTATGCTTTCGGTATTGGTCTGGCGAATGCGGGACTGGTGCGATTAACCCTGTTTGCCAGCGATATGAGTAAAGGTACGGTTTCTGCGGCGATGGGAATGCTGCAAATGCTGATTTTTACCGTCGGTATTGAAATCAGCAAACATGCCTGGCTGAACGGGGGCAACGGACTGTTTAATCTCTTCAACCTTGTAAACGGAATTTTGTGGCTGTCGCTGATGGTTATCTTTTTAAAAGATAAACAGATGGGAAATTCTCACGAAGGGTAAAAAAATGCCTGATTGCTTTGTGCGATCAGGCATTCTCGAATTAATGGTGATGGTCGTCAATCTGGTGTTCGATAACCATCCCTTCACCTACGCTGGCAAGATGGCGAACATAAGGATGCGGGCGGTAAGCCGGAGCTGGCGCAGGAGCCACATAGACGGTTTGCGGCACAGTCGCGACGCTGACCGCTTGTGGAACGCTGACTGAATCAGGAACCACAACCACTTTGTATCCACTCGGCACATCGACGGTGACACTTTGCGCCATCGCCACACCAGTAAAGCCCATTAAAAGCGCGCCCAACAGTAGACAATTTTTCATAAACATTTCGCCTGAAATAATGCAGCGGGTTAATTTCCGCGAATTATGCAGCCTTCATTCAGGTATTGTGTTGCCGGGCGTGCTGCCGTTTTTATTGGTCAAATGGCGCTTCGTGTTTAAGAACTTTATCGATCACATCCAGTACGCCTTCACGGTTATTGGAGCCTGCCCGGTATTTTGCCGCTGCGACGACCGCGTTGCCGGCATTTTCCATTGCAAAACTAAAGCCTGCCTGACGCAGCATCTCAATATCGTTACCGCCATCGCCAAAGACCACCACTTCGCTGTCGTCTATTCCCCATAATTTCTGCAGTTGGCGAAGGCCATTGGCTTTATGTACGCCGGGGATAATCAGATCGATGCTGCCGTTGCCGGTGTGGACCGGCACCATAATATCGCCGATGGCCTCATGTAATGCTTTTTGTACTTGTGGAATCAGTTCATCGGAAAGATTCAGGCCAAACTTAAAGAAAATATCTTCTAAGTTGTCAAAGTTATCGACGTATTCCAGACGGTGATAATACATTTCCGCCACCGTTTTCATGGCATCGTCATATTTTTTGAGTGTATAGGCGCTATTTTTTCCGCAGGCAATAATTTCCACTTCCGGGCGCGTCAGCAAATGTTCCACGACAGTAGCAAACGCATCCTTCGACAGCTCGCCATTAAAAACATCTTTGCCTTCGCTCACTACCCAGCCGCCGTTTTCAGCCACAAAGGCAATTTCATTAGCAATTTCAGGGAAGAAAGAGATCAACTGATAATATTGATTCCCGCTGGCGACCACAAAGCGAATGCCTTGTGCTTTCATTTGCTGATACTGAGCCATAAACCGCTCACGGTTATAGGTTTTTTGATCGCTTAAGAAAGTACCATCCATGTCTACCGCAATTAATTTAATGCTCATCAACTATTCTCCATCGCCGTCTGCGTTTTGGTATCGGGTTTGGCGACGGCTTTCGCGACAATAGCCGCGAGAATAACCAGCGCCAGTACAACCAGCATTGCACTACGTAATCCATAATGTTCGCCGAGATAGCCCAGCAGCGGCGGCCCGACGAGGAAAGCCAGATAACCGGTCGTTGCTACCACACTGACGCGGGTTGGTGCATCGGGGCCGGTATCGCTGGCGGCAGAAATGGTCAGCGGGAAGCCCAGCGAGGCACCCAGTCCCCAGAGTACAACAGACACCCCAGCGACCCAGGCGCTATCGACAAAAATAATCAGCCCAATACCCAACGCCCCCATTAGTGCACTGGCCCGAACCACGGCAACGCGACTGTAACGGTCGATGAACCAACCGCCGGTGAAGCGTCCAACGGTCATCCCCAGGGTAAAACCGGCATAAATCAGCGAGCCGGAAGTGGGGCTAAAACCGTGACCGTCAACCATTAATAAGGGTAACCAGTCGTTGGCAGAACCTTCGGCAAAGGCCATCGCCAGCACCACAACACCAATCAGCAGCAACTGGATATCGCGATAAAAAGGTACGCCTTTTTCGCCATGCTGGGTGCCATCGGCAGCATTTTTGCCCGTACCGTCAGGGATTGCCTGAATGGCGATATAAATAGGCGCGATACCTACCAGCGCCGCCAATAAAATGTGCACCGTTGCCGGAACGCCAAAGGCCGTCAGTGCCATCCCGACACCAGCGCCTGCCAGCGTGCCCAGGCTATAAAAACCGTGCATCATCGGCAAAACCGTTTTATTCATTTCTCGCTCAACGGCGGCACCTTCAACGTTTATCGCCACTTCCGCAGCACCAAAACTTGCCCCAAAGACGCCGAGACCAACGGCAAAGAGCAGGGGCGATGTCAGCCAGAGTGCCAGACTTAATATCATCATCCCGATCAATGCGCAGGACATCGTGACCAGGATGACATTACGTGTCCCAAAGCGTTTCACTAACCACGCCGAGCAGAGAATAGCGCTCATCGAACCGATCGACAGACCAAAGAGAACACCGCCCATTTCAGCGATCGAGACAGAGAGAATATCGCGGATAGCAGGCGTACGGGTTGCCCAGGACGCCATTAACAGGCCTGGCAAAAAGAAGAACATAAACAGCGCCCAGGTTCGGCGTTTCAATGCATTACGTGAAGAATTTACGGTCATAGATCACGTCAAAATAAGAAGAGGGAAGACAACATTAGCAAGGTTGTGTACATTTGTACACAATTGCAGACAGAGGAAATGACATGCGTCGCGCTAACGATCCGCAACGGCGAGAAAAAATTATCCAGGCCACGCTGGAGGCGGTGAAACTTTACGGAATACATGCTGTTACGCACCGCAAAATTGCTACCCTTGCCGGGGTACCGCTGGGATCGATGACCTACTATTTTTCAGGAATTGATGAGTTGTTGCTGGAGGCGTTCAGCAGTTTTACTGAGATCATGTCCCGGCAATATCAGGCATTTTTTAGCGATGTTAGTGATGCTCCAGGCGCATGCCAGGCTATCACCGATATGATCTACAGCTCACAGGTTGCAACGCCGGATAACATGGAGCTGATGTACCAGCTCTACGCGCTGGCTAGCCGAAAACCGCTATTAAAAACGGTAATGCAAAACTGGATGCAGCGCAGCCAGCAAACGCTCGAACAATGGTTTGAACCCGGAACCGCCCGCGCGCTTGATGCGTTTATTGAGGGGATGACGCTGCATTTTGTCACCGACCGTAAGCCGCTTTCGCGCGAGGAGATTTTGAGGATGGTTGAGAGGGTTGCAGGGTAGTAGATAAATTTTAGATAACAAAAAACCCATTTATGTAAACGGGTTAATGAAAACAATAAGTTAGAGTAAAAACAATAAGTTGGGTTGGTGGTCAGTGGTGGTTATTACGGGGTAATGCCAACCGCTGCCGCCACTTTGTCGCCACTTGGCAATGTTGCCAGAGGATTGAAACGGAGCGCCGTTTCCAGATGATCCGGTGCCAGATGTGCGTAACGCATAGTCATTTTTATATCGTGGTGTCCGAGAATTTTTTGTAAGGCCAGGATGTTTCCACCCGACATCATGAAGTGCGCCGCAAACGTATGGCGCAGAACGTGTGTCAGTTGACCGCGAGGGAGCACGATAGACGTTTTTTCCATCACGGATAAAAATTGAAAATAGCAGTCTGTGAAGAAATTGAACCCATCAAGCGCCATGATCTCTTCGTAAAGCTCTTTACTGATAGGGATGCTTCTGTTTTTCTTCCCCTTCGTTCTTACAAAGGTAATTCGGTATTTGGTCACTTGCGAGCGGGTAAGATTTATTGCTTCTCGCCAGCGTGCGCCTGTGCTTAGGCATATCTTGACTACCAGTGCCAGAATTGGGTCCTGACGTTTGCAATCAGCCAGCAGTTCAACAATCTGCTCATGGGTAAGCCATGCCATTTCTTTTTCTGCGATGGTGAATTTTCGCATGTTCTCCAGTGGGTTCGGATACGACCATTCGCCCAGGCGGGATAGTTCGCTAAAAACACTACTTAGATAGCTTTGCTCCAGGTTAATGGTGACCGGGCTTGCTCCTTTCTTCCATTTCTCGCTGAAGTAGATCTCTCCTGTCAGGCGTTTATCTCTATAGTGGGCAAACATTTTAGAGGTGAGATCGGTTGCAAGGGGATTGCCCAGAGCGTCAACCATCAACAGCAGTTTGTCATAGACATGCTGCCCAGCTGTCAGAGATTTACCATGTAGTTTGAACCATAGCTCAACCACGTCTTTCAATGTCCGACGATCCACTGGTTCGCCCAGCCAGGGCTTTGCTTCGGTTTCTTCCATCGTGTGACGCTCAAAAGCCAGAGCTTCGCCTTTAGTGGCGAATTGTTTACGCACACGACGCCCACTACGTCCGGCGGGGTAACATTCGCAAAGCCATTTCCCTGTGGTGAGTTTTCGTACTGCCATAAAGAAGCCCTCATATCAGAGGGCTAAATTTAACTGTGCTTATATACAGTGGTCAATGTATGATTTCATTAAAACAGACAAGGGTGTGCTATAAATCTGCTCTTAAATTATTTTCAGGATCATTAGCGATATTTCTTTGTGAATTATTAACTAAATCAGAAAATGTATTATCTCGGTCGTTAGATTTAGTTAATCCAATATTCGTATTTGTCGCTTCTAATTCAAGTATTGATGACTCCATCTTCTGAATAATGGCTACACTATCTATAAAATAGTCGAAAATATATTGAAATGATACTGTGGGGCTTTTCCCATGAGCGAAATCATTTCTGGCTCTATTTAAAGATTTCAACGAATCACGTAATTTATTTGAATGCGGATCGTTCTTGATTTTGTCCTTAAAGTTGTTACACCAGTTATTATCAAATGAACCAAGTGCCTTACAAATATTATCGTAATTAGGGTTCATTGAACTGTTTCTGAATTTTTCATCAATGAATCTTTGTATTTGTTCACTATGTTGATCATATTTATGATCGCTAATGATTGTTTTGAAAGAATATTCAATGGTTCCGCAGGTTCTAATAATTGAATATCGTGTTAAATATTTAACAATAGTTGTAGTGGGGCCAGAAGATTCTATCATCTTCTCTATACTCTCAAGTTCCTTTAAACAATCTATAATACTATTTTTAGCATTATTATTAACGATATTGAATGCCATAAAGAAACTCCAGTGCCATTGAAATTCTTCCATGTATATTTTCTATCTGCATTGTACCAGATGTGATATGTGACCGAAATGTCTGATTTTGTAGTAACTCATTTCTTTTATGCTCTAGATCGTTAGTGTTTATATCTTCACCTGAATTTAATGCAATGGATGTTGCGACATATAATGCATCAAAAATGGTTGGATAAAAACGACGACGTATACGTGATGGATCTGATTGGATTATATTAAAGAATGCATCTGGTCCTATATTATCATGAATAAAATTAATGGTGTTTTCAAAATCGGTTTTAATGGTGTCGATCATGTCAGAGGTGTTATTTGCTTTATCACCCATATATTCATTAAGGAGTTTTTTTAGCGAAATATTTGCTGGTTCATGACTCTTTATTTTCTGCGTGTTAAGAGCCAAGCCTCTTAGAATGAATTCCATATCTCTCATTCGTGCATCTGGTTTATTAGAACCGAATAAAGTACGCCATTTGATATTATTGTTTAGTTCTATCAATAGAGTATTTAATTTCCCTTGATATACGCAATTACGTATTTCTTGAGCCATTAGTGAACGTCCACCAGTATTTATACGCTCAAAAATTTGATATAGGCTAGTATCATCGTTCGACGGAACGGTTTGCTCAAAGATTATAGCGTGTATAGTTGTTGAGCGAATTTTCTTTTTTTCTGAAACTGTAAGTTCATTAAAGGCCTTACCACGCCATTTTGCATTAATTTTTCTACTATCGGAAAGTTTAAAGACTCTACTATCTTTTGACCATATACCTGTCACATAATCATAGACAGTCATGATTCTCTGAAAACCATCTATAATGAGTTTGTTTTCGTCAGACGTATTTGCTAAAAAAATACTCGGAACAGGAAGACCTAGCAATAATGAGTCTATAAATCTACTGGCTTCGACTTTATCCCAAACATAATTTCTTTGAAGTTCTGGTTTCTGAAGTTCGCCCTCATCATACATTGTAATAAGTTCTCTAAAAGATAAATCGGCCCCCCATGAGTTTATATTGTATAAATCATCATTTGAGTAAGAATCGTTCTGTTCTTCTTCGATTATCTCTATTGTGTCCTCAAGAGAATTATTATTGATATAATTGCTGTCAGTCATTTTAACCTCTAACATTATTAATGGATAATACGATCTTTGCAATAAATTCGATTTCGTTTATTGAACATTCAAAAACTATGTTTTTATTTTTTACTTGAATTTTTTCATTAGGTAATTTAGTGATTGTTCGAATACTGATATCTCCATCAATACCAACGATCCACTCGCCATCTATAATATTATTGAATCTTTTTTCACAAATGTAAAAGTTATTTAAATTTTCAATCAAACAAGGAAATATCGTATTTTCAGGTAACAGATTTTTATCAAATATCGAGTTCCCGCTCTCAATTAATTTTGCATTATTTAGAGTAAACTTTGGTATATTTATACAGTTTAAACTGCTATTTTTTTCTATTTTATCTCCTTTCCCAAAGGCTAACCACGTGATGGATACTCCTGTTTCGATAGCACACTGAATTACCCAATCAGCAGGAAAAGTATCACGCATATATCGTGTGGCTAACGTGCTTTTTGAAATACCAAGGTGATCAGCTAAGGCTTGACGTGTCTTGTAACCGTAAGCTTCAACAATTCGTTCTATTACTGCTTTTCCTCCATGAGTGAAATTCATGTGGATTTCATTATCGAACAGAGTGGGGGAAGAGTGAACTTTGTCGCAAAGTCCATCTTCGGTTTGTTTTTCAGCATGTTGTTCTAGTGAAGAAGATGACATTCTTTCTTTAACACCTGAACCAAATGCTAGCCATTCAATTGATGCGCCTGTCTCCATCGAGCAGATAACAACCCAATCTGCTGGAAATGTATCGCGGGCATATCTGTTAGCCATCGTGCTTTGGGAAATACCTAGGTGATTACAGAATGCCTGGCGTGACTTGAAGCCATAAGCCATGAGGATCCGCTCAATTACTTTCTGACCACCGCGATTCTGTATGACAGCGGCTTTCATATCGTCATTCATATGGCGAAATGTGAATTTTTGAGTTGACATATTCTTTATGCGAACCTATTCTCCGTTTTGTGATGTTGTTATCACGATTAAAACCAGCTCACCACAAGCTAAAAGGAGATGTTGCATCATGACCCCTAACATTTCAATAACTCTGAATACACCACACGTCACAATCGAGCGTTATAGCGAACTTACTGGTCTTTCAATCGACACAATCAACGATATGCTGGCAGATGGTCGCATCCCTCGGCATCGTCTTCGTAAAGACAAAAAAAGAGAAAAGGTAATGATCAACCTTGCTGCTCTTACCGTTGATGCACTTGCTGATTGCAATGTTGTATTCAACTAGTTCCATTTTGGGATGTATCAGGGGTGTCGACTATGTTTGATTATCAAGTTTCCAAACATCCACATTTTGATGAAGCATGTCGTGCATTTGCATTGCGCCACAACTTGGTGCAACTGGCAGAACGTGCAGGCATGAAAGTGCAGATTCTGCGGAACAAGCTGAATCCAGCTCAACCTCATTTATTAACCGCACCAGAAATCTGGCTGCTTACCGATCTGACTGAAGATTCAACGCTGGTAGATGGTTTTCTGGCGCAGATTCACTGCCTGCCATGTGTACCGATTAATGAGGTAGCAAAAGAGAAACTGCCGCATTACGTCATGAGTGCAACCGCAGAGATCGGGCGTGTTGCTGCAGGTGCGGTATCTGGCGATGTAAAAACCAGTGCAGGTCGTCGTGATGCTATCAGCAGCATTAACTCTGTAACACGACTGATGGCGCTGGCGGCTGTTTCATTGCAGGCCCGTTTACAGGCTAATCCTGCGATGGCGAGTGCAGTTGATACCGTGACTGGCCTCGGTGCTTCATTCGGTTTGCTGTGAGGTGCTTATGCTGACGAAAGAACCATCATTTGCATCGCTGCTGGTAAAACAAAGCCCGGCAATGCACTACGGTCACGGCTGGATCATGGGTGAGGATGGTAAACGCTGGCATCCATGTCATTCACAAGATGAATTGCTGTCTGAATTGACCACGAGGAAACGGAGAAAGTCAAAATGTATGCAGCGGAAAGTGAAGTGGTTTATCAGTTTCGTTACAGAGGGGAGAGTTATTCAGTACCTGAAGATGATTTGCTCTGTTGTTATCCGTCGTTGTCGGGCGATGGCAGTTACTTTTTCACGCTAAGGGATGGGACGTTTTTACGGGGAGAGCAGGTTAAAGAGACGATACGAAAAAATGTATCTCCTCTTGAACGTTACCGTAAGAACAAAGAACGATAGTTGCATTTTGGGAATATGAATTATGGCAATTAATGGCGCTGCAGCAACTGTTCCATTAAGCCCCGGTGAACGCCTGAATGGACTTAATCATATTGCGGAGTTAAGGGCGAAAGTTTTTGGCCTGAATATTGAGTCAGAGCTTGAGCGGTTTATTAAAGATATTCGTGATCCACGGGATATCAATAGCGAACAAAATAAACGGGCACTGGCTGCCATATTCTTTATGGCAAAAATTCCAGCTGAACGTCACAGCATCAGCATTAATGAGCTGACCACTGACGAAAAGCGGGAGTTGATTAAAGCAATGAATCATTTTCGTGCAGTAGTGAGCTTATTCCCCAGACGACTAACCATGCCGAATTAACAAACTAATGAACTTCATGGCGTAAACCCGCCGGGTATCCCTTTACCTAAATTCAGGAGAATTGATTATGCGTAATATTGAAACCCGCACGACTAAAACCGGACCGGATGATGCAGGGCTTAATATTTTACTGACAGAGGCTCGTCTGGAAGAACGCCGGGCAAGAGCTGAAGCAATGGCAGCTCGCCTTGATAGCCTTGCGTGCCATATCACATCCCGCCAGCTAAACCACGTTGAAGCGGCTGAACTGCTGCGTGTGGCAGCTGAAGCAATCCAGAACGAAGCGCAGGAGATCCACTAATGGCTGATGCAATGGATCTCGTACAGCAGCGCGTTGAAGAAGAACGCCAGCGTCATATCCGTACTGCCCGTGCCAAAACGCCGGGCGTGTCCCGCGTGCTTTGCATTGAGTGTGAAGCGCCAATTCCGCCAGCACGCCGCCGTGCCATTCCGGGTGTGCAGCTTTGCATTACCTGTCAGGAAATCGCAGAGCTGAAAGGCAAACATTACAACGGAGGTGCTGTATGAGCACCATCCTGAAATGGGCGGGAAATAAAACCGCCATTATGTCCGAACTGAAAAAGCATCTTCCTGCTGGCCCGCGACTGGTTGAACCTTTCGCGGGTTCCTGTGCAGTGATGATGGAGACGGAGTACCCCAGCTATCTTGTTGCGGATATTAATCCTGATTTAATCAACCTCTATAAAAAGGTTGCTGCTGATTGTGAATCATTTATATCTCGCGCCAGAGTTTTATTTGAGATCGCAAACAGGGAGGTAGCTTATTACAACATAAGGCAGGAGTTTAATTACTCAACTGAAATTACTGATTTCATGAAAGCGGTATATTTCCTGTATCTCAATCGTCACGGTTACCGTGGTTTATGTCGCTATAACAAGAGCGGGCATTTCAACATTCCCTACGGTAATTATAAAAATCCGTATTTCCCTGAAAAAGAAATTCGCGCATTTGCAGAAAAAGCCCAGCGAGCAACGTTTATCTGCGCCAGCTTTGATGAAACGCTGGCGATGTTGAAGGCGGGGGATGTGGTGTATTGCGATCCGCCGTATGACGGTACGTTTTCCGGCTATCACACTGATGGTTTCACTGAAGATGACCAGTATCACCTGGCATCCGTTCTTGAACATCGGTCATCAGAAGGACATCCGGTCATTGTTTCTAACAGTGACACATCCCTGATCCGTTCGCTGTATCGCAATTTTACTCACCACTATATCAAGGTAAAACGCAGCATCGGTGTGGCAGCTGGCGAGGGTAAATCAGCAACAGAAATCATTGCTGTTTCCGGGCCGCGCTGCTGGTTGGGATTTGATTATTCGCGTGGCGTGGATAGTTCTGCCGTGTACGGAGTGCGTGCATGAGCCATGCTGATATGAACAACTGCAGCGGCTTTAACGAGGCCGCCGCAGCATTCTCATGGAACAGCCCGAAAAAGGCTATTAACCCTTATCTGGACCCGGCGGAAGTTGCGCCGGTTTCTGCGCTTTCAAACCTGATCACTCTGTACGCTGCCGATAACGAGCAGGAACAACTGCGCCGCGAGGCACTGAGTGATCAGGTCTGGGAGCGTTATTTCTTTAATGAATCCCGTGATCCTGTCCAACGCGAAATGGAGCAGGATAAGCTCATTAGCCGGGCAAAGCTGGCGCATGAGCAGCAGCGTTTTAATCCGGACATGGTCATACTGGCGGACGTTAAAGCCCAGCCCTCCCATATCAGCAAGCCGCTGATGCAACGTATTGAATACTTCAGCAGCCTGGGCAGGCCTAAGGCTTATTCCCGCTATTTGCGTGAGACGATTAAGCCATGTCTGGAACGACTGGAGCATGTACGCGACAGTCAGCTATCCACTTCTTTTCGCTTTATGGCAAGCCATGAAGGGCTGGACGGCCTGCTGATCCTGCCTGAAATGAGTCAGGATCAGGTGAAACGCCTGTCTACTCTTGTCGCTGCGCATATGAGCATGTGTCTTGATGCCGCTTGTGGTGATTTGTACGCCACCGATGATGTTAAGCCAGAAGAAATCCGCAAGACATGGGAAAAGGTGGCAGCAGAAACCCTGCGACTGGATGTCATACCGCCTGCGTTTGAGCAACTCCGCCGGAAAAGAAACCGCCGTAAACCCGTACCCTATGAACTCATTCCGGGTTCGCTGGCGCGTATGTTGTGCGCCGACTGGTGGTATCGGAAATTATGGAAGATGCGTTGCGAATGGCGGGAAGAGCAGTTGCGTGCTGTTTGCCTGGTCAGCAAAAAAGCATCTCCCTATGTCAGCTATGAAGCCGTGATGCATAAACGTGAGCAGCGCCGTAAGTCACTGGAGTTTTTCCGTTCTCATGAACTGGTGAACGAAGACGGAGACGCGCTGGATATGGAAGATGTGGTAAACGCCAGCAGCAGCAACCCGGCGCATCGTCGCAATGAGATGATGGCCTGTGTTAAAGGTCTGGAGCTTATCGCGGAAATGCGCGGTGACTGCGCCGTTTTCTACACCATTACCTGTCCGTCACGTTTCCATTCCACGCTCAATAACGGCAGACCAAACCCGACATGGACGAATGCGACGGTAAGACAAAGCAGCGATTATCTGGTCGGTATGTTTGCTGCATTTCGTAAGGCGATGCACAAAGCCGGGTTGCGCTGGTATGGCGTGCGGGTGGCTGAGCCGCATCATGACGGCACAGTTCACTGGCACCTGTTGTGTTTCATGCGCAAAAAAGACCGCCGCGCCATTACTGCATTGTTGCGTAAGTTTGCTATCCGTGAAGACCGTGAGGAGCTGGGCAATAACACGGGGCCGCGCTTTAAGTCTGAGTTGATTAACCCGCGAAAAGGAACGCCGACAAGCTACATCGCGAAATACATCAGTAAGAACATTGATGGGCGTGGTCTGGCTGGCGAAATCAGCAAGGAAACGGGTAAATCCCTGCGTGATAACGCTGAATACGTTAATGCCTGGGCGTCTCTGCATCGTGTTCAGCAATTTCGCTTCTTTGGTATTCCGGGGCGTCAGGCGTACCGTGAATTGCGATTGCTGGCTGGTCAGGCGGCAAGGCAACAGGGTGACAAAAAAGCAGGTGCGCCGGTACTGGATAACCCGCGCCTTGATGCCATTCTGGCTGCTGCTGATGCTGGTTGTTTTGCCACCTACATTATGAAGCAGGGCGGCGTACTGGTTCCCCGCAAATATCACCTCATCAGAACTGCTTATGAAATCAACGAAGAGCCGACCGCCTATGGCGATCACGGTATTCGTATTTATGGCATCTGGTCACCCATTGCAGAGGGCAAGATTTGTACTCATGCAGTGAAGTGGAAAATGGTTCGTAAGGCCGTTGACGTTCAGGAGGCGGCAGCCGACCAGGGCGCTTGCGCCCCTTGGACTCGTGGCAATAACTGTCCCCTTGCTGAAAATTTGAACCAACAAGGGAAAGACAAATCAGCTGATGGGGACTCCAGAACGGATATTACCCGTATGAATGACAAGGAGTTGCACGATTACCTGCACAGTATGAGCAAAAAAGAGCGCCGGGAACTGGCTGCAAGGTTACGCCAGGTGAAACCGAAACGGCGTAAAGACTACAAACAGCGAATTACAGACCATCAGCGACAGCAGCTCGTCTATGAACTGAGGTCCAGAGGATTTGATGGCAGCGAGAAAGAGGTCGATTTACTCCTTCGCGGCGGCAGTATTCCGTCAGGAGCAGGCCTGCGTATCTTCTATCGGAGCCAGCGTTTGCAGGAAGATGACAAGTGGCGGAACCTGTATTAATTACGCGGGTTAACAATTAGTGCTCTTAATAATACCAGGCATATCAGGCTGATGAACGTAAAAAAACGTTTTACATCAGTAAGATTATTATATACTGTAAATATAAACAGTGGTTATGTATACAGTGTTGCTTGTGGTGTCATAGGAGGAAAGATGCAGGACTATTTTTTGGAGTCTTTGAAGCTCCAGCGCATTGATTTTTTTCTTAAGCTTGTAGCGGCTAGTGAGTGTAGTGATGAAGAGAAGGGGCTGGCTCTGCAGTGGGTTTCTGAATTGACTGATGAACTCATGGCAAAAATCAGAACCCACGAATACAACCGCTCAATGGATGTCATCAGCTGAGGTGACTTTTATGCGCATTGAAATAATGATCGATAAAGAGCAGAAGATTAGCCAGTCTACCCTGGACGCCCTTGAATCCGAGCTTTACCGCAATCTGCGCCCCCTGTATCCCAAAACGGTAATTCGCATTCGCAAAGGTAGCTCTAACGGTGTGGAACTAACCGGACTGCAACTGGACGAAGAAAGAAAACAAGTGATGAAAATTATGCAGAAGGTGTGGGAAGACGACAGCTGGCTGCATTAAGAAACGTTGCTGGCGTCTGAACTTGCTTCTGGCGTCAGCAAGGTTGAACAACGAGCCCTTGCGAGGCGTTAGCTCTGTAGTGCATGTCTATGCCGCATGAGATCGCATGATCGTTTGAGGATCGTTTTTGCTAAGGCCCGCCAGAACTGGCGGGCTTTTGCGTAGATCATGCAGGTGCATGAAAACCACTACATAAAGCGGGCAGGCGTGGCGGGGATACGAGCGCGCGCTCACCCCAATTAGCAAGCTTGCTTATAGGGTTGTTCAGTAATAAATTAACATCCTAATTTCTATACTTTTAAGGTTAGTTCATGGCTTGCAGTAGGGGAAAAGCTTCTCCAAACGCTAATACAGTTAGACGGCTTTTTGCCAGTTCAGGTGGCTTTTGCCAAAATCCACAATGCTTGCAACCTTTGTTTGTTGATGCTGGCGACAAAAATATAACAATTGGAGAACTTGCTCACATTTTTAGTGCCATTGATAATGGACCTAGAACCAATGCTGATCTAACTGATGAGCAGAGAGGTAATTTTGACAACATTATTCTTCTATGTGCTAATTGCCATACGACAATTGATAAGGCAGAGGAACATTTTACTGATGAAATTATCCGCTCTTGGAAAAACGGCCATATTGATAAAATAAATGCAACCTTTGGTGTTAAAACATATGACAATCGAGAATCTGTTAGGCAGGAGTTAGAAAAATACTTCAGAGAAAACAATACCATTTTTGTAACATATGGACCAACCCAAGAGAACAGCGTTGACCCTGAAAATCCAAATGCAGAAGTATGGTTAAGAAAAGTACAATCTCATATCTTACCCAACAATAGAAAAGTACAGCGACTGGTTGAACAAAACTATCACCTCATGAGTGAAGATGAGAAGAATGTTTTTTCAAAGCTTTGTGTTCATATAGATGACTTTGAATCAAAACATTTGGGCTTAACCGATGCTAATGGTAGTAGGTTTCCAGAAGCTGCATCTGAACTATTTATAGGATGAATCCAATGAGCATAAATGCGAGTGAAGGCTATATTTCATGGATGGCAGGAAAATTACAAGAAAATAAATGTGTCGAAAATATAGAGGTGATAGGTGATGGTACTTTAGTGATTAATACTACACAGGGTGACACCTATTTGATCGGGGCAATCAATACTGGCCGGATAACATGTCCTGAGCTAAATGAATACCTAGACAATAAAAAAATTGATTTTCTATCAGTCAAGGGAGGTGTTGAATTTATCTCTGGTGATGCAATGAGATTACTAGAACAAAAGAAAATAGGAGTGGGTTCATTTGGGCATATTGCATCTTCTTTAAGAGCTAATAATCCGCTTGAACATCTTGATAAAGAGCATTTGTTTATAAATAGAGTGTTCAATCAACATTCACATGTAAGCTCTGTAGAGCGAGAAACCAACAAAAAATATAGACTTAAAAGACGTGGCTTGGCGGACTTAGTTATTATCGCTGCGAATGATTATGATATGACAGCGGGTTCTGTAAGAGATGCGATAGGGTTGCATGGCAATTGTGATGTTGTTTTTTCCTCCAATCCTAATGGACGATTGACGACTCAGGCAAAAGAGGCTGCTCAAAGTATCGGGGTGGAGCTTTACAAGTTGGGTGATTTATTACGAAGAATTTCACGGTAGTGAATTTTAAACATACGATTGAATCGATCTGTGATGTTATTATCCATCATAGTTTATATATGGTGGATGTATATGTATTTGGGTCAGCATTAAAGGGTTTTTGCGATGCAAATGATATTGATATACTTGTGATAGGTGATTGTGTCGATGGTTTATTATTGAAGCGAAAGCTGCGGGAGCTTGATTTATTTGTTCCTGTTCATATTATTACAATGACGCATTCAGAAGAGTATGAACTGGGATTTATTAAGTCTGTTGGCAGTTCTCTGCTTGTTGTTGATAAAAGCGTTAAGATCAATTTTGTATGTGGTATATAACGGGTGGCAATAAGCCTCTTCTTTGGATGGGTTTCTAAAGAAGAGGCTTTAATTACAAGGAGTAATCTTGGAATTTTATTACGTCATCATGTAGCCAATTGTTCACCTCTCTAATTCGTTGTTGAAGAGGCTTTAATTCATTACGTACAAAAACCGTGGATGCCTTCTCCACATCCCCAAACCCGCCAACATTATTCGGCATGATACCCATCATTTGCGGAGGCACGCGGTGTGCCGCCATCATGTCATCCCGGCTCACGTTCTTGATGTTCAGAAATTCATCCTTTGCCGCGACTTCTGACAACGGGATAATCTGAAGACCATCCTTTTTGCCGTTAGGTGAGTACATAAACAGGTTGCGGAAGTTGCCTGGACCTTTGGCGCTTTTCATCGCGTTGCGGAGGTTGTTCACATCCTCCTGGTTTTGTGCGGCGTCGGTCATGTACATGATGAAGCCTGCATGACTGCCGTTAATGTAATACTTCCGGCGGAACAGCGTGGCGGACTCGTTGAGCAGGGCTGACGGAATGGCAGAAAGATAACCGGGCAGGCCGTAGATCTCCTGGTTGATGTCCGGTTCCATCAGATGAAAAATGCTGCCTTTCGTGAACTGATACGGCTGGGTTGTCATGCCGTATTGCACAAACCAGTAGGTATCCAGGTCTAATCCACGTCGGGTGTATTTTGCCAGCGCAGGCTCAAGAGCGATGACCTCTCCGAAGCGGTTCGTGCGTTTTTCCAGGTAGGCGTTACCAAAAACCAGATAGTCCTGCACAAAACGCGAAAAAGCCTGCTGGCTGAGCAGCGGGTGAGGGATGTAGGTGCTGGTCAGAATGTTGCATTTCACTGCGATCGGTGAGCTGTGGTGTACGGCAGCGCGGAATGTTCGCGCCAGTCCGTCAAAACTTACGGGGGGCTCATACCAGCGATCCGTCTGTACGCATTCCACATAGTCCAGCAGTTCGCGGCGGTCCAGTACAGGAATGGGATCGCCAAAGCTGAATGCTTCGGCTGAAGTCTGGCTTTTATGCTGGGTCTGGTTCTGTGACGCAGCGCGGTTCTTCTTACTCTTTCCCATCAAAAAATCTCCACAATATTGCTGGTATTGGCGGATTCGCCCTGCAGCGGTTCGTTAAACAATGCGTGCATCGTTGCCCAGGCCAGATCGGCGTGGCTGGCTTCTTCGCTGCGGCTGGCTTCATAGGTCGGGCGGTTGCCGCTGGCGGTGGTGGCGCGACGGATTGCCATGAATGACTGCGCAATGTCGGTGTGCCCGGCGTCAAACTCCAGACGGCGGTGACTGATAATGTCGTATGCCTTGAGTACCAGGGCGTTTTTAACGTTGGGGTTGTAGACAAACTCCCGGACGGCTGGAAAAAACGCTTTCACGTTCTCATAAACCCCGTGACCGACACCCGTCGAGTCGATGCCGATATAGGTCACGTTGTACTGCTCGGTCAGTTTTTTGATTGCATCAGCCTGGGCGCGGAAGTCCATCCCGCGCCACTGGTGACGCTCAAGAATGCGAAACTTACCGCCTGGCACGGCTGGCGGTGCCACCACCACGCATCCGGCGCTGTCGCCATTCTGCGTACCTTTTGCCGGGTCATAACCGATCCACACCTCGCGCCAGCCAAACGGGCGCAGGGCCAGTGCATGAAAGTCGGTCCAGACTTCCCAGCTGTCCACCATGCACGCCTGCAGTTCGCTGAGCGGGAACACGGACGCGAGATCGTCCACGAACTCGCACATCAGCAGGTTCTGATATTCGTCCGGGCTGTATTCCATGCGTAGCTGGTCGAGGTCGAACAGGTTACAGCCGCCGCGCACCGCATCTTCCACGGTGACTATCTGGCGGTATTGCCCGTCTGCGCACAGCAGGCCGGGGGCCAGATTGTTGTGGGACAGGTCGATGTCCACCTTATCGGCTTTGTTGCGCCCACGGTTAAACAGCGCACCGGACCAGAACGGATAAGCACTGTGTGTCAGGCTGGATGGCGTGGAAAAATAGGTTTGTCGCCATTTTTTGTGAATAGCCATACCGGAAGCCACTTTGCGCAGCTCCTGGAATTTCGGTATCCAGAAATATTCATCCAGATACAGGTTGCCGTGGTAACTCTGGGCCGTGCGGGCATTGGTGCCGAGGAAGTAAAGTGTGGCCCCGTTAGGAAGCACCATCGGATCGCCTTTCAGCTCCACCTCGACTTCTTTGGCGAAGTCGATGATGTACTGCTTAAAGACGTGGGCCTGTGCCTTACTGGCGGAAAGGAAAATCTGGTTACGTCCGGTAAGCAGGGCGTCAATCAGGGCTTCACGGGCAAAGTAAAAGGTCGCGCCGATCTGGCGTGACTTCAGCAGGTTGCGGATGCGGTTGGTTTTTCCGGCTTCCCACCAGTGGCGCTGGTAGTTGAACATGGAGGAATGGAAGATTTCTTCCAGCTTCTCAATCTGTTCATCGGTGAAGACATTCTTTTCCGGCTGACGGCGCGGGCCTTTGTTGCGGTTGGCGACGTTAGGGTTTAAGTCAGCTTCGTTGCCGCCATTGTTAAACTTGCCGATCCGCGCGTGGCGCTCAGACTGGCGCGCCAGCAGGTCAATCTCTTTGAAATCTTTCCCTTCTTTGTGCTCCTTCATAATGAGCTGGCAGTAGCGTGCGGCGGTGGTGAGCTGCATCTGATCCAGCGGCCCATAGTCACCCCACTTGTCGCGTTTTTTCCAGCTGTGAACGGTTGCAACTTTCTCGCCCAGCATTTCAGCAATGCGGGCGACGCGGTATCCCTGAAAGTACAGCAGCATGGCCTGCCGACGGGGATCGAGATCTGCGGGTGTCAGTGTGGTGTTCATGGCACAAACCTACAGCCTTGAATGAAGGCTTTCCCCGCCTGCGGTTTGTGTGGTTGTCGGTACAAATACCGCGCATTGTTTCACTGCCCCCATCACCGCAACCATAAGGCTCCAGTAAGTTTTTTCTAACGGAGCACGGCTCATGACAGTGAAAGCAAAGCGTTTTCGCATCGGGGTGGAAGGTGCCACCACCGATGGACGCGAAATCCAGCGTGAATGGCTGGAACAGATGGCAGCCAGCTACAACCCGGCGGTGTATACCGCGCTGATTAACCTTGAGCACATCAAGTCTTATCTGCCGGACAGCACCTTTAACCGCTACGGCAAGGTGACGGCGCTGTTTGCTGAAGAAATCACGGAAGGTCCGCTGGCAGGCAAGATGGCGCTGTATGCCGACGTTGAGCCAACGGAGTCCCTGGTGGAACTGGTGAAAAAAGGCCAGAAATTATTCACATCTATGGAAGTCAGCCCGAAGTTCGCTGATACGGGCAAAGCCTACCTGGTCGGCCTGGCTGCCACTGATGACCCTGCCAGTCTGGGTACGGAAATGCTGACATTCAGCGCCAGTGCAGCCAATAACCCGCTGGCAAACCGCAAGCAGAATCCTGCCAATCTCTTTACCGCTGCAGAGGAAACGGTGATCGAACTGGAAGAAATCCAGGACGACAAACCGTCCCTGTTTGCCCGCGTCACGGCGCTGTTTACCAAAAAAGAGCAGTCCGATGACGCCCGGTTCTCTGATGTGCATAAGGCCGTGGAGCTGGTCGCCACTGAGCAGCAGCACCTGAGCGCACACACCGAAAAATCCCTGTCTGAGCAGGAAGAACGTCTGTCTGAGCTGGAGACTGCCCTGCAGGCACAGCAGACCGCCTTTAACGAACTGGTGGACAAGCTGAGTCATGAAGACAGCCGCCAGGACTACCGCCAGCGTGCAACAGGCGGTAACGCCCCCGCTGACACTCTGACCAATTGCTGATGGAGCACAAAACCCGATGAAGAAGAATACCCGCTTTGCTTTTAACGCTTACCTGCAGCAGCTGGCGCGTCTGAATGGTGTGGCAGTTGAAGAACTGTCCAGCAAATTCACTGTGGAGCCGTCTGTGCAGCAGACGCTGGAAGACCAGATCCAGCAGTCCGCCGCTTTCCTGACGCTGATTAACGTCACGCCAGTGACTGAGCAGTCCGGTCAGCTGCTGGGGCTGGGTGTTGGCAGCACCATTGCCGGAACCACTGACACCACCGCGAAAGAGCGTGAACCTGTCGATCCGACGCTGATGGTCGATGTGGAATATAAATGCGAGCAGACCAACTTTGACACGGTGCTGACCTACGCGAAGCTGGACCTGTGGGCGAAGTTTCAGGATTTCCAGGTGCGTATCCGTGACGCCATCGTGAAACGTCAGGCACTGGACCGCATCATGATCGGCTTTAACGGCGTGAAGCGTGCGAAAACCTCCAACCGTAGTGAAAACCCGCTGCTGCAGGATGTAAACAAAGGCTGGCTGCAGAAAATCCGTGAGGATGCACCGGATCACGTCATGGGCAGCACCACCACGGGCGGTGAAACCACACCGGGCGCGGTGAAAGTCGGTAAAGGTGGCGAATATGCCAACCTGGACGCCGTGGTGATGGATGCCGTTAATGAGCTTATCGACGTGGTCTACCAGGACGATGACGATCTGGTGGTGATTTGCGGTCGTGAACTGCTGTCTGACAAGTATTTCCCGCTGGTCAACAAAGAGCAGGAAAACAGTGAAAAACTCGCTGCCGATATGATCATCAGTCAGAAACGCATGGGTGGCCTGCAGGCCGTGCGTGCGCCGTTCTTCCCGCCGAATGCACTGCTGATCACCCGTCTGGATAACCTGTCCATCTACTGGCAGGAAGACACCCGCCGCCGTTCAGTTATCGACAACCCGAAACGTGACCGGATTGAAAACTTTGAATCCGTTAATGAAGCCTATGTGGTTGAGGACTACCGCTGCGCCGCACTGGTGGAAAACATCCAGATTGGTGATTTCAGCGCCGCCGCAGCCGAAACCGGAGCGTAATCCATGAGCCTGAGTCCCGCACGGCAGCATCGCCTGCGCGTTCAGGCTGAACAGGCCGCCCGCGAGGGCGGCAGTGTTCGCCACGCATCGGGCTATGACCTGATGCTGCTGCAACTGGCGGAAGACCGCCGCCGTCTCAAGGGCGTTCAGTCCACGGTGAAAAAAGCTGAAATCAAGGTGGAGCTGCTGCCGAAATATGCCGCCTGGGCGGAGGGCGTCCTGGCTGCCGGAGGAGCTCAACAGGATGACGTGCTGATGTACGTGATGCTGTGGCGCATTGATGCCGGAGATTATGCCGGGGCGCTGGAGATTGGGCGTCATGCCCTGCGTCATGGGTGGGTGATGCCGCTGGGTAACCGCAACGTGCAGACCGTGCTGGCAGAGGAAATGGCAGACGCGGCGCAGAGCGCAATGCTTGCCGCCACCGGCTTTGATGCCGATCTGTTGCTACAGACGCTGGAGCTGACAGACGGTCTGGATATGCCGGACCAGTCACGGGCGCGTCTGCATAAAGCGATTGGCGCAGTCCTGAGTGAAAGCAATCCGGCTTCCGCCCTTAATCATCTCAACCATGCGTTACAGCTCGATCCCCGCTGTGGCGTGAAAAAAGACAAACAGCAGCTGGAGCGCAGACTGCGCAATGACAGCCGCTGACAGAACGTGCCCCCGCGCACGGGCGGCACGGGGTGGCGAAAGGCACTGCCACATCAAAACCCCGTCCACCGCCCTCTATTTCAGGAGAAAGCAGCATGAAGTTTGTTGCGCCAGAACAGGCACCGGAACAGGCGGAAATCATCAGAAATACGCCGTTCTGGCCTGATGTGGACCTGTCGGAGTTTCGCAGTGTGATGCGCACTGACGGCACGGTGACGCAGCCGCGTTTAAAGCAGGTTGCGCTGTCGGCAATTTCGGAGGTCAACGCAGAGCTGTATGAGTTTCGCAGACGCCAGCAGATGCTGGGATATGCCTCGCTGGCAGAGGTTCCGGCAGAACAGCTGGATGGGAAAAGTGAGCGCATTCAGCACTATTTCAACGCGGTTTACTGCTGGGCACGCGCCATGCTCAACGAACGTTACCAGGACTATGACGCCACGGCATCCGGTGTGAAGCGGGGCGAGGAGCTGGCGGAAGCCAGCGGTGATTTATGGCGTGACGCCCGCTGGGCCATCAGCCGGGTACAGGATGCGCCGCACTGCACAGTGGAGCTTATCTGATGAAAGTGCGTGCGCATCAGTATGACACGGTGGACGCGCTTTGCTGGCGTCATTACGGGCGCACGCAGGGTGTCACGGAGCAGGTACTGAAGGCAAATCCGGGGCTTGCCGAATACGGCCCCTTTTTACCTCACGGGCTGCAGGTGGAGTTGCCGGACATTCCGACCACCACCACCGTGCAGACCGTCCAGCTATGGGACTGAATTATGACGCTTGAGCGAATCAGCGCCTTTATCACGTATTGCATCGCCGTCGTGCTGGCTTGGCTGGGCGATTTGTCCATCAAGGATGCCTCAACGCTGGGCGGCCTGATGATTGGTGTGCTGATGCTGGCTATCAACTGGTACTACAAACACAAAGCCTACCAGCTTCTGCGCGACGGGCAGATCTCGCGGGAGGACTATGAATCCATCAGTCGTTAAACGCTGCCTTGTCGGGGCTGTGCTGGCTATTGCTACCACGCTACCGGGTTTTCAGCAGCTTCACACCTCCGTGGAGGGGCTGAAACTGATTGCCGATTACGAAGGCTGTCGTCTGCAGCCGTATCAGTGCAGCGCGGGTGTATGGACTGACGGCATTGGTAATACGTCGGGCGTCATTCCCGGCAAAACCATTACGGAACGACAGGCAGCAGAAGGGCTTATCTCCAACGTGCTGCGTGTGGAGCGGGCGCTGGAAAGATGTGTGAAGCAACAGCCGCCACAAAAGGTGTATGACTCGGTGGTGTCGTTTGCCTTCAACGTGGGGACAGGCAATGCCTGCAGCTCTACGCTGGTGAAATTGCTCAATCAGCGGCGCTGGGCGGATGCGTGCCGACAGTTGCCGCGCTGGGTTTATGTAAAAGGTGTGTTTAATCAGGGGCTGGATAACCGCCGTGCGCGGGAGATGGCCTGGTGTTTACAGGGAGCAAACTGAAATGAAAAAGAAATTAATCAGCGGACTGTTTCTGATGTTATGGATGGCGTTGTTAATCGCAGCAATGGTGTATCCGCAGGGGATTTTTCCGGTACTGGCAGCGTCCGGCGTTTGGGTAGCCTGTTTGCTGACATGGGCGGTAATTCCGGTAGCACTGGCTACGTTAATTAAGAATAGCCCGCTCTGGCAGGAGTTAAGGGCATCTTTGCTGAAGACAATTACCCGAAAAGAAAACGTATTTATCAGTTGGGTGATGCGATTGCTGATTGTCGTAAGTCTCGCCTGGACGGGGTGGGCTATTACCCTGGTCTTTTATCTGCTGACCGTTATTGCCTTCTGGATCACCCGTAATCAGATGGCGCAACAGGTAGCAGCATGAACCGGTTGCTGCTGGTTGTGCTGGCGTTATTACTGGCGGCGCTGGGCTGGCAGACGTGGCGGCTGGCTGATGCCAGCCAGACCATCAGCACGCAGTCAGACGAGCTGCAGAGCAAAAGCCAGGCACTGGCAAAGAGCAACAGCCAGCTTATTAGCCTGTCCATTCTGACTGAAACCAATAACCGGGAGCAGGCGCGGCTCTATGCCGAAGCAGAACAGACCAGCGCGCTGCTGAGACAACGACAACACCGGATCGAGGAGCTGAAACGTGAGAACGAGGATTTACGCCGCTGGGCTGATACTCCTTTGCCTGCTGACATTATCCGGCTGCGGGAACGTCCGACACTCACCGGAGGTGCAGATTACCGTCAGTGGTTGTCCGCGAGTGACGCCGTGTCGGCTGGAGCAGGCAACGCCGCGCACTAACGGTGATCTGGACGCGTTGCTGGATGAAACGGAGGCCGCCTGGGCGGTCTGTGCAGACAAAGTGGACATGATTATTGCGTGTCAGGAGCGAAACAGTGAACAAACCACAATCCCTGCGCCACGCCCTCAATAAAGCGGTGCCTTATGTCCGCAATAACCCGGACAAACTGCATCTGTTTGTGGATAACGGTTCGCTGGTTGCCACGGGGGCCAGCTCCATGTCGTGGGAGTACCGTTACACCCTGAACGCGGTGATTGAGGATTTCAGCGGCGACCAGAATCTGCTGATGGCCCCGGTTTTGCTGTGGCTGAGGGATAACCAGCCCGATGCCATCAATAACCCGGCGTTACGGGAAAAGCTATTCACCTTTGAGGTGGATATTCTGCGCAACGATGTCTGTGATATCAGCCTGAACCTGCAACTGACAGAACGTGTGCTGGTCAGCACTGACGGCAGTGTGTCGAGCGTTGAAGCTATAGCGGAACCTGATGCACCTGAAGAAATGTGGACGGTGAAACGTGGCTGAACTGCAGAAGGTGGACGACTGGCTGAGTGCCTTGCTGGCGAATCTGGAACCAGCCTCGAGAAGCCGCATGATGCGCCAGCTGGCGCAGGAACTTCGCCGGACACAGCAGCAGAATATCAGGATGCAGCGCAACCCTGACGGCAGCAGCTATGAACCGCGACGGGTAACAGCACGCAGTAAAAAAGGCCGTATCAAACGTCAGATGTTTGCAAAGCTGCGCACCACAAAATACCTGAAAACTGCCGCCAGCACCGACTCTGCCAGCGTGCAGTTTGAAAGCAAGGTGCAGCGCATTGCCCGCGTTCACCATTACGGCCTGCGAGATCGCGTCAGTCGTAAGGGACCGGAGGTGCGTTACGCAGAGCGTCGCCTTCTGGGTGTAAATGATGATGTTGAGGCAATGACCCGCGACATGATTCTGCAATGGCTGGCGGGGTGATCTTTGTATCAGCACTGATACAAGTTGCAGCACTGCTGCCTTTCTTCCCCTGATGGCAACCTTTCCCTATGAACGCACAATTAACCGAAATCATGCGCCTTATCACCAACCTGATCCGCACAGGGGTAGTCACCGAAGTGGACAGGGAAAACTGGCTTTGCCGGGTGAAAACGGGCGAGCTTGAAACCAACTGGATCAGCTGGCTGACGCTGCGTGCCGGGAATGCCCGTACATGGTGGCGACCATCGGAAGGTGAGCAGGTGGTGCTGCTGAGTCTGGGCGGCAATCTGGACACCGCCTTTGCGCTGCCCGCTGTCTATTCGAATCAGTTCGCACCACCGTCGACGTCGGCGGACGCCTGCGTGACAGAACATCCTGACGGTGGCTGGTTTGAATACGAACCCGCCACCGGGCGCTGGTATGTCAGGGGCATCAAATCAATGGTCATTGAGGCTGCTGACAACATCACCATGAAAACCAGTGAGTTTGTACTGGAGGCTGACCGCACGCGCATTAACAGCGAAGTGGTGATCAATGGTGGCGTTACCCAGGGCGGCGGAGCGATGAGTTCTAACGGGATCGTGGTTGATGCGCATCAGCATACTGGCGTCCTGAAAGGCGGCGATACAACCGGAGGCCCGGTATGACGCTTTATAGCGGGATGAACAATACCAGCGGCAAAGTCATTACTGATATTGATCATCTGCGCCAGTCGGTGCGGGACATTCTGCTGACACCGCAGGGTAGCCGTATTGCCCGCCGGGAATATGGTTCCCTGCTGTCGGCACTGATAGATCAGCCACAAAATCCGGCATTACGCCTGCAGGTCATGTCGGCAGTGTATGTGGCGCTGAGTCGCTGGGAGCCACGGTTGACGCTGGATTCCATCACCATCAACAGCAATTTTGACGGTTCAATGGTGGTGGCGCTGAACGGGCGGCGGAATAACGGTGTGCCTGTGTCCCTTTCCGTATCAACAGGAGCAGAGAATGGCAGTGATTGACCTTTCGCAGTTGCCTGCACCGCAGATTGTGGATGTGCCGGACTTTGAGACGCTGCTTGCCGAACGCAAGGCAGAATTTGTGGCGCTTCATCCGAAAGATGAGCAGGAAGCAGTGATCCGCACGCTGGAACTGGAATCTGAACCCGCCACTAAATTGTTGCAGGAGAACGCTTACCGTGAGTTGCTTCTGCGCCAGCGCATTAACGAAGCCGCGCAGGCGGTGATGGTGGCTTACGCGATGGGCGGCGATCTTGACCAGCTCGCTGCCAACTACAACGTGACACGCCTGACGGTGACGCCTGCTGATAATGATGCTGTGCCGCCCGTTGCAGCTGTGATGGAAAGCGATGAAGCGTTGCGCCTGCGTGTGCCTGCAGCCTTTGAAGGGCTTTCTGTTGCGGGGCCAACTGCAGCTTATGAATTTCATGCCCGAAGCGCCGACGGTCGGGTGGCGGATGCCAGTGCAACCAGCCCGGCACCTGCAGAGGTGGTGCTGACTGTCCTTAGCCGCGAAGGCGATGGAACTGCAGAAAAAGACCTGCTGGACGTGGTGGAAAAAGCTCTGAACAGTGAGAACGTCCGCCCGGTGGCTGACCGTCTTACGGTTCGCAGCGCAGAAATCATCCCGTATCGCGTGGAAGCCACCATTTTTCTCTATCCGGGACCGGAAGCAGAGCCGGTAATGGCAGCGGCAAAAGCCAGTCTGCAGAAGTACATTGCCAGCCAGACGAGGCTTGGTCGGGATATTCGCCGTAGCGCCATCTTTGCTGCTCTGCATGTTGAGGGTGTTCAACGTGTGGAACTGGCTTCTCCGCTGGCGGATGTGGTCCTGAACAAAACACAGGCGGCATCATGTACGCAGTGGAGCGTAACCAACGGAGGAACGGATGAATAGTCTGCTGCCACCGGGTTCAACTTCACTGGAGCGCCGACTGGCGCAAACCTGTAGCGGGATTTCTGATTTGCAGGTGCCGCTGCGTGACTTGTGGAATCCGGCTACCTGTCCGGTCAGCTTCCTGCCTTATCTCGCCTGGGCGTTCTCTGTGGATCGCTGGGACGAGGGCTGGACAGAAAGCGTCAAACGCCAGGTAGTGAAGGATGCTTTTTATATTCATCAGCATAAAGGAACCACTAGTGCCGTGCGGCGAGTGGTGGAACCGTTCGGATTCCTGATCCGCATTATTGAGTGGTGGCAGACCGGAGAAACACCGGGCACGTTTCGCCTGGATATCGGCGTGCAGGACCAGGGCATCACTGAAGATACCTATCTGGAACTTGAGCGACTGATAAGCGATGCCAAACCATGTAGCCGCCACATGATCGGCATGTCCATCAATCTGCAGACCAGCGGCCCGCATTGGGTGGGAGCCGCCAGCTATCTTGGCGAAGAAATCACGATCTATCCGTATATCAACGAAACGATTATTTCCGGTGGCACCGCGCATGAAGGCGGGGCGGTCCATGTTATTGACACAATGAGAGTGAATCCATGAGCACAAAATTTTATACCCTGCTGACGGATATTGGCGCGGCGAAACTTGCCAGCGCCGCCGCGCTCGGTGTGCCGCTAAAAATTACCCATATGGCGGTGGGCGATGGCGGTGGAGAATTGCCAACGCCGGACGCAAAGCAGACGGCACTGGTAAATGAGAAACGCCGGGCTGCGCTGAATATGCTTTATATCGACCCGCAGAACAGCAGCCAGATTATTGCCGAACAGGTGATCCCTGAAAACGAGGGCGGTTGGTGGATACGTGAAGTGGGCTTGTTTGATGAGTCCGGGGCATTGATTGCCGTGGGCAACTGCCCGGAAAGCTATAAGCCGCAACTGGCTGAAGGTAGCGGGCGCACTCAGACCGTGCGCATGGTGCTGATTACCAGCAGCACGGACAATATCACCCTGAAAATCGACCCTGCTGTAGTGCTGGCAACCCGCAAGTATGTGGATGACAAGGCACTGGAGCTGAAGGTGTACGCGGATGATCAGATGGCAAAACATCTTGCCGCACCGGACCCGCATTCACAGTACGCGCCAAAAGCCAGCCCGACATTTACCGGAACCCCCAAAGCGCCAACGCCAGCGGCGGGGAATAATACCACGCAGGTTGCGACCACTGCGTTTGTACAGGCGGCACTGACGGCCCTTATTAATGGTGCGCCAGCCACGCTGGACACGCTGAAAGAAATAGCCGCAGCCATTAACAATGATCCGAATTTCAGTACCACCATTAACAATGCGCTGGCACTAAAAGCACCGTTGTCGAGTCCGGCACTCACCGGAACGCCAACAGCCCCCACGGCGGCGCAGTCGGTCAACAATACACAGATTGCCACTACGGCTTTTGTGAAATCGGCGATTGCAGGAATGGTGGGTTCTGCACCTGCTGCACTGGATACACTGAACGAACTGGCGGCGGCACTGGGGAATGATCCGAACTTTGCCACGACAATGCTTAATGCGCTGGCAGGTAAACAACCGCTGGACAATACGCTTACCAATTTGAGTGGAAAGGATGTAGCTGGTCTTCTCACATATCTTGGTTTGGGAGAAGCGGCAAAACTTGGCGCTGCTGTAGGGGTAACGGGTAATACCGGGAGAATATTGATCCCGGCTTTAATTGGTGGGGTTGAACAAAATATCATTTTCCAGTGGGTCTCTGGATTTCTTTCCGATTCGACTGGAGTAGCAACCGTGACATTACCTATGGCATTTCCTAACGCTCTGCTTCATGCCACTGCGATTGACTCAGGTGCTTCTGCTAACTCGTGGAATGGATCGGCCGGCACAACGTGGGGCTTCGATATTGGTGGCTCTACCAGAGCGACAGTCAAACTTCGTGTTTTAAGAACAACTAATGGGACTTCATGGGCGGGTGCTTCAGCTGCCGGTTGTTTATTCGCAATAGGTTATTAACATGAAAACAAGATACTTTTATGACGCCGTTGATAACGGATTTTATATTGAACCTGAAAGCAGGTTTATTCCTGAATCAGCTATTGAAATCAGTGTTAACCTCTACAACCAATTTGCTGGTATTGCCTGGCCTGAAGGTAAAATGCTTGGTGCAGATAGCACTGGACTGCCCGCTTGGGTCGATGCGCCGCCTCCAACGCATGAAGAGCTTATTGAAATTACTCAATCAGAAAGACAGCTACTAATTAACCAGGCCAACGAATACATGAACAGTAAACAATGGCCCGGTAAAGCCGCTATTGGTCGTCTGAAAGGTGAGGAACTGGCGCAATATAATTTGTGGCTGGATTATCTGGACGCACTGGAACTGGTCGATACTTCCGGTGCACCAGATATTGAATGGCCTACGCCTCCGGCAGTTCAGGCCAGATGACATCCGGCGCGGTGCTGGTATCTGTTGCCGTCACCGCGTCAATGTAATCCAGCACAGCGTTAAGCCGGGTTGTTTCTGCCTGCGTCAGCTTCCGCCCGGCCTGCAATTTCAGCTGAATCAGACTAATGGAAGCCATTGCATTATCAATCAGTGACTGACGCTGTGCTTCTGCCGCGCCTACTGCGGCGCTATGCTGTGCCTCGGTATCTGTCACCCATTTCTCACCATCCCATTTATCGTATGGAGATAAAGGGGCGATAGTGGTTGTATTTTCAGGGTAATCACCCGGAGCTGTGATTTCTTTTGATTCTCCTGTTTCAGTGCTATAGACCGTTTCACCACGATGGTCTGGCACATATCCCCATGAGTTAAAATCTACAGAACGGCAGATAACATAACCCTCCCTATGTATACCAGGTGCATCCAGGCAGGAATATGCCGGGATACCAACACCAACGGCAAGATATTCACTTGAAGTGGAAATATATTCCCGAGTTTCACCATCATAGTTATAAACAGTAATATCCCCTGCCTTCGTAGCAATAAACTCGCTATTTAATACAGCGTTATCCATTATGCAGCCCTCACAATGTAGTTAAATGCAACGTTCACCGGGCGAGTTTCATTGGCGGTATTTGCCACCCTTGACATATCGAAATCAAATGTTGTGACACCATGCCCTGTGCCTGTAACCACTGTTAATCCAGAAGTCAGATAGTTATTACCGTTATGACGAAATGGACCACTGGTAACTAAATCTTTAAAAAGCTGAATTTTCCCTATTGAACCAGTGACGTTTTGCATTGCATGCTCCTGTGAAGCCAATAGAATCCTTCCGGGGTCAATGCCTCTCCCGTCATCCCAGCCACGAATAAACTCACCGCGTAAATCAGGCAATTTATTTGTCGGGTAAGCCTTTGCCAGTTCCGGGTATTCTTCAGCAGAAAATGCCGCACCGTTGCATTTCAGCCAGCCTGTTGGCGGAGTGGCGGAAGGCCACGGAACAGGCACACCAACGGGTAATGCCGAACCTTCTCCCAAACCAACGTTTAAGAAAATGCAGAGGTAACAGCTAACTGGCATCATCTCCGGTTTTTATTCAGGGGGATGATCATGCTTATTGGCTATGTACGCGTGTCAACAAATGACCAGAACACCGATTTGCAACGTAATGCACTGAACTGCGCGGGATGTGAGCGGATTTTTGAGGACAAAATCAGTGGCACGAAGTCCGACAGACCGGGGCTGAAAAAACTACTCAGGACACTATCGGCAGGAGACACGCTGGTTGTCTGGAAGCTGGACAGGTTGGGGCGCAGTATGCGGCATCTTGTTACGCTGATAGAAGAGTTGCGCCAGCGTGGTGTGAATTTCAGAAGCCTGACTGACAGTATTGATACCAGTACCCCAATGGGCCGTTTCTTTTTTCATGTCATGGGTGCCCTGGCTGAAATGGAACGCGAACTGATAGTTGAACGTACCAGGGCAGGGCTGGCTGCAGCTCGTGCCAAAGGCAGAGTAGGTGGACGCCGTCCTAAGTTGACCACCGAACAGTGGGCACAGATTGGGCGTTTACTCGAGGCCGGAGAATCAAGACAGCGTATTGCACTGATTTTTGATGTAGGCGTTTCTACCATTTATAGAAAATTTCCGGCAAATAAGATCAATGAATCCCCCTGAATCAGCATTATGTTGATTATCCCTGCAAGCAGACAAATACCGTTATTTTGTGTGAATAACGACACAACTGCGCTTAGCTGTTTGTCAGGCACAATCACTTCAACATAGGGCGAAGCCTAATCCAATCAGGAGGTTCGCCACTATGGCTCAGGATTACCACCACGGGGTGCGCGTTGTTGAAGTCAACGAAGGCACCCGATCTATTACCACGGTGAGCACCGCCATCGTGGGTATGGTCTGCACGGGCGATGATGCCGATGCAAAAATGTTTCCTCTTAATAAACCCGTGCTGATCACTGATGTGCTGACTGCCAGCGGTAAAGCGGGTGAGTCCGGTACTCTGGCCCGTTCGCTGGATGCCATCGCTGACCAGGCAAAACCCGTGACCATTGTTGTGCGTGTGCCGCAGGGTGAAACGGAAGACGAAACCACGACCAATATCATCGGCGCAGTGACTGCTGAAGGTAAAAAAACAGGTATGAAAGCCCTGTTATCTGCCCAGTCACAGCTCGGCGTTAAACCGCGCATTCTCGGCGTGCCAGGCCACGACACCAAGGCGGTAGCTACTGAGTTGCTGAGCGTGGCGCAAAGCCTGCGTGGATTTGCTTACCTGTCAGCGTATGGCTGCAAGACAGTGCAGGAGGCGATCACTTACCGCGAAAACTTCAGCCAGCGCGAAGGGATGCTGATCTGGCCTGACTTTACTGGCTGGGACACGGTGCTTAATGCCGAAGCAACGGCATATGCCACCGCCCGTGCGCTTGGTCTGCGCGCCAAAATTGACGAGCAGACCGGATGGCACAAAAGCCTGTCCAACGTGGGCGTGAACGGTGTCACCGGAATTTCTGCAGATGTGTTCTGGGATCTGCAGGACCCGGCAACCGATGCAGGTCTGCTGAACCAGAACGACGTCACCACGCTTGTGCGTAAAGACGGTTTCCGCTTCTGGGGTTCCCGCTGCCTGAGTGATGACCCGCTTTTTGCCTTCGAAAACTACACCCGCACGGCGCAGGTGCTGATGGACACGATGGCAGAAGCACACATGTGGGCGGTGGATAAACCGCTTAACCCGTCGCTGGCCCGCGACATTATCGAAGGTATCCGCGCCAAAATGCGCAGCCTGGTCAGTCAGGGCTATCTCATTGGTGGTGATTGCTGGCTGGATGAGTCGGTGAACGACAAAGACACGCTGAAAGCCGGAAAACTCACCATCGACTACGACTACACGCCAGTGCCGCCACTTGAAAACCTGATGCTGCGTCAGCGCATCACCGATCAGTACCTGGTGAATTTCGCCAGCCAGGTCAGCGCGTAAGGGGACAACATGGCTTTACCACGCAAATTAAAACACCTGAACCTGTTTAACGACGGGAACAACTGGCAGGGGATCGTTGAGTCGCTGACGCTGCCGAAATTTACCCGCAAATATGAGAAGTATCGCGGTGGCGGAATGCCGGGTGCGGTGGATGTGGATCTGGGGCTTGATGACAGTGCGCTGGACACAGAATTTTCCATTGGTGGTACTGAATTGCTGCTGTTTAAACAGATGGGTAAAGCCACGGTGGATGGCATCCAGCTGCGCTTTACCGGCTCTATTCAGCGTGACGATACCGGGGAAGTGCAGGCCGTGGAGCTTGTCGTGCGTGGACGTCACAAAGAAGTGGATTCCGGCGAGTGGAAGACGGGCGAAAGCAACACCACCAAAGTGACCAGTACCAACAGCTACGCGAAGCTGACCATCAATGGTGAGGTGCTCTATGAAGTGGACCTTATCAACATGGTGGAAATTGTAGACGGTGTGGACCTGATGGAAGCGCACCGCAACGCCCTCGGCCTCTGATATATCTGAACGGCGCGGGATACCGCGCCAGAACCCAATTTACAGGACAACAAAATGAGCGATAAGCAGACTGAAAAGACCATTCAACTGGATACCCCTATCAAGCGCGGTAAAACAGAAATTACCGAAATTGTGCTGCGTAAACCGCAGTCCGGTGCGCTGCGCGGTACACGCCTGCAGGCCATTATGGATATGGATGTAAACGCGATGATGATCGTGATCCCCCGCATCTCCAGTCCGGCACTGACTGCACAGGAAATTGCAGAGATGGACCCGGCAGATCTCACTGCCATGTCGGTTGAGGTTGTCACTTTTTTGTTGAAGAAGTCGGTGCTTGCCGGTTTACCGACAGCCTGACGGTTGACGATCTGGTGGCAGATATCGCCACCATTTTTCACTGGCCGCCATCCGTTACTGACGTTATGCCGCTGACCGAAGTGCTGGAATGGCGGTATAAAGCGATTCAGAGAAGCGGGGCCAACGATGAGTGATAACAACCTGCGTCTGCAGGTCATTCTTAATGCGGTTGACAAGCTCACCCGCCCATTTCGATCTGCGCAGGCCAGTTCAAGAGAACTGGCTGCTGCTGTCAAAAAATCCCGCGATGCAATAAAGCAGCTTGATCAGGCCGGGAGCAGTCTGGACAGCTTCCGAAAGCTGCAGGCAGAAAATCAGAAATTAGGCGACAGGCTGAACTATGCCCGCCAGCGTGCAAATTTGCTCAGTCAGGAACTGGGAGCGATGGGGCCGCCTTCGCAACGTCAGGTTGTTGCTCTGGGCCGTCAACGGCTGGCTGTTCAGCGCCTGGAAGAACGCCAGAAAAAGCTGCAGCAGCAGACGGCGCTTGTGCGTGCTGAACTGTACCGGGCGGGAATTTCTGCGAAAGACGATGCGGGAGCAACTGCCCGTTTAGCCCGTGAAACATCACGTTATAACCAGGAACTTTCGAAACAGGAGGCGCGGCTGAAGCGACTGGGGGAAGCTCAGCGCAGGATGAATGCAGCGCGTGCCAGTTATGCCCGTTCGCTGGAGGTGCGTGATCGTATTGCAGGTGCCGGAGCCACCACCACGGCTGCAGGGCTGGCAATGGGCGCACCAGTGATGGCGGCAGTAAAAAGCTATACCAGCATGGAAGATGCCATGAAAGGTGTGGCAAAGCAGGTCAATGGTCTGCGTGACGATAATGGCAACCGCACTGCACGTTTTTATGAAATGCAGGATGCCATCAAGGCTGCCAGCGAACAGTTGCCGATGGAAAACGGTGCGGTGGATTTCGCTGCACTGGTTGAAGGTGGTGCGCGCATGAACGTCGCAAACCCTGACGACAGTTGGGAAGATCAGAAACGTGACCTGCTGGCCTTCGCCAGTACGGCAGCAAAGGCGGCAACAGCCTTTGAGCTGCCAGCGGATGAACTGTCAGAAAGTCTGGGGAAAATCGCCCAGCTCTACAAAATCCCCACCCGCAATATTGAACAGCTCGGTGATGCGCTGAACTATCTGGATGATAACGCCATGTCGAAAGGGGCAGACATCATTGATGTGATGCAACGTCTGGGCGGTGTGGCTGACCGTCTGGATTATCGTAAAGCGGCGGCGCTGGGTTCCACCTTCCTGACACTGGGCGCTGCGCCAGAGGTTGCAGCCAGTGCAGCAAACGCGATGGTGCGTGAATTGTCCATTGCCACCATGCAAAGCAAAAGTTTCTTTGAAGGGATGAATCTGCTGAAACTCAATCCTGAAGTGATTGAAAAGCAGATGACGAAGGATGCGATGGGAACCATCCAGCGCGTGCTGGAGAAGGTAAACGCGCTGCCGCAGGACAAGCGCCTGTCTGCCATGACTATGTTGTTTGGTAAAGAGTTTGGCGATGACGCGGCGAAACTGGCAAACAACCTGCCGGAACTGCAGCGTCAGTTAAAACTGACAGCGGGCAATGATGCGCTCGGCTCCATGCAGAAAGAATCCGACATTAACAAGGATTCACTTTCTGCGCAGTGGTTGCTGGTCAAAACCAGAGCGCAGAACACCTTCAGCAGCCTGGGCGAAACGCTGCGCCAGCCGCTGATGGATATTCTGTACACGGTGAAAAGCGTCACGGGAGCGTTGCGTCGCTGGGTGGAAGCTAACCCGGAACTGACAGGCACACTGATGAAAGCATCGGCTGTTGTGGCTGCGGTTACCGTCGGCCTCAGCACCTTAGCGGTGGCGCTGGCTGCAGTGCTGGGGCCGCTGGCAGTGATCCGTCTGGGATTCTCTGTGCTGGGTATCAAAACGTTATCTTCCGTTACGGCAGCAGTAACTCGAACCAGCAGCGCGTTGTCCTGGTTGGCTGGCGCACCACTGGCACTGCTGCGACGCGGGCTTGCTTCATCGGGCAACGCCGCAGGTTTACTTACTGCGCCGTTGTCGTCTTTGCGCCGCACGGCATCACTGACGGGAAATGTCCTGAAAACTGTAGCAGGTGCGCCGGTTGCACTTTTGCGGTCTGGATTATCCGGTTTACGTGCTGTTGCTGTGATGTTTATGAATCCTCTGGCGGTACTGCGCGGTGGACTGGCCGCCGCAGGCACGGTGCTGCGAGTACTGGCATCTGGTCCACTGGCGATGCTGCGCGTTGCCCTGTATGCCATATCTGGTCTGTTAGGTGCTCTGCTCAGTCCGATAGGTCTTGTGGTTACTGCACTGGCGGGCGTGGCGCTGGTTGTCTGGAAATACTGGCAACCCATCACCGCATTTCTCGGTGGCGTGGTGGAAGGATTCAAAGCGGCGGCAGGTCCCATCAGTGCAGCGTTCGAACCGCTTAAGCCCGTGTTCCAGTGGATTGGCGACAAAGTGCAGGCGCTGTGGGGCTGGTTTACTGATCTGCTGACGCCCGTTAAGTCGACCTCTGCCGAACTGCAGAGCGCAGCGGCAATGGGGCGGCGATTCGGGGAGGCACTGGCGGAAGGGATGAATATGGTCATGCATCCGCTGGACTCCCTGAAATCCGGCGTTTCCTGGTTGCTGGAGAAGCTCGGCATTGTCAGTAAAGAGGCCGCAAAGGCAAAACTGCCGGAAAGCGTGACGCGTCAGCAACCTGCGACGGTGAATGCAGACGGTAAAGTGATGATGCCATCGGGTGGTTTTCCATCATGGGGATATGGCTTTGCGGGGATGTATGACAGCGGCGGGTATATCCCGCGCGGGCAGTTTGGCATCGTCGGTGAAAACGGGCCGGAAATTGTTAACGGCCCGGCAAATGTGACCAGCCGGAGAAATACAGCTGCACTGGCTGCCGTTGTCGCCGGAATGATGGGTGTTGCTGCCGCGCCAGCAGAGCTTCCACCGTTGCATCCTTTGGCGCTTCCCGCAAAAGGCGGTGAAGCGATGGTGAGTCGTGCAGCTACTGTGCCGCCCATTTACCGGATTGAAGCACCGACGCAGATCATCATCCAGACACAGCCAGGACAAAGTGCGCAGGATATTGCGCGGGAGGTGGCCCGCCAGCTTGATGAACGTGAACGCAGGCTGAAGGCAAAAGCCAGGAGTAACTACAGCGATCAGGGGGGATACGACGCATGATGATGGTGCTGGGATTGTACGTGTTTATGCTGCGCACCGTGCCGTATCAGGAACTGCAGTATCAGCGCAGCTGGCGACATGTGGCTAACAGCCGGGTAAATCGTCGTCCGTCCACGCAGTTTCTGGGACCGGACAACGACATGCTGACGCTTTCCGGTGTTCTTATGCCGGAGATAACAGGCGGCAGGCTGTCGTTGCTGGCACTGGAGCAGATGGCAGAACAGGGGAAAGCATGGCCCCTGATTGAAGGCAGCGGCACGATTTACGGCATGTATGTGATTGAGGGACTGAATCAGACTAAAACGGAGTTTTTCCGCGACGGTATGCCGCGCCGGATTGAGTTCACCCTGTCGCTCAAACGAGTGGATGAATCCCTGTCCGATATGTTCGGTGATCTCAGTGCGCAACTGAATAATCTGCAGGACACGGCAACGTCTGCCTTAAGCGATATCAGTAAAACGGTGGGAGGGCTGCTGTCGTGAATTTCAGCTCTGAACTGCTTAACAAAGGCAACAAAACTCCCGCATTCAGCATCAGTATTGAGGGCAGGGATATCACCACTGTGCTGGATAACCGCCTGATGAGTCTGACGCTGACGGACAACCGGGGCTTTGAAGCGGACCAGCTTGATCTGGAGCTGGATGACGCTGACGGAAAAATCGTGCTGCCGCGCCGTGGTGCGGTTATTACGCTGGCGCTGGGCTGGAAGGGGCAGCCGCTTTTCCCGAAAGGGGCATTCACAGTGGACGAGATTGAACACACTGGCGCACCGGACCGCCTGACTATCCGGGCGCGAAGTGCTGATTTTCGGGAAACGCTGAATACCCGCCGTGAAAAATCGTGGCATAAGACCACCGTCGGGGAAGTGGTGAAGGAAATAGCCGCGCGGCACAAGCTGAAGATGGCACTGGGTAAAGACCTGTCGGATAAGCCCGTGGAGCATATAGACCAGACTAATGAGAGTGACGGCAGTTTTCTGATGCGGCTGGCGCGACAGTACGGTGCCATCGCGTCGGTGAAAAATGGCAATCTGTTATTCATCCGGCAGGGGCAGGGCAAAAGCGCCACTGGTAAACCTCTGCCAGTGATCACTATCACACGCAAGGACGGCGACAGTCACCGATTTACCCTGGCAGATCGCGGAGCCTACACGGGCGTAATTGCCAGCTGGTTGCATACCCGCGAACCTGCGAAGAAAGAAAGCACCACGGTGAAGCGTAAGCGCAGAACTAAGAAGCAGAAGAAAGAGCCAGAAGCGAAGCAGGGCGATTACCTGGTGGGTACGGATGAAAACGTGCTGGTACTTAATCGCACTTATGCCAACCGGAGCAACGCCGAACGAGCGGCGAAAATGCAGTGGGAACGCCTGCAACGCGGCGTTGCGTCATTTTCGCTACAACTGGCAGAAGGGCGGGCAGATCTCTACACGGAAATGCCTGTGAAGGTCAGTGGTTTTAAACAGCCGATAGATGATGCGGAATGGACCATTACGACTCTGACGCATACCGTCAGCCCGGATAACGGTTTTACGACCAGTCTGGAGCTTGAAGTGAGGATTGATGATTTCGAAATGGAATGATTCTTCGCAATGGGGAACTTTTAAGTTTGCAAAATGGAATAATGCGGTATCATTATTGTGAATTTAGCAAAAATGGGGAGAACTCGAAAAATGATGATTTGCCCACTGTGTGGAAGTGCCGCCCATACTCGCAGCAGTTTTCAGGTATCTTCATTGACCAAAGAGCGTTACAACCAGTGCCAGAATATTAACTGCAGCCATACTTTTGTAACCCATGAAACTTTTGTTCGTTCGATTGCAACGCCAAAAGAGTCAAATCCGGTTCAGCCGCATCCAATGAAATCAGGACAGGTGGCGCTCTCTCTTTGACGCTGCCGCCATTTTGTCGCCATCGTTAAAAAACAGTGCTTCTAACGTCATGATTTTAAACGGCATAAATTTCAGACAACAAAAAACCCATCAACCTTGAACCGAAATGGCGGGGTTGATGGGCTCCACAAAATGGGGACATCAAAGAAAAGCAGTGGCACTAATTAAGACTGATGCCCTGCGGAAAAGTTCTGCGGTTGTGCAAAAAAATTTCATTTTCAGGGCAACTTCAGTTTTATCCTAATCCTGGCCATACCATGACGATGATTGTCCCTGCCAGCGTCAGCAGGACGTTGGCGATTGCATAGGTGCCCGCATAGCCCAGCGCCGGGATGTTACTGCGAGCTGTATCACTGATGATCTCCATTGCCGGTGCGCAGGTACGTGCGCCCATCATTGCGCCGAACAACAGCGCGCGGTTCATTCGCAATACATAAGCACCGAACAAGAAACAGATAACCACGGGCACCAGACTGACAATCAATCCGGCAATCAACATCTGACCGCCAATCGCGCCCAGGCCGTTATTAATACCGCTACCGGCGCTCAGACCAACGCCTGCCATAAACACCATCAAGCCGAACTCTTTCACCATGCTTAATGCACCCTGCGGAATGTAACCGAAGGTCGGGTGGTTAGCACGCATAAAGCCCAGCATAATTCCGGCGAATAACAACCCGGCAGCGTTCCCCATGCCGAAACTGAATGTGCTGAACTGGAAGGTGATCATCCCGATCATCAGCCCAATAACAAAGAAGGCGCAAAATGCTAGCAGGTCAGTGACCTGGCTGTGAATCGAGATAAAGCCGATGCGATCGGCGATGGTTTTTACGCGACGGGCATCACCGCTGACTTGTAAAACGTCACCTTTGTTAAGCACGACGTTGTCATCTATCGGCATCTCAATCTGGCTACGAATGACGCGGTTAAGGAAGCAACCGTGATCGGTCAACTTCAGTTGTGCGAGACGTTTACCTACAGCGTTATGGTTTTTAACGACCACTTCTTCAGTGACGATACGCATGTCGAGAAGGTCACGATCGAAAACTTCTTTACCGTTACGGAAGCTGGGATCGAGTCGGGCATGGGCGTCGGGATAGCCTACCAACGCTATTTCATCGCCCATTTGTAGCACGGCATCACCGTCTGGATTTGCCAGAATCCCGTTACGTCGAATACGTTCAATGTAGCAGCCGGTTTGTCGATAAATACCCAGTTCACGCAGATTTTTGCCGTCGGTCCAGGCCACCAGCTCCGGGCCGACGCGATAGGCGCGGATCACCGGTAAATAAACCTTACGGTTGGCATCAGTGTCCAGGCCACGTTCGCGGGCGATTTGCTGGGCGCTGGTCTGTAAGTCCTGATGCTGCAATTTCGGCAAGTAACGCGCACCAACAATCAAACTCACCAGACCGATTAAATAGGTTAAGGCATACCCGAGGCTCAGATTATCCAGTGCCAGTGAGAGCTGCCTGCTTTCCATGCCGGAATGACGCAGTGTATCGCCAGCACCGACCAGAACCGGTGTCGACGTCATAGAGCCTGCTAACATACCGGCCGTCAGGCCAATATCCCAGCCAAACAGCTTACCTAACCCTAAGGCGATCACCAGCGCACTGCCAACCATCACCAGTGCTAACATTAGGTAATTTTTCCCATCGCGAAAAAAAATGGAAAAAAAGTTCGGTCCGGCTTCAACCCCAACACAGAAAATAAACAGCATAAAGCCAAGATTAAGCGCATCGGTGTTAATGCTGAAATGTTGTTGGCCTAATAACAGCGATACGACTAAAACGCCAATGGAATTACCCAGTTGGATCGAACCAAGTCGTAACTTTCCGAGACATAGCCCAAGCGCGAGGACCACAAATAATAACAGAATGTAATTCCCATTTAACAATTCGGCGACGTTTATATTCACGGAGGCTAACTTCTTGTTTACTAGTAAGCTGTTGAAAGAAATGGTAATTTACGATAATGTTTTTTACCAGAATTCAGGGCGCAGATTCATTCAGCGCACCTAAACGATAGTAAAGTAACAATATATTTTACTAGTGTAATCACATTAGGTATCAACGGCTATATGAATTGCGTTGGCCTATATTAGCATGGAATGCGAAGCGGCTTTATCTTACTGAACGCCACACTGGCGAAAAATGTGTTCGATAGACGCAGTGTCAGGAGGAACGAGTGAAACATAAACAACGTTGGGCGGGGGCAATCTGCTGTTTTGTCCTCTTCATTGTGGTGTGCCTTTTTCTGGCGACGCACATGAAAGGCGCTTTTCGGGCTGCCGGGCATCCTGAAATCGGCTTGCTGTTTTTCATTCTTCCTGGAGCAGTTGCCAGTTTCTTTTCACAGCGTAGAGAAGTCCTAAAACCTCTGTTTGGCGCAATGCTGGCGGCACCCTGTTCAATGCTTATTATGCGGCTGTTTTTTTCACCGACCCGCTCATTCTGGCAAGAGCTGGCATGGTTACTAAGCGCGGTGTTCTGGTGTGCGCTGGGGGCACTGTGTTTCTTATTTATCAGTAGTTTGTTTAAACCACAGCACAGAAAAAATCAGTAAAGCCCTCAACGCGAGGGCTTGTCAGACGATCAGGCGTCCAGATTTTCTTTCACCCATGCAGCAAAATCGGTATAGCCGCCGATATGTTGCTGATCGACAAAAATCTGCGGCACGGTTTCTACGGGTTTACCTGCCTTTTGTTGTAGATCTTCTTTAGTGATCCCTTCCGCACGAATATCTACATACTGATACTGAAAATCATCGCGTTCATTGCTCAATTTCTCAGCCAGATCTTTTGCACGCACACAGTAAGGGCAACCCGGACGACCAAAAATAACGGTTTGCATTATTTCTCTCCTCATAGATTTATGCCTGTAATGATCACGCTAAAATGTATTCGCTGAAAGTAGGTTTAACCTGTTGCATTAATTGCTAAAAGCTATAACTGTTAAACACAATACAGTGAAAAGTTTTAGACTTAAGGCTCACTTTGCAGAGGGAAGCGTATGCGCGCGATCGGTAAATTGCCTAAAAGCGTGTTGATACTGGAATTTATCGGAATGATGTTGCTGGCGGTGGCGCTGCTGTCGGTAAGCGACTCCCTGTCGCTGCCTGAGCCATTTTCTCGGCCAGAAGTGCAGATTCTGATGATTTTTCTCGGTGTTTTGCTCATGCTTCCCGCTGCGGTGGTGGTTATTCTTCAGGTGGCAAAACGTCTTGCCCCACAGCTGATGAACCGTCCACCGCAATATTCACGTTCAGAAAGAGAAAAAGATAATGACGCCAACCATTGAACTTATTTGTGGCCATCGCTCCATTCGCCATTTCACTGATGAACCCATTTCCGAAGCGCAGCGTGAGGCGATTATTAACAGCGCCCGTGCGACGTCCAGTTCCAGTTTTTTGCAGTGCAGTAGCATTATTCGCATTACCGACAAAGCGTTACGTGAAGAACTGGTGACGCTGACCGGCGGGCAAAAACACGTAGCGCAAGCGGCGGAGTTCTGGGTGTTCTGTGCCGACTTTAACCGCCATTTACAGATCTGTCCGGATGCTCAGCTCGGCCTGGCGGAACAACTGTTGCTCGGTGTCGTTGATACGGCAATGATGGCGCAGAATGCATTAACCGCAGCGGAATCGCTGGGATTGGGCGGCGTATATATCGGCGGCCTGCGCAATAATATTGAAGCGGTGACGAAACTGCTTAAATTACCGCAGCATGTTCTGCCGCTGTTTGGGCTGTGCCTTGGCTGGCCTGCGGATAATCCGGATCTTAAGCCGCGTTTACCGGCCTCCATTTTGGTGCATGAAAACAGCTATCAACCGCTGGATAAAGACGCACTGGCGCAGTATGACGAGCAACTGGCGGAATATTACCTCACCCGTGGCAGCAATAATCGCCGGGATACCTGGAGCGATCATATCCGCCGAACAATCATTAAAGAAAGCCGCCCATTTATTCTGGATTATTTGCACAAACAGGGTTGGGCGACGCGCTAAAACCGCCACGTCGATGTATGATACGCGGGCTTTTGACCAGGTCTGACAGAGAGGTGCAGGGTGAAAATTGCCATATTGTCCCGGGATGGAACGCTCTATTCGTGTAAGCGGCTGCGTGAAGCCGCTATACAGCGCGGTCACCTGGTTGAAATTCTTGATCCGCTTTCTTGCTACATGAACATAAATCCTGCGGCGTCTTCTATTCACTACAAAGGCCGCAAGTTACCCCATTTTGACGCAGTGATCCCGCGTATTGGCACCGCCATTACCTTTTATGGGACGGCGGCACTGCGCCAGTTCGAGATGCTGGGGAGCTATCCGCTCAATGAGTCGGTCGCCATTGCCCGGGCGCGTGACAAATTGCGTTCCATGCAACTGCTGGCGCGTCAGGGCATCGACCTGCCTGTCACGGGCATTGCGCATTCGCCGGATGATACCAGCGATTTAATCGACATGGTCGGTGGTGCGCCGCTGGTGGTCAAGCTGGTTGAAGGCACGCAGGGAATTGGCGTCGTGTTGGCGGAGACGCGTCAGGCGGCGGAAAGCGTGATTGACGCTTTCCGCGGTCTGAACGCGCATATTCTGGTGCAGGAATATATCAAAGAGGCGCAAGGGTGCGATATCCGCTGTCTGGTTGTTGGTGATGAAGTGGTCGCTGCGATTGAACGGCGAGCGAAAGAGGGCGATTTTCGTTCCAATTTGCATCGTGGCGGCGCGGCAAGCGTCGCCAGTATCACACCACAGGAGCGTGAAATCGCGATAAAAGCCGCGCGAACGATGGCGCTGGACGTTGCTGGTGTGGATATTCTGCGTGCTAATCGCGGGCCGTTGGTGATGGAAGTGAATGCGTCGCCGGGGCTGGAAGGAATAGAAAAAACCACCGGTATCGACATCGCGGGTAAAATGATCCGCTGGATCGAACGCCACGCTACGACAGAATATTGCCTGAAAACGGGTGGTTAGTCGCAATCACATTACTGATCATGGTTTTGCCTGCGCTTTTTGCGTAAGCTGTGCCGGTCTTTTTATCGAAAGAGGTTGTACAAAATTATGACATCGCTGGTCGTTCCTGGTCTGGATACGCTGCGTCAATGGCTCGATGACCTGGGGATGAGTTTTTTTGAATGTGATAACTGTCAGGCTCTGCATCTGCCCCATATGCAGAATTTCGACGGTGTCTTTGATGCCAAAATCGATCTGATCGATAACACGATCCTGTTTTCTGCCATGGCGGAAGTCCGACCTTCAGCCGTATTGCCGCTGGCGGCGGATTTATCTGCCATCAATGCCAGTTCGCTGACCGTGAAAGCATTTCTTGATATGCAGGATGATAATCTGCCAAAGCTGGTGGTTTGCCAGTCTTTATCCGTTATGCAGGGCGTAACCTATGAGCAGTTTGCATGGTTCGTGCGTCAGAGCGAAGAGCAGATTTCGATGGTCATTCTTGAAGCTAATGCCCATCAACTGCTGTTACCGACTGACGATGAAGGGCAAAACAACGTTACCGAAAACTATTTCCTCCACTGATAACTCCTTTCGAGCACGCAGTCGCTGGTGCAGTGGCTGCGCGCTGCAAAATTATCTGCTGTTTTTAACCTTTTCTTAAAGATTATTTCACTTCTCTTGTGTCGATTTGGCTTTATCACATAGAGCAAATACGCATAAAAATTTGTTAAATACCGTTTTTTAATCCGAGCTATAGTCTCAAACCCTGGCTAAAGTTATTCTTGCGATGCTTTTATATAGCGAGCAGTGCTGGCCGGGAGAGAGTTCTCTTTTCTTACACCGCGCCGATAAAAATATGCACGTTTATTGCATATCTTTCAGTGTGACAACTTTTGTTCGTTTGTTAACGAACTTTCAGAAGGAAAGAGATATGACCGCCTTAAATAAAAAATGGCTTTCGGGTCTGGTTGCGGGTGCTCTGATGGCCGTCTCTGTCGGCACGCTCGCGGCTGAACAAAAAACACTCCACATTTATAACTGGTCTGATTATATCGCCCCCGACACGGTGGCTAACTTTGAAAAAGAAACCGGTATTAAAGTCGTCTACGATGTTTTCGACTCTAACGAAGTACTGGAAGGCAAATTAATGGCGGGTAGCACCGGCTTTGACTTGGTGGTTCCATCTGCCAGCTTTCTTGAACGCCAGTTGACTGCGGGAGTTTTCCAGCCGCTGGACAAAAGCAAATTGCCGGAGTGGAAGAATCTCGACCCGGAGCTGCTGAAGCTGGTCGCCAAACACGATCCCGACAATAAATTTGCTATGCCCTATATGTGGGCGACGACCGGGATTGGCTATAACGTCGATAAAGTCAAAGCGGTGCTGGGCGAAAACGCGCCCGTCGATAGCTGGGACTTGATCCTCAAGCCTGAAAATCTGGAAAAACTGAAAAGCTGCGGTGTATCTTTCCTCGATGCGCCAGAAGAAGTTTTTGCTACCGTGCTGAATTATCTCGGCAAAGATCCCAACAGCACTAAAGCGGATGATTACACCGGACCGGCTACCGATCTGCTGTTAAAGCTGCGCCCGAACATTCGTTATTTCCATTCATCTCAATACATTAACGACCTGGCAAACGGCGATATTTGCGTCGCTATCGGCTGGGCAGGTGATGTCTGGCAGGCGTCAAACCGCGCGAAGGAAGCGAAGAATGGCGTGAATGTCTCGTTCTCGATTCCAAAAGAAGGGGCGATGGCGTTCTTTGATGTATTCGCCATGCCTGCGGATGCCAAAAATAAAGACGAAGCCTATCAGTTCCTGAATTACCTGCTGCGCCCGGATGTAGTAGCGCATATTTCCGACCATGTGTTCTATGCTAACGCCAATAAAGCAGCCACGCCGCTGGTGAGTGCGGAAGTCCGTGATAACCCGGGTATTTATCCGCCTGCGGATGTCCGCGCGAAGTTGTTCACTCTGAAAGTACAGGATCCGAAAATCGACCGTGTGCGCACCCGCGCGTGGACCAAAGTGAAGAGCGGAAAATAATCCGCAGCCTTAGATGCCGGGCGGGCGCACCACACCCGCCGGCAATTCGCACCATCATGGTGCGCTTGCACACATTCAATGCCGGAGAGCAGCCGTGAATGACGCTATCCCTCGCCCGCAGGCGAAAACCCGTAAGGCGCTGACGCCGCTATTAGAAATCCGCAACCTCACCAAATCCTACGATGGTCAACATGCGGTGGATGATGTCAGCCTGACCATCTACAAAGGTGAAATCTTCGCGCTGCTGGGCGCATCCGGCTGTGGCAAGTCCACGCTGCTGCGTATGCTGGCAGGTTTCGAACAACCTTCTGCCGGACAGATAATGCTTGATGGCGTCGATTTGTCACAGGTTCCGCCTTACCTGCGCCCCATCAATATGATGTTTCAGTCTTACGCGCTGTTTCCGCATATGACCGTGGAACAGAACATCGCTTTTGGCCTGAAACAGGACAAACTACCGAAAGCGGAAATTGCCAGCCGGGTCAATGAGATGCTCGGGCTGGTGCATATGCAGGAGTTCGCCAAACGCAAACCGCATCAGCTTTCCGGCGGTCAGCGACAGCGTGTGGCACTGGCCCGAAGCCTTGCCAAGCGCCCGAAACTATTACTGCTCGATGAGCCGATGGGCGCGCTGGATAAAAAGCTGCGTGACCGGATGCAGCTTGAAGTGGTGGATATTCTGGAGCGCGTCGGTGTGACTTGTGTGATGGTCACCCACGATCAGGAAGAGGCGATGACCATGGCGGGGCGCATCGCCATTATGAATCGTGGGAAATTTGTCCAGATTGGCGAACCGGAAGAGATCTACGAGCATCCGACTACCCGCTATAGCGCCGAATTTATTGGCTCGGTAAACGTCTTTGAAGGCGTACTCAAAGAGCGTCAGGAAGATGGCCTGGTGCTTGATTCGCCGGGGCTGGTGCATCCACTGAAAGTCGACGCGGATGCCTCGGTGGTCGATAACGTGCCGGTACATGTGGCGCTGCGCCCGGAAAAAATCATGCTTTGCGAAGAGCCGCCCGCCAATGGTTGTAACTTCGCGGTGGGGGAGGTGATACACATTGCCTATCTCGGCGATCTTTCGGTGTATCACGTTCGTCTGAAAAGTGGGCAGATGATTAGCGCCCAGCTACAAAACGCCCATCGTCATCGTAAAGGGTTACCGACCTGGGGCGACGAAGTGCGTTTGTGCTGGGAAGTGGACAGCTGTGTGGTGCTGACGGTTTAAGGAGCAAAGATGAGTACACTTGAACCTGCTGCCCAGTCGAAACCGCCGGGCGGATTTAAGCTGTGGTTGTCGCAGCTGCAAATGAAGCATGGGCGCAAACTGGTCATTGCGTTGCCATATATCTGGTTGATCTTGCTGTTTCTGCTGCCATTTCTGATTGTCTTTAAAATAAGCCTGGCGGAGATGGCGCGCGCTATTCCACCTTATACCGAACTGATGGAGTGGGCTGACGGGCAACTGTCCATCACTCTTAATCTCGGTAATTTTCTGCAACTGACCGACGATCCGCTCTATTTCGATGCTTATCTCCAGTCGCTACAGGTGGCTGCGATTTCGACATTTTGCTGTTTACTGATCGGCTATCCGCTGGCGTGGGCGGTGGCGCACAGTAAGCCTTCGACCCGTAATATTTTATTACTACTGGTGATCCTGCCGTCGTGGACCTCGTTTCTGATCCGCGTTTATGCCTGGATGGGAATATTAAAAAACAACGGTGTGCTGAATAATTTTCTGCTGTGGCTGGGGGTTATCGATCAACCGCTGACCATTCTGCATACCAATCTGGCCGTTTATATCGGCATTGTTTACGCTTACGTGCCGTTTATGGTACTGCCGATTTATACCGCGTTGATTCGTATTGATTATTCGCTGGTGGAAGCAGCGCTGGATCTCGGTGCACGACCGCTGAAAACGTTCTTTACTGTGATCGTGCCGCTGACTAAAGGTGGGATTATTGCCGGATCGATGCTGGTGTTTATCCCGGCTGTGGGCGAGTTTGTGATCCCGGAACTGCTCGGTGGCCCGGACAGCATCATGATCGGGCGCGTGCTATGGCAAGAGTTTTTCAATAACCGCGACTGGCCGGTGGCCTCGGCGGTAGCGATCATCATGTTGCTGCTGCTAATTGTGCCGATAATGTGGTTCCACAAACACCAGCAAAAAAGCGTGGGAGAACACGGATGAATAATTTACCGGTAGTTCGTTCACCCTGGCGGATTGTGATTTTGCTGCTGGGCTTTACCTTTCTCTACGCGCCAATGCTGATGCTGGTTATCTATTCGTTTAACAGCTCGAAGCTGGTGACGGTGTGGGCCGGCTGGTCAACGCGCTGGTATGGTGAGTTATTGCGCGATGACGCGATGATGAGTGCGGTTGGTTTAAGCCTGACAATTGCTGCCTGTGCGGCAACGGCGGCGGCAATCCTCGGGACTATTGCAGCGGTCGTGCTGGTGCGCTTTGGCAGGTTTCGCGGATCAAATGGTTTTGCCTTTATGATCACCGCGCCGCTGGTGATGCCGGATGTGATCACCGGGCTGTCGTTGCTACTACTGTTTGTCGCGCTTGCACACGCCATTGGCTGGCCTGCGGACCGCGGTATGCTCACCATCTGGCTGGCGCATGTCACTTTCTGTACGGCTTATGTGGCAGTCGTTATTTCGTCGCGTCTGCGGGAACTGGATCGCTCGATAGAAGAAGCAGCGATGGATCTCGGTGCGACGCCGCTGAAAGTGTTTTTTGTCATTACGCTACCGATGATCATGCCCGCGATTATTTCTGGCTGGTTACTGGCTTTTACTTTGTCGCTTGATGATCTGGTGATCGCCAGCTTTGTTTCCGGGCCGGGAGCCACCACGTTACCGATGCTGGTCTTCTCCAGCGTGCGGATGGGGGTAAATCCGGAAATCAACGCCCTGGCAACATTGATCCTCGGCGCGGTCGGAATTGTCGGATTTATCGCCTGGTATCTGATGGCTCGCGCAGAAAAACAGCGGATACGCGACATCCAGCGTGCAAGACGTGGCTGAAGACACTAAAATTTGCCAACCTGGCTACATAATGCCGCGCATGTCGCGGCATTGTTTTCATGGAAGACGAAACGTTGGGATTTTTTAAGAAAACATCTTCATCTCATGCTCGCCTGAATGTGCCTGCGCTGGTGCAGGTGGCGGCGCTCGCCATTATTATGATCCGTGGCCTCGACGTGCTGATGATTTTCAATACGCTGGGCGTGCGCGGTATTGGCGAGTTCATTCATCGCAGCGTACAAACCTGGAGTTTAACGCTGGTCTTTTTAAGCAGTCTGGTGCTGGTTTTCATTGAGATCTGGTGTGCGTTTTCACTGGTGAAAGGGCGTCGCTGGGCGCGATGGCTGTATCTGTTGACACAAATCACGGCCGCAAGTTACTTGTGGGCGGCTTCGCTGGGGTATGGTTATCCGGAGCTGTTCAGCATTCCCGGTGAATCAAAACGTGAAATCTTCCATAGCCTGATGCTGCAGAAGCTGCCGGATATGCTCATCCTGATGCTGCTGTTCGTTCCCTCGACCAGTCGGCGGTTCTTCCAGTTGCAATAATGTGTATAATCGTCGCCCCTGATGATGTGAAGGTCAATGTATGCAGTGCGCACTTTACGACGCGGGTCGCTGTCGTTCCTGTCAGTGGATAACGCAGCCGATTCCACAGCAACTCTCCGCTAAAACCGCCGATCTTAAGAATCTGCTGGCCGATTTTCCGGTTGAGGAATGGTGCGCGCCGGTGTCAGGCCCGGAACAAGGGTTTCGTAATAAAGCCAAAATGGTGGTGAGTGGTAGCGTTGAAAAACCCCTGCTCGGTATGCTGCATCGAGACGGCACACCGGAAGACCTTTGTGACTGCCCGCTTTATCCAGCCTCATTTGCGCCCGTTTTTGCGGCGCTAAAACCGTTTATCGCCCGAGCGGGGTTAACGCCCTACAACGTGGCGCGTAAGCGTGGCGAACTGAAATACATTCTGCTGACTGAAAGCCAGAGTGATGGCGGCATGATGCTGCGCTTTGTACTGCGTTCTGATACCAAGTTGGCGCAACTGCGTAAGGCGCTGCCGTGGTTACACGAACAACTACCGCAGCTGAAAGTTATTACCGTCAATATTCAGCCGGTACATATGGCGATTATGGAAGGGGAGACGGAGATCTACCTGACCGAACAACAGGCACTGGTAGAGCGTTTTAATGACGTACCGCTGTGGATCCGTCCGCAAAGTTTCTTCCAGACTAATCCGGCGGTCGCCAGCCAGTTGTACGCCACCGCGCGCGACTGGGTACGACAGCTGCCGGTTAAACATATGTGGGATCTGTTCTGCGGTGTGGGGGGCTTTGGTTTACACTGCGCGACGCCTGACATGCAGTTAACCGGGATCGAAATTGCGCCAGAGGCCATTGCCTGTGCAAAGCAGTCAGCCGCTGAACTGGGCTTAACGCGTTTACAATTTCAGGCGCTGGACTCCACTCAGTTTGCCACTGCTCAGGGGGAGGTGCCGGAGCTGGTGCTGGTTAACCCGCCGCGCCGCGGCATTGGTAAACCGCTGTGTGATTATCTCTCAACGATGGCACCGCGTTTTATTATCTACTCCAGCTGTAACGCCCAAACCATGGCGAAAGATATCCGCGAACTGCCAGGTTACCGCATCGAACGGGTACAGCTTTTTGATATGTTCCCGCACACCGCGCACTATGAAGTGCTGACGCTGCTGGTGAAGCAATAAAAAAGCCGCAGGTGCGGCTTCAGATTGCTGATCAGGTGCGCTTTGTTCATGCCGGATGCGGCGTGTACGCCTTATCCGGCCTACAAAATCATGCTAAATCAATACATTGCAGAGTTGATGTGGGCCGGATAAGCGCAGCGCATCAGGCAATCTTACTTTTGTCATCAGCCTCAATTACTGCGGGAACCACTGGTCATTGATTTTCTGATATGTACCGTCAGCTTTAATTGCTGCCAGCGCGTTATTCAGTTTTTCCAGCAGAGCTTTGTTATCCGGACGTACAGCGATACCCAAGCCGGTGCCGAAGTATTGCGGATCGGTCACTTTTTCAGTAGCAACGCCCAGTTGCGGATTGGTTTTCAGCCATTCGTTTACCACCGCTGTGTCACCAAATACCCCATCAATACGACCATTTTTCAGGTCGATAAAGGCATTCTGATAACTGTCATAGGAGACAGTTTTCACTTCCGGGTGCTGATCCTGAATATATTTCTGGTGCGTAGTACCGTTTTCCATCCCAATACGTTTGCCTTTCAGATCGGCAAACGTTTTGTAGGTATCTTTTTTGGCAATCACGACGGCTGAGTTTTCATAGTAGGGCGTGGTAAACGATACCTGCTTGCTACGCTCGGGCGTGATATCCATACCGGAGATTACGGCGTCATATTTTCTGAATTTCAGTGACGGGATCAGGCTGTCGAACGCGTGATTAGTAAAAGTACATTCTGCCTGCATTTGTTTGCACAAGGCTTTTGCCAGATCGATATCAAAGCCGACAATCTCATTATTAGCACCTATAGATTCAAAGGGTGGATAGGTGGCTGAAACGCCAAAATTGATTTTCTCTGCGGCAGAAGCACCGAAAGTAAAGGAAGCAAGTAAAGCGGCAAGAACTAACTTTTTCATGATGGAACTCCCGTCTGTCAATCTTATGATTTTTGGCCGTGTCTGCGGCATGGGATAACAATGCCATCAAGTGAATTTATATGCAATAAATATGATTAAATAATTTAAATGAAAAAAAAAGACGGACAACTTAGTGAGTTGTCCGTCTTCATTATAAGAATTTATGCACTATGTAGGCCGGATAAGGCGTCCACGCCGCATCCGGCACAGGCACCGTGCTGATGTCTGATGCGACGCTGGCGCGTCTTATCAGACCTACAAACCCCCCCGGCGAATGTACGCAGCTACATTAATTCCGCCGTTCGAATGCCAGTGCTTTGCGCTCGATCAGACGCATCATCAGCGTCAGCAGGCCATTGACGACCAGGTAAATAATCCCTGCCGCACCAAACACCATTACATCGTAGGTGCGTCCGTACAACAACTGGCTGTATCCCATCACTTCCATCAGCGTAATGGTGTAAGCCAGAGAGGTACTTTTGAACACCAGCACCACTTCGTTGGAATAAGAAGAGAGCGAGCGTTTAAAGGCATACGGCAGCAGGATCGCCAGCGTATCTTTTTTGCTCATTCCCAGGGCGCTACAGGACTGCCACTGACCTTCTGGGATCGCACGAATTGCACCGTAAAACAGCTGCGTGGTATACGCCGCACTGTTCAGCGACAACGCAATCAGCGCACATAACCACGGTTCTGACAACAAATGCCACAGTGCCGGATACTCCTGCAACGTCGGAAACTGGCCCGGCCCGTAATAAATCAGGAAGATCTGCACCAGCAGCGGCGTACCGGTAAACAGCGTGATATAACCCCGCACCAGCCACACCAGCACCGGTGTTTTCAGCGTCAGGATGATGGTAAAAATCAATGCCAGAATCAGTGCCACAATCAGCGAGGCAACGGTTAGCGTCAGGCTGGTGTGCAGCCCTTTCATCAGTTCGGGTAAATACTCAAACATTAGCTGGGCCTCCGCTCAAAACGTGTCGCGCGCAGGTCAATGCGTTTGAGAATGTACTGACTGAGCAGGGTGATCACCAGGTAAATCGCCGCCGCCACAATGTACCAGGTAAATGGTTCCTGGGTACGAGTAGCAATGCTTTTGGTTTGTAGCATTAAATCATTCACACTAATCAAACTGACCAACGCGGTATCTTTCAGCAGCACCAGCCACTGGTTACCAAGACCAGGCAGCGCATGACGCCACATCTGCGGCATCACCAGACGGAAAAAGATAGCCGATTTCGACAGCCCCAGCGCCTGACCAGATTCCCACTGACCCACCGGCACCGCTTTCAACGCGCCGCGCAGCGTTTGCGAGGCATAGGCGGCATACAGCAGCGACAGAGCGATGACACCACAAAGGAACGGGCTAACGTCGAAGTTCTCAATGTCCATCTGCACCGGGATCTGCACGAGCCCAAGATTGATGTTGAAGCCATCCGAAAGCGTCAGCAGTAACTGCGAGGAGCCAAAATAGATAAACAGCACCACCAGAATTTCTGGCAGGCCACGCAGAATGGTTACCAGCGCTGAACCTGCCCACGCGACAGGACGCCATTTTGCCGACTCCCATACCGCAAAGAACATCGCCAGCGCCAGCCCGACAATCAATGCACAAACGGCAAGGCCGACGGTCATCCCGGCGGCGCTTGCTAAAGGAAAAAATTCATTCATCAGGAATTACTTCTGGAACCATTTGTTGTAGATGGTTTCGTAAGTGCCATCTTTCTTCACTTTTTCCAGCGCAGTGTTGAGTTTCTGCTGCAGCTCAGTGTTGCCCTGACGTACCGCGATGCCGAGACCAGTACCGAAGTAATCTTTATCGGTCACTTTATCGCCCACTGCCGCCAGTTTCGGGTTATCTTTCAGCCATTCAGTTACCACTGCGGTGTCACCAAATACGCTGTCGATACGACCATTTTGCAGATCCAGTTTTGCGTTCTGGTAGCTGTCATACGGAACGGTGGTGATTTCCGGGTGCTTATCCATAATGAACTTCTGGTGTGTCGTCCCGTTCTGCACGCCGACTTTTTTGCCTTTCAGCTGATCAACACTGGTGTATTTGCCTTGCTGACCCACAAACAGGGCAGAGTTGTCATAGTACGGGGTGGTAAACAGCACCTGCTTTTCACGCTCCGGAGTGATATCCATGCCCGCCATCACGGCTTCTACGCGACGGAATTTCAGGCTTGGGATCAGGCTGTCAAACGCCTGGTTAGAGAAAGTACAGGTTGCATCAATCTCTTTACACAGTGCCTGTGCCAGGTCGACGTCAAAACCAACGATCTGGTTGTTTGCATCAATCGATTCAAACGGAGGATAGGAGGCTTCGGTAGCAAAACGAATGGTTTCGGCAGCTGTGGCGGAAAGACTAAAACCTGCAATTAACGCGGCAATCAGAACTTTTTTCATTGTTGTTATCCCGAATCTTAGTGAGAGAGATAGTTTTTAAATGCTTCGGTTTGCGGCTCGGTAAAGCAGCTCGCGTCGCCTTGTTCTACGATATGACCATTTTCCATATACACCACTCGGCTGGCGGTTTTACGCGCCACTTCAACTTCGTGGGTGACGATCACCTGGGTAATATTCGTTTCTGCCAGCTCACGAATGATGCTGACGATTTGTGCCGTAATTTCCGGGTCCAGTGCGGCGGTCGGTTCATCGAACAGCAGTACCTGCGGTTCCATCATCAACGCACGGGCAATAGCAACACGCTGCTGCTGACCACCAGAAAGATGCAGCGGGTAACGATCGCTATAAGGTTTGAGACGCAGACGTTCCAGCAGTTTTTCTGCACGGGCCAGCGCCTGATCTTTACTCAACCCCAGTACACGGCAGGGCGCTTCAATCAGGTTTTGCTGCACGGTCAGATGCGGCCACAGGTTGTATTGCTGAAACACCATGCCAACGTTACGACGCAAATCGCGAATCGCTTTGTCAGAGGGTGTTTTAGTGAAATCGAAATGGTTGCCTGCAATGTTGAGCGTACCGGAGCGCGGCATCTCAAGCAGATTGAGTACACGCAGCAGCGAGCTTTTACCCGCGCCGCTGGGGCCAAGTAACACCAGCGTTTCGCCCTGTGGGCAATCCAGCGTGATATCGAACAGCGCCTGATGCGCGCCGTAGAAGCAATTAATGCCGTTTAATTGAATACTCATTGACACTCGTATACTGGCAGTCTGATAGCTATTGAGGTCGAAGATAGTACCTTTGACAGAATAATTATGCAATATTTCTGCTTTAAAAGTTAAAAGCAAAGCGCATTATTCAATAAACATAGCACAAAATAACGGGGGCGGTGGTCGGCGAGCATAAATGTCGGCATTCCTCACGAAATGCCGGACAATTTACGGGGTTTATTGGTTGATCAAGGCGTTAGCGATTCTCGATGGACTGACGGAGCGTACCCGCTGTGGCATGAACGCTACCGCCTAAGTAGCGCACATCGTCGATGACCCAACACTGGCCTTCCTGAATCATTAACACTTCATCCTGCCAGCCCAGGTCACCCTGCTTGAGATCCACGCGCAATGGAATGTTACGGGCATCACGATTAGGAATAGTCGATGCACTGGCAACGTGGGCGCTGTCTGGCAAGGTGGTTCGACTGGAGAACGGATCGCTGCTTAACAATTCACGATGACTATTATCGTGGCTGGCATCGCTAAGTTGGGTTGCCAGTTTGTCACTCAAATAGGGGCGCAGGGCGGTAATGTCATTGCTGCGATGTTGAATGCGGTAGTCATAGAATTGTTGGGCCACGCTGTCAGGCCCCCCCTGGACACAGGAACCGGTGCGGGGGCCGTTATCTTTATAAGCTGGCGTGACGGTGGTACAGGCACTGAGGAGCAGTGCGCAGGGGATAAGCATTGTCAATTTGCTGTAGCGCATAATGATTTCCTTATAAGCGATCGCTCTGAAAGCGTTCTACGATAATAATGATATCCTTTCAATAATAGCGTATCAGTCTGATAATGCTTTTGAGATCGAAGGCTTAGCAAACAAGGAGATCGATCATGCAATTTTCTACAACCCCAACTCTGGAAGGCCAGACCATCGTTGAATATTGCGGTGTGGTGACCGGCGAAGCGATTTTAGGTGCCAATATTTTCCGTGATTTCTTTGCCGGTATCCGCGATATCGTTGGCGGACGTTCCGGTGCGTATGAAAAAGAACTGCGTAAAGCACGGGAGATCGCCTTTGAGGAATTAGGCTCCCAGGCGCGGGTGCTGGGGGCCGATGCCGTCGTCGGTATTGATATCGACTACGAAACGGTCGGGCAAAACGGCAGTATGCTGATGGTTAGCGTCAGCGGTACGGCGGTGAAAACGCGTCGATGAGAAGATTCTTCTGGCTGGTCGCTGCCGCTCTGTTATTGGCAGGGTGTGCAGGCGAAAAAGGCATTGTCGAGAAAGAGGGATATCAGCTTGATACCCGACGCCAGGCGCAGGCGGCGTATCCGCGCATTAAAGTGCTGGTGATCCACTACACCGCAGATGATTTTGATAGCTCGCTGGCGACACTGACCGATAAGCAGGTCAGCTCGCATTATCTGGTCCCTGCGGTACCACCGCGATACAACGGTAAACCGCGCATCTGGCAACTGGTGCCGGAACAAGAACTGGCCTGGCATGCGGGGATTAGCGCCTGGCGCGGGGCAACGCGCCTTAACGACACCTCTATTGGCATTGAGCTGGAAAACCGTGGCTGGCAAAAATCGGCCGGAGTGAAATATTTTGCCCCGTTTGAACCGGCACAGATTCAGGCGCTTATTCCACTGGCGAAAGATATTATTGCCCGTTATCACATCAAGCCGGAAAACGTAGTGGCACATGCGGATATCGCACCGCAGCGCAAAGACGATCCGGGGCCATTATTTCCCTGGCAGCAACTGGCGCAGCAGGGGATTGGTGCCTGGCCGGATGCGCAGCGGGTTAACTTTTACCTTGCCGGGCGCGCGCCGCACACACCGGTAGATACCGCGTCATTGCTGGAGCTTTTGGCGCGCTACGGTTATGACGTTAAACCTGATATGACACCGCGCGAGCAGCGGCGCGTGATTATGGCATTCCAGATGCATTTCCGCCCGACGTTATATAACGGCGAAGCGGATGCAGAAACTCAGGCGATTGCCGAAGCATTGCTGGAGAAATACGGGCAGGATTAGCGCGGCAGTTTTCCGTGGTCGCGTAGCCAGGCGGCAGTTTTCTCGATACCTTCATCCAGGGTGATGACCGGCTGATAACCTAACTCTTCCTGCGCACGCGTAATATCCAGCGTAAAGTCAAAATTCAACTTGGAGACGCCGTAGTGGGTCAGCGGCGGCTCTTTTGCTGACTTGCGGCCTAAACGCTCCATGCTGCGGGCGATCATATCCAGCATCGGGTAGGGGACGGAACGAATACGACAGTCAATATTCAACTCGTCGATCAGCTTCTGCACGATGCTGCGCAGTGTGCGATGCTCGCCGTTGGTGATGTTGTACACACGCCCGGAAGGTAGCTTATCGCAGGCTTCCTGGCTTGCCAGCCACATTGCGTGCACGGCATTTTCATAGTAGGTCATATCGACCAGCGCACTGCCGCCATGCGGTAACAGAATACTGCCGTAGTGGTGCATCATATGCGCCAGACGGGGAATAAAGACTTTATCGTGCGGTCCGAACAGACTTTGTGGGCGCAGAATAGTAAAGCGCGTTTGTGGATTCGCCTGCGAAAGCATATTGATCACTTCTTCGCTGGCTGCTTTGCTGCGGGCAAACTCGTTGGCGAAGCGGTGAGGGCGAAAATCTTCTTTAATATCGCGATGGTGGTGATAATCGAAGTACAGGGAGGGGGAAGAGATATGAATAAAGTTACGCACACCCCAGGCGACAGCCCATTCACCCAGGCGGCGAGTGGCGCGAACGTTAGCCAGATCGAAAGCCTGTTGTGTCCCCCAGGGTGAGGTAAAGCTGGAGCAGTGCCACAGCGTATCAATGCCCGCGAGCATCACTTTAGCTTGTGATGAAACCAGCTCGGTCAGATCCGCCGGAACAAACTCTGCGCCCATTTTTTCCAGCAATTTGCCCATTGCCTCGTTGCGACCGGTCGCTCGCACGCTGATGCCTTTCTGGCATAAAAACTCTACCGCGTTTCGACCTAAGCCGCTGGTGGCGCCGGTAACCAGTACCTTCATATCAATCCACTGTTGTTGAGAAAATAACGTGCGCATTCTTCCGTGATTTCCCCCATGATGCAATGGGAAACATGAAAGAATAACGCAGGTTTTGTCGATTAATCTGTGCTTTGTTCTGCCAGTCTGGCGATTTGTTTTGCCATTCCGCGAAAAATAAACAGATGCGCGGGGATCATCAATAACCAGTAAAACAGCCCCGGCATACCGTGCGGATGCCAGAAAGCGCGGACATCGATAGTACGATAGTCGCCTTTATCTTCCAGGCTAAAACACAGTCGTCCCAGCCCCGGCGCTTTCATGCCAAATAACAACGTAAGTTGTTTTTCCGGTTCAACGACAATCACTTTCCAGCTATCCACCGCATCGCCAGTCTGTAAATATTCGCGCTCCGGGCGGCCTTTCGCCAGCTTATGACCGATCGCGCGGTCCATCAACGCCCGTGTCTGCCACAAAATATTGCCAAAGAAATAACGCTCTTTACCGCCGATTTGGTTCACTACCTGCCATAAAGCAGCAAGGCTGGCGGACGTTTTAACGGTAAACCCCGCCTGTTTGGCAAAATAACCGTACTCCGGTCGCCAGCGGGCAAAGGCCTGAGCGTCGTAGCCCCAGTCGCTGGAGTTGACCAGTTTTTCCTCCTCTTTCAACGTGCTACGTACCGCGTCATCGAAAGCGATCAGCCGTTGTGGGATGAGTGCACGTAGCGCGGTATCATCCGCCAGCAGATCGTGTTTCAGCCCCTGAATCAACGCCCTGGCGGTGGTGGGCGGTACGGAAGTAATCACATTGAGAAACCACACCGAAATCCAGCGGGTGGGGAGGGGGATGGGGATCAACCAGCGGCGCTTACCGCTCACCGCCATAAAATGTTCAAACTGTTGCTGATAACTGAGCACCTCTGGTCCGGCGGCTTCGAAGATGCGGTGTTCGCTGGCCGGATGATCTAACAACGCCACCAGATAGTGCAGCAAGTTTTCCAGCGCGATGGGCGTGGTGCGTGAACGTACCCAGCGTGGCGGCGTTAACACTGGCAGGTTGTAGACCATATCGCGCATGACTTCGAACGCCGCTGAACCTGCGCCAACGATAATTCCGGCCCGAAGTTCGGTCACAGGTACATTCGCTTCACGAAGAATGTCCGCCGTAGCCTGACGAGCACGCAGATGATCCGACTGCTCATGTGGCGGGGCCTGCAACGAACTGAGAAAGATTAATTGCTTAACTGGTACTTCACGTAGCGCATCGCGGACGTTGAGAGCCACCTGGCGCTCCTGAGCGATAAAATCGCCGCCTTCGCCCATGCTGTGCACCAGAAAATAGACGGTATCGATATCCTGCAACAGGGCCGGAAGGTTATCCGGCCAGCTGAGATCGACTTTATGGCAACTGACGTTTGCCAGTTGCAGCTTTGCAAGCCTGTCGACATGACGTGCCGCCGCCAGGATCTGATGCCCTTGCTGGCTGAGTGTGCGCACCAGATGCTGACCAATGTAGCCACTGGCACCGAGAACTAAAATGCGTTGCGGCACGTCTCTCTCCTTAACGCGCCAGGAATGCGCGCCAGTGGGCGGCGACTTCCGCCAGTTGTTCGCGCGAGACGTCAAGATGCGTCACCAGGCGGACAATCGGCGAGGCGTTAATCAGCACGTTTCTCGCTTTCATGTATTCGCCTAACGCGGCAGCATTTTCTTCCCCGACGCGAACAAACAGCATATTAGTGTCCTGACGCATCACATCCGCGCCTGCTTCACGCAGTTGCTCCGCCATCCAGGCGGCGTTGTCGTGATCTTCCTGCAACCGTGCGACGTTATTTTTCAGGGCATACATCCCGGCGGCAGCCAGAATCCCGGACTGACGCATCCCGCCACCGGCCATTTTCCGCCAGCGGATGGCACGTTTAATGTAATTACGATTACCGACGAGTAATGAACCGACTGGCGTCCCAAGACCTTTCGACAGGCAAATGGTGAACGAATCACAATATTGCGTGATCTCTTTCAGTTCGCAGCCGTAAGCCACCACGGCATTAAAGATGCGCGCACCGTCAACATGCAGCGCCAGATTGCGCTCGCGGGTAAATTCCCATGCTTCTTTCAGGTATTCACGCGGCAGCACTTTGCCGTTGTGGGTGTTTTCCAGACTGAGTAATTTGGTGCGGGCGAAATGGATATCGTCGGGTTTGATTTTCATCGCCACTTTATCCAGCGGTAGCGTGCCGTCGGCAGCCGCGTCGATGGGTTGCGGCTGAATACTGCCCAGCACCGCTGCGCCACCGGCTTCAAACAGATAGTTATGCGCGGCCTGACCGACAATATACTCTTCGCCACGTTCGCAGTGACTGAGCAGAGCGACCAGGTTGGCCTGAGTGCCGGTCGGCAGAAAAATGGCGGCTTCTTTACCGGAAAGCTCTGCGGCGTAGTCCTGCAGAGCATTAACGGTAGGGTCGTCTCCGTAAACGTCGTCCCCAACCGGGGCGGCCATCATTGCTTCGAGCATGGCGCGGCTCGGTCGGGTAACGGTATCACTGCGTAAATCAATCATGGCATGTCCTTATTATGACGGGAAATGCCACCCTTTTTACCTTAGCCAGTTCGTTTTCGCCAGTTCGATCACTTCATCGCCGCGTCCGCTGATGATTGCGCGCAACATATACAAGCTAAATCCTTTGGCCTGTTCGAGTTTGATCTGCGGTGGAATGGCTAACTCTTCTTTGGCGACCACCACATCCACCAGCACCGGACCGTCGATGGAGAAGGCGCGTTGCAGGGCTTCATCAACTTCAGACGCTTTTTCTACACGGATACCCGTAATGCCGCACGCTTCGGCAATGCGGGCAAAGTTTGTGTCGTGTAGTTCGGTGCCGTCAGTCAAATAGCCACCAGCTTTCATCTCCATCGCCACAAAGCCCAGCACGCTGTTGTTAAAGACGACAATTTTCACTGGCAGTTTCATCTGCACTACTGAGAGGAAATCGCCCATCAACATGCTAAAACCGCCATCGCCGCACATGGCGACCACCTGACGTTCTGGCTCTGTCGCCTGCGCACCCAGCGCCTGCGGCATGGCGTTAGCCATCGAACCGTGGTTAAACGAACCTAACAGGCGACGCTTGCCGTTCATTTTTAGATAACGTGCCGCCCACACCGTTGGCGTACCAACGTCACAGGTGAAAATAGCGTCATCGGCGGCAAAATGACTAATTTGCTGCGCCAGATATTGCGGGTGAATGGCTTTCTCGCTCGGTTTAGCTAAATCGTCCAGCCCTTTGCGGGCGTCGCGGTAATCTTCCAGCGCTTTATCCAGAAACTTGCGATCGGCTTTTTCTTCCACCAATGGAAGCAATGCACGCAGAGTCGACTTGATATCGCCGACCAGTGCCATATCCACCTTGCTGTGAGCGCCGATGCTGGCTGGGTTGATATCAATCTGAATGATTTTGGCATCGGTCGGGTAGAAGGCGCGGTAGGGAAATTGCGTGCCGAGTAGCACTAACGTGTCGGCGTTCATCATGGTATGGAAACCTGACGAGAAGCCGATTAACCCGGTCATTCCAACATCATACGGATTATCGTATTCGACATGTTCTTTACCGCGCAGGGCATGAACAATAGGCGCTTTAATTTTCCCGGCAAACTCAACTAACTCTTTATGCGCCCCCGCGCAGCCGCTGCCACACATCAGGGCGATATTGCTGGAATAACGCAGCAGTTGCGCCAGTTTGCGTAACTCTTCTTCTTCCGGCGTCACGACTGGTTGTGGCGCATGATACCAGTGCATGGTTGCCCCTTCTGGCGCAGGTTTTAACGCCACGTCGCCTGGTAACACGACAACCGAAACGCCACGGTTAAGCACCGCTTTGCGCATGGCAATCGCCAGCACTTGTGGGATCTGCTCCGGGCTGGAAACCAGCTCGCAATAGTGACTACATTCGCGGAATAGCTCTTGTGGGTGGGTTTCCTGGAAATAGCCGCTGCCAATTTCGCTGGAGGGAATATGAGCGGCAATCGCCAGTACCGGAACGTGATTGCGGTGGCAATCGAACAGGCCGTTGATTAAGTGCAGGTTGCCGGGGCCGCACGATCCGGCGCAGACCGCCAGTTCTCCGCTAAGTTGTGCTTCAGCGCCAGCGGCAAAGGCCGCCACTTCTTCGTGGCGGGTGGACATCCACTCGATGGTGCCCATGCGATTAAGACTGTCACTAAGACCGTTCAGAGAGTCGCCTGTGACTCCCCAGATGCGTTTCACCCCTGCCGATTCGAGTGTTTTGGCGATATAAGCTGCAACCGTTTGTTTCATGGTTCTCCATCTCCTGAATGTGATAACGGTAACAAGTTTAGTTCATCTGACGGAGGGGGAAGGGATGGGAGAGAAAGGAGGCACTAACGGTTAAATAGCCCGATGAAAGGAATATCATCGGGCATAAGGCGATTATGCGAGAACCAAATCCCCCTGCGGATGGCAGGAGCAGGCCAGTACGTAACCTTCAGCGATTTCGGCGTCGGTCAGCGTCATTGTGCTGCTCACCGTATATTCACCGGAAACCACTTTTGTCTTACAGCAGCCGCAAACACCCGCACGGCAGGCGGCGACAACCGGAACGTTATTGCTTTCCAGCGCCTCCAGTAGCGTGGTGCCAACCGGGGCGTAAAATTCTCGTGCCGGTTGCAGTTTGGTGAATTTCAGACCGCTGGTCGCTGCTTCCGCTACTGGGGTGAAGAATTTCTCTTTAAAGAAACGCGTCACGCCGAGCGCTTTCACTTCCTGCTCTACCCAATCCATATACGGAGCCGGGCCGCAGGTCATCACGGTACGTGAAGCTAAGTCAGGAACGCGAGTCAGCAGTTCGCGAGTGAGACGACCAGCGATAAAGCCTTCGGTAACGTTATTTTCCGCCACCAGCGTTACCGGATAGTTACGCCACTCATCGGCGAAAATAACATCCTGCGGCGTGCGCACGTTGTAGATCACCTGTACATCGGCCTGTGGACAGTTCTTCGCCAGCCAGCGACGCATCGACATAATCGGCGTGACGCCGCAGCCTGCCGCCAGCAACAGGAATTTATCTTCTGCTTTATCGTCGCAGGTAAATTCCCCCATCGCGTCCGAAAGCCAGAGATAATCACCGCGTTTTACATCGCGCGTCAGCCACTGGGAGCCGACACCGTCATCAATCCGCCGCACGGTCAGGGTGATATATTCACTCACGCCTGGCGTGGAGGAAATGGTGTAAGCACGCAGCGTTTCCGCTGAGTTTCGCACGCTGACCAGTGCATATTGCCCGGCGCGATATGGGTAGTAATCGTGGCAAATCAGGGAAATCGTCCACACATCCGGCGTTTCTTGCGTAATGTGATGAACCTGCATCCGCCACGGGCATTGATTCGTTGGCATCGTCATCGACAAACTCCTTACGCGCTCAACAGTTGCTTCATGTCTTCTTCAACAGTGGTGATAGAACGCAGGCCGAATTTCTCGTTCAGCACCGCCAGCAGGTCTGGTGTCAGGAAACCAGGTGCAGTCGGGCCGGTGACGATATTTTTCACGCCCAGAGAAAGCAGCGTCAGCAGAATGACGATCGCTTTCTGTTCAAACCAGGAGAGCACCAGCGACAGCGGCAGATCGTTCACACCACAGCCCAGTTTCTCTGCCAGAGTGACAGCCAGAATAATCGCTGAGTAAGCATCGTTACATTGACCTGCATCTACCAGACGCGGCAGACCTTCGATATCGCCAAACTCAAGTTTGTTAAAGCGATATTTACCACAGGCGAGGGTCAGGATCAGGCAGTCATCCGGCACGCTGGTGGCGAAATCGGTGAAGTAGTGGCGCTCGCCGCGTGCGCCGTCACAGCCACCAAGCAGGAAGATATGACGCAGTTTTTCACGGCTCACCAGATCAATCAGCGTATCAGCAGCGCCAAGCAGCGTCTGGCGACCAAAACCCACGGTGATAAGGTGCGGAATTTCGCTGTACGGGAAGCCTGCCATCTGTTGCGCCTGGGTGATAACCGCAGAGAAATCATCACCGTCCAGATGACGCACGCCAGGCCAGCCAACAATGCTGCGGGTCCAGATACGATCGTCATAAGCGCCTACGGTTGGGTCGATGATGCAGTTCGAGGTCATCACGATGGGGCCAGGGAAACGAGCGAACTCCACTTGCTGATTCTGCCAGCCGCTGCCGTAGTTACCGACCAGATGCTTGAATTTACGCAGCTCCGGGTAGCCATGCGCAGGCAGCATTTCGCCGTGGGTGTAGACATTAACGCCCGTGCCTTCGGTCTGTTCCAGCAGGTTGTAGAGATCTTTGAGATCGTGACCGGAAATCAGGATGCATTTACCCGCCGTCGCTTTGACGTTGACCTGGGTTGGCGTCGGGTGACCGTATTTACCGGTTTCGCCTGCATCCAGAATGCTCATCACTTTGAAGTTCATCTGGCCGATTTCCATTGAACACTCAAGAAGCGCGTTCATATCGGCAGGCCAGGTCCCCAGCCACGCCATGATTTTATGATACTGGGCATAAATATCGTTGTCGTATTGACCGAGAACATGCGCGTGTTCCATATAGGCCGCCGCACCTTTCAGGCCATACAGGCACAGCAGACGCAGGCCGAGAATGTTTTCGCCAATCGCCGCTTTATCTTTGTTAGGGGTAAATTCTGCTGCCTGACGTTGCAGCTCGCCGAGATCGTCGCTCACCAGTTGCAGGTCAGCCATCGGGTTATCGACGCGCGCGTTGGCATCTACAGCCAGGCATTGCGCTTTCAGCGCCTCGCGCAGGGCAATCGCTTCACGAGCGTAGCCGACAATACGCGGAGAATCGAAGTTAACGTTGGTCAGGGTTGAGAAAAAGGCACGTGGCGCGAAGCTGTCAACATCGTGGTTGATGATGCCGTATTCACGCGCTTTTACCGCCCAGGCAGAAAGCCCTTGCAGCGCCGCGATGAGTAAATCCTGAAGGTCAGAAGTTTCCGCCGTTTTACCACACATCCCCTGCGCGTATGAGCAGCCGTTTCCTGCCGGAGTACGGATAGTTTGTTCACATTGCACACAAAACATGATCACACCTTTTAAAGTTATATTTAATATACATGTTTAAGGTTAAGACGCTTAACGCGGGGATAAAAGGGATTTTTCATGCAACTTTAAGGGAGATTGATTTAGCGCAATTTTGGCGGCAGGGATCTACCGCCAGAGAGGTATTACGCAGAGAAAAAGGCGATGAGGATCGGCACTAACAGGCTAAGAATAAAACCGTGAACAATTGCCGCCGGGACCATATCCAGCCCGCCAGTACGTTGAAGAACGGGCAGGGTGAAATCCATTGATGTGGCACCGCATAAGCCCAGTGCAGTAGAGCGGCTGCGGCGAATCAGCCCAGGGATCAACATAATAGCAATCAGTTCACGGGCCAGATCATTAAAAAACGCCGCGCTCCCGATTACCGGGCCAAAAGATTCGGTCAATAAAATACCGGAAAGAGAATACCAGCCGAAACCGGAGGCCATTGCCAGCGCGGTATTGATGGGGAGATCAAGAATAAAGGCGTTAATTAAACCACCAATTAATGAACTGGCAACCACCACCACGGCGACAATCATTCCCCGGCGATTAAGGACAATCTGCTTTAAGGTCATGCCATTATTGCGCAACTGAATACCGACGAGGAAAAGTAGCAGAATTAACGTGTATTCGCTGGCTTCGGTCGCGTGTTGTAAGAAAGCCAGTCCACTCAGACCAATGGCAAAACCAATCACTACTACGCCGCACAGTTTTAGCGACTCCAGCGCCATCGCAATACGCGACGGGAGTTTTTCTTGCTGATGGTGATTGCGCCATGGCAGGCCTCGCTCCAGCCACATCAGGGCGGCAATATTACATAGTAAAATAACGGTAATACTGACAGCAGAATAATGCAGAATCGCCAACAGGTTACTGGCGAGGTTATCGAGAAACGCCAGACTGATACCCATAAAAAAGAGAATAAGGTAAACCATCCAGCTTAATAGCTGATTAATAACTTTTAATGCAGCTTTTTGGCGAAGCGGAATGAGGTAACCCACAATCAGGGGAACCAGAATGATTAACAGCCCAGAAAACATGAAAACCCAGTCCTTGCAAAGATGAAGTCGAAATGCGCGATGACACACTACTGAAAGCGGAAGGACGAGTAAAGTTGCAATTAAAAGGAAATGTTATGCATAAGGAGCAGTAGAGTATTCGTTTTCATTTAAAGATATTCTTGCGCTTTAATTACAAACTGCACCGATGTTGGTGGCGTCAAAATCGCCGAGGCGTTCCCTGAAGGCCGGGGCAGCCCACATGGATGTGGGCTGAGGGCGCGTTTTACAGGGATGTTACCTCGCGCCCGACCCGGTAGCCGTAAGGGATAAGTCGAGGGCACCGCGCAGCGGCGATTTTGTTCGCCAGAGCCCGGGGGTGCAGGGGGCGGCGGCGATTGGCCGCCCCCTGCGCGCTCCTTGCGCCAGTGGCAATATGTGGCTTAGCTCATGAAAGGAGCGCAACAAGATGATGAATCAACATATAACAACATCTTAAAAAAAGGCCTGACATTACGCCAGGCCTTCTGCGTTAATTAATCACGCTTTTCCAGCAGGGTCCGGTAAATCAGACCACCGATAATGCCGCCGACAATTGGCACCACCCAGAAGAACCACAGTTGTTCTAATGCCCAGCCGCCCTGGAAGATAGCAACCGCGGTGCTGCGCGCCGGGTTAACAGAAGTGTTAGTCACCGGAATACTGATTAAGTGAATCAGGGTTAAGGCCAGACCAATAGCGATCGGCGCAAAACCTGCCGGAGCGAATTTGTCGGTTGCGCCGTGGATCACCAACAGGAAACCTGCACTCAATACCAGTTCAACTACCAGCGCGGAAAGCATGGAATAACCGCCTGGTGAATGCTCGCCATAACCGTTAGAAGCAAAACCGCTGGCTGCCGCGTCAAAACCCGTTTTACCACTGGCAATTAAATACAGCAGCGCTGCCGCAACAATACCGCCGACAACCTGGGCAATTACGTAGCCAACGACTTCTTTTGCCGGAAAACGTCCGCCAGCCCATAAACCAATAGTGACCGCCGGGTTAAAATGACCACCAGAAATATGACCAACAGCAAAGGCCATCGTCAGAACGGTCAGACCGAACGCCAACGCCACGCCGGCAAAACCAATGCCTAATTCCGGGAAGCCTGCGGCCAGTACAGCACTACCACAGCCACCAAAAACAAGCCAGAAAGTACCAAAACATTCAGCTGCTAATTTTCTGAACATATCCACCTCAATTAAAAATTGACCCTGTGAAAAATATGGTCGTTTTATAGGGCCGTCGTAAAAAGTGACGACGGAAATAATGCGCGGCTATTTTAAAAACGAAGGCGAGTCATTCACCAGATAAATAAATCCAGTAAATTTGATTTAGGGCAACAGCGGGTTGCCCCATATAGTCGTTTGTCTGATTGACAGTGTAGTGCAAGCAAAAGATTTAATCCTTTAGGCGTAATAAAAAATAATTTATCATGCTAATTATTTGATTTTGTTGTTTTTGCAGACTTATCAGCAAGAGGGAGTATAACGCGATTATTCGCTCATTTTTCAGACATTTGCCATGCTTAAATGTGATGTCATCACGTATTAGCAAGGCCTTTCCCGTTATACTGCCAGCGTAAAGGATAAGTCACATATTTCTGGAGGGGATATGATTCTTGAGCGCGTTGAAATTGTGGGTTTTCGCGGTATCAACCGTTTGTCGTTGATGCTGGAACAAAACAACGTCCTGATTGGGGAGAACGCGTGGGGTAAATCCAGCTTGCTGGACGCCTTAACTCTGCTGCTATCGCCAGAATCAGATCTCTACCATTTTGAGCGCGACGATTTCTGGTTCCCGCCGGGAGATATCAACGGGCGAGAACATCATCTGCATATTATTTTGACCTTCCGCGAATCGCTGCCAGGCCGACATCGGGTTCGCCGTTATCGGCCGCTGGAAGCGTGCTGGACGCCATGCACCGATGGCTATCACCGTATTTTTTATCGTCTGGAAGGGGAGAGTGCGGAAGACGGCAGCGTGATGACACTGCGCAGTTTTCTCGATAAAGACGGACATCCGATTGATGTCGAGGATATTAACGATCAGGCACGCCATCTGGTGCGTTTAATGCCGGTGCTGCGCTTGCGTGATGCCCGTTTTATGCGCCGTATTCGTAACGGCACGGTGCCAAATGTCCCTAATGTGGAAGTCACCGCGCGCCAGCTCGATTTCCTCGCCCGTGAGTTATCCTCACATCCGCAAAATCTCTCTGATGGGCAGATTCGTCAGGGACTTTCCGCAATGGTACAGCTGCTTGAGCATTATTTCTCTGAGCAGGGGGCCGGACAGGCGCGATATCGTTTAATGCGGCGGCGAGCCAGCAATGAGCAACGAAGCTGGCGCTATCTGGATATCATCAACCGGATGATTGACCGACCTGGTGGGCGCTCGTATCGGGTTATTTTGCTCGGCCTGTTTGCTACTTTGTTGCAGGCAAAAGGCACATTGCGACTGGATAAAGACGCCCGTCCATTGTTGCTGATCGAAGATCCAGAAACCCGTTTACACCCCATTATGCTTTCAGTTGCCTGGCATCTGTTGAATCTTCTGCCATTGCAGCGCATTGCCACCACCAACTCGGGTGAGTTGCTTTCGTTAACGCCGGTAGAGCATGTTTGCCGACTGGTACGTGAGTCCTCGCGCGTTGCCGCCTGGCGTCTGGGGCCGAGTGGCTTGAGTACCGAAGATAGCCGACGCATATCCTTTCACATTCGTTTTAACCGTCCGTCATCGCTGTTTGCACGCTGCTGGTTGCTGGTGGAAGGGGAAACGGAAACCTGGGTTATCAATGAACTGGCGCGTCAGTGCGGACATCATTTTGATGCCGAAGGGATCAAGGTCATTGAGTTTGCCCAGTCCGGGCTAAAGCCACTGGTTAAATTTGCCCGCCGAATGGGGATTGAATGGCATGTACTGGTCGATGGCGATGAAGCAGGGAAGAAATATGCCGCTACGGTACGCAGCCTGTTGAATAACGATCGGGAAGCCGAACGAGAACATTTAACGGCGTTACCGGCGCTGGATATGGAACATTTTATGTATCGCCAGGGATTTTCCGATGTGTTCCACCGCATGGCGCAAATCCCGGAAAATGTACCGATGAATCTACGCAAAATTATCTCGAAAGCGATCCATCGCTCTTCCAAACCCGATCTTGCCATTGAAGTGGCAATGGAGGCAGGACGTCGTGGTGTGGACTCCGTACCGACGCTGCTGAAAAAAATGTTCTCACGCGTGCTGTGGCTGGCGCGCGGTCGCGCGGATTAACCGCGAAACATCGTGGCCATTTGTGGCTGAATAGCGTCGAGCATCTCATAGCGCCGACGGTATTCAGCCCGTTTTTTACTGGCGATTTCGGCAATCTCTTTTCGTGCTATCTGTGCTGGAAGGCGGTAATGGCGTTCAGCATCACATACGCCGCCAACCGATTCCCAGAAAGCGTTGTAATCAGCGTGGATCTTGCCTTCTTTATCGCGATAACGCAGGCTGCGGTAAATATGCGTTTCATTGCTGACGGCAATAATCTGCTCTACCTGCAAACGTTGGGCAAACAGACAGGCCGCTTCCATCACGAGGCGTTTGGGAAATAGCCCGTGGCAGGCTTTCGTCGCATTCTGGATTTCCTGATGTGGAATTTCCCATTTTGCGCCTTGCAGTCCGCCAATAAACATCGTTCTTTTCCCCTGATATTCACACAGGGTAAACGTGATCTCTGCCAGAGGAATACCTTCGCTGTTGCGGAACAGGATTGTGCTGTCACCTTCTTTATCCATTGAGATCATCATGGTCAGCTCAAGCGTGAACTGCTCGCCGTTTTTGCCTTCCAGCTTCGCCAGTTGCAGCCCGGGGGTATTCAAATATAAGCTGAATTCTTCCGCCGACATACATTCGCGGAGTAACGCATAATGGTAACGTAACGCCTCCAGCAATTGCTTACGGCTAAGATTCGCCGCAAGGTAAGGGCGATGCAGACGCACAGGCAGTCGCGGCTGGCGCGTTAACAATACATTGAGATTAGGCCAGTGGGAAAGTTCGTTCATCCACTCAACGCTTAAACGCGGCATAATCAACGAGCGCAGCAAAAATTTCTGGCGAAAACTACGGCGATGCCAGAATTTACCCGGCCGACACTGTCCACGTGCCAGACTAAGAAAAAGTGACAGGCTGCTGAGAGATTCAGATGGCGTAAAGGTCCGTTCAGTTAGCTGCGACATATTCATGAAATCAATGGTTATACATGACGTCGATTTCACCATTGCGTATCTTAACCAAACATCAATAGTGTGATTACTAACGTAAATTTTAGGGGTTTGTTGATATTTCGTTGAAGTTAATGACCCGGATTGGCATATGGAGTATTCAGAATATTTATGAAAAAGCGGAAAACCGTGAAGAAGCGTTACGTTATTGCGCTGGTGATAGTCATCGCCGGACTGATTACGTTATGGAGAATTCTTAACGCACCCGTGCCGACTTATCAGACACTGATTGTGCGCCCCGGTGATTTACAGCAAAGCGTGCTGGCGACCGGAAAGCTGGACGCGCTGCGTAAGGTTGACGTGGGCGCGCAGGTCAGCGGTCAGTTGAAAACGCTGTCGGTGGCGATTGGCGATAAAGTAAAAAAAGACCAGCTTTTAGGGGTCATTGATCCTGAACAGGCTGAAAACCAGATCAAGGAGGTCGAAGCAACGCTGATGGAGCTACGCGCGCAGCGGCAGCAGGCGGAAGCGGAGCTGAAACTGGCGCGGGTGACGTATTCCCGTCAGCAACGTCTGGCACAAACGCAGGCGGTTTCACAGCAGGATCTCGACACCGCCGCGACGGAGATGGCTGTGAAACAGGCGCAAATTGGCACCATTGACGCGCAAATCAAGCGCAATCAGGCTTCTCTCGATACGGCTAAAACCAATCTCGATTACACTCGCATCGTTGCCCCGATGGCCGGGGAAGTCACGCAAATCACCACTCTGCAAGGCCAGACGGTGATTGCCGCACAACAAGCACCGAACATTCTGACGCTGGCAGATATGAGCACCATGCTGGTAAAAGCGCAGGTTTCTGAAGCGGATGTAATCCACCTGAAGCCGGGGCAAAAAGCCTGGTTTACGGTACTTGGCGATCCACTGACGCGCTACGAGGGGCAAATCAAGGATGTACTACCGACGCCGGAAAAGGTTAACGACGCTATTTTCTATTACGCCCGTTTTGAAGTCCCCAACCCCAATGGTTTGCTGCGGCTGGATATGACTGCGCAAGTGCATATTCAGCTCACCGATGTGAAAAATGTGCTGACGATCCCTCTGTCGGCGTTAGGCGATCCGGTTGGCGATAATCGTTATAAAGTCAAATTGTTGCGTAATGGTGAAACACGCGAGCGTGAAGTGACGATTGGCGCACGTAACGATACCGATGTTGAGATTGTCAAAGGGCTGGAAGCGGGCGATGAAGTGGTGATTGGTGAGGCCAAACCAGGAGCTGCACAATGACGCCTTTGCTCGAATTAAAGGATATTCGTCGCAGCTATCCTGCCGGTGATGAGCAGGTTGAGGTGTTGAAGGGCATCACCCTCGATATTTATGCTGGTGAGATGGTGGCGATTGTTGGCGCTTCGGGTTCCGGTAAATCGACCCTGATGAATATTCTCGGCTGTCTGGATAAGGCCACCAGCGGCACCTATCGCGTCGCCGGTCAGGATGTTGCCACGCTGGACGCCGATGCGCTGGCGCAACTGCGCCGCGAGCATTTCGGCTTTATTTTCCAGCGTTACCATTTGCTTTCGCATTTAACCGCCGAGCAGAACGTTGAAGTTCCCGCCGTCTATGCTGGTCTTGAGCGGAAACAGCGGCTGCTTCGCGCCCAGGAGTTGCTGCAACGGCTGGGGCTGGAAGACCGTACAGAGTATTATCCGGCACAGCTTTCGGGTGGTCAGCAACAGCGCGTCAGCATCGCGCGGGCATTGATGAACGGCGGTCAGGTAATTCTTGCCGATGAACCAACCGGCGCACTGGACAGCCATTCTGGCGAAGAGGTGATGGCGATCCTGCATCAGCTGCGCGATCGCGGGCATACGGTGATTATCGTCACCCACGATCCGCAGGTCGCTGCTCAGGCCGAGCGGGTGATCGAAATTCGCGACGGCGAAATTGTGCGCAATCCTCCCGCCATTGAAAAAGTGAATGTTGCTGGCGGGACGGAGCCTGTTGTCAACACGGTGTCTGGCTGGCGGCAGTTTGTCAGCGGTTTTAACGAGGCGCTGACGATGGCATGGCGGGCGCTGGCAGCGAATAAAATGCGTACTTTACTGACCATGCTGGGGATTATTATCGGTATTGCGTCGGTGGTTTCCATTGTCGTGGTGGGTGACGCCGCCAAACAAATGGTGCTGGCGGATATTCGTTCTATTGGTACGAATACTATTGATGTCTATCCCGGGAAAGATTTTGGCGATGACGATCCGCAATATCAACAGGCGCTGAAGTACGACGACTTAATCGCCATCCAAAAACAACCGTGGGTCGCCTCAGCCACACCTGCCGTCTCGCAAAACCTGCGCCTGCGTTATAACAATGTTGATGTTGCTGCCAGTGCCAATGGCGTGAGCGGCGATTATTTTAATGTCTATGGCATGACTTTCAGTGAAGGGAACACCTTTAATCAGGAGCAGCTGAACGGTCGTGCGCAGGTCGTGGTTCTCGACAGTAATACTCGCCGCCAGCTTTTCCCCCATAAAGCAGATGTGGTTGGCGAGGTGATTCTGGTCGGCAATATGCCCGCCAGAGTCATTGGTGTGGCGGAAGAAAAACAGTCGATGTTTGGTAGCAGTAAAGTGCTGCGTGTCTGGCTACCTTACAGCACGATGTCCGGGCGAGTTATGGGCCAGTCGTGGCTTAACTCCATTACTGTCAGGGTGAAAGAAGGATTTGACAGCGCCGAGGCGGAACAGCAACTCACGCGTTTACTTTCACTGCGCCACGGAAAGAAGGATTTCTTTACCTGGAACATGGACGGCGTCTTGAAAACTGTTGAAAAGACCACACGTACTTTACAACTGTTTCTGACGCTGGTGGCGGTGATTTCGCTGGTGGTGGGCGGTATTGGTGTAATGAATATTATGCTGGTGTCAGTGACCGAGCGGACGCGGGAAATTGGCATTCGCATGGCTGTAGGTGCGCGAGCAAGCGATGTTTTGCAACAGTTCCTGATCGAAGCCGTACTGGTTTGCCTGGTCGGTGGCGCGTTGGGAATAACACTGTCACTGTTAATTGCTTTCACCTTGCAGCTTTTCTTACCCGGCTGGGAGATTGGTTTTTCACCGTTGGCGCTGCTGCTGGCGTTTCTCTGCTCGACGGTCACCGGGATTTTATTTGGCTGGTTACCCGCACGAAATGCGGCACGACTGGATCCAGTAGATGCTCTGGCACGAGAGTAATTTTTGAGATAAAAATGCCAGCCGATCGGGCTGGCATTTTGCCTTTAGGATGTACACAATGAGACAGAAGAGCTATGCGACTGCCGCTTCTACTTCGACGGGCACAATAACACTGGCGTGATTGCCTTTTGGCCCCTGGTGGACATCAAACTGAACGAATTGTCCAGCTTTTAGCGTTCTGTAACCATCCATCTGAATGGTGGAATAATGAGCGAAAATATCTTCGCCGCCGCCTTCAGGGCAGATGAAACCAAACCCTTTGGCATTGTTGAACCACTTAACAGTACCCTTTTCCATGCTTCGACATCCTTCGCAAATCTTATACAAGTAAGATGGAATAAACCGGGGTCAGAGAGGGGGCTGTTCAAAACCTCGCCAACTCTAGAAATACAATTTAGAGAATTAGGGCGAGCCGTCAAGCATTTGACAGGGGACAGGGGGCAGGTATGAATCAAAAATTTGAAGCAGTTAACGCTATTGACAGGAATGTGACAGATGTCGCTGATGCCAACGATAGATGATAGTTATCTATCATGTGGAGTAGATTGGTCAGGCAAATAAGCTCTTGTCAGCGGCAGGGCGTTCTGCCGATAACCGTAACCGAAGATGATAACTGACAATGGGTAAAACGAACGACTGGCTGGACTTTGATCAACTGGCGGAAGAAAAAGTTCGCGACGCGCTAAAACCGCCATCTATGTATAAAGTGATATTAGTCAATGATGATTACACTCCGATGGAGTTTGTTATTGACGTGTTACAAAAATTCTTTTCTTATGGTGTAGAACGTGCAACGCAATTGATGCTCGCTGTTCACTACCAGGGGAAGGCCATTTGCGGAGTCTTTACCGCCGAGGTTGCAGAAACCAAAGTGGCGATGGTGAACAAGTACGCGAGGGAGAATGAGCATCCATTGCTGTGTACGCTAGAAAAAGCCTGAATGCAGGCATAAAAATTGGGGGAGGTGCCTATGCTCAATCAAGAACTGGAACTCAGTTTAAATATGGCTTTCGCCAGAGCGCGCGAGCACCGTCATGAGTTTATGACCGTCGAGCACTTGTTACTGGCGCTGCTCAGTAACCCATCTGCCCGGGAGGCGCTGGAAGCGTGTTCTGTGGATTTGGTTGCGCTCCGTCAGGAACTGGAAGCCTTTATTGAACAAACCACACCCGTTCTGCCTGCCAGTGAAGAGGAGCGCGACACACAGCCGACGCTGAGTTTTCAGCGTGTACTGCAACGTGCGGTCTTCCATGTCCAGTCCTCCGGTCGCAATGAGGTTACCGGTGCAAACGTTCTGGTCGCTATCTTTAGCGAACAGGAGTCGCAGGCGGCATATCTGTTGCGTAAACATGAAGTCAGCCGTCTCGATGTGGTGAATTTTATCTCTCATGGCACGCGTAAAGATGAGCCGACACAGTCTTCTGATCCTGGCAGCCAGCCAAACAGCGAAGAACAAGCTGGTGGGGAGGAACGTATGGAGAATTTCACGACGAACCTGAATCAGCTTGCGCGCGTGGGCGGAATCGACCCACTGATTGGTCGTGAGAAGGAGCTTGAGCGTGCTATTCAGGTTCTCTGCCGTCGCCGTAAAAACAACCCGCTGCTGGTGGGGGAATCTGGTGTCGGTAAAACCGCGATTGCAGAAGGTCTTGCCTGGCGAATTGTTCAGGGCGATGTGCCGGAAGTGATGGCTGACTGTACGATTTACTCTCTCGATATCGGTTCTCTGTTAGCGGGCACAAAATATCGCGGCGACTTTGAAAAACGTTTTAAAGCGTTGCTCAAGCAGCTGGAGCAGGACACTAACAGCATCCTGTTTATTGATGAGATCCACACCATTATCGGTGCGGGTGCAGCGTCTGGTGGTCAGGTCGATGCGGCTAACCTAATCAAACCGTTGCTCTCCAGCGGTAAAATTCGCGTAATTGGTTCGACAACCTATCAGGAGTTCAGCAACATTTTCGAGAAAGACCGTGCTCTGGCGCGTCGCTTCCAGAAAATTGATATTACTGAACCGTCGATCGAAGAAACTGTTCAAATCATCAATGGCCTGAAACCGAAGTATGAAGCGCACCACGACGTGCGTTATACCGCCAAAGCGGTGCGTGCGGCGGTAGAGCTGGCGGTGAAATACATTAACGATCGTCATCTGCCGGATAAAGCCATTGATGTTATCGACGAAGCGGGCGCTCGCGCACGCCTGATGCCGGTAAGCAAGCGCAAGAAAACCGTTAATGTGGCGGATATTGAGTCCGTGGTGGCCCGTATTGCACGCATTCCAGAGAAGAGTGTTTCTCAGAGTGACCGCGATACCCTGAAAAACCTCGGCGATCGCCTGAAAATGCTGGTCTTCGGCCAGGATAAAGCCATTGAGGCGCTGACTGAAGCCATTAAGATGGCGCGTGCAGGTTTAGGTCACGAACATAAACCGGTCGGTTCGTTCCTGTTTGCCGGCCCTACCGGAGTCGGGAAAACAGAGGTGACGGTACAGCTTTCGAAAGCGTTGGGCATTGAGCTTCTGCGCTTTGATATGTCTGAGTATATGGAACGCCATACTGTCAGCCGTCTGATTGGTGCGCCTCCGGGATACGTTGGTTTTGATCAGGGCGGTTTGTTGACCGATGCGGTAATCAAGCATCCACATGCGGTGCTGCTGCTGGACGAAATCGAGAAAGCGCATCCGGACGTGTTCAATATTCTGTTGCAGGTGATGGACAACGGTACGCTGACCGATAACAACGGACGCAAAGCGGACTTCCGTAACGTGGTGCTGGTGATGACCACCAACGCCGGGGTACGTGAAACTGAGCGTAAATCCATTGGTCTTATCCACCAGGATAACAGCACCGATGCGATGGAAGAGATCAAGAAGATCTTTACACCGGAATTCCGTAACCGTCTCGACAACATTATCTGGTTTGATCATCTGTCAACCGACGTGATCCATCAGGTGGTGGATAAATTCATCGTCGAGTTGCAGGTTCAGCTGGATCAGAAAGGTGTTTCTCTGGAAGTGAGCCAGGAAGCGCGTAACTGGCTGGCCGAGAAAGGTTACGACCGGGCAATGGGCGCACGTCCGATGGCGCGTGTCATCCAGGACAACCTGAAAAAACCGCTCGCCAACGAACTGCTGTTTGGTTCGCTGGTGGACGGCGGTCAGGTCACCGTCGCGCTGGATAAAGAGAAAAATGAGCTGACTTACGGATTCCAGAGTGCACAAAAGCACAAGGCGGAAGCAGCGCATTAATCTGATTGTCAGGTAGGTTGGTGAAGTCCGTAATCTCGAAAGAGGTTACGGACTTTTTGTTTATGGGGTGGAACGGTGAAAACCCTATTTTTGGAGGTGAAGGTAAGTTGTTGATAATTAGTGCTGCTGGAAGGTAAGGATAAAAAAGGGTGCTGCAGGAGAATGGGATGGTTTTGCTTTATTAACAACGGGCTAAACGTGTAGTATTTGAGTTCACTGCCGTACAGGCAGCTTAGAAATCGACGGGGTGCGGTAAAACCTTTGCGAACGCGTTCACTGCCGTACAGGCAGCTTAGAAATTCACAGGTAACATACTCCACCCGCCCACCATGTTCACTGCCGTACAGACAGATAAAATGCGAAAAAAAAGCTCGCACTTTCGTACGAGCTCTTCTTTAAATATGGCGGTGAGGGGGGGATTCGAACCCCCGATACGTTGCCGTATACACACTTTCCAGGCGTGCTCCTTCAGCCACTCGGACACCTCACCAAATTGTCGTTCCTGTCTTGCTGGAACGGGCGCTAATTTAGGGAAATCATGACCTGAGGTCAACAAACTTTTTTAAAAAATCGCGCGTTTATTCAAACTTCAATCAATATGTGGTTTTAATAAGCGAAATCTGCTTTTTTTGCCACCGACCACGGATTTGTTATGCTGGTGGTCTTTGTAGATCATAACGATAAGTGCGAATAAATTTCGCACAACGCTTTTCGGGAGTCAGTATGGATATCATCTTTTATCACCCAACGTTCGATACCCAATGGTGGATTGAGGCACTGCGCAAAGCTATTCCTCAGGCAAGAGTCAGAGCATGGAAAAGCGGAGATAATGACTCTGCTGATTATGCTTTAGTCTGGCATCCTCCTGTTGAAATGCTGGCAGGGCGCGATCTTAAAGCGGTGTTCGCACTCGGGGCCGGTGTTGATTCTATTTTGAGCAAGCTACAGGCACACCCTGCAATGCTGAACCCTTCTGTTCCACTTTTTCGCCTGGAAGATACCGGTATGGGCGAGCAAATGCAGGAATATGCTGTCAGTCAGGTGCTGCATTGGTTTCGACGTTTTGACGATTATCGCATCCAGCAAAATAGTTCGCATTGGCAACCGCTGCCTGAATATCATCGGGAAGATTTTACCATCGGCATTTTGGGCGCAGGCGTACTGGGCAGTAAAGTTGCTCAGAGTCTGCAAACCTGGCGCTTTCCGCTGCGTTGCTGGAGTCGAACCCGTAAATCGTGGCCTGGCGTGCAAAGCTTTGCCGGACGGGAAGAACTGTCTGCATTTCTGAGCCAATGTCGGGTATTGATTAATTTGTTACCGAATACCCCTGAAACCGTCGGCATTATTAATCAACAATTACTCGAAAAATTACCGGATGGCGCGTATCTCCTCAACCTGGCGCGTGGTGTTCATGTTGTGGAAGATGACCTGCTCGCGGCGCTGGATAGCGGGAAAGTTAAAGGCGCAATGCTGGATGTTTTTAATCGTGAACCCTTACCGCCTGAAAGTCCGCTCTGGCAACATCCACGCGTGACGATAACACCACATGTCGCCGCGATTACCCGTCCCGCTGAAGCTGTGGAGTACATTTCTCGCACTATTACCCAGCTCGAAAAAGGGGAGAGGGTCTGCGGGCAAGTCGACCGCGCACGCGGCTACTAATAAAGCATCAGGATTCCTGCTATCCTTGGCGGGAATTGAATACAGGAGAGAGTTATGTATCCCGTCGACCTTCATATGCATACCGTTGCCAGCACACATGCATATAGCACATTGAGTGATTACATTGCCCAGGCCAAACAAAAGGGCATTAAACTTTTTGCGATCACCGATCATGGCCCGGATATGGAAGATGCGCCGCATCACTGGCACTTCATTAACATGCGTATCTGGCCGCGAGTGGTTGATGGGGTAGGGATCCTGCGCGGCATCGAAGCTAACATTAAAAATGTTGATGGTGAAATTGATTGCAGCGGTAAAATGTTTGACTCGCTGGATCTGATTATTGCCGGTTTTCATGAGCCGGTTTTTGCGCCACATGACAAAGCGACCAATACACAAGCGATGATCGCCACTATCGCCAGCGGCAATGTGCATATAATAAGCCATCCCGGAAATCCGAAATATGAAATAGATGTTAAAGCCGTTGCTGAAGCAGCCGCGAAACATCAGGTGGCGCTGGAAATCAATAATTCCTCATTTTTACACTCACGTAAGGGCAGTGAAGACAACTGTCGTGCGGTAGCCGCAGCGGTACGTGATGCTGGAGGTTGGGTGGCATTAGGCTCGGATTCTCACACCGCGTTTACCATGGGGGAATTTGAAGAGTGTCTTAAAATCCTCGACGCGGTAGATTTTCCGCCAGAGCGCATTTTGAATGTTTCTCCGCGCCGCTTACTGAACTTCCTTGAATCTCGCGGTATGGCACCGATTGCGGAATTTGCAGACCTTTAATTACTAGTAATGGAAATATATTAATGAACGAGTTTTCTATCCTCTGTCGTGTGCTGGGTTCGCTCTATTACCGCCAACCGCAAGATCCTTTACTGGTGCCGCTGTTTACTCTGATTCGTGAGGGGAAACTGGCTGCGAACTGGCCACTGGAGCAGGATGAGTTACTGACGCGTTTACAGAAAAGCTGTGATATGACGCAAGTCTCTGCCGATTACAATGCGTTGTTTATCGGCGATGAATGTGCCGTGCCGCCATATCGTAGCGCATGGGTTGAGGACGCAACGGAAGCGGAAGTGCGCGCTTTTCTTTCCGAACGAGGGATGCCACTGGCGGATACGCCAGCCGATCACATCGGCACATTGCTGCTTGCGGCTTCCTGGCTGGAAGATCAGTCAACGGAAGATGAGAGCGAAGCACTGGAAACACTGTTCAGTGAGTATCTGTTACCCTGGTGTGGTGCGTTCCTCGGCAAAGTGGAGGCCCATGCAACCACGCCTTTCTGGCGCACCATGGCACCGCTAACCCGTGATGCCATTAGTGCAATGTGGGACGAGCTGGAAGAAGATTCTGAAGAGTAAATGTGATCATCGTCACTCATAACTGCAACAGATAATTTGTTGTTGCATAAAATGTGTGTTCGATCTCATTCATGGCCGCGTTTTCTGCTATCATGCGCGGCATGAACATACTTCTCTCTATTGCAATCACAACAGGCATTCTCTCCGGTATCTGGGGATGGGTGGCTGTTTCCCTGGGCTTACTAAGCTGGGCGGGCTTCCTGGGCTGTACGGCCTACTTTGCTTGCCCGCAAGGTGGGTTGAAAGGGCTGGCGATCTCCGCTGCAACCCTGCTTAGTGGCGTGGTGTGGGCAATGGTCATTATTTACGGTAGTGCACTGGCACCACATCTGGAAATTCTCGGTTATGTCATAACCGGTATTGTCGCGTTTCTGATGTGTATTCAGGCCAAACAGCTGCTGCTTTCATTTGTTCCGGGGACGTTTATAGGCGCATGCGCGACGTTTGCCGGGCAGGGTGACTGGAAACTGGTGTTACCTTCGCTGGCGCTTGGGCTGGTATTTGGTTACGCAATGAAAAACAGCGGCCTGTGGCTGGCGGCGCGTAGTGCAAAGACGGCTCACCGTGAGCAGGAAATCAAAAATAAAGCGTGAGGGGCACTCACGCTTTCGCTTAAACAGTAAATGCCGGATTATTAATTCCGGCATTTTTATCTGTCAGGATTCCGGTGGAACCGACATATGGCGGTATTTCACCAGAATGTCATTCTGCCGTTCTGCTTTATTTTGCAAATCCCACAGACCACGGTCGATACCATCATTAATCAGGAAAATGACCCCTGTTTCGATAGCCGACATCAGACACAGCATAACGGGTTCGTTTGAGGTGTAACCCACTTCCCCTTCCAGCAAGCGCTGGTAGTCAATAAAGCGGAAAACCCCGGCCTGAACTTCATAGGAAAGTATCGTCTTACTGGTGTTCACCGAGGAGAGGATCTCACCGGTACTCACATTGACGACGCGCAGGTTCACGGCAATCTGATCGAGCTGGTATTGCGTGTCGGCACCGATGCCAAAATATCTTGCCCCAACCCCGCCAGATCTGACGTTGCTTTCATAACCGATAATCGAACCTTCAACCATGATATTTGCCGCCGTTAAAGATTGCAGCGGGATTCGGTTATTAATGGCAACCGTGCCGTTTTCTTGTGCCGCACGAATAATCTTGCGCTCGTTAAGCAGGTTTTGTAAGCCCTGGCGCTCCAGCGGTATAAACCAGCGAGAATCTTTCAGTGCCGTGACCAGCATTGCCGTGGCGCTTTGCGGAACAGCAGTGGAGAAGTTACTTGCCGGGTAGGGTTTAAATTGCCCGGTTTCGTCCTGAATGTTGTATACCGAAACAAAGATTTTACCCGTCGGCGCTGGCAGATGGGTCAAATCTTTGTAGCTCTGAGCACGAGGCATTAATGTCGGTCTGGCGGCTTCTTTAGGCGGGGCGGTTAAGCATCCGCTCAGTAACATGACGGCAACCAAAAGAAATAAGCGCTGCATGATTATTTTCCTTATGAAGCTGGGGCTTAAAAATCGGTTGAGTTATTTTGTAAACCCGAAACCTGGATGGTCGAGGTTTGTCCGGTTTTACGATCTGTCACGTTCAACTGCAATTGACCATCGCGGTTGGCAATATCGACAATATAATCGTTGGTCACCATGCGGCCCGGTTTACCGGTATTAATATTCGACAGTAGCCCACCTAAAATTTGTGACTGGATGGCCTGAGTAAAGTTATCTAACGCTGAGGGTGTTTCAATACCAAAGTCATCGTTATAGCTCGGATCTTTATAAGAGTTTTGGGCCTGAGCGCTATTTAATAAAAAAGCGCCATTATTTGGGTTACCACCAAAGTTTGGATTACGGAACTGGAAAGTCATGGTTCCAGCCCAACTTAATGGCGAAATAAGCATGAGTAGAACTACTGCATGTTTGACACGCATTGCAGCCTCCGAACAATTTTTTATTTAGAATTCATCATGCGCCAAATCGCCCGTACTTAATAACGCCTGATTTATCTGGCGACGATTTAGTGCTTCTTCAGTTTGAATCAGTGCAAAGACGACAGTTTTCTCGAAGTCTCTTTTCAACGGAAATAAAAAAGTCTGGAAAATAACGTCCTGATTGACCGTTATAGTGATCCAGCTTCCCCATCGTGCACTGGGCCTTTCATTAATCGTTAAGTTACCCGTATAGTCACTTTCCCATTTATCACTAAAGGCTCGGTAAAAATCATGGCCAATAGATGAAACAGTATGGTCAGTTAGCAATCCCGGGACTTCTACCTCAACGGCGTGAAGATTCCCTGCGGCGAACAGAAATTCTGCCGCCACAATCCAGCGTAAATAACGTTTCATGGCTTTATCGCCTGAGGTTATCGTTTGCCCAGGAAACCGCTTGTGTCCGGTTTTTTACGGCTATCTTCTTGAAAAGATTATAAAGATGCGTTTTAACCGTATTTTCGCTGATGAACAACGAACGAGCGATCTCGTTATTAGACGCGCCGATACGCAGCTTATTCAGGATCTCTTTTTCCCGATGAGTAAGGAGGGCTGATTCCGTGCTGTTATAACGATAGTTACCTGAATGCGTAATCAGGTAGCTGGCAAGCTTTTGCGTAAAGTAGCATTCGCCACGCAGGACGCCTTGCAACCCATTGACAACACGTTCTTGATCCTCCATGGAATAAAAAACGCCGTTGATATGAGGCCAGTTTTCAATGTCGCGGTACGGGTAATCTTCAGGCGTATTTAGCAACAATATTTTGATATTGTTGTTTTTCCTGCTCAAAGTATCCTGCCAATAATGGATAAGCTTTTTATCCGCTTCCATCATATCCAGAAGAATAATAGAGCCTGAAGAGATATCGTCCAGAGAACGTTGAATATTATGTAATTTTCCTGTAATTGCCAGCGATTGTTTAAGGTGCTGCAAGAGAGCTGTCGCCTGCAAAGAAGGTTTAGTGATCAACAATAATGTATGACCATGAATACTATGGACTTCATTAAACATGATGAAACCCCGCTTTTTTTATTGATCGCACACCTGACAGCTGCCTCTAAAATAGAAGCACCAGAAGTACTGACAGATGTTGCACTGCTGTGTGTAGTAATAAATCAGCCCTAAATGGGTAAAATATAAAACTAATGGATTACATCTGATTTCAATCTAGCCATTACAAATCTTAAATCAAGTGTTAAACATGTAACTAAATGTAACTCTTTATATTAAAATGTTAACCTTAAGGTTTTATTAAGTTTAGAAATGATAGAAAAGTTGTACATTTGGTTTTTATTGCACAATTTTAAAAAATCATACAAATGGTGATAACTTACTAATAATGCATATAAAAAATATTTCGGTGTAGTCCTTTCGTCATGTAAAACGTTCTTGTTTTTTCTCCACACCTCCGTGGACAATTTTTTACTGCAAAAAGACGAGGTTTGTCACGGCTTGTGCGCAAGACATATCGCAGCAATCAGCGACGGGCAAGAAGAATGACTGTCTGGTGCTTTTTGATAGCGGAAAACGGAGATTTAAAAGAAAACAAAATATTTTTTTGCGTAGATAACAGCGTATTTACGTGGGTTTTAATACTTTGGTATGAACTAAAAAAGAAAAATACAACGCGCGGGTGAGTTATTAAAAATATTTCCGCAGACATACTTTCCATCGTAACGCAGCGTTAACAAAATACAGGTTGCGTTAACAACCAAGTTGAAATGATTTAATTTCTTAAATGTACGACCAGGTCCAGGGTGACAACATGAAAAACAAATTGTTATTTATGATGTTAACAATACTGGGTGCGCCTGGGATTGCAGCCGCAGCAGGTTATGATTTAGCTAATTCAGAATATAACTTCGCGGTAAATGAATTGAGTAAGTCTTCATTTAATCAGGCAGCCATAATTGGTCAAGCTGGGACTAATAATAGTGCTCAGTTACTGCAGGGAGGCTCAAAACTTTTGGCGGTTGTTGCGCAAGAAGGTAGTAGCAACCGGGCAAAAATTGACCAGACAGGAGATTATAACCTTGCATATATTGATCAGGCGGGCAGTGCCAACGATGCCAGTATTTCGCAAGGTGCTTATGGTAATACTGCGATGATTATCCAGAAAGGTTCTGGTAATAAAGCAAATATTACACAGTATGGTACTCAAAAAACGGCAATTGTAGTGCAGAGACAGTCGCAAATGGCTATTCGCGTGACACAACGTTAATTTCCATTCGACTTTTAAATCAATCCGATGGGGGTTTTACATGAAACTTTTAAAAGTAGCAGCAATTGCAGCAATCGTATTCTCCGGTAGCGCTCTGGCAGGTGTTGTTCCTCAGTACGGCGGCGGTGGCGGTAACCACGGTGGTGGCGGTAATAACAGCGGCCCGAATTCAGAGCTGAACATTTACCAGTACGGTGGTGGTAACTCTGCACTTGCTCTGCAAGCTGATGCTCGTAACTCTGATCTTACTATTACCCAGCATGGTGGTGGTAACGGCGCAGATGTTGGTCAGGGCTCAGATGACAGCTCAATCGATCTGACCCAACGTGGCTTTGGTAACAGCGCCACTCTTGATCAGTGGAACGGTAAAGACTCTCATATGACAGTTAAACAGTTCGGTGGCGGCAACGGTGCAGCGGTTGACCAGACTGCATCTAATTCCACCGTCAACGTAACTCAGGTTGGCTTTGGTAACAACGCGACCGCTCATCAGTACTAATACATCATCTGTATTAAAGAAACAGGGCGCAAGCCCTGTTTTTTTTCGGGAGAAGAATATGAATGCGTTATTACTCCTTGCGGCACTTTCCAGTCAGATAACCTTTAATACGACCCAGCAAGGGGATGTGTATACCATTATTCCTGAAATCACTCTTACTCAATCTTGTCTGTGCAGAGTACAAATATTGTCCCTGCGCGAAGGCAGTTCAGGGCAAAGTCAGACGAAGCAAGAAAAGACCCTTTCATTGCCTGCTAATCAACCCATTGCTTTGACGAAGTTGAGTTTAAATATTTCCCCGGACGATCGGGTGAAAATAGTTGTTACTGTTTCTGATGGACAGTCACTTCATTTATCACAACAATGGCCTCCCTCTTCAGAAAAGTCTTAATTTGTTGAAATATCGAGCATAAGATGAATCTGGAGAGAATGGTCTGCTGCGAATCAGCCAACCTGAAAGTATGGATAACACAACCCTCAAGGATGACTAATCATTGAGGAAATAGAATAAATGTTCGGACCTTTTTTAAACTCTCTTATGCTCGGCAGTTTGTTTTTTCCTTTTATTGCCATTGCTGGAAGCACCGTGCAAGGGGGCGTGATCCATTTTTATGGCCAAATTGTGGAACCGGCATGTGACGTCAGCACCCAGTCATCACCCGTAGAAATGAACTGCCCACAGAATGGTTCTATTCCGGGCAAAACCTACTCCAGCAAAGCGTTAATGAGCGGCAATGTCAAAAACGCGCAAATAGCCTCAGTAAAAGTGCAGTATCTTGATAAACAGAAAAAGCTGGCTGTAATGAACATCGAATATAACTAAGTTTCTGAACAACTCACGTTGCTGAGCAGAAAAATGCGATTTAACCAAAAAGCCTGCTGTACACTTAAGAAACAAGAAGGTGTAAGGAGGCGTTATGAAAACGCGTATTCATGTTGTGCAGGGTGATATTACCAAACTGGCCGTTGATGTGATTGTGAATGCGGCTAATCCGTCATTAATGGGAGGCGGCGGCGTCGATGGGGCCATTCATCGCGCAGCGGGTCCGGCCCTGCTGGATGCCTGTTTAAAAGTCAGGCAACAGCAGGGCGATTGCCCTACGGGGCATGCCGTTATTACGCTTGCAGGAGATCTTCCCGCTAAAGCCGTAGTGCACACCGTCGGGCCAGTCTGGCGTGGTGGTGAACAAAACGAAGACCAGCTTTTGCAGGATGCCTATCTCAATAGCCTACGACTGGTGGCGGCAAACAGCTATACGTCAGTGGCTTTTCCTGCAATCAGTACTGGGGTTTATGGTTACCCTCGTGCGGCAGCGGCTGAAATCGCAGTAAAAACCGTTTCAGAATTTATTACCCGTCACGCTTTACCCGAACAGGTATACTTTGTCTGTTATGATGAAGAAAACGCCCACCTCTACGAAAGACTCCTTACCCAACAAGGAGATGAATGATTTGCCCCGGCTGGCGAGCGCGGTGCTGCCACTGTGTTCGCAACATCCCGGTCAGTGTGGTCTTTTCCCTCTGGAGAAAAGTCTGGATGCGTTTGCCGCCCGGTATCGTCTGGCCGAAATGGCAGAGCATACGCTGGATGTTCAGTATTACATCTGGCAGGACGATATGTCGGGTCGGTTACTGTTTTCCGCCCTGTTAGCCGCAGCAAAGCGTGGCGTTCGCGTCCGTTTGTTGCTGGACGACAACAATACGCCCGGACTTGACGACATTTTACGCTTGCTTGACAGTCATCCCCGCATTGAAGTCCGGCTTTTTAATCCTTTCTCGTTTCGCTTGCTGCGTCCGCTTGGTTATATCACCGACTTTTCCCGTCTCAATCGCCGTATGCACAATAAAAGTTTCACTGTCGATGGCGTGGTTACCCTGGTGGGAGGACGAAATATTGGTGATGCCTATTTTGGAGCAGGGGAAGAGCCACTTTTTTCGGATTTAGATGTCATGGCAATAGGACCCGTGGTTGAGGACGTTGCCGATGATTTCGCCCGCTACTGGTATTGCAAATCGGTTTCACCCTTACAGCAGGTGCTGGATGTCCCGGAAGGTGAAATGGCGGATCGCATCGAGTTACCCGCCTCCTGGCATAACGATGCCATGACGCATCGTTATTTACGCAAAATGGAATCCAGTCCGTTTATAAATCATCTGGTTGATGGAACGTTGCCGCTTATCTGGGCGAAAACACGTTTATTAAGTGATGAGCCGGCGAAAGGGGAGGGCAAGGCAAAACGGCATTCACTGTTACCGCAGCGCCTGTTCGATATCATGGGCTCACCCAGTGAACGCATCGATATTATCTCTTCCTATTTTGTACCGACACGCGCAGGTGTGGCGCAACTCTTACGGATGGTGAGAAAAGGGGTAAAGATTGCGATCCTAACCAATTCTCTTGCCGCTAACGATGTTGCTGTCGTCCATGCCGGATACGCGCGCTGGCGCAAAAAATTGCTCCGCTATGGCGTGGAATTATATGAACTCAAGCCGACGCGTGAACAAAGTAGTACGTTACACGATCGCGGCATAACCGGTAATTCCGGAGCCAGCCTGCATGCTAAAACCTTTAGCATCGATGGTAAAACGGTGTTTATCGGCTCTTTCAATTTCGATCCGCGTTCAACATTGCTCAATACTGAAATGGGCTTCGTGATAGAGAGCGAAACGCTGGCACAGTTAATTGATAAACGCTTTATTCAGAGCCAGTATGATGCGGCCTGGCAGCTCCGTCTGGACAGGTGGGGACGGATCAACTGGGTTGATCGTCATGCAAAGAAAGAGATTATTCTCAAAAAAGAACCCGCCACCAGTTTCTGGAAGCGGGTTATGGTCAGACTGGCGTCGATATTGCCCGTGGAATGGTTATTGTAAATGTGGCTTAACGGGCTGGTGCTTTATCGTTCTCACGCTTAACAACCGGTTTACCAGAAAACAAAAACTTCAGTAACGGGATGCGTAAATGAATTTCATACAGAATTATCGCAATCCCTACTACGAATATCAGGCCACAGAGAAAACCAAGCCAGTTGGAGGTGATGTGCGGTGTAATGTATGCGCCGAAAAACAGCGTTAACGGGTGGTGAACCAGATAGATAAATAGCGATGCGTTAACAAAGTAAGTCACCCGCGCTGACTGGAAGTTAAGCAAACGGTGGCCAAAGGAGAAGACCACATTCACCATCCACAGACCGAGGACCATGGTGATCACCGACTCGGTTTCGTACATCCAGGCATCGCCACTGCCATAGCGCTGGTTGAGTAAATAAGCGACAAATGCCAATGCTGCTGCAAGGGTACAGCCACGAGACGGCGTGGTAAACAAGGCTTTAAGATGAGGGAAAATGAAAGCCAGTGCGCCGAGGATAAAGAACGGCAAATAAAATAGCGTTTGCATGACAATAAAATTGAACATGCCATTACTCAGAATGGACGGATACACAATAAAAATCGTTCTTCTTATTACCGCATAGCCGATGCCGAGGCATAAAAAAATCACCGATAGTTTTACCATCGAGAATTTTTTATTCGTTTTATCAGAATTTTCTAAATTATTTCTGATGCGTTTAAATATCCATACGCACAGCGTCGTCATGACCACTAACACCAGTAAAAACCACAGGTGTGATATTAATTCCCAGGCCAACGTATTATATTTGTCATACAATGATAGCCCAGGCCAACTTTCCGCTTTCCCTTTGACGTATTGCAGCATAATAAATTGCGGTAATGTCAGTAGGGGGATGGCTGTTAACATCGGGATACCTACACGTTCGACACGTACTTTCCACCATTTTTTCAAGGGATAGCGTAAAAAAAGCATGTAGGAAAAGTATCCGGATATAACGAAAAATACCTGCATGCGGAACGAGTGGATGAAGTCATTAAAAAGGGTCAGCCACAATGACGGTTCGGCGCTATTCACATGCCATGTATGGCTCGAATAGATTAAAGAAATATGAAAAGGGATCCCTAACAACATCAGCCAGGCGCGGATGGAGTCGAGGAAATATTCACGTTGCGCGGGTACTGGATTCATATATGGTTAACTAATCTCGGATTTTTCGTCTTATCCCTGTCGGGTTATGCCTTTAGGCTTGTTGCCATAGCGACACCGACCTGACCGCGCCAGGCGCAGGCTTCAAGGTTTTTATGCATAGCATCATCGCTACCACTAACCAGAATGGAAGCGTCTGTAAGACGGTTGATAAATAAATTTGCTGGCAAACCCTACACGAAGTCGATGCTTCTGTCTTTAGGAGAAGCACGGAAAGTGAAAACGGTTGCAATCAGGTGCTTAATCCATGAGCCAGCGTGCTGAACGATACCGGGATTCAGTTGTCGGAATGGCTGGTTATCCATTAAAATAGATCGGATCGATATAAGCACACAAAGGGGGAAGTGCTTACTAATTATGAAACATAAACTACAAATGATGAAAATGCGTTGGTTGAGTGCTGCAGTAATGTTAACCCTGTATACATCTTCAAGCTGGGCTTTCAGTATTGATGATGTCGCAAAGCAAGCTCAATCCTTAGCCGGGAAAGGCTACGAGACGCCCAAAAGCAACTTGCCCTCCGTTTTCCGCGATATGAAATACGCGGACTATCAGCAGATCCAGTTTAATCATGACAAAGCGTACTGGAACAATCTGAAGACCCCATTCAAACTCGAGTTCTACCATCAGGGTATGTACTTCGATACTCCGGTCAAAATAAATGAAGTGACTGCTACTGCAGTCAAACGAATCAAATACAGCCCGGATTATTTCACTTTCGGCGATGTTCAGCATGACAAAGACACGGTAAAAGACCTTGGTTTTGCCGGTTTTAAAGTGCTTTACCCGATCAACAGCAAAGATAAAAACGATGAAATCGTCAGCATGCTCGGGGCCAGCTATTTCCGCGTGATTGGTGCAGGTCAGGTTTATGGCCTTTCTGCCCGCGGCCTGGCAATTGATACCGCCTTGCCATCGGGTGAAGAATTTCCACGCTTCAAAGAGTTCTGGATCGAGCGTCCAAAACCGACTGATAAACGTTTAACCATTTATGCATTGCTTGACTCGCCGCGCGCGACAGGTGCTTACAAATTCGTGGTTATGCCAGGGCGTGACACGGTTGTGGATGTGCAGTCGAAAATCTATCTGCGCGATAAAGTCGGCAAACTGGGGGTTGCACCGTTAACCAGTATGTTCCTGTTTGGGCCGAACCAACCGTCGCCTGCAAATAACTATCGTCCGGAGTTGCACGACTCTAACGGTCTGTCTATCCATGCCGGTAATGGCGAATGGATCTGGCGTCCGTTGAATAACCCGAAACATTTAGCGGTTAGCAGCTTCTCGATGGAAAACCCGCAAGGCTTCGGTCTGTTGCAGCGCGGTCGTGATTTCTCCCGCTTTGAAGATCTCGATGATCGTTACGATCTCCGTCCAAGCGCATGGGTGACTCCGAAAGGGGAGTGGGGCAAAGGCAGCGTTGAGCTGGTGGAAATTCCAACCAACGATGAAACTAACGATAACATCGTCGCTTACTGGACTCCGGATCAGCTGCCGGAGCCGGGTAAAGAGATGAACTTTAAATACACCATCACCTTCAGCCGTGATGAAGACAAACTGCATGCGCCAGATAACGCATGGGTGCAACAAACGCGTCGTTCAACGGGGGATGTGAAGCAGTCGAACCTGATCCGCCAGCCTGACGGTACTATCGCCTTTGTGGTCGATTTTACCGGCGCAGAGATGAAAAAACTGCCAGAGGATATCCCGGTCACAGCGCAAACCAGCATTGGTGATAATGGTGAGATAGTTGAAAGCACGGTGCACTATAACCCGGTTACCAAAGGCTGGCGTCTGGTGATGCGTGTGAAAGTGAAAGATGCCAAGAAAACCACTGAAATGCGAGCTGCGCTGGTGAATGCCGATCAGACGTTGAGTGAAACCTGGAGCTACCAGTTACCTGCCAATGAATAAGACAACTGAGTACATTGACGCAATGCCCATCGCCGCAAGCGAGAAAGCGGCATTGCCGAAGACTGATATCTGCGCCGTTCATCAGGCGCTGGATGCCGAACACCGCACCTGGGAGCGGGAGGATGATTCCCCGCAAGGCTCGGTAAAGGCGCGTCTGGAACAAGCCTGGCCAGACTCACTTGCTGATGGACAGTTAATTAAAGACGACGAAGGGCGCGATCAGCTGAAGGCGATGCCAGAAGCAAAACGCTCCTCGATGTTTCCCGACCCGTGGCGTACCAACCCGGTAGGCCGTTTCTGGGATCGCCTGCGTGGACGCGATGTCACGCCGCGCTATCTGGCTCGTTTGACCAAAGAAGAGCAGGAGAGCGAGCAAAAGTGGCGTACCGTCGGTACCATCCGCCGTTACATTCTGTTGATCCTGACGCTCGCGCAAACTGTCGTCGCGACCTGGTATATGAAGACCATTCTTCCTTATCAGGGTTGGGCGCTGATTAATCCTATGGATATGGTTGGTCAGGATTTGTGGGTTTCCTTTATGCAGCTTCTGCCTTATATGCTGCAAACCGGTATCCTGATCCTCTTTGCGGTACTGTTCTGTTGGGTGTCCGCCGGATTCTGGACGGCGTTAATGGGCTTCCTGCAACTGCTTATTGGTCGCGATAAATACAGTATATCTGCGTCAACAGTTGGCGATGAACCATTAAACCCGGAGCATCGCACGGCGTTGATCATGCCTATCTGTAACGAAGACGTGAACCGTGTTTTTGCTGGCCTGCGTGCAACGTGGGAATCAGTAAAAGCCACCGGGAATGTCAAACACTTTGATGTCTACATTCTTAGTGACAGTTATAACCCGGATATCTGCGTCGCAGAGCAAAAAGCCTGGATGGAGCTTATCGCTGAAGTCGGTGGCGAAGGTCAGATTTTCTATCGCCGCCGCCGTCGCCGCGTGAAGCGTAAAAGCGGTAATATCGATGACTTCTGCCGTCGCTGGGGCAGCCAGTACAGCTACATGGTGGTGCTGGATGCTGACTCGGTAATGACCGGTGATTGTTTGTGCGGGCTGGTGCGCCTGATGGAAGCCAACCCGAACGCCGGGATCATTCAGTCGTCGCCGAAAGCGTCCGGTATGGATACGCTGTATGCGCGCTGTCAGCAGTTCGCGACCCGCGTGTATGGGCCACTGTTTACAGCCGGTTTGCACTTCTGGCAACTTGGCGAGTCGCACTACTGGGGACATAACGCGATTATCCGCGTGAAACCGTTTATCGAGCACTGCGCACTGGCTCCGCTGCCGGGCGAAGGTTCCTTTGCCGGTTCAATCCTGTCACATGACTTCGTGGAAGCGGCGTTGATGCGCCGTGCAGGTTGGGGGGTCTGGATTGCTTACGATCTCCCGGGTTCTTATGAAGAATTGCCGCCTAACTTGCTTGATGAGCTAAAACGTGACCGCCGATGGTGCCACGGTAACCTGATGAACTTCCGTCTGTTCCTGGTGAAGGGTATGCACCCGGTTCACCGTGCGGTGTTCCTGACGGGCGTGATGTCTTATCTCTCCGCTCCGCTGTGGTTTATGTTCCTCGCGCTCTCTACTGCATTGCAGGTAGTGCATGCGTTGACCGAACCGCAATACTTCCTGCAACCACGGCAGTTGTTCCCGGTGTGGCCGCAGTGGCGTCCTGAGCTGGCGATTGCACTTTTTGCTTCGACCATGGTGCTGTTGTTCCTGCCGAAGTTATTGAGCATTTTGCTTATCTGGTGCAAAGGAACGAAAGAATACGGCGGCTTCTGGCGCGTTACATTATCGTTGCTGCTGGAAGTGCTTTTTTCCGTGCTGCTGGCTCCGGTACGCATGCTGTTCCATACGGTCTTCGTTGTCAGCGCGTTCCTTGGCTGGGAAGCGGTGTGGAATTCACCGCAGCGTGATGATGACTCCACTTCCTGGGGTGAAGCGTTCAAACGCCACGGCTCACAGCTGCTGTTAGGGTTAGTGTGGGCTGTTGGGATGGCATGGCTGGATCTGCGTTTCCTGTTCTGGCTGGCACCGATTGTCTTCTCGTTGATCCTGTCACCGTTTGTTTCGGTGATTTCCAGCCGTGCCACCGTTGGTCTGCGAACCAAACGCTGGAAACTGTTCCTGATCCCGGAAGAGTATTCACCGCCGCAGGTGCTGGTTGATACTGATCGCTTCCTTGAGATGAATCGTCAACGCTCCCTTGATGATGGTTTTATGCACGCGGTGTTTAACCCGTCATTTAACGCTCTGGCAACCGCAATGGCGACCGCGCGTCACCGCGCCAGTAAGGTGCTGGAAATCGCCCGTGACCGCCACGTTGAACAGGCGCTGAACGAGACGCCAGAGAAGCTGAATCGCGATCGTCGCCTGGTGCTGCTAAGCGATCCGGTGACGATGGCCCGTCTGCATTTCCGCGTCTGGAATTCCCCGGAGAGATATTCTTCATGGGTGAGTTATTACGAAGGGATAAAGCTCAATCCACTGGCATTGCGTAAACCGGATGCGGCTTCGCAATAAAAACGTAGTTGCCTGATGCGCTACGCTTATCAGGCCTACATTGGTCCTGCAATCTATTGATTTTGCAAGGTTTTGTAGGTCAGGTAAGGCGTTCACGCCGCATCCGGCAAAAACAACGAGCCAATAAAAATACCGGCGTTATGCCGGTATTTTTTTACGGAAGAGGTATCAAATGCGTTTAATTGTGGTGAGCATCATGGTGACCTTGCTGAGTGGCTGTGGCAGCATCATTAGCCGCACTATACCGGGGCAGGGGCATGGCAACCAATATTATCCCGGTGTGCAATGGGATGTGCGTGACTCCGCCTGGCGTTATGTCACGATCCTTGATCTGCCATTCTCCCTGGTTTTTGATACTTTACTGCTGCCGATCGACATTCATCATGGCCCGTATGAGTGATTAACGTTCATCCCACTCATCAGCTGCTGCGCGTCCTTCCTCGGTATCCAGCGGTGGCTCAAGCTGAAATTCCCCCTCGTCCCATTCATGTAATGTATTCTCTTCTTGCCACTCCTGGCGGATCTCTATCTCATCATAGTCGCCGTCAAAGACACTTTGCGCGGCTTCACCGCTAAGCATAGGTAAACATTCACCTTCTTCCCCTTCGTCGGCAAAAAACTCAACTTGCCACATGATGTCGCCGTCCTGCAAAACGTATTTTTGGGCATTGAACTGTTGCACATTCGCGTCTTCGGCGTCGATGCCGGGGTTGTCTGCAAGAAATTCTTCGCGTGCAGCGTCAATGGCTTCTTCAAGCGTTGCGTACATGGTCATCACGATTCTCCCTTTGAGTTGATGAGGTTTCAGGGAAAAGGATAGCTGATTCTCCGCTTTTGCAAGTATGAAAGGCGAAAAATCAGTTCGATACCTGGGGTATTCGACGACGACGTAGACTGTTCCATGAATAGACTGCGTTGAATAACACTACGCCAGCGGTGACGAGAAATACCGCTCTGAAACCGTAGTTTGCTGAAATCGCTGCTCCCATCAATGGTCCGGTAACGTTGCCAATATCACGAAACGATTGGTTATAGCTGAAGATACGCCCGGCGATCTGGTTGCTTGAGTTGTAAACCAACAGTGTCTGTACGGCGGGGAGTAGTGCACCATCGGCGGCACCGAGCAAAAAACGTAAAATCCCAAGTTGCAATGGCGTCTGAACGTAAGACATTGGGATCAACAGCAGTACAGAAAAGATCAGCGCCGTAATCAGGATCTTTTCGGGTCCGATTCGATCGCCAAGTTTGCCGAGTCGTGGTGCACTTAGCAGAGCCGCCACGCCTGGCACCGAGGCGATCATGCCACTGATAAAGGCGACGTTACTGACGTTACCCGCCAGTTCGCGGACATACAGCGTCAGAATGGGGGCAATTGAGCCCGTCGCCACCTGGATGATTAACGTAGTGACAAACAGGCTGAGTACCAGTTTCGGGTTTTTAAGTGATGTCACCACTTCCCGCATGTGCAGCATCTCTTTTTTGCTGACCGGCTGGAATTTTTCTCTGATGCAGAACAGGGTGACGAAAAAGCAGAGTATGAGCACACTGGCGGTAATAAAGAATACCGGACGTAAGCCGTAGCTATCGGCGAGCAGGCCGCCAGCCATTGGGCCGAGCAACGCACCACTAACGCCGCCTGTGGAGAGCGTACCCAGCGCCCAGCCGCTTTTATTACGCGGTACTTGTGTGGCGATAAGAGCATTAGCGTTGGGGACAAATCCGCCAAGTAACCCAAGAAGCGCCCGTAGGATCAAAAACTGCCAGATATTTTGTGCCAGTCCCATCAACACCATCACGATGCCCATGCCGAGAGCAGAGCGTAATAGCATGAGTTTTCGGCCTTTACGGTCGGCGAGTCCACCCCAAAACGGTGAGGCGATGGCTGAAAATAAAAATGTAATGCTGAAGACAATACCGGACCACATATTCAAGGCGGAGTGGCCCGTAACGCCAAGCTGCTCAACGTAGAGGGGTAAGAAGGGCATTACCAGGCTGAAGGCGGCACCGGTAAGAAAACAGCCTAGCCAGGCGACGATCAGGTTTCGTTTCCAGTTTATAGGGGTGTCATTTTCACAGGGTGACATAGCAATCCGCTGTTGGTGCGCCAGGCGCGGTGAGCATAAGAAGAAAAGATAAGCACACTAATTATGCGCCCGACTTCCAGGGGGCGCAATCCAGAGAGCTTTTATCGCTAAATCAGGGGGATTTGCTGTGGTAATGCCGGATGCCATTCTGAAGCATCCGGCATGGAAGATTTAATAGCGTGAAGGAACGCCTTCCGGGCGTGTTTTAAAGCGACGGTGTAACCACATATACTGCTCTGGTGCCATCATGATGCATTTTTCGACCACTTTGTTCATCCACGCGGCGGTAGTTTCGGCATCATCCAGCGGCGGAGAACACTCTGGCGGCAGCATAATCAATTGATACCCTTTGCCATCTGGCTTACGGCGTGGAACGAAGGGCACCAGACATGCGCCGGACATCCGTGCCAGCATCCAGGTTCCGGTCGTGGTCGCAGCCTGCTCAACGGCAAATAACGGGACGAAAACGCTTGAGCGCGGGCCGTAATCATGATCCGGTGCGTACCAGACTACTTCGCCTTTTTTCAGGGCTTTAATCATGCCTTTTAAATCTTTGCGGTCGAGCATCGATTTATTTGAGCGCAAACGGCCCCAGGTTTGTAGCCAGTCAATCAGTGGATTATCGTTCGGGCGGTAAACGCCAATCCCCGGTTCCTGCATACCAAACTGCCGCGCGCCCAGCTCCAGTGTCAGAAAATGGATGCCAACTAACAGGATGCCGCGTTTTTGCGCCTGCACGTCACGAATGTGTTCCATGCCGATCACTTCCGTCCAGCGGGCGATTCGGCGGTCCGGCCAGAACCACGCCATGCCGGTTTCCATCAGGCCCATGCCAACGGATTCGAAATTCTTCACCACCATTTTACGGCGTTCTTGTTCGCTCATTTCCGGGAAGCACAGTTCCAGGTTGCGATGCACAATTTTTGCGCGTCGTTTCATAAAACGTAACGCCAGTTTTCCTAATCCACAACCGAGGCGGTAGATAACCGGGTAGGGCAATTGCACGACCAACCAAAGTACGCCAATACCCAACCAGGTTAACCAATAACGCGGATGAAGCAGTGCGGTGGAGAACTTGGGTAGATTCGTCATATCAATCCTGTTTTTCAACCTATACGGGCAATTGTATGTATTGTCGCATTTTTTCGTCCGCAACCAAAATTTGTGACTGAAGACTGGGCGAAATTGCCGCGCTTGTAAATAACAAATAATTTTTAATGCGCAAATGTAGCGTAAAATGTGTGGATGTTAATTGTCGATAATTGCTATATCATGCCGCGGATTTTTACTTTCCCATCTCGCAGGAACCGTACACCATGCCAGTGTTACACAACCGCATTTCCAACGACGCGTTAAAAGCCAAAATGTTGGCTGAGAGCGAACCGCGAACCACCATTTCGTTTTACAAGTATTTCCACATCGCCGATCCTAAGGCGACCCGTGACGCTTTATATCAGCTGTTTACCGCGCTGAATGTTTTTGGGCGAGTGTATCTGGCGCATGAGGGCATTAACGGGCAAATCAGCGTACCAGCGAGCAATGTTGAAACATTTCGCGCGCAGCTCTATGCCTTCGACCCGGCTTTAGAGGGTTTACGCCTGAATATCGCGTTGGATGATGACGGGAAATCCTTCTGGGTACTGCGCATGAAGGTACGCGATCGCATTGTTGCCGACGGTATTGACGATCCTCACTTTGATGCCAGCAATGTTGGTGAGTATCTGCAAGCGGCGGAAGTGAACGCCATGCTTGACGATCCCGATGCACTATTTATCGACATGCGTAACCACTATGAGTATGAAGTGGGGCACTTTGAAAACGCGCTCGAAATTCCGGCAGATACCTTCCGTGAGCAGCTGCCAAAAGCAGTCGAGATGATGCAGGCACATAAAGATAAAAAAATCGTCATGTACTGCACCGGCGGCATTCGTTGTGAAAAGGCCAGTGCCTGGATGAAACATAACGGATTCAACAAAGTCTGGCATATCGAGGGCGGAATTATTGAATACGCCCGTAAGGCGCGCGAGCAGGGCTTGCCGGTGCGTTTTATTGGCAAAAATTTTGTTTTTGACGAGCGGATGGGCGAACGTATATCGGATGAGATTATCGCGCATTGCCACCAGTGCGGTGCGCCGTGCGACAGCCATACCAACTGTAAAAATGATGGCTGCCACCTGCTGTTTATTCAGTGTCCAGTATGTGCGGAAAAATACAAAGGTTGTTGTAGTGAAATTTGCTGCGAAGAAAGCGCGTTACCGCCAGAAGAACAGAGACGCCGTCGGGCAGGACGTGAAAATGGCAATAAGATCTTTAATAAGTCTCGTGGACGTCTGAATACAACACTGGGCATTCCTGATCCAACAGAATAAATATCATTGCCGGATGCGTGCCATCCGGCAACATTTCACTCTTACTTCTGCTGTACGCCTTCCACTGAAATAATCAGATCCACTTCCTGAGAAGCTGGACCTAAATCTGTCTTGATATTGAAATCCTTGAGCTTAATTTTGCCTTCGGCCTCGAAGCCAGCACGTTTACCACCCCACGGGTCGTCGCCCTGACCAATTAATTTCGCTTCCAGCGTGACGGGTTTGGTTACGCCATTCAGCGTCAGATCGCCGGTAATATCCAGTTCGTCACCGTCTTTCTTCACGCTGGTGGAGGTGAATGTTGCCTGTGGATATTTTGCGGTATTGAGGAAATCCGCACTGCGAAGATGTTTATCGCGTTCGGCGTGATTAGTATCGACGCTGGTGGTGTTAATTGTCACATTCACTTTATCGGCAGCTGGATTTTTTTCATCAAAGGTAAAAGTACCGTCGAAATCTTTAAAGGTGCCATATAACCAGCTATAGCCAAGATGCTGGATGCGGAAGTTAACAAAGGCGTGCTGACCTTCTTTGTCAATTTTGTAATCGGCGGCAACCGCTGAACCGGCAGAGAACATCAGGGACGCGAAGGTTAAACCAAGCAGGCTTTTTTTCATTTTTTATACTCCATAGTCAGATGACGACTTTCCCAGCATGCGCTTCAGAGTGTCGTCTTTATCGATGAAATGATGCTTCAGGGCCATAAATCCGTGCATAACGGACAGTACTACGACGCTCCACGCGAGCCAAAAATGCAGGGCACCGGCAAAGTCTGCCTGTGCGCCAGCGTCGGCAAGGGTCGCGGGGACGTCAAACCAGCCAAAAACGCTGATCGGTTTACCATCGGCAGTTGAGATCAGATAGCCGCTGATGCCGATGGCGAACAGCAATAGGTACAATGCGAGATGTCCAGCTTTTGCGGCAAGACGAGTCATGGGCGAATAACTCGGCAGCGGACCCGGCGGCGGAGATATGACACGCCACAGAACGCGAATAACCAGCCCCATCATTAACAAAATACCGATGCTTTTATGCAGTTCGGGTGCTTTGTGATACCAGCCATCGTAATAACTGAGCGTGACCATCCACAGACCTAAAGCAAACATGCCGTAGACAATAATTGCGCTTAGCCAATGGAAGGCCGCAGATATAACACCATAGCGTTCAGGGGTATTTGTGAATGACATAAGTGCATCCAAAACGAATTTGCGAGAGAAAGAAAATGGCGTGTCGGAGAATGAATTGCAACACAAAAATAACAAATTGAATGATATTTATTTTTATTTCAATAATTTTGAATTAATAATGAAAGAATCTTCATAAGTTTAGTGGGTTCAGCATCAGAGATGTCTGGTGAGTGCTGTAGAAGCAGGAATAATCTCATTCAATTTTTCACGCTAAATGAAAGGGAGATTAAATATTTGTCAGTTTATGTCAGTGCGGAAAACTAAAAATAAAACACATAGATCAGATCCATAATTGCCAACAATCCCCAGAGAAAAAGATAAAGCATCAGATGCTCGCGAATATTATTGATGAGATAGTGCAACAGCCGACGCATTAAATACTCCTGTAAAAACGGCCTCATTCTGGAGGCCGTAATGATGATTATTGGAAGCGGGAAAGCCTGAATGGCGTCAAATCAAAATCGCTTTTTTTGTCTTGCGCAAAATCGGCAGCTATTTCCCCTAAAACTGACGCAAATTTAAAACCGTGCCCACTCAGGCCGGTAATGAGCAGTGTATTATCGTGGCCGGGTAGGGTATCGATAATAAAATCTTCGTCAGGCGAATTATCATAGGTGCAGGCAGCGCCGTACAGGCAGCAACCGATACCCGGCAATACATTGCGCAAGAACGGGAAGGCTTCTGACCCATCACTGGCCACTTCCGCAAACGGAACACGTTCATCCGCTGAATGGATAACCTGGCCTCCGTTATGTTTGCCAATCTTCAACGCGTCGTTTTCTGCCGGAAAACCATAATATTGATCGCCATTGGGCAGTTCACCGGTAAACGCCGGGAATTTATTCTTCACGCTATAGCGGCCATCGGCCTGATACCAGGCAAATACTTTACGTACGGGCTGGACTGGCAGCTCCGGGAGCAGGTCTTTTACCCATGTTCCCGCGCAGACAATCGCTTTTTTCGCCTGATACTCACCGTCAGCAGTTTCAATAGTTACGCCATCATCGTCATGACGAATTGCGGTGACCGGGCAGTTGAACAGTTGCGCACAGCCCGCTTCCTTCGCCAGTTGGATCCAGGTTTTAATCGCCAGTTCGCTGCGCAAAAAACCGGAATCAGTTTCAAATAATCCGATGTAGTTGTCCGGGACGCGTATTTCCGGCCAGCGGGCCATAATCCCTTGCGCGTCGAGCTTTTCGACGTTGAGTTGCCACTGTTCGGCGCTGTGGGCGACGTTGGCGAGAAATGCGGAGTCAGCCGGGCCGAGGTTAATGACACCAGAGCGTACAAAAATGGGATCATCTTCGTTGTGGCGGGAAAGTTCATCCCACAGCGTTTGCGCGCGGAGGACCAGCGGGACATACTTTTCGCCTTCACCATAAGCATGGCGAATTAATCGCGTATCGCCGTGGTGGCTGCCGTGTTGATGTGGTGGCATATGGGCGTCGGTCATTAGCACGTTTAAACCGGCGCGGGTTGCATAATACCCGGCGGCAGCGCCTACGGAACCGCTGCCAATAATGATGAGATCGTATTTCATTTTTTTCTCTCTGCTCTCATGGTTTAAGCAGAGTAATTAACTGAATGCAGATATACAACCCAGAAATGGTAAAGGCACCGGTGAGGTGCCTTTTGGGTGGATGGTCATGTCATGTTAATGACGCCGATACTCGTTTACCTGGAAATCTCCGGATTCAATTTTGGCGATTCCTGCTTCTAATATCGAAATAAATTGTCTGGCAACATCAGTGGTTAACCAGAGCGTCTGACCAACTTCAGTCCCTTCCTGCTCGGACTTATTTGGGGTCTGGTAGTGCAAACGCAACATCAGCGCATCATAGCTATCAACGGTGCTGATGTCCCACCCTACGAGCGGATGAGTCTGAATGACTTCATTATTTTTTTCCATCATGGCCCCCTAATTCGTGTTACTAGACAACGTTATTCGAGGTTCAATGCGTTTTTATCTGAAGCAACTTCAGTATACCAATAAGTAAGGGTATTCACCGAATTTTTAAAGGGGGGAACAGATAAATTTCTGCTTTTAAGATTTATATGAACAATAAAACAGCATGTCATTCATATTTTTTTAGCATATTGTGCAATTATTTTGAGGAAGTGTAGAAATTTTGTACTCAAAATTCGTAAGTAAAATAAAAAAGCCGGGGCGACCCGGCAAAAACAAAAATCACTGCATATTATTCGCTGACAAACCAGTCATCGGCGCTTTCCCACGTTTCCTGGAGAATTTCGCTAATGCGCTGTTTATCTTCTTTTGTTGCGCCAATAACCGATAAATTATTCGCTGCGGCATAACGTACCGATACGTGGCCTTCATTATCAGGAAACGCATACTGAATACGGCGGGAAAGTTCGCCAGCCAGGGCGTCAATAGCCCCAGCTGGCAATGGAGAAGTTTTCGCTATGGTGACTTCAATTCGCATAATAGCCCCCTGTTGAATATACTGGTTATTTATACAGGTAAAATAACCTAATGACAACAGGAAGCTACGATTTTTATTGTTTAACGGACCAGCGTACCGTTTCCCCGGCGAGGAATGGCACCAGGGTGTCATCAGTCAGTGCGATGCTTTCAGCAACCTGTTGCTCTTCACGTACCAGTTCGATGAATGTGTCGTTGACCGGCAAGCCATAGAACTGCGGGCCGTTTACAGAACAGAATGCTTCAAAGTGCTGCAGAGCATTCATCTCTTCAAAGACGGTAGCGTAACTGCCCAGCGCGGTTGGGGCGTTGAAGCAGCCCGCGCAGCCGCAACTGCTCTCTTTGCGATGACGTGCATGTGGCGCAGAATCCGTACCGAGGAATACTCGATTAAAACCGCTGGCGACCAGTTCACGCAATGCCTGTTGGTGAATATTGCGTTTGAGGATGGGTAAACAATACAGGTGCGGACGCACGCCACCAACCAGCATATGGTTGCGGTTAAACATCAGATGCTGCGGAGTGATGGTGGCAGCCAGCCGTTCATTTCCGTCACGGACATAGTCGGCTGCGTCTTTGGTGGTGATGTGTTCAAAAACGACTTTCAGTGCAGTCAGGCGCTGGCGCAGCGGTTCCATCACGCTTTCTATAAAGCGCGCTTCACGATCAAAAATGTCGATATCTGCATGTGTCACTTCACCATGCACCAGTAGCGGCATACCGATTTTTTCCATGCGCTCAAGTACCGGCATGATTGCGTCAACTGACGTAACGCCGTGGCTGGAGTTAGTGGTTGCGTTTGCCGGGTAAAGTTTTGCAGCGGTGAACACGCCTTCGTTAAATCCGCGCTCCAGCTCATTAGGATCCAGCGAATCTGTTAAATAACAGGTCATCAATGGGGTGAAATCGTGCCCGGCAGGTACGGCATCAAGAATACGCTGGCGATACGCCACGGCAGCCTCAACGGTGGTCACGGGCGGAGCCAGATTGGGCATTACGATAGCCCGTCCATAAATTTCGCTGGTATACGGCACGACAGTTTTTAACATGTCGCCATCGCGGAGGTGAAGGTGCCAGTCGTCTGGGCGGCGGATCTTTAATACCTGGGATGGTGCAGTCATTAATCTCTATGCTCCGGCTGAAGGGATGTTTTTGCCGGACACAAAGGATAAGCGGAAACGTTTTCCTTTGCACGAAAAATAAAGGGCGCGAATGCGCCCTCGTCATTAATCCGTAAACGGAATGACAATTTCGCCTGGCTTCACTTCAATGCCTTTCGCCAGTTTTTTCGCCATTGCTTCGCCCTGACTGCCATCTTCGCGCAGGACGTAAGCAGGTTGCTGGTTAAAGTAATTGCGTAATGCCTGGTTCAAATAGGGAAGCAACGTTTGCATCACCGTTTGCATTTTTTCCGGTTGTACCGTCGCATCGACCACTTCCATCTCTTTCAGGAAGATCGCACCTTTTTCTTTATCAAACACGGGCAGCGCTTTCAGCTTCAGTTTCATGGTCGCTTTCTGACTACCGAACAGGGAGTTCATGTCCAGATTGGCGTCTCCGGTTAGGGTAACCTTATTCGGCTCTTCGCGACCAATTTGGCTGGTCAAGTTTGTCAGAACAATATGGGCGTCAGCCACGCCGGGTAAACCGATATCTTTTGAGAAATTATTATGTTTCGCAAGCGACTGGTTAATTTCTTGTTCGGTGATGGTGTATTGGGTGAGTTGATTACAGCCAACGAGCAGGCCACTGACGATCAATGCAGCGGCAAATAAAAACTTGTTCATGGTAGTCCTCGACATGAAATCTGCGTCAATATCCTGACACAACGCAGCATGTGTCACCAGCGATAAACTCGCCAGCAGAAAAAACTGAAAACGGCGGCAACCCGCGAATACAGGCTGCCGCGGCGGGTCAGGATTAAATCGCCATTGATGATAACAAATTGATTTGTGTCTGTTTCGCCATATTATCGCGGTAATCAGCAACGCGGCTTGGCCAGTTGATTCCGGCTACCAGCGTCAGATTACGCAGTAGCGGAAATAGCTGAATATCATCTTCCGAAAGTTCGCCATTCACGGCGTTCGGTTTGACGATCAGTTTGTCCAGCGCACGCAAATCATCGCTGATATTCTTAATCAGACCGTCAGAGTGGGCCAGCAGGTCGGCAAAATTACCCGCGCTGGCCTCTTTCTTGTCGACGAAATATTTGCGCGCGGCGGGAGTAGAAAACTCATCAAATGCCGATTTGGCAAAACGCGGCAACAGCAGTTTGTTGGCGTAGCCATTGACTTTGCGCAGCCACTCTTCAATGGCAGGGGAACGTTTGCCGGTCAGTAACGGTTTGCCGTCGAGTTTATCGACATATTGAACGATATCCATGCTTTCTGGCATATAGCGGCTGTCATCTTTTTGCAGAATGGGAACCTGTTTTTGACCGACCATCCGGGTGGGTGTTTCTGCGTCGTCGTTGAGCAGAACATGTAATTCGACGGGGATATTTTTCAGGCCGAAAATCATGCGGGCTTTGAGGCAGTAAGGGCAGTGATCGTAAATGTATAGCTTCACGTGACTCCTCCATTTGGCTGTCAGTTCACTTTCAGTATGGAGGAGTCAGGGGGGAGTATCAAATCAGGCGTCGCGTTCCAGCAAACGACGCGCGGCGCGTTTTTGACTAAACTGCCAACCCAGCGCAAGGAAAGTGAAGATGCCAATAATTCCCAGCATCATCCACGGAAGCTCTGGCTGGTGCGCCGATTTGCCCAGGTCAAACAGCCAGCCGCCACCGATATAACCAATAGCGCCACCAATCGCCAGACCCAGACGGCTAAACCCCATATAGCTGCCGCGAGCTCTTGCGTCCGCCAGCGAAGCACTTAAGGTTTCACGCGCAGGCTCGGCAATGATCGACCCGATATAAAACAGACAAATCAGGGTGAAAAGTTGTTGCAGGTCGCTGACCATGCCCACCGGCATCATGCTTAATGACATTATCAACAGCCCAGCCATCAACCGGTGTTCCAGACGAAAATGCTTTTCACTCCAGCGGGCGATAGGATAGAGCAACGTTAACGACAGACACGCTTCAATGGCATACATCCATTTAACGGCAGAGGGCGCGCCCGCCACGTCGTTGACCATAATTGGCAGCATCAGCATCACTTGAACAGCCAGCATGTAGTAACCCGCCAGCGTCAGGACATAGGTGACAAAACGCTTGTCGCGCATCACGCGGGTCATGCCTTCGCGAACGGGCGTGCGTACGGTGGAGAGTTTCCATGCCGGTAATAACCACGCATTGAACGCTGCACACAGTACAAACAAAACGGCCCCTGTGGCGCAGACCAGGCGAAAGTCGTATTGCAACAGCCAGCTCCCCAACAATGCGCCAATGACCGCACCGGCACTGTCCTGCATCATCAACAGCGAGAAAAAACGACCACGTTGTTGTGGACGGATTAGTTTCACCACCAGCGCCGAACGCGGCGGATCAAACAACGTGCCGCCGAGTCCCGAAAGCAGGCATGAAAACCACAATAGCCACGGTTCGTGGGCGATACCCATTGTGGCGAATCCGGCGGCGCGCATCAGCATACCGGTAACAATCATCGGTTTGGCACCAAAGCGGTCGGCAATTGCGCCGCCGAAAATACCCAGACCTTGCTGAATAAATTGGCGTAGACCGAGAGCAATACCGACCATGACGGCGGCCCAGCCCATTTGATCAACGAAGCGGATAGAGATCAGCGGGAAGACAACAAAGAACCCCAGCACGACCAGCATATTATCGATGAGCAGGAAATATTTACCCAGGTTCCTCGCCTGCGACACGCGGGACATTTCCCCTCCCGGGAAATAAAAGATGAGCACTTTCTATTCTGCATTGCCGCTAAGACTTTTCCCATCACTTCGGGGACAATATTTTTTTATCAAAACGTCGCTTTGATAGAGAGTTTTTATCAAATATGTGAATAATGCAGAAAATGGCATTTTGGACTTTTCACAGGGTCTGGTTGCGCAGGTATAGTAATACTTACAGCGTATTAAAGACGTTACGGGAAGGAGTAGGTATAGAATGTTTGGCTATCGCAGTAACGTGCCAAAAGTGCGCTTAACCACAGACCGACTGGTCGTGCGTCTGGTGCATGATCGTGATGCCTGGCGTCTTGCGGATTATTACGCAGAGAATCGCCATTTCCTCAAGCCCTGGGAGCCAGTGCGCGACGAAAGCCACTGTTATCCATCAGGCTGGCAGGCCAGGCTGGGGATGATTAACGAATTTCATAAACAAGGTTCAGCTTTCTACTTTGGCTTATTCGACCCGGACGAAAAAGAGATTATTGGCGTTGCCAATTTTTCCAATGTTGTTCGAGGCTCTTTTCATGCCTGCTATCTCGGTTATTCGATTGGGCAAAAATGGCAGGGCAAAGGACTCATGTTTGAAGCCCTGACCGCAGCCATTCGTTATATGCAGCGCACCCAACATATTCATCGCATTATGGCTAATTATATGCCGCACAATAAACGCAGCGGTGATTTACTGGCGCGACTGGGTTTTGAAAAAGAAGGCTATGCGAAAGACTATCTGTTGATTGATGGACAATGGCGCGATCACGTACTGACGGCATTAACTACCCCAGACTGGACGCCCGGCCGCTAAGGAGAATCTCATGAAATATCAACTTACTGCCCTTGAAGCTCGCGTGATTGGTTGCTTGCTGGAAAAGCAGGTGACCACGCCGGAGCAATACCCGCTCTCAGTCAATGGTGTAGTCACGGCCTGTAATCAGAAAACGAACCGTGAACCGGTCATGAATCTGAGTGAATCCGAAGTGCAGGAACAGCTGGATAATCTGGTCAAACGTCATTATCTACGCACAGTGAGCGGTTTTGGTAATCGGGTCACCAAATATGAGCAACGTTTTTGTAATTCAGAATTTGGCGATCTGAAACTGAGCGCAGCGGAAGTGGCGTTAATCACCACGTTGTTATTGCGTGGTGCCCAGACGCCAGGTGAACTGCGCAGCCGCGCCGCGCGAATGTATGAATTCAGCGATATGGCGGAAGTGGAGTCGACGCTGGAACAACTGGCAAATCGCGAAGATGGTCCTTTTGTGGTGCGTCTGGCCCGCGAACCGGGTAAACGCGAAAACCGCTACATGCATCTTTTCAGTGGTGAGGTTGAAGATCAGCCGGCGGTGACGGATATGTCGAACGCGGTTGACGGTGATTTACAGGCCCGCGTCGAAGCCCTGGAAATCGAAGTGGCAGAACTGAAACAGCGTCTTGATTCGTTGCTGGCCCATCTGGGAGATTAAAGTGAAAAAATTACGTATCGGCGTAGTGGGATTAGGTGGCATTGCGCAAAAAGCGTGGTTACCGGTGCTGGCGGCAGCGTCTGACTGGACGTTACAAGGAGCCTGGTCGCCTACGCGCGCGAAAGCCCTGCCAATTTGTGAAAGCTGGCGCATTCCTTATGCCGATTCGTTATCCAGCCTTGCCGCCAGTTGCGATGCGGTTTTTGTGCATTCCAGCACCGCCAGCCACTTTGACGTGGTCAGTACGTTACTCAATGCGGGGGTACATGTCTGTGTCGATAAACCGCTGGCAGAAAATCTGCGCGATGCTGAACGGCTGGTGGAACTGGCGGCGCGGAAAAAACTGACGTTGATGGTCGGTTTTAACCGTCGTTTCGCACCACTCTACGGTGAGTTAAAAACGCAACTCGCCACCGCAGCCTCGCTAAGAATGGATAAACATCGTAGCAATAGCGTCGGGCCACACGATCTTTATTTCACGTTGCTGGATGATTATCTGCATGTGGTGGATACCGCGCTGTGGTTGTCGGGCGGCAAAGCCTCTCTGGATGGCGGTACGCTACTGACTAACGACGCTGGCGAAATGCTGTTTGCCGAGCACCATTTTTCGGCTGGTCCTTTGCAGATCACCACCTGTATGCATCGCCGTGCCGGAAGTCAGCGTGAAACCGTGCAGGCCGTGACTGACGGTGCGCTCATCGACATTACGGATATGCGCGAATGGCGTGAGGAGCGCGGGCAGGGCGTAGTGCATAAACCGATTCCTGGTTGGCAGAGTACGCTTGAGCAACGTGGGTTTGTCGGCTGTGCGCGGCACTTCATTGAATGTGTGCAAAACCAGACAGTTCCGCAAACCGCCGGCGAACAGGCCGTGCTGGCGCAACGTATCGTTGACAAGATCTGGCGCGATGCGATGAGTGAATAAACCCTGTAACATCTGGCGGTAGCAATTCACCATAATCCAGGTAGACTATTCGCCTCTTTCAGCGCCTGCCTTGCAGGCGTTTTGCCCGTGGGTCTGGATTAGAACACCGATGAATTTATTAAAATCGCTGGCCGCCGTCAGCTCGATGACCATGTTTTCGCGTGTGCTTGGCTTCGCACGAGACGCAATTGTCGCCAGAATCTTTGGCGCAGGGATGGCAACCGACGCCTTTTTCGTCGCTTTTAAACTTCCTAACTTGTTACGCCGTATCTTTGCCGAAGGGGCATTTTCCCAGGCATTTGTACCGATTCTGGCGGAATATAAAAGTAAGCAGGGTGAAGACGCCACGCGGGTCTTTGTCTCTTATGTTTCTGGCCTGCTGACACTTGCGCTGGCGGTTGTGACGGTCGCTGGCATGCTCGCCGCACCGTGGGTGATCATGGTGACCGCGCCAGGCTTCGCTGACACAGCTGACAAATTTGCCCTGACCAGCCAGCTACTAAAGATTACCTTTCCCTATATCTTGCTGATCTCCCTGGCGTCGCTGGTGGGAGCGATTCTGAATACGTGGAACCGCTTCTCGATTCCGGCGTTTGCTCCAACACTGCTTAACATCAGCATGATTGGTTTCGCGCTGTTTGCCGCACCGTACTTTAACCCACCGGTGCTGGCGCTGGCGTGGGCTGTTACGGTCGGCGGCGTCCTGCAGCTGGTGTATCAGCTACCGCACCTGAAGAAGATCGGCATGCTGGTCCTGCCGCGCATTAACTTCCACGATGCCGGAGCAATGCGCGTGGTGAAACAGATGGGACCGGCGATCCTTGGCGTCTCTGTGAGCCAGATCTCCTTAATCATCAACACCATTTTTGCCTCGTTTCTTGCTTCCGGTTCGGTGTCTTGGATGTATTACGCCGACCGCTTAATGGAGTTTCCGTCCGGTGTGCTGGGCGTGGCGCTTGGCACCATTTTGCTGCCGTCGCTGTCGAAAAGTTTTGCCAGTGGCAATCATGATGAATACAACCGTTTGATGGACTGGGGGTTGCGTCTTTGTTTCCTGTTGGCGCTGCCGAGTGCGGTTGCGTTGGGCATTCTTTCCGGTCCGTTGACCGTTTCGCTGTTCCAGTACGGTAAATTTACCGCGTTTGATGCGCTGATGACCCAGCGGGCGTTAATTGCCTACTCGGTGGGTTTGATTGGCCTGATTGTAGTGAAAGTGTTGGCTCCTGGCTTTTATTCCCGCCAGGACATTAAAACGCCAGTGAAAATTGCCATCGTTACGCTGATTTTAACGCAATTGATGAACCTGGCGTTTATTGGTCCGTTGAAACATGCCGGGCTGTCACTTTCTATTGGTCTGGCGGCGTGTCTGAATGCTTCGCTGCTTTACTGGCAGTTGCGTAAGCAGAAAATCTTTACCCCGCAACCCGGCTGGATGGCGTTTCTGTTGCGTCTGGTGGTGGCGGTACTGGTGATGTCTGGCGTGCTTTTAGGTATGTTACATATCATGCCGGAGTGGTCATTGGGTACCATGCCCTGGCGTTTACTGCGTTTAATGGCGGTCGTGCTGGCGGGGATTGCCGCGTACTTCGCTGCACTGGCGGTACTGGGCTTCAAAGTTAAAGAATTTGCCCGCCGGACGGTGTAACAATGCATTCCGGCCTGCAGTGCAGGCCGGAGATAATCTTCAGATCGAAATCTTTTTACCGCCGCGATGGGTTGTTGAGGTCTGACCGTTCGCCCCATATAGCGTCGGTTCCTGATGCGGTTTCAACATTTCCAGCGCCTGTTGATTGCGCTCAATCTGTCCTTCCAGTAACCAGCCGTTATGTTGATTCATATGGCGTAGTTGCTGCGTTTTCACAGTAATTTCCTGCCAGCGTTGACTAATATCAACGCTATTTGCTGTATTGGGTTCTTTCCTGCGTAACTGTTCGAGGTAATCCAGCGTCGCCAGCAGTGAGCTTTTTTGTTCTGTAATCCATTGCAACTGGCTGCCGTTGATCTGCCCCATAGAGAGATGTTGCTGCTCTTGATCCATTACCGTTTTGAGATCGTTAAGCACAGCGGACATCTGGTCGAGGATCTCTGCAAGACGTGTCATACGATCAGTTACTCTGCAAGTCTTGCTGCGCTTCGTTGATCAGCGCATCGGCAATTTTGCCGGTGTCCATTTTTAGTTCACCGTTACGAATCGCCAGTTTTAACGCTTCGACACGTTCAAGATTGATATCACTGCTGCCGGGTTGCATCAGTTTTGCTTGCGCGTCGCTTAACGTCACACTGGTGCTGGTGGAGGCGGTTGTTTTTGCCGCCCGGCTGTTCGTTACCGGCGCGTCAGTGGTTTCGCGCGGTTGAACGGTGCTTACAGGCTTCAGAGGCGAAGTGCGATCAATACTCATGGTTTATTCCTCATTGAGGGCGCTTTTATCATGTGTTGCTTATTTCTCGGCAAGGGACGGGTAATCTTTAACAGCTTACAGGTTTATAAGAATATTCCCATCTGCATCAACAACGCCGCTGACTACCTGTCCCGATACCATGCGCACCCGCGCATTCTGTGCGACGGCTGCATTGTTCAGCGCCTGACCTTCTGCGTTGGCGCTAAACCCATCACCGCTGGCGATCACATTGACGCGTTGTCCCGCTTTTACCCGCCATGCCTGGCGAAACTGGGTTAACTGGATAGGTTGATCGGGTGATAGATCGCGCAGGCTAATGGCATCAACAAGTTGATTGATATCCAGCACCGTACGCGGTGGCAGGGTATCCAGCCGTCCGCGTTTCAGTTTGACATTGCCAGCTTCCAGCTTTCCTCCCCGCGCAATGGGCATCGCGGCAACCACATAATTTCCTGTGGCCTGTACATTAACCTGTAAATATCGTTTGTCGTTACCGCAGCGTGCCAACACATTCACATTGCCCCACAGGCGGGAATTATTGCTCATCGAAAGCAATGGCTGCTCGCATGGCGGTAGTAGATTGGGCGCTGTACGAATAGAAACACGAACCTCATCACTTACCCCCGCGAGTTGGGCGCTAAAAAAGTTGTGCAATTGCGATGTGAGATTGCTCGCCGTACTTAACGGACTGAACAGTATCGCGATGATCGCCACGCTACGTTTTATTATCAGCATTTTCGCCCCCAGCCATTTCTACAACGTGAATTGTACCTGTCCGCAATGACCATCAACGGCATAAATAGCGACCCATTTTGCGTTTATTCCGCCGATAACGCGCGCGTAAAGGCATTTAAGCTGATGGCAGAATTTTGATCCCTGCGGAGGAGATATGCTCGATAAGCTCGACGCCGCCTTACGTTTTCAACAAGAGGCGCTCAATCTGCGCGCCCAGCGTCAGGAAGTGCTGGCAGCAAACATCGCCAATGCCGATACCCCTGGTTATCAGGCGCGCGATATCGATTTTGCCAGTGAACTTAAAAAAGTCATGCAACGTGGACGGGATGCAACCAGTGTGGTTGCACTGACGATGACCTCAACGCAACACATTCCGGCGCAGGCGCTGACGCCTCCTACCGCAGAACTGCAATACCGTATTCCGGACCAGCCTTCGCTTGACGGTAATACCGTCGATATGGATCGCGAACGCACCCAGTTTGCCGATAACAGCCTGCAATACCAGATGAGCCTTAGCGCGTTGAGCGGGCAAATCAAAGGCATGATGAACGTTTTACAGAGCGGAAATTAACGGATGGCACTGCTGAATATTTTTGATATCGCCGGGTCGGCGTTAACTGCCCAGTCCCAGCGCCTGAACGTGGCGGCCAGTAATCTGGCGAATGCTGATAGCGTGACCGGTCCCGATGGACAGCCATATCGGGCAAAACAGGTGGTATTCCAGGTTAACGCTGCACCAGGTGCTGCGACAGGCGGCGTAAAGGTTGCCGATGTTATAGAAGGTCAGGCCCCGGACAAACTGGTTTATGAACCGGGTAATCCGCTGGCAGATGCAAAGGGCTACGTAAAAATGCCGAACGTTGATGTTGTCGGAGAGATGGTTAACACCATGTCGGCGTCACGCAGCTATCAGGCCAATGTTGAAGTGCTCAACACGGTGAAAAGCATGATGCTGAAAACCCTTACGCTCGGTCAATAAAGGAGAAAGCTATGTCCATTGCGGTAACCACCACCGATCCGACAAATACCGGCGTCAGTACCACCAGCAGTAGTTCGCTCACGGGCAGCAACGCCGCAGATTTACAAAGCAGTTTTCTGACTTTGCTGGTGGCGCAGCTGAAAAACCAGGACCCGACCAATCCAATGGAAAACAACGAGCTGACGTCGCAATTGGCACAAATCAGCACGGTCAGCGGGATTGAAAAACTCAATACCACGCTCGGATCTATTTCCGGACAGATTGATAACAGCCAGTCGTTACAGGCCAGTAACCTGATCGGTCACGGCGTGATGATCCCCGGCACCACTGTTCTTGCGGGAACCGGCAGTGAAGAAGGGGCTGTGACCACGACCACGCCGTTTGGTGTTGAGCTGCAACAGGCGGCAGACAAAGTTACGGCCACCATCACCGATAAAAATGGCGCGGTTGTGCGCACCATTGATATTGGTGAACTGACCGCCGGAGTTCACAGTTTCACCTGGGACGGTACGTTGACTGATGGCAGCACTGCGCCGAACGGTTCTTACAATGTAGCGATTAGCGCCAGTAACGGTGGTACACAACTGGTTGCCCAGCCGCTGCAGTTTGCTCTGGTGCAGGGTGTGATCCGCGGCAACAGCGGTAATACGCTGGATCTCGGCACTTACGGCACCACCACCCTCGACGAAGTACGGCAGATAATTTAAGCCTTCACATTTCAGGAGTCAGTCATGGCCTTTTCTCAAGCGGTTAGCGGATTAAACGCTGCCGCCACCAACCTCGATGTTATTGGCAACAATATCGCCAACTCCGCCACCTACGGCTTTAAATCAGGCACGGCCTCTTTTGCCGATATGTTTGCCGGTTCGAAAGTGGGACTGGGGGTAAAAGTTGCCGGTATCACTCAGGACTTTACCGATGGCACGACCACCAACACCGGGCGAGGTCTGGACGTTGCTATCAGCCAGAACGGTTTTTTCCGTCTGGTAGACAGCAACGGTTCGGTGTTCTACAGCCGTAACGGACAATTTAAGCTGGATGAAAACCGTAACCTGGTGAATATGCAAGGTTTACAGCTGACGGGTTACCCGGCAACCGGTACGCCGCCGACTATTCAGCAAGGGGCGAATCCGACCAATATTTCGATCCCGAATACCCTGATGGCAGCGAAAACTACCACCACGACATCGATGCAGATCAACCTGAATTCCAGTGATCCGCTTCCTACTGTTACGCCATTCAGCGCCAGCAATGCGGATAGCTATAACAAAAAAGGTTCGGTGACTGTTTTCGACAGTCAGGGTAATGCTCATGACATGAGCGTCTACTTTGTGAAGACCGGGGATAATAACTGGCAGGTCTACACCCAGGATAGCAGTGATCCAAACAGCATTGCGAAGACAGCGACAACACTGGAATTTAATGCTAATGGCACATTAGTGGATGGTGCGATGGCGAATAATATCGCAACCGGCGCAATTAACGGTGCAGAACCCGCCACGTTTAGTCTGAGCTTCCTCAACTCCATGCAGCAAAATACCGGCGCTAACAATATTGTGGCAACCACCCAGAACGGCTACAAACCGGGCGATCTGGTGAGTTATCAAATCAATGATGACGGTACGGTTGTCGGCAACTATTCCAACGAACAAACCCAACTGCTGGGGCAGATTGTACTGGCGAACTTTGCCAACAACGAAGGTCTGGCATCCGAAGGCGACAACGTCTGGTCTGCGACGCAATCTTCTGGCGTGGCGCTGTTGGGGACAGCCGGGACGGGAAACTTTGGCACCCTGACCAACGGTGCGCTGGAAGCGTCCAACGTCGATCTCAGTAAAGAACTGGTCAATATGATCGTTGCCCAGCGTAACTATCAGTCTAACGCCCAGACCATCAAAACCCAGGACCAGATCCTCAACACGCTGGTTAACTTACGCTAATCGCTGACGGGATAGCTCAATGGATCACGCAATTTATACCGCGATGGGAGCAGCCAGCCAGACACTGAATCAACAGGCGGTAACCGCCAGTAATCTGGCCAATGCCTCAACGCCCGGTTTTCGCGCGCAGTTGAATGCTTTACGCGCGGTGCCAGTGGAAGGGCTTTCTCTGCCCACGCGCACGTTGGTCACGGCGTCAACGCCGGGCGCAGATATGACGCCCGGCAAAATGGATTACACCTCGCGCCCGCTGGACGTCGCGTTGCAGCAGGATGGCTGGCTGGCCGTGCAGACCGCTGACGGCAGCGAAGGGTATACGCGTAATGGCAGCATTCAGGTTGATCCCACCGGGCAACTGACAATTCAGGGGCATCCGGTGATAGGCGAGGCTGGGCCAATTGCTGTGCCGGAAGGGGCGGAAATCACTATTGCTGCCGATGGCACAATCTCGGCGCTCAATCCGGGCGATCCGGCAAATACGGTTGCGCCAGTAGGGCGTCTTAAACTGGTGAAAGCCACGGGCAGCGAAGTGCAGCGCGGTGACGACGGCATTTTTCGTTTAAGCGCAGAAACCCAGGCCACGCGTGGGCCGGTACTGCAGGCAGATCCAACCTTGCGTGTGATGTCGGGGGTTCTGGAAGGCAGTAACGTCAATGCCGTTGCGGCAATGAGCGACATGATTGCCAGCGCGCGGCGTTTTGAAATGCAGATGAAGGTGATCAGCAGCGTCGATGATAACGCAGGCCGTGCCAACCAACTGCTGTCGATGAGTTAATTGAAAGGATACATGACAAGTATAAGTTGCCCGATGCGCAAGTTTATCGGGTCTATGGGGGCAATCGCAATTTATCGATTTTGCGAGCACTTGTAGGCCGGATAAGGCGTTTACGCCGCATCCGGCAAGAAGACATATGCACTTTGTCACTAATCCACTACAGGACATTTTATGATCAGTTCATTATGGATCGCCAAAACGGGCCTTGACGCCCAGCAAACCAATATGGACGTCATTGCCAACAACCTGGCAAACGTCAGTACTAACGGTTTTAAGCGTCAGCGCGCGGTGTTTGAAGATCTGCTTTATCAAACCATTCGCCAGCCGGGGGCACAGTCTTCCGAACAAACCACCTTACCCTCCGGATTACAAATCGGCACGGGGGTACGCCCGGTCGCCACTGAACGCTTACACAGCCAGGGAAACCTGTCGCAGACCAACAACAGCAAAGATGTCGCGATTAAAGGGCAGGGCTTTTTCCAGGTGATGTTGCCAGATGGTTCATCAGCCTATACCCGTGACGGCTCTTTCCAGGTGGATCAGAACGGGCAGCTGGTGACGGCTGGTGGTTTTCAGGTGCAGCCAGCGATCACCATTCCGGCGAATGCGTTAAGTATCACCATCGGTCGTGATGGCGTGGTCAGCGTAACCCAACAAGGCCAGGCAGCTCCGGTTCAGGTTGGGCAGCTCAATCTCACCACCTTTATGAATGACACCGGGCTGGAGAGCATTGGCGAAAACCTCTACACCGAAACGCAATCCTCTGGTGCACCGAACGAAAGCACGCCGGGCCTGAACGGCGCGGGACTGCTGTATCAAGGGTATGTTGAAACGTCTAACGTCAACGTGGCGGAAGAACTGGTCAATATGATTCAGGTGCAACGCGCTTACGAAATCAACAGTAAAGCGGTGTCCACCACCGATCAGATGCTGCAAAAACTGACGCAACTCTAAGGCTTAACCGGTGGCAGGTTCACCGGTTTACTGATTTTTGAAGATGATAGCCATGCAAAAAAACGCTGCGCATACTTATGCCATTTCCAGCTTGTTGGTGCTTTCACTAACCGGCTGCGCCTGGATACCCTCCACGCCGCTGGTGCAGGGGGCGACCAGTGCACAACCGGTTCCCGGTCCGACGCCCGTCGCCAACGGTTCTATTTTCCAGTCTGCTCAGCCGATTAACTATGGCTATCAACCGCTGTTTGAAGATCGTCGACCACGCAATATTGGCGATACGCTGACCATCGTGTTGCAGGAGAACGTCAGCGCCAGCAAAAGCTCCTCTGCGAATGCCAGCCGTGACGGTAAAACTAATTTTGGCTTTGATACTGTGCCGCGCTATTTGCAGGGGCTGTTTGGTAACGCTCGTGCCGATGTCGAAGCCTCCGGTGGTAACACGTTCAACGGAAAGGGCGGGGCCAATGCCAGCAATACCTTTAGCGGCACGTTGACGGTGACGGTTGACCAGGTACTGGTCAACGGCAACCTGCATGTGGTGGGTGAAAAACAGATTGCCATTAATCAGGGTACCGAATTTATTCGCTTCTCTGGCGTGGTTAATCCACGCACTATCAGCGGCAGCAATACCGTACCGTCTACTCAGGTGGCGGATGCGCGCATTGAATACGTAGGCAATGGCTACATTAACGAAGCGCAAAATATGGGCTGGTTGCAGCGTTTCTTCCTTAACCTGTCGCCAATGTAAGTGAGGCTGTGGTGATTAAATTTCTCTCTGCATTAATTCTTCTACTGGTCACGACGGCGGCTCAGGCTGAGCGTATTCGCGATCTCACCAGTGTTCAGGGGGTAAGGCAAAACTCACTGATTGGCTATGGTCTGGTGGTGGGGCTGGATGGCACCGGTGACCAGACAACCCAGACGCCGTTTACCACACAAACGCTTAATAACATGCTCTCACAGCTGGGAATTACCGTTCCGACGGGCACCAATATGCAGCTAAAAAACGTCGCTGCGGTAATGGTGACAGCGTCACTTCCTCCGTTTGGACGTCAGGGGCAAACCATCGATGTGGTGGTTTCTTCCATGGGAAATGCCAAAAGCTTGCGTGGAGGTACGTTGTTGATGACACCGCTTAAGGGCGTTGACAGTCAGGTGTATGCGCTGGCGCAGGGCAATATTCTGGTTGGCGGCGCAGGAGCCTCCGCTGGCGGTAGCAGTGTTCAGGTTAACCAACTGAACGGTGGACGGATCACCAATGGTGCGGTTATTGAACGTGAATTGCCCAGCCAGTTTGGCGTCGGGAATACCCTTAATTTGCAACTTAACGACGAAGATTTCAGCATGGCGCAGCAAATCGCTGACACCATCAACCGCGTGCGTGGATATGGCAGCGCCACCGCGTTAGATGCGCGGACTATTCAGGTGCGCGTACCGAGTGGCAACAGTTCCCAGGTCCGCTTCCTTGCCGATATTCAGAATATGCAGGTTAATGTCACCCCGCAGGACGCTAAAGTAGTGATTAACTCGCGCACCGGTTCGGTGGTGATGAATCGCGAAGTGACCCTCGACAGCTGCGCGGTAGCGCAGGGGAATCTCTCAGTAACAGTTAATCGTCAGGCCAATGTCAGCCAGCCAGATACACCGTTTGGTGGTGGACAGACTGTGGTTACTCCACAAACGCAGATCGATTTACGCCAGAGCGGCGGTTCGCTGCAAAGCGTACGTTCCAGCGCCAGCCTCAATAACGTGGTGCGCGCGCTCAATGCGCTGGGCGCTACGCCGATGGATCTGATGTCCATACTGCAATCAATGCAAAGTGCGGGATGTCTGCGGGCAAAACTGGAAATCATCTGATGATCAGCGACAGCAAACTACTGGCAAGTGCGGCCTGGGATGCGCAATCACTCAACGAACTAAAGGCGAAAGCGGGCGAAGATCCGGCGGCAAATATCCGTCCGGTGGCCCGTCAGGTGGAAGGGATGTTCGTGCAGATGATGTTGAAAAGCATGCGCGACGCTTTACCAAAAGATGGCCTGTTCAGCAGCGAGCACACTCGCCTGTATACCAGTATGTATGACCAGCAGATTGCCCAACAGATGACGGCGGGCAAAGGTCTGGGGCTTGCAGAGATGATGGTTAAACAGATGACGCCAGAACAACCATTGCCAGAGGAGTCCACGCCAGCAGCACCGATGAAATTCCCGCTCGAAACTGTGGTGCGTTATCAAAATCAGGCGCTTTCGCAGCTGGTGCAAAAGGCCGTGCCACGTAACTACGATGATTCGCTGCCGGGTGACAGTAAAGCATTCCTCGCGCAACTCTCGCTGCCCGCCCAACTGGCAAGCCAGCAAAGCGGTGTGCCGCATCATTTGATCCTCGCTCAGGCGGCACTGGAATCTGGTTGGGGGCAACGGCAAATCCGCCGCGAAAACGGCGAGCCGAGCTATAACCTGTTTGGTGTCAAAGCCTCTGGCAACTGGAAAGGGCCAGTTACTGAAATCACCACGACTGAATATGAAAACGGCGAAGCGAAGAAAGTAAAAGCGAAGTTTCGCGTCTACAGCTCGTATCTGGAAGCCTTGTCGGATTACGTTGGGCTGTTAACGCGTAACCCGCGCTACGCCGCCGTGACGACCGCCGCGAGTGCGGAACAGGGGGCGCAGGCCCTACAGGACGCGGGCTATGCCACCGATCCTCACTATGCCCGCAAACTCACCAACATGATTCAGCAGATGAAATCGATAAGCGACAAGGTGAGCAAAACCTACAGTATGAACATTGATAATCTGTTCTGAATAACTCAAGTCCGGCGGGTCGCTGCCGATAATACTCTGTAATTGAAGGCTTATAAGGAACCTCCATGTCCAGCTTGATTAATAACGCCATGAGCGGACTGAACGCGGCCCAGGCGGCGTTAAATACGGCAAGTAATAATATCTCCAGCTATAACGTTGCCGGATATACCCGCCAAACCACTATTATGGCGCAGGCCAATAGCACGTTGGGCGCTGGCGGCTGGGTTGGCAATGGTGTCTACGTTTCTGGTGTGCAGCGTGAGTATGATGCGTTTATTACCAACCAGTTACGTGCGGCGCAGACGCAAAGTAGCGGTCTGACTGCCCGCTATGAGCAGATGTCGAAAATCGACAATATGTTCTCCACCAGTACCTCTTCGCTGGCAACACAGATGCAGGATTTCTTCACCAGCCTGCAAACGCTGGTGAGTAACGCGGAAGACCCGGCAGCGCGCCAGGCGCTGATTGGGAAATCAGAAGGATTGGTGAATCAGTTTAAAACCACCGATCAATATCTGCGCGACCAGGACAAACAGGTCAATATCGCGATAGGTGCCAGCGTTGATCAGATCAACAACTACGCTAAACAAATTGCCAGCCTGAACGATCAAATCTCGCGCCTGACAGGCGTGGGGGCAGGGGCGTCACCTAACAATCTGCTGGATCAACGCGATCAACTGGTGAGCGAATTAAACCAGATTGTTGGTGTAGAAGTCAGCGTTCAGGATGGCGGCACTTATAACATCACGATGGCCAATGGTTACTCACTGGTTCAGGGAAGTACGGCGCGGCAACTGGCGGCAGTTCCTTCCAGCGCTGACCCTTCTCGTACGACTGTCGCTTATGTTGATGGGACGGCAGGCAATATTGAGATCCCGGAGAAATTACTGAATACCGGGTCGCTGGGCGGCATTCTGACATTCCGTTCTCAGGATCTGGACCAGACGCGTAATACGCTTGGACAACTGGCGCTGGCATTTGCCGAGGCTTTCAACACCCAACACAAAGCCGGATTTGATGCTAACGGCGATGCCGGTGAAGATTTCTTTGCTATCGGTAAGCCCGCGGTTCTGCAAAACACGAAAAACAAAGGTGACGTTGCGATCGGTGCCACGGTAACTGATGCCTCCGCGGTACTGGCGACAGATTACAAAATCTCGTTCGATAATAATCAGTGGCAGGTCACCCGCCTTGCCAGCAATACCACTTTTACGGTGACGCCGGATGCCAACGGTAAAGTGGCATTTGATGGTCTGGAGTTGACGTTTACAGGAACGCCTGCCGTTAACGACAGCTTCACGCTGAAACCAGTAAGTGACGCCATCGTCAACATGGATGTATTAATCACCGACGAAGCGAAAATCGCGATGGCGAGCGAAGAAGATGCGGGTGATAGCGACAACCGCAACGGTCAGGCCCTGCTGGATCTGCAAAGCAACAGTAAAACGGTGGGCGGTGCGAAATCCTTTAACGACGCTTATGCCTCGTTAGTGAGTGATATCGGTAATAAAACCGCGACGTTGAAAACCAGTAGCACCACGCAAGGTAATGTGGTGACGCAGCTTTCCAATCAGCAGCAGTCGATTTCCGGTGTCAATCTCGATGAGGAGTACGGAAATCTGCAACGTTTTCAGCAGTATTACCTGGCGAATGCGCAGGTTCTGCAGACGGCAAACGCGATTTTTGATGCGCTGATTAACATTCGCTAAGGGGAGATAAGATGCGTTTCAGTACCCAGATGATGTACCAGCAAAACATGCGTGGCATCACCAATTCTCAGGCAGAATGGATGAAGTACGGCGAGCAGATGTCGACAGGTAAGCGAGTCGTTAACCCTTCTGACGATCCCATTGCAGCATCACAAGCCGTAGTTCTCTCCCAGGCACAGGCGCAAAACAGCCAGTACACGCTGGCACGTACTTTCGCCACTCAAAAAGTGTCACTGGAAGAGAGTGTACTTAGCCAGGTCACCACTGCTATCCAGAATGCTCAGGAAAAAATTGTCTACGCCAGCAATGGCACCTTGAGTGACGATGACCGGGCCTCGCTGGCTACGGATATTCAGGGGCTTCGTGACCAGTTGCTGAATCTGGCGAACACCACTGACGGTAACGGGCGTTACATTTTTGCCGGTTATAAAACAGAAACTGCGCCGTTTAGTGAGGCTAACGGTGATTATGTCGGCGGAACAGAAAGTATTAAGCAACAGGTCGATGCTTCGCGTTCGATGGTGATAGGGCACACGGGTGACAAAATTTTCGACAGTATTACCAGCAACGCGGTAGCGGAACCAGACGGTAGCGCTTCTGAAACCAATCTTTTTGCCATGCTGGATAGTGCCATCGCAGCCCTGAAAACGCCGGTCGCGGATAGCGAAGCGGATAAAGAAACCGCCGCTGCGGCGTTAGATAAAACCAACCGCGGACTGAAAAACTCGCTGAACAATGTGCTGACTGTTCGCGCGGAATTAGGCACGCAGCTGAACGAACTGGAGTCGCTGGATTCATTAGGTAGCGATCGCGCTTTAGGGCAAACGCAGCAGATGAGCGATCTGGTTGATGTGGATTGGAATGCAACTATTTCATCTTACATCATGCAGCAAACGGCATTGCAGGCATCGTATAAAGCATTTACCGATATGCAGGGATTGTCGCTCTTCCAGCTCAACAAATAATTTCGCTTTAAAACATATCATGAAACTGGGTATGTTTTGTCTGCCTGCTCTGGGATCGCTGGGGCGGGCATTTTTTTGCCTATTTTGCATTGTTGGTTAGCAAGGATGCCATTCGATGAATTTTAATATGTTGATTCAAAGATGAAATAAAAAAGCCCTGGCAGTTACCAGGGCTTGATTACTTTGAGCTAATTATTACTCAACAGGTTGCGGACGCGCAGGAGCGGCAGAGGCATGATGTGTTGCCGTATGACCACCTGCGGCACCTTTACCTTCGAAGGCAAAAGTAGGGCGCTGCCAGTCACTGTGACGCGGTGCCTCCGGAACATATTCCGGTGCTGGAGCGCGCGTCATTGGCGCGGTAGCGTGGTTATGCTCAACGGTGACCTCAGGTTCGACCGCAGCTACCGTTTCAACTTCTGCTGCGACTTCAGCGACTACTGGCGCGGCAGGTTGAGCAACAACTTCAGGTTCAGCAACTACAACCTCAGCAGTTTCGACAACTTCTTCAATATCTGCCGTCTCTTCCTGCGGTTCAACCACCGGTTCTGCTTGTTCTGCAACTTCCTGGGCTACGGCAACATCAGACTCGGTAATCACCTGCGGCTGTTCAGTTACCGCGGCAGCAATCACTTCAGGATACGTCGTTTCAACCACTTCCGGTTGCGGTTCGGCAACCTGAACGGGGGCTTCTACGACACCGGCCACTTCTTCAACAACTGGCGCGCTAACAACCGGTTCGATAGCGGCGGCGACAGGGACCTCAGTCACCATCGGCTGCACATGTACTTCTTCCTGTTCGCGCTGCTCTTCAACCTGTACATCTTGCGGACGTACAATTGGATAGCGGATCCAGACTTTGCCAGAGGCCAGTTCCGGAGACGCGCACGCTACGGTCAACGGCATTGGCGACTGGGTTGGATAACGCTCGTCACGATAGCGACGACGACGCTGACCACTTACGCGCAGGTGACGAGGCGAGCGGCGAGAACGACGCGGCATGCCACCGTTGTCACGGTTATCAGCATTGTTCTCTTCTTGCTGTTCTGGTGCAGTTTGCGCTACGACTGGCAGCGGGACTTTCACCAGTTCTGTGCGTGGAGCTGGCGCTTCCTGAACAATTGGTTCAGCAGCGACAGTTTCTTCAACCACCGGTGCGACTACCGCTTCTTCGGCTACGCTTTGCTCGTAACGCACTTTCTGATTGAGCTGACGCTGTTTACGACGCGGCTGAACCGGACGTACACGTTCTTCCTGTTCGGTTTCCTGAACAGATTGCTCTTCAACATTCAGCGCCTTCGCTTCTTGTTGCGCCTGACGTTTATCATCATTACGGCGGCGGCTACGTTCACGACGCGGCGCTTGCTGCTCGTCGGTGGTACGCGCTTTTTCCGTTACCTCAGCCTGCTGACGGCTCTCACGCGTCTCGGCAGTCTGCTGCTGTGCCTGGCGACGATTACGACGGTTTTCTTCGCGATTATCGCTGCCTTCAGTACGTTCACTACGGGTGTCGCGGCGCTCATTACGGTCACGGCGGTTGTTCTGACGAGGCTTGCGACGATCCTGTTGACGTTCCGGTTTCGCTTCTGCTTTCGGTGTTGGTTGCTCGGACGGTTTGGTTTCTTCACCACCGCTGAACAGCGCTTTCAGTGCGCCGAAGAAGCGGCTCAACAGCCCAGGTTGGGCAGGAGCGGCTGGTGTTGCCGGTGCAGATTTAGGTGCTGGGGCTACGACAGGCGCGGCAGGTTCAGCTGGGGTTGGCGCTGGCGGCACATCCGGCATGGCAAAGGTTGCCAGCGCAGGTTGTTCCGGACGCTTACGTTCAGCGAACTCTTCTTCAGACGGCAGCGCCATCGCTTCTTCATGCAGCTTCGGCAGCATGTAGCTTAAGGTCGGCGTTTCTTCCCCTTTACGCACGCGCAGCACGTGGTAGTGCGGGGTTTCCATCTGATCGTTTGGCACAATCACGCAGCGAACACCGTCCTGACGCGTTTCAATGGCATTCACCGCAGAACGTTTTTCATTCAGCAGATAAGAAGCGATTGGCACAGGAACAATGGCGTGAACTTCCTGGGTGTTCTCTTTCAGCGCTTCTTCTTCGATCAGACGCAGAATAGAGAGCGACAGCGATTCGTTGTCACGCACGGTACCGGTACCGGAGCAGCGCGGGCAGACGTGATGGCTGGATTCACCCAGTGATGGGCTCAGGCGCTGACGGGACATTTCCAGCAGGCCAAAGCGAGAAATATGGCTGATTTGAATACGCGCACGGTCCTGACGCACCGCTTCACGCAGACGGTTTTCTACCGCACGCTGGTGGCGTACTGGCGTCATGTCGATGAAGTCGATAACAATCAGGCCGCCGAGGTCACGCAGGCGCAGCTGACGAGCAATCTCATCGGCAGCTTCGAGGTTGGTGTTAAACGCGGTTTCTTCGATATCGCCGCCGCGGGTCGCGCGTGCGGAGTTGATGTCGATGGCCGTTAACGCTTCGGTGCTGTCGATAACAATGGAACCACCAGACGGCAGACGAACTTCACGCTGGAAGGCGGACTCGATCTGTGACTCGATCTGGTAGTGGCTGAACAGCGGGATCTCGCCGGTGTACAGTTTGATTTTGCTGCTGAAATCCGGGCGACCTAATGCAGCGATATGCTGACGTGCCAGTTCGAGCACTTTCGGGTTATCGATAAGGATTTCGCCGATGTCCTGACGTAAGTAATCGCGGAATGCGCGAACGATTACGTTGCTCTCCTGATGAATCAGGAACGGGGCCGGGCGGCTTTCAGCGGCTTTTTTGATGGCTTCCCAGTGTTTCAGACGGAAGCTTAAATCCCATTGCAGCGCCTCAGCAGATTTGCCGACGCCAGCGGTGCGCACGATAAGCCCCATGCCTTCCGGCAGTTCAAGGCTTGCCAGTGCTTCTTTTAATTCGGTACGGTCGTCGCCTTCGATACGGCGAGAAATGCCACCCGCGCGCGGGTTGTTCGGCATCAGAACCAGATAGCTACCCGCCAGACTGATAAAGGTGGTTAATGCCGCGCCTTTGTTGCCGCGCTCTTCTTTATCGATCTGAACAATGACTTCCTGACCTTCACGCAACACATCTTTAATGTTGGGACGACCATGAGCACTGTAGTTAGCAGGGAAATATTCGCGGGCAATTTCTTTTAGTGGGAGGAAACCGTGACGTTCAGCGCCGTAATCAACAAAAGCAGCTTCCAGACTCGGTTCAATGCGGGTGATTTTACCTTTGTAGATGTTTGCCTTTTTCTGCTCGTGCCCTGGACTTTCGATATCCAGGTCATACAGACGCTGCCCATCTACAAGGGCAACGCGCAACTCTTCCTGCTGAGTTGCGTTGATTAACATTCTTTTCATCGTAACTT
>OGJK01000036.1_pt1 | contig 134179 bp, 138 predicted proteins | sample 1571961 | NCBI WGS metagenome assembly OGJK01 (sample SAMEA2582120, study PRJEB24529) | metagenome | biome: Human gut stool | place: China | collected 2011 | reverse complement strand
TATCACCTGCATTTTCGAAAATGAAAATTCGTGAATGTTCCAGATAACGGTCGATAATTCCGTTGATCCGGATGTTTTCGCTTATTCCCGGGATTCCTGTGACGATAGAACAATTACCTCGTACCACCAGGTCGATCTTTACGCCTGCGGCCGAAGCTTCATAAAGCTTAGCGATCAATGTCCGGTCTGTAATATGGTTTACCTTTCCTAATATTCGGGCCGTTTTTTGTTTTCTGGCATTTTTGACTTCCTCTTCGATCAATTTCAATAGTTTGGAACGCATATCGTTGGGAGAGACCAGTAATTCTTTGAATTTTACGGGTAGATAAGGTTTTTCAATAAAGTCGAAGACATGCCGGACTTCTTTTACCAGGGTTTTGCGTGCGGTAAAAAGGGTGATGTCGGTATATCGGGTGGCATTCCCTTCATGAAAATTTCCGGTACTGACACAGGCGATATCTCCCTGTCTACCCGATATATATACTAGTTTTGCGTGTATTTTCAGACCTTCGACTCCGAATACGACTTTGATTCCGGCATCTTGCATTTGTTTAGACCAGCTGATATTCGATGCTTCGTCGAAACGGGCGAGTAGTTCGATAACTACAGTTACTTTTTTCCCGTTTCTGGCTGCTGCGATTAAAGTTTGGATAACCTTGGAATTTTTCGCTACCCGGTAGAGGGTCATTTTTATGGCTTTGACGTTCGGGTCGATCGTGGCTTCCCGGAGTACACGCAAGAAAGAAGAAAAACTGTGATAGGGATAGTGCAGGAAGAGATCGCGGGTACGGATGGTATTCAAAATGCTGCCGTCCCCTGAAAAGTCCGTTTTGAACAATGGAGGCTGAGGGGGATATTTTAAATCGTCACGTTTACAATCGGGAAATTTCATCAGATCTTTCAGATTTTGGTATCTACCGGCTCCGACCTGAGTATCCCAGCGGTCCATACAAAGCATCCGGCTGAGGTGGCGCTGCATAACTGCAGGCATCCGGCTGTCGTATACCAACCGGATCGGTTCCCCGTTTTTTCTGCTTTTCACCCCCTTCGATATTTTTTGCATAATGCTGTTCCGAAGATCTGAATCGAGTTCCATTTCTGCGTCTTTAGTGAACTTGAACGTGTAAGCCTCGAAGTGGTCGTAAGGCCGGCCGTTGAATATCAGGGGAAGGCAAAAGCGGACGATGTCGTCCAGAAACATCAGGCATATGCGGTCGTCATCGCCGGGGATCCGGATAAAACGGCCGTATGATTGCACCGGCAAAGCGATGATGGCAAAATCTTTTTTCGTTTTTCCTGTGGTTTGCAGACAGACGCTCAGATAGATATGGTCGTCGGGTTGGTCACTGAAATGACGGAAAGAAGAAGTGAAAAGCGGGGTCGTAGAGCCGATCAGTTGTGTCTTGTAAAATTCACGGATATAGTCGGCTTGCTCCTCCTGTAATTCTTGTTCGTTCAGGAGGTAAATCCGGTTTTGCCGGAGTGCTGTATTTATTGCTGTAAATGTTTCCTCGAATTTTTGTGTATACAGGGCATTCAACCGGCTGATTTCCCTGAAGGTTTGAATGGCGGTTTCTCTCTCTGCCTTAATGGTTTTATCCTCATATTCGATGATTCGGTTGAGGGTGGCTACCCGTACCCTGTAAAATTCGTCCAGATTATTGGAGTAGATTCCCAGAAAGGATAACCGTTCGAGTAAAGGAACCGGGGCTTTTTCTGCTTCGGACAGGATTCTCCGGTTAAAATACATCCAACTGATATCCCTTTCCAGGTAGGGAATCTCACCTTTTTTCTTTGTTACTTTCATGGATAAAATACAATGTATTGATTTAATTACGAATGTATTTTATCCATGTTACTATTTAATGACAGAAATGTGACATTGTCGTTGAGGCTGGAATTGTCTTTATAAAATTTCTTTCAGGTGTTTATAATTGGAATTGATCGTATCGATAATCTCCTGTGTCCGGCCGGTCAATAACATTTTATACATGGCTTGTGCGAATCCGGTCATTTGATTCCATTCTATTTGCGGGGGCATAGCCAGTGCATTCGGATCGGTCATTACATTCAGTAGAGCAGCTTCCGGTGAGTTCAAGGCTTCGACCAATACCGGGAGTACATCGTCCGGACGGCTGACGGTATAGCTCTTTATACCCATCGCTTGAGCCACCAGGGCAAAATCCGGATTTTGCATGTCGGTTTCGTTGTCCGGCAGGCCGGCGACTTCCATTTCGAGTTTTACCATACCCAAAGAACGGTTATTGAATACAATAATCTTGACCGGTAGCTTATATTGGGCGATGGTTGCCAGATCACCCAGTAACATAGAGATGCCTCCGTCGCCGCAGAGAGCGATCACCTGTCTGCCCGGATAGGCGAACGATGCTCCTATAGCCTGGGGCATAGCGTTGGCCATTGTGCCGTGATTGAAAGAGCCTAACATCTTTCGCTGGCCGGAAGCTTTCAGGTAACGGGCTCCCCAGACACAGGTCATACCCGTATCGACGGTAAAAATAGCATTTGCCTGAGCAGTTTCGTCGACCATCGCCATGACATATTCCGGGTGAATCTTATTATCACTGCCTTTGTTTTCGACGTAAGCATTCAGGTCTTTAATTACTTTGGAATAACCGAGCAACTGATCGTTCAGAAAGCTTTTGTCGCTTTTGGCTTGTAAAAGAGGTAATAAAGCTTCGAGTGTCGTCTTGATATCTCCGCATAGCCCCATTTGTACTTTGGCTCTTCGGCCCAGGTGACTGGGATCGATGTCGATCTGAACGATTTTATTGTGAGTCGGTAAAAACGGGCCGTACGGGAAATCGGTACCTAATAAAACCAGTACATCGGCCGCATGCATGCTGTTGTAACCCGATGCCATGCCTAATAAGCCGGTCATCCCTACTTCATTGGGATTATCATATTGGATTTCCATTTTACTTTTGAAAGAATAGGCTACCGGGGCTTTCAACCGATGGGACAATTCGACGATTTCTTCGTGTGCATCTTTGGCTCCGATGCCACAAAACAGGGTTATATTGCTATTGTTGTTCAACAGATCGGCCAGCGCCTGTAATTCGGTATCCGATGGACAGGTGCGGGGATGAGTCGGATAGTTGATCTCTGAAGAAGGAATATTGACCTGGCTTTCTCCGGTCAAATCTCCGGGGATACCGATGACACTGACTCCTCTGCGGGAGAGAGCGGTTTGTATAGCCCCCTGTAGCATGCGGGGGAGTTGACCCGGTGTAGTCGCTAATTGGTTGTAATAACTGCAGTCGTCGAACAGGCGGATGGTGTCGGTCTCCTGGAAGTAGGTCGTTCCGAATTCACCTGAAATAATGGTAGAAGCGATGGCTAAGACAGGAGCCCCTGAACGGTGGGCGTCATAGAGCCCGTTGATCAGGTGCACATGGCCGGGACCGCTGCTACCTGCACAACAGGCCAGGTTGCCGTGAAGCTGGGCTTCTGCTCCGGCAGCAAAAGCTCCGGTTTCTTCGTGACGTACGTGAATCCACTGAATCCGGCCGTCTTTGCGGACAGCATCGTTAATCTTATTTAAACTGTCACCTGTGACAGCATAAATTCTTTTTACACCGGCTTTTACCAGCATATCTACAATTTGCTCTGCTATGTTTGCCATAATTTAAACGTTTCAATTTTTATATCAAACGAGCTTTAGCCGGAAAGGTTTATTTTTAACTTTAGAATCTGAAGAAAGAAGGCGATAGTTTATAAAATTGAGAGTCCGTAAAGTTTATAAAGTATCCCCGAAGGCCATCGACTTTACAAACTTTACGGACTTTACAACCGATGCTGTTATTTTATGCTTTTGCCTGATCGAGGCGCTTGACAACTTGGCCGTAGATGATCAGGGCAATGGCGGAAGCCAGTGCGATTACAGCAAAATAATACCAGATGTAATGGGCATTACTGCTGGCAGCGAGCCATTCGCTACGAGTGGCGAACAGGCTTTCGTCAGGGCAATATTTACTTAATAAATAGCCGGAAAGTCCGAATCCTAAAATGGAAGACAAAAACGAATGCAGGTGGCTGAAACCCAGGTATAATCCTTCCTCGCCCTTGGGGGCTTGCAGGGAGAAATATTCCAGAAAACGCGGGGAAATAAAAGTTTCCGCCAGTCCCTGGAAGACGATACCTACAACCATCATAAAAGCTACCGGGTGCATGGTCAGAATGGTCGATTCCGGATTCAGCATATTTCCCGAAGCCATGCACAAAGCGGACAACGGCATGATAAACATTCCGACGGTCATCGAAGTAAGGGCTGTCCGGTGACGCATCAGCTGGGTGACCAGGTTGACACACAGCACTACGACCAAAGGGTTGACATTGGCATACCAGGAAGGGGATGCGCCTTCCCCGGCCAGACGGAGTACGTATTTGGGCATGGTGGCATACAATTGATGTTGTACCATCCAGAAACCCGTAATGATCAGGATCAGGATGATCAGCCGGCCGTTAGAACATACTTTTAATAGAGCATTCCAGATTTGCCGGAAGGTTTTTCCCTCTCCGCTGTGTTGAGCACTTTTATAGAAAAACCAGATCGCTATGAGAGCCAGAAAGGTCATACTGGCCGAAAAATAATTCAAGGTGATCAATCCTTCATTCCCTAAAGCCTCTCTAAGGGGTTTTACAATGGTTTTACCCGAGAATGCACCGATATTGACCATGCCGTAAAAGATGGCGAATCCTTTGGCCCGGGTAGCTTCTGTCGTTTCTTTGGCCACCGTTCCCGAGATTACACTTTTGATAAAAGCTCCTCCGATGACGATCAGAGCCATAATCGGGATAATGCCGTATTGCAGGCCACTCTCGGTGAGGCCTTTAAAGACGGTGGTATGCCCATATTCTACCAGTCCGGCACTTTCGAGCCAGGTAGGAAATAAAGCCAGACCACCGTAACCGGTAGTCAATAAGGTGAAAGCCAGGAGCATAGAGTTCCGGAAACCGATCTTGTCGGCCAAAGCTCCGGCAAAAGTTGGCAGCAGATAAAGGAAAGCGGAGAAAGTACCTGCGATGGTGGCAGCCTGAATGTCATTGAACCCCAATATACGGCTAAGGTAGAGGGTGATCACGATAAATACACCGTAGTAGGCAGCACGTTCGAATAATTCCACGGTGTTGGCCACCCAGAATGCTTTACTGAACCTGATTTTTTCTTTGTTTTTTGCTGTCGTTGTCATACTTTTTTTGTTTTAGATTTTTTAGCACGGGGCAAAACTAGTAAAATAAACCAAAGTATGTATGTTTTGATTAATTTTGTATGCATGAAAACAGATGAAATAAAAACTGAAATCCATCCCTTGGAGCCTTTCTTCCCGCAAGGGGCAAGGCTATTGATGATGGGAAGTTTCCCGCCGAAACGTGAACGTTGGAAAATGGATTTTTACTATCCTAATTTTCAGAATGACATGTGGCGTATCTTTGGATTGGTATTTTTCGACGACAAGGAGCATTTTCTGACGGCAGATAAAAAATCATTTTGCGAACAACGGATCCGGGATTTTCTTATCCGGCAAGGAATTGCCTTGACCGATTCCGGCCGGGAAGTCGTTCGGCAGAAAGATAATGCCTCGGATAAATTTTTGGAAATCGTCCGCAAGATCGATTTGTCCGACGTATTGCGGCAATTACCGCACTGTGTAGCCATTGCGACAACAGGGCAGAAAGCGACGGACACTTTGCTTTCTCTGGTCGAAGCCTCTCAGCCACCGGTAGGAGGTTTTTCGACTTTTCATTTCGAGGGTAGAACGATCCGGTTATACCGCATGCCCTCTTCTTCCCGTGCCTATCCGAAACCCTTGCCTGAAAAGGCAGCGGCTTATAAGCGTATGTTCGGAGAGGTCGGTGGGTTCTTCTAGAGAAAGGGTATCAGATTTCTTTCTCTATCAGATAGACGTTGCGGTCGGTAGCCGAACGGGATACCAGCTCGGCTACAAAACCGGCTAAAAACAGTTGGGTCCCGAGGATCATACAAACCAAAGAAATATAAAAATAGGGGTTGTCGGTTACCAAACGGGCCCTGATCCCTTGTGAAAGACAGATCAGTTTATCTATACCGATCCAGCCGGCAGCACAAAATCCGATGATAAACAGCAAGGTCCCTATAGCCCCGAACAGATGCATCGGTTTTTTGGCAAAACGGGTAATAAAGGTGATGGACAACAAATCCAGCATTCCATTGATAAATCGGTTTAAACCGCCGAATTTGGTTACTCCGTATTTCCGTGCCCGGTGCTGTACGACCTTTTCTCCGATTTTAGTGAAACCGGCCTGTTGGGCCAGGATCGGGATATAGCGATGCATTTCTCCGTATACTTCGATGCTTTTCACAACTTTATTCTTGTAAGCTTTGAGCCCACAATTGAAGTCGTGCAGATGGATCCCTGAAAATTTCCGGGCAGTTGCATTGAATAATTTGGTGGGTATTGTCTTTGATTTCGGATCGAATCTTTTTTTCTTCCAACCGGAAACCATGTCGTAATCTTCGGACATGATCATTTGATAAAGAGCCGGTATTTCGTCCGGGCTATCCTGCATATCGGCGTCCATCGTAATGACAACATCTCCTTGGGCATTCTGGAACCCGCAGTGTAAGGCTGCGGATTTACCGTAATTCCGCCGGAATTTTATGGCACGGATATGTTCGTTTTGGGTCGAAAGGGTTTCGATGAGTGCCCAGGAATTATCGCTACTGCCATCGTCTACCATGATGATTTCATACGTAAAATGATTCGCTGCCATGACCCGTTCGATCCAGGCTGTTAGTTCCGGCAGAGATTCGTCTTCATTATATAACGGTATAACGACTGATATGTCCATGATCTGAAAATTACGGTTAAATAAATTCATTTTTTCGGGGGCGCCTGAGTAATCCTGCCAGGAGCAAGGAGAAAATAAATCCGGTGAATATTTTATTGAATGTTTCTGCAAAGGCAATTGTAGCAGGCGTTGTAAACGCTTTTAACATCGAGATCATATTTTCGGTGAAAGCCGAATCCGAATATACCTCTTTGAACGTCGTTTCTATCGAAGTCAGATAATTCTCCAGTAATTCCGGATGGTGACGATAGAGATAGAATACAAAGCATCCGTAGATGACCGAGGCTACAGCGATCAGATAGGTACAAGCGCCCAGTGCTTTCCCGTAAGACAGACAATTATCCGGCAATTCGTCCCGGTATTTACGAACTCCGATAAATGCTCCGACGATGGAGAGCAGCAGGATCACATTGTTCAATTGCGGATTGAGACTGACTCCCCGTCCTGAACGGTAGTAGGCATAAGCTACAGCAATAAAACTCAGTCCGACGAATAAACCGAACAGGGTATTTTGTGAAAAAAAATTCTTTTTCTTCGAAGGTGCCATGTATTTTTCTTTATCCTTACAATAAATCGGCTTGTTTACGCAGATAGATCTTTTCTCCTTCTGTCAGCGGACTGTCGGCCGACAGGTAGTTGAACCTGCAAAGATTTTTGAGCCGTACTCCGTATTGCTGTGAGATGCTGTACATAGTATCTCCGGCTTTTACACGGTGGAATTCGTATCCCCGTGCCGCTTTGCTCTTTTTCTTTTTCAGGAAGACCAATTGACCGGGGTCCAGGGTACTGCTGGATTTGTCGTTGTATTGTAATAATTTTTTAAGTTTGATTCCGTAATAACCGGCAATTTTTTCAAAAGAATCGCCCGGCATCGTTTCTATACAGATAATGCCATTGCGCATTTCTTCGCGGTTACGGTAGTTGGTATTACTCGGGTGGTCCTGGGTTGCTACACTTTGGGCAAATTCTTCTGCAGTGATCGTCGGCGGTGTACCCCGTCTTTTGATCGAGCGGTCGAATTTGTACAATTCTTCTTCTTCGATGATTTTAATCAGCATATTGGCATATTGCGGGTTGGTCGCATATCCGGCGGCTTTCAACCCCTTCGCCCAGGCTTTATAATCTGTAGTAGGAATACTGAATAAACCGGCATAACGGGGACGGCTAGTCAGAAAATCGCTGTGGTCGATCCACGATTGTTCGATATTTTTATATTTCCGGAAACAAATCCAGTATAACGCTTTTTTTAAAAAATGAACGCCCAAGTCGTAAAAGGTCATTTTGAGTTCCTAAACGGTAACATTTGATTAATACAAAAGCTGATAGGACCTACCTGCTTGACGATAAATATTTTATCTAATAGCCATATCTAATATTTGATAAACTTCTTAACCTCTTTAATTGCTTTGATTGTGCATCAGATAGTTGAAGTTTATTTTCTACCAGAATGTTAGATAACTCTACATTCATCCTACTTAAAACTAATGGCGTAGAGGTCCCACTTGACTCTAATTCCTTACGATAAAAAAGAAAAAATTTTTTAAGTGGGATATATTTTGAATCCTCACCTAAAGATACTAATAATTCGTCAATAATAACTACCGCTTCATTTTTTCTTTCTTTTCCACCTGAGAACCACTTTAAATCTACCATTAAGCTATTCCTCCAGAATACCAGCCTGCATTTCCCCCTGTTAATGAGTTCATTGCTGAATTGTTTGCTATAATATTAATAGTCTCTGCCCAATTTACCCAGCATCCTTTCTTATTATTACAGTACAAACCATTACCATAATAAATTGTCTTACCACCTTCAACAGTTGAAGGTTTTGCATCTGTCATTACATCAAATTGTTCAAAACATTTTGTATTCATTTGAATACCTCCTTGTTAATTTATATTTTCGGAAACAAGTATAGTATAACCCTTTTTTTAAAAAATGAACGCCTAAGTCGTAAAAGGGCATTTTGAGTTCCTAAACGGTAACATTTTGATTAAAACAAAAGCTGATAGGCAAAAAGTATGCCGCCAGTTTTATCGAACATTTAAAGCAGCTTTAAACTGTAGTTTTAGACATAAATGAGAATTATAGAGGGTCTTCTTCAATAATTTGATAATGTTTATGAAATTGTTTTTTTGAAACAACACGATGGTTAGTAATATCTAAAAAATCTCCGATATACCCCACAGGATAAGAGGCGTAACCAGGATAACTCAATAAGCTAATTTTCAAATTAAATTTCATAGACGGATTTATTCCGCTCATAGAAATTATTAATTTATTATCGTTCCATTTCAGATAATTTTGTTTAAAAGCTTGCTGAACCCATGCTGGTTGTGCATTCGTCTTACTTATTTCCCATACATCAGACAGACGACCATTATATAATGCTTTCATAATGTACATACCTTATTTCTTTTGGCTAAAAAACTTAGATTATCTTTAATTTATAAGTTTTTACAGACAAATAGATATCATTTCCTACCAATTGCAAGCATTGGGTGTTCCTCCAGTTCCTCCAGGAGGGCAAGAACGAACAGGACCACGACGTGGATACTTTCCATTTAATTGGTCTACCACTTGACGAGGGTTAACAGGATGCGCAGCATTACCTATAGCACCCAATACATCTCCAATCCATTCCATGCCTCCACCTTCAACTTTAGCAAGTTCTGCGTCTGTCATTACATCAAATTGTTCAAAAATTTTTGTATTCATTTGAATACCTCCCAATAATTTTTTGTCATCGCGATTGACCATTTCAGTTTAACAAATTCTCTTGGAAATAAACGTCCAAGTCATAATTTGTCATTTTTAGGTCATAAACGGTAAAATTTGATTAAAACAAAAGCTGATAGGCAATCTATCAGCTTGAAAATGTGTGACTATCACAATAGTAATACATTATAAATTATTCTTTCAGGCAATATTATTGCCGTAAAAATATGAATCTGATTATCAATAATAGTTATTATTTTTTATCTCTATTTTCATAATATATCAATAGCAAAATAAGCAAACAGACTATCGTCAGAAAACTAGTGTTAGCTTATTTTTGACTTAAAACATAACAAGTCAAAAAAATGATATAAGATGAGGCTTTATTATTCTTCTTAATAAAGAAACCGTCAATAAAAATTATAGCTAAGATAATGCAGAATAAAATAACAAAAATAGAATAGTACATAGAAATTAATTTGCTTTATTTATACTATACAATATAAACATTGTGAAAAAAACGAGAATTCCTTTTACTAACATACCGTCTGTCGATAATACTGCCTTCACTCCCATTGCCAAAAACAGTATATTTTTTAGAATAATTCTCCAATTTTTCATCTACAAAAACTTCCAGCAGCCGCACCACCAACCGCCATAGCTAAACCTACACCAGCTGGTCCTGCTACTGCGAGTCCTCCATATATAGATGCTGCTACCAAAGCCGCACAGGTTGGACTAACTTTACCACCAACAATCATTTCTAGTTCGTTTTCTTCAATTATTTGAAATTGTTCCATACAGAATCCTCCTCGTAACGTAAACTTATCTACAAACTCTTAGTGCGGTAGCACCGCCAAGTGCGGCAGCACCTGCTGGTCCTGCTACTAAAAAGCCTGCTCCTGCCATACCTGCAGTGCCAAGTATACATCCCATATTTCTTCCTTCTTTACTTTCCTCCACCTTCAACGGCTGAAAGTTCTGCATCTGTCATTGCATCAAATTGTTCAAATGCTTTTGTATTCATTTGAATACCTCCTTGTTAATTTATATTTCCGGAAACAAGTATAGTATAACCCTTTTTTAGAAAAATGAACGCCCAAGTCGTAAAAGGGCAATTTGAGTTCCTAAACGGTAATTGAGTTACCATTCAAGAACTCAAAATGACCGTTTAGGACTTTGATAGTTCTAAACCTCTTTTTTATGGCATAATAAGTCTATCAAATGGTTAGAACCTACATTAACAATGGTCTATTTAGCATATCTATTGAAACTAGGTTCTTTAGAAGGAAATCTGTTATGAGGAGATACAAGTATGTTAGTCAGATTGATTTGCGAGATTGTGGTGTGGCAGCTTTGGCGTCAGTTGCCAAGCATTATGGATCTGATTTCTCACTGGCACACCTAAGGGAATTAGCTAAAACAACTAAGGAAGGGACGACAGCGTTAGGGATAGTCGAGGCAGCTAAAGCCATTGGCTTTGAAACACGCGCCATTCAAGCTAACATGGAACTGTTTGATATGGCCGATATTCCCTATCCTTTTATTGTTCATGTTAACAAAGAAGGCAAACTGCAGCACTATTATGTCGTTTACAAAGCTAAGAAAAACCACCTTATCATCGGTGATCCAGACCCCAGTGTCAAAGTGACCAAAATGCCCAAGGAGCGCTTTGAAAAGGAATGGACAGGTGTCGCCATTTTCTTAGCACCTGCTCCGCATTATCAACCGCATAAAGATAAGAAAAATGGCTTAACAAGCTTTTTACCAATTATTTTCAAACAAAAGGCACTGCTAACTTATATCATTCTGGCAAGTTTGCTCGTGACCTTGATTAACATTGTTGGGTCTTACTATTTGCAAGGAATCTTAGACGATTATATTCCTAATCATTTGCAATCCACTCTTGGCATTGTCTCGGTTGGGTTGATTGTAACCTATATAATGCAACAAATCATGAGCTTTTCACAAAATTATTTACTTGTTGTGCTGAGCCAACGGTTAACAATTGACGTGATTTTGTCTTATATTCGTCACATTTTTGAATTGCCCATGTCTTTTTTTGCCACAAGGCGGACAGGTGAAGTGATCTCACGTTTCACCGATGCTAACTCGATTATTGATGCACTGGCATCAACGATTCTCTCTTTATTTTTAGATGTGAGTATTTTGTTTATTGTCGGAAGTGTCTTAATTCTGCAAAATGCCAATCTCTTTTTCATCACCTTAATAGCATTGCCTATCTATGCTATTATTATTTTGGCTTTTATGAAGCCTTTTGAGCGAATGAATCACGATGTCATGCAAGCCAATTCTATGGTTAGCTCTGCGATTATCGAAGATATCAATGGTATTGAAACGATTAAATCTTTGACTAGTGAGGAAGTCCGTTATCAAAATATTGACCGTGAATTTGTGGATTATTTGGATAAAAGTTTTACGCTTAGTAAGTATGAAGCTGTGCAAACGTCGTTAAAACAGGGAGCACAGCTGATTTTAAACGTCGTCATTCTCTGGTATGGTTCACATTTAGTCATGGCTGGGAACATTTCAGTAGGACAATTGATTACTTACAATACGCTTCTGTCGTACTTTACAACGCCAATGGAAAATATTATTAATCTGCAAACCAAACTACAATCTGCCAAAGTAGCTAACAATCGTCTCAACGAAGTTTACTTAGTGTCATCTGAATTTGATGGCAAACAACTCTTAAATGACAGCCATTTTCTACAAGGAGATATTGTTTTTGATGATGTTTCTTATAAATATGGTTTTGGTCGTGACACGCTGAGTCATGTGAATTTACACATTAAGAAAGGTGAAAAAATTAGCCTAGTTGGTATCAGCGGTTCTGGTAAGACAACCTTAGCTAAAATGATTGTCAATTTTTACACACCTAACCATGGACAGATTACCCTTGGTGGCTACGATTTAAAAACCATTGATAAAAAAGCCATTCGTCAATACATTAATTACCTACCACAACAGTCTTACGTCTTTTCAGGGACGATTTTAGAAAATTTAACCTTGGGAGCACCTGACAATATCACGCAAGAAGAAATTCTGAAAGCTTGTGAAATCGCTGAAATCCGTGCTGATATTGAATTGATGCCACTAGCATACCATACCGAACTTTCAGATGGTGCTGGGTTATCTGGTGGGCAAAAGCAACGTTTAGCTTTAGCACGCGCTTTACTGACACAAGCTCCCGTCTTGATTTTAGATGAAGCCACAAGTGGTCTTGATGTTCTAACGGAAAAACGTGTGATTAAAAATTTACTATCTCTCACAGACAAAACTATTATTTTTGTTGCCCACCGTTTGAGCATTGCTGAACAATCTGACCGTGTCATTGTTCTAGATAAAGGACAAGTTATCGAAGAAGGGCATCATAAACAACTCATCCAAAATCAAGGTTTCTATGCACAGTTATTTCATGAATAAAAGGAGACCATATGAATCCTAAATTATTTCAATCTGCTGAATTTTATCATAGGCGTTATCATAATTTTGCGACTGTCTTAGTGATTCCAATGACACTCTTGGTCTTTTTTCTCCTTGCCTTTTCTCTCATTGGTAAAAAAGAAATTACCGTTACGACACTTGGTAGTATTAGACCAACAAAAGTCATCGCTGTTGTTCAATCAAGTAGTAATAACACCGTTTTAACCAATAATCTTAGTGAAAATAAGGCAGTCAAAAAGGGGGATTTACTCATCCAATACTCCGACAAATTGGAAGATAGTCAACTTAATGCCATTCAAACACAAATCGAAAGATATGAACGTCAACAAGAGGCACTCAATCAATTGAAAGAAAGTCTAAAGCAAGGACAAAACCTTTTTACAGGTGATGATGAGTTTGGTTATTCAGCAACCGTTGAGCGTTTTTTAAATCAATCTCAAACAATTACTGCTCAAGTTTCTCAATCAAACCAATCAGTTGCTAAACAAGAAGCTGGTGTCAACCAAGCAAATGCAGCTATCGCCAATCAGATTGCTAACCTACAAACCCAAGCCAGTCAATATCAAGAAGTTAAAGATGCTATTTAAACTGATAAAACAAACGTATCTGGCAATAATCCATATGCAACTACTCTTAATAGCTATCTTAGCCAAATTCAAACAATCGATACACAAAGCAGTTCAACTGACAACAATTCTGCTAGCAAAGAAAGTGTTAAAAATCAATTTTTAACAGACCTACAAGGGCAGATTGATAGCATTAATGCCTCTATCTCTAATTTGCAAACACAAGCTGCTTCCAATTATTCAACGGGAAGTTATGACACTAGTGCCACTAATCAAATTGAAAGCTTGCGTCAGCAGGAATTGACACAAGCTGAAACACAACTTACGCAAATTACTCAAGAAAAAGAAAATTTGCAAGCGCAGCTTGACCAGACAAATCTCTCCAAAGCTGACACCGTTTTAAAAGCTAGTCAAAGTGGCATTTTACATGTTTCTGATGAATTTGAAGGGCAAACGCTCTTGCCGCAAGGCAGTCAGATTGCAGAGATTTACCCAGATATTGCCAAAACACAGCAAGTCGCTATCCGCTATTACGTTGACTCCACTCATGTTAGTCAATTGAAAAAAGGACAGACTGTTCGCCTAACCCTTGAAAAAATTAGCAATCACGCCATTGTTATCACTGGCAAAATCAGTAAAATTGCAAGTTCTGCCACACAAACCAAAGAAGGAAATGTCTTTGAGGTGACAGCACTAGCCACCGTTGATAAACAAGATAGCTCCAAATTAAAATATGGTTTACAAGGCAAAACAATCAGCACTATCGGCAAAAAAACTTTCTTTAATTATTACAAAGACAAGCTATTAAAAGATTTTTAAACCCCAACCACAATAAATGGCTGGGGTCTCTTCATTATAATCCGACTTCTTTTAAGGCATCCGCCAATCTTGCAAAATCGGCAATAGATAAAGCTTCTCCACGAATGGACGGCTTGATACCAGCTGCTTCCAGAGCCTTTTCTAATTTGGTCTTGACCTCTTCTGACTTCCCAAAATGACTGGTTAGGTTGTTCCAAAGGGTTTTGCGGCGATGAACAAAGCTGATTTTTGAAACACGGAAGAAGAAATCTTCGTCTTTGACTTGAACGAGCGGTTGTTCACGGCGGGTCATCTTGAGGATGGCTGAATCCACATTTGGTGCTGGTACAAAGACTGTACGTGGCACGATGAAAGCAACTTTTGCTGTCATGTAGTATTGCACCGCAATTGAAAGTGAACCGTAAGCTTTGGTATTTGGTTCTGCTGAGATACGGTCCGCCACTTCTTTTTGCATCATCACGACAAATTCCGCAAATGGGATTTTTGATTCAATCAAGTGCATCAAGATTGGTGTTGTGATGTAGTAAGGAAGATTTGCCACGACTTTAATTGGAAGGTCTGGGTTAGCAAATTCTTTGATACGACTTTGTAGGTCTGATTTCAAGATATCTTCATTGATGACTTTGACATTGTCAAAATCACGAAGCGTATCAGCCAAAATCGGAATTAAACGGTCGTCAATTTCAAATGCCATGACTTCGGCAGCATTTTCAGCCAAAAATTCTGTCAATGCACCGATACCAGGACCAATTTCGATAACGTTGACATTCTTATCAATCTCAGCAGTATCCACAATTTTTTGTAGAATGTTAGTGTCTGTCAAAAAGTTCTGTCCAAATGATTTTTTAAATGTAAATCCATGACGCTCAAGGACAGCACGCGTCACACTGTAATCAGCAATTCTCATAATTTATTTAACTACCTTATCCACAAGTTATCCCCAAAATAAGGTTTTGTCATTCCTTTCATTTCTGTCAATGCAATTTACTATTGTATCACATCTGGCTTAAACGTGAAACACTTCTGAGCTTTCGCATGGTAGCTGTGATGTATAATTGTTTTTCTAAATAATTGGTATTCAGTCGTTTTTTCTTGGCTTCTCTTGGTAAATAGAGATAGAGGCATTCACTTCCTGCTCGCAAGATTTCATCACCAAAGTCAGTTTCTAACAGGTCAGCTAACTTATCCTGCGAAAACTGGTCATTTGTAAAAACAAGGTGAACACGTGAAACGTCATAGCTTTCATCAAAGGGATTTTCAATAATTGCCGTTGTAAGCTGCGGTTGCTCTTTAAGAACAACAGATAAATCAGCTCCGATTTTTTTCTTAATCGTATCATGAATCAAGGTGCAAATAGCATTATCAGCTAAATCCGTCTCAAAAACAATATTGCCACTTTGAATATAAGTCTTGACGTTTTCAAGCCCTGCTTCTGTCAAAATCTCAACAAGATAAGTCATTTTAGGAATCCGATTTTGACCAACTGGTGTGACACCTCGCAAGAGTGCGACTTTTTTCATTCTTCGTATTTCTCCATCGCTTCTTCAACTTCAGCTAGAGTAATGCCAAAGAGTTCTAGGCGTTTGAGGAGTTGTTTGCCGTTGCTGTAACCAATGCGGAGCTTTTCGCCCAAATATTCACGGCGCCTGCGGCTATCATTTCCCATTAAAAGCCCCATACGCATTAGGTCAGCTCTTGTGATGTCGAATTGATTATCATCATCAAAATTTCCTAATACGACAGAAAGAGCTTTTTGCAAATCTTCGAAACTTGCGTGCTCAACGCCGAGTGAACGACCTTTACTTTTTGATTTTGGCGCAGCTTCATCACGATTTAAAAAAGCGTGTTTAACATTTGGGATAGCATTCATGATGATTTTTCGAATGCGTTCTCCGTTATAATCTGGGTCCGTAAAGACAATGACCCCACGCAGGTCATTTAGTTTTTCAATGCGTTCAAGGTCATCGTCATTGATAGCTGAACCTCGTGTTTCGTAAGTGTCCACGTCGTAAAAGCGACGCAAATTTGCTGTATCGTCTTTCCCTTCAACGACTAAGACTTCTTGGATTTTAATTTTTTCAGTCACAGTTAAATAACCTCTTTGCATTGTCTGATGTTGCTTTTGCCACTTCTTCGCTTGTTAATGCACGAAGTTCAGCAATTTTATCTACAACATAGCGAGTATAAGCGGTGCGGTTTTCACGACCACGTTTTGGAACTGGGGCAAGATAAGGCGCATCCGTTTCAACTAAAATCTTATCAAGCGGCAATTTCTGCGCAGCTTCTTGAACATCAAGTGCTTTTTTAAAGGTCACAACACCTGAAAATGAAATCATCATGCCAAGCTCGATAAAACGCTCTGCCATTTCCAAAGAGCCTGAAAATGAATGGATAATCCCACCGCGAGGTCCAACGCCTGCTTCTTTGATGACAGCGTAAGTATCTTCAAGCGCATCACGAGTGTGGACAATAAAAGGGAGGTTGTGGTCTTTTGAAAGCTGAATCTGACGTTTAAAAACCTCAATTTGGACGTCTTTTGGGTCTTCCATCCAGTAGTAATCAAGGCCAATCTCACCAAGACCAATCACTTTGGGGTGTGATAGATTGGCAACAATCATATCCTCAATTTCTTGAGTATATGAACCTGCTTCCGTTGGGTGCCAACCGATTGTGGCGTAGATTTCAGGGTATTTTTCAGCTAACTCAATAGCGCGTTTAATAGTTGGTGCATCAAATCCAACAACATTATGTCGAGTGACGCCCATTTCTTTTGCAAGTGCCAATTCTTCTGCTTCACGCCCAGCAAAATCATCGGCGTTTAAATGCGTATGTGTGTCAAATATTTCCATGATTTTATTATAACACAGACCCATAAGAGAGACCAAAGCCAAGTACAAGTAAAGCGGTAAAATATCAAAGATAAATACAAAAAGAGAACCAAATTGGCTCTCTTTTTTAAAAGGTTGGATTCAATTACTAACTAATACTATGCTTTAGCTTTTTTTGCTTTATAAACAAAACCAAAGATAACTGATAATACAAGTACTAGACCAAGTATCATCAATCCTAGACCGCTGCTATCTCCTGTTGACGGAAGGAGTGATTTCTTTTCTTGTTTCTTCTCTGATTGTTTATCAGAATTACTTGACAGAGTTGTTGGATCATCAACTGTTGGGGTATTTGACTGTTTTTTTTCTGGAATTACTGGTGTTTTAGCATCTTCCATTTTGATTATCGCATCGGCTTGGACTGTCCATGAACCGTCTGTTCCTTTTACCTCGACTTGACCGTCTGCTGTGACACGGAAAGTGATTGACTCTGCTAAGTCATAACCTGCTGGCGCTTGACTTTCCACCATAATGTAGGCGCCCTCTGACAAGCTGAACACTTTGGCTGTATCACCTGAAGTCCACGCTAAGTTTTCACCCGTTTTTGCATCTGTGGCGATTTGACCGTCTGCGGTTTCACCTGAAACAACTTTGAGCGATGCACCTGGGAGTTCGGCGCTACCGTTAACTTCAACTTTGCTAAATGTCACATCTGTTGTCTTAGGGTCCTCTGGTTCTTCTGGAATTACTGGCACATGCGTATTCGTAATGGTTACATTTCCGTTCTCTACTTTTCCTTCAGTAGTTGTATAGTCATCAACTTCAGTCACTTTTTTGACAGAGTAAACAATATCTTTTTATTTGCTTTTTTCAGCAAGATTTCTCCATGTATATGTCCACTTATTCGCTGCTGTTAACGTCACAACATCACCAGATTTTTTGCCATTAGCATATAATTGGACATCAATAGAATTAGGACAAAGCCATCTTGATCATCGCTATCATCCCAAACTTTTGTGACTGTCAAACTTGTTTTACCTGGAGTATAGTTATTTGTAATGTCATATCCATTAATTGTTACCGTGTAATTGTCAACACTATCTTCAGTTACTGCGTAAGTAATAGCACTACCATTTGCATATTTGGCAAGATTTAAAAACGTATATGTCCAATTCGTATCAGCTGTTACTTCTTGTGAAGCTACCTTAGTTCCATTGGCTAAAAAGTTAACTGTACTCGAATCTGGACGTTTACCATCTTGGTCATAATTGTCATTCCATGTCTTTGTTCCAAACACTTCTGTCGTGTCTGGGGTATGACTGTTTGTAATGTTAAATTCAGAAATGATAGTTTCATAACCACCAACACTGTCTTCTGAAACAGTATAAACAACTTCTTGACCATTTTGATATTTCGGTAAATTTTCAAATCGGTAAGTCCAGTTATCAATTTGTGAAACTTCTTTAGTTTGACCAGTATCTACACCATTTGCAAGTAGATGAACAACAATTGATTCTGGACGGATACCATCTTGGTTATTATTGTCATCCCATGTCTTTGTTCCTGATAAATTAATTATCTCTGGAACATGAGTATTTGTAATAGTGTAGTTATTGTCACTTCCTGAAACTACAGATTGATAACCAGATAAATCTGTAACTTCTTTTACAGTGTAATCAATAAGAACATTGTCAGAGCTAAACGAATACCCTGTATAGCTATCTGTGAATTTCCAAATAACTAGCTGAGTAATTCCTCTAAACTGATCATCAGTTAACTGATACTTTTGTTGAATGCTACTCCCATTATTTGGATAACCGTTATATAAAACTTTCATAACCGAATCGTATAACACCGCATCTTCCAATGTACTGCTACTGTTCTCTTTCATTTGCTCCGCAGTTACATTAGTATATTTAGTATACCGATCTCCATACATACTAGGATACTGCTTTTTGATATTAAAACAGTACCCTACAATAGTCTGACTATTGTCATCTATGTAAATATTGACCTAGTCAAGCATTTTTGTAACACTAGTGTATAAAATTTCTTACGCTGCACAACATCGTGCAGCATAAGGTGTAAGTCCACCGTTTGCACGATGTGGTCTTACGTGATTATATTTCCCATAAACGAATTCATAGAGCTTTTGGTCAAGAATGTCATTTGAATCAAACTTGTAGAGATAATAGAATTCGTGTTTGAGCGTATTGTAGAATCTTTCCATAACGGCATTGTCATATGGACAGCCTGATTTGCTCATACTTTGTTGGACATAGTTTTTATCACAAAATTTATTGAATTCTTTTGCGGTAAATTGACGCCCTTGTTCAGAATGCAGGATAATTCCTTTTGCTGGTTTTCGACGTTCTAGTGCGATTTTCAAGGTTTCCTTTGCCAATTCAGTATCGATATGACTGCTGTTTAATGATGCAACCACTTCACGACCGCAAAGGTCTATAATCGTGCAATTGTAACGCATTGTTCCATCTGGACGAGTTAAATATGTAAAATCAGTACACCATATTTTATTGGGTTCTTTTACATCAAATTCCCTATTCAGAAGGTTTGGAAAGATTTTATTGGCAGTTCCTTTTACATAGTTTGGTTTCTTTCGACGTGTGATGGAACGTAAGCCCAATTCATTCATAAAATGATGTATTGTCAGATCTGAACGAATGCTTCCGATACCCTTAAGATAATCGTTCATCATTCGGTATCCAGGAACTCCATTTTCGCGGTGGTAGATTTCAACAATTTTACGTTGAATCTCTGCCTTTTCCTGACGATAAGCATGTTTTTTGTTTTTAAGATAATTATAGTAAGCATTTGGACAGATGTTCATTCTTCTAAGAAGCCATCTGACCCCAAATGTCTGTTGATATTTCTGGATGAACTGGTACTGAGCTAATCGATTTCCTTCGCAAAGAATGCTGCCGCTTTTTTTTAAAAATCATTTTCCTTTTTGAGTTCTTCAATTTCTTTGCGTAGCTTTTTTGCAACTTCGTATGAATCAGATTCTTCCCGTTTTGTTGGGCTGTTATCGCATTCTTTGCGGTATTGCTGTAACCAGTATGTCAGCGTGCCTTGTCCAAGATTATATTCTTCGGTCAGGCTTTTCTTGGTTCATCCCTCTTCCAGATAGAGGCGAAGAACCTTTTGTTTGAGCTCAGGCTCGTAACGATTGTTTGTCATTGTAACATCTCCTTGGATTATGTATGTATTTTACCAAACTATACACAGGTGTTACAACTTAATTATATCAGGTCAAATTTATTGGTTATAACAATTATACTTATAGCTCTTATTACTACACTTGTAGTAGGAATTAAATATCTAAAAAATAGGTCTTCAAGTCATCTTCTACCACAAAAAACTTCTTCAGAACATATGATCACCATGGAGAAACTATTAGCAACTAGTCTATGCATATTAGACCTCGTTATTCTTATCCATTCTAGCTTTCATCTTTTATCTTAACATTACAATTTGAAAAGTTACTGCTACATATTAACTTCAATGTCAAATTTAGCTCGAATATTATTATAAAAGTTAACATACTATAATTGATAAATATTATGATTAATGATTATCATAACAAGATTACCCTAGTTTGAAAGACACTCCTAATTGTCAATATAGAATCTAACAATTAGAAGTGTTTTTATAATACCAACTTTCAAAAATCAAACTATGATAAAAAATACTTTTGAATACAATCCAACTTCATCCCTTTTCTTAAAATAGGCTATATTTTTATTTTATACACTATATGGCATCATTAGTTATTATCTGATGAAAGCAATACTTTTCAACTTATTATTTTTCTAACTTGGTAGTGTATCATCTAATCTAACATAGATTTTTATGTCTAATTTAATTGACAGATTGAATCTCAAGCAATTATATCACACATTTTTACGTGCTCGTAATGCTGAGAGAATTGAAACAGTATCAACAACTTCTTGAAGCATAGCTCCTAATAAAGTTGGGATGACACCTGTTGCTGCAATGACCATCAGCACTAAACAAACAAATAAACCAATTAAAACAGATTGTTTAGCGATTTTCATGGTGTGTTTTGCAATAGCAATAACTTGTGCAACCTTACTCAAATCATCTTTCATGATGACAACATCTGCGTTCTCACTTGCTGCTGTTGATCCATGAGCACCCATAGCAATTCCGACATCTGCGGTTACAAGGGCTGGGGCATCATTTACACCATCTCCCACCATTAAAACTGGTCCATTTTGGACTTCAATATCTTTTAAGTGCTTAATTTTATCCTGCGGTAAGCAATCTGCGAAGACTTTATTAATACCAACCTGCTCTGCTATTTCCTTAGCGACTGAATATTTATCTCCAGTGAGCATAACTAGGTTTTTAACATCCATTTGTTGGAGTTTTTGCATTGTTTCCTTAGCTTCAGGTCGAACGGAGTCCTTAAAAGTAATATATCCGAGTAGATGACCGTTTTTACCAACATAAATGCTAGTTTCTTTTGAAAGATTTTCAGAACTAAAGTTTTTGATAAGGCTCGGTTTGCCTACTGAAACTTCATTACCTGAAATCTTTCCTATGATACCTTGAGCCGTTACTTCAGTTGCTGATGTGACAGGTAAAAATGTAATACCTTTACTTTTAGCGTATTGTACTAGTGAACGTGCTAAGATATGTGATGAATTTTGTTCAAGACTTGCTGCAAGCTGAATGAGTTCTTCTTCCGTGGTCCCTTCAACTGCGATGATTTGATTGACAGCTAGGTTTCCTTGTGTAATAGTACCCGTCTTATCAAAAGCTACAGATTTTGCACCAGACAACTTTTCTAGGGTTGTCCCTGTTCTAATAATAATCCCGTTCTTTGATGCTTGACTCATGCCAGCAACCAGTGCTACAGGGGCTGCTAATATTAGGGGACATGGCGAAGCTACAACAAGGACTTGAGCAAAACGCACTGGATCTTTTGAGACAAACCAAGCAAATCCACCGATTACATAAGCAATGACTGTAAAAGGAATTGAATAGCGATCAGCAAGTCTAACAAATGGTGCAGGATTTGAAGTTGACTCTTTTACCAATCTCACCAATTGTTGGTATTGACTATCTTCAGCCAGTGAAGTAACTTCAAATTGGATAGAATTTGAACCATTCATAGAACCAGATAAAATATTATCTCCAACCTTCTTTTCAATTGGTTTAGATTCACCAGTCAGTGAGGCTTCATTAAAATCAGATTCTCCACGTAAAATACGTCCATCTACTGGCACCATCTCATCAGGTCTAACGACGACTACATCACCAATTTTTAAAGCTTCAACAGGAACATCTTCCAACTCGTGTCCAATCAAGCGATGTGCAATTTTGGGACTATTATCAAGAAGACTTCGTAATTCACGACTGGCCTGTTTACTGGCATAATCTTCAAGACTTTCCCCACCTGTAAGCATGATGAGAATCATAAGACTAGCCCAATAATCACCAACAAGTAAGGTAGCAATAATAGCTGAAATAGCTAGAATATCAACACCGTACTGACCAGATTTTAAAGTCTTAATCATATCAATAAGCATTGATAAAGACATAATACCGCCGGCAATAGCCACTAGAATGTAGGCCAAATCTGGTTTATGAAGAATAAAATTAATAACCAATGCACATAGTGCAATAGTTAGAGTTGTAAGTAATTTTTTGAAGTTTGACATTCTATTCACCTCTTTCATACTTCTATTATATTATAATAGTTCCAAAAAAACTACTTATTTATAATGATTATAAATAAAAATCAAATTATTAAGTGCAACAAATATTTTACTGAGCTAAGTCAATATATCTTATTATCATAGTGTGACTTTTATCTAACTTCATAGAATGCAGTAAGTGACTATTTATGGGCGTGAAAAAACTCTTGAATACCGTGTTCTAAAATATTACTGGAAACTCATTCAAAAGGATAGTCGAAAATTATCGCCCAATGCTTTTTATTCAAGGACTTTCAGAGAAACTTTAATATCTAAAGAGTATTTAAAAAGATTTTTCAAACACGTACCGCAACTTAAAAATTACTACAACCTTTATCCGTTATCAGAAATACATCACTAATGCTACTCCCTTATTCTAACGTCAAACCTGAAGCTACTAACAAACTCATCAAAGATATTAAACGAAACACTTTTGGTTACAGGAACTTTGACAACTTTAAAAAACGCATTTACCTCGCTTTAAACATCAAAAAAGCGAGAACATCATTTGTTCTCGCTAGAGTTTAACTTTGACACCTATTACAGTTGACAAAGAGCGGTTCATATGCAGGTAACTCTCATCATAGCAAGGACGAATACAATTCATGGTTAATTAATGACATGAATTTATTAAAAGATAACGGTTTTAATCAGTTATACAGCGCCATTGAAAGTATTATAACTGTGCTATTTAACGCTTTTGCTATCATTTATTTTCATTGGCTACTACTTGCGGTTAGTATTTTAATGACTGCTTTAGTTTACTTTCTTCCTAAAATTTTTGAAAATAATATTGCACAAGAAACGGAGGCTGTTTCATCTGATTTGACTGTTGCTTTAAATCGTACAAGTGATTATTTAAGTGGTTTTGACATTTTTTTCCACAATAATCAAACTGCTTACTTTAAAAATCGCATTTTAGCAGACTTTTTCACAGTGGTAAAATCCAAGGTTAAGTTGGCAAGAAGCTCTAGTAAGGCTAATTCTCTTTCATTGATGTCAAGTGTTGTGGCACAAGTAATTATTTTTATGGTTACTGGTTATCTAGTCATTAAGGGGGAAATCACTACGGGGGTTATTTTCTCAATTGCCAATCTAACCAGTTGCCTATTCAACTACACTAGGGGAGCTGCTTATAACATTGTTACCTTTAAAGCGACCTTTAAATTGCTAGAAAAATACCCTAAAAAAGTAAGTATTGAGAATCTCGATGCCATAACTAATTTTAATTAAGAATTGGTTATTCACGATTTGTGTGTCACTTTTGAAAATGGCAATAGCATCACCTATCCTAATATTACGATTAAGAAAGGAGAAAAAGTTGCTATTGTGGGAGGCTCGGGTGCTGGAAAATCAACATTAATCCGAGTATTAACAGGAGAATTGACCTGCTATGACGGTGATATTGTGATTGATAATCATCATTACAAAGATACGTTGCTAGAAAGTTTGCAAACTATTTTTGCCTTGATTCCTCAAAAACCACATATTTTTAAAGAATCTTTACTTGATAATCTGACCCTTAGTCGTTCTGTGGATAAGGACGTTTTTAAAAAGGTTTTGACTTTTGCACATGTGGATAGCTTTATTTGACCAAATTATAAAACTCTGAACATTCTTAGCTGCCTCTTTTTTATCGTTCGTTTTTTATACAACAAAAATACTATTTGACTTATAATAAAAAATAAGATATAATAATATCCTAACATTATTTAAAACATTATGTCTTAATATTCGTAAAAAGGAGAAGTAATGTCTACCAACAATCGTTATGTCATCGCAAGTTGTGGTGTTATCTTGCATTTAATGCTAGGCTCTACCTACGCTTGGAGTGTTTATCGTAATCCTATTATTGCTGAGACTAGCTGGAATCAATCAGCGATTGCCTTTGCTTTTTCGCTTGCCATTTTCTGTTTGGGCATGTCGGCTGCATTTATGGGGCAAGTTGTGGAAAAATTTGGACCTCGTGTTACTGGTACCATTTCTGCTATCTTATATGCTTCTGGAAACATCCTGACAGGCTTTGCTATTGCCCAGCATAGTATCTTTCTGCTTTATCTTGGTTATGGTGTCCTTGGCGGTATCGGGCTGGGTACGGGCTATGTCACACCCGTATCAATGATTATCAAGTGGTTTCCTGATAAACGAGGTCTGGCAACTGGGCTAGCTATCATGGGATTTGGCTTTGCCTCTCTTTTAACCGGTCCAATTGCGCATTTTTTAATCACCAAATATGATGTTATCAACACCTTTTACCTGTTAGGGGGAGCTTATTTTCTGGTCATGCTTATCGTCTCACAGTTTCTCAAATTTCCATCCTACAGTGAACAGGATACTGACGACAGTCATAAGCAATTAAGTCAAGGTATTGGAGCTAAAAAAGCCTTAAAAACAGTTGAATTTTACCTGCTCTGGCTAATTCTCTTCATCAACATTTCTTGTGGGCTTGCCTTAATCTCTGTTGTCTCACCTATGGCACAAGATATAGCTGGCATGACTGCCAACCAAGCTGCCATTATCGTTGGGCTTATGGGAATTTTCAATGGCTTTGGAAGATTGCTCTGGGCTAGCTTGTCAGACTATATCGGTCGTCCGCTGACCTTCCTTATTTTATTTGTTGTTAATATACTCATGACTGTATCGCTCATATTCCTTCACGCGCCAGCATTGTTCACCATTGCCATGGCTGTGCTCATGACTTGCTACGGAGCTGGCTTCTCACTCATTCCACCATATCTTAGCGATATTTTCGGTGCTAAAGAGCTAGCAACCATGCACGGTTATATTTTAACAGCTTGGGGAATGGCTGCGCTAGCAGGTCCAATGCTGCTTGCTGTCACATACTCAGCAACCAAATCATACACAAGTACTCTTATTATCTTTATCCTACTCTATCTACTTGCACTAGCTATTACACTTTGGCTAAAATCACAAAAAGAAAATAAATATTTATCATAAAAATAACCCCCTAGCCTGTGGTGAGCAAGCTAGGGGGTTCTGTGTAATAATATTGTCTATTTTTTCAGAGTAAACACAAATTTTAAAGGGTATTCAATACATTTTAAGGAGTAAAGTGTTGAATTAATGTAAAAATTGGATTAGGATTCCTCCAAGGATGAGGACGATTGCACCGCCAAGTCGGTTTGCCATTTGGGCAAAGGCAATCATTTCCATGCGGTCCGCCGCAGAAAGCACAGCGATATTTCCTGTGCCACCCATGGAATTGTTAATCATCCCAGCACCGATAGCTGTTTCGACTGGATACATACCGAGAACCTGTCCCAAAGTCCAGCTAGCAAGTCCCATTGACACAACAGATGTTAAACCGATAAGGACAAATTGCCATGTCATGGCTTGCGCTAATGAACTCAAATCAATCATTGAAAGCCCAATACCTGCCAAAACAGCGTGTGTCAAGTTAGTCATAATCACACGATTAAACATAACCACTGCTTCTTCTAATGGTTTTGGTACAATATCAAGCGCTTTGAGAACAAAGACAATGATAATCATAAAGGCATAGCTGTGCACTTTTGGAATAAAGGCATTTAAGATAACGCCGATAAGGAAAAGGGCAAAGGCAAGCATCATTCCGACACCGATTTTTGTAGGGTCAAGCGGAGCTTCAGATTTTTTCAAATCGTCTTTGTCAACAGGGATGAGCACACCGTGCCCATTGAATTTGGTGTTAGCAAATCCACGCGCCAACACAATGGCACCGATAATGGCAAAAATATTTCCTAGCGTGGTTGCTGGGGCTAATTGTGACAAGATTGATGAGGCATCTGTGTGCAATCCAGCCGCATAGATTTTGGATAATGGCACGATTCCTGCACCCATTCCTCCTGCCATTTGGGCAAATGAAATGTACATGACAGAATGTCCAAAGCCTTGACCGAGCAAAGCCCCAACAGCACCAGTGGAAAAGAAACCGATAACCATTGATAAAAGAGCGACAGGAATGAATTTCGCAGAGGCTTTCACCAAAAGTTTGCGGTTCATTCCTAGAATTGAGCCACAAATAAGCGCTGCAATATAAAAATCTAGAAAGCCCCAATCACTCATGAAACTAGAAGTGGCTGAGACAACTGATTTTGGAATCAATCCTGTTGAAGCTAAGATTGCGGCTAACAGCAAGGTAAAGACTGACCCACCACCAAGGTAAGTATTCCAAAATGGTAATCGTTCACCAAGGAAGTAGAAAAGATGTCCTAAAACGACCAACATGAAAGTAACTCCAACCATGTTGAGCGGTAGTTTTCCCATTGCAATCACAACAGCTAAAATGATAACTAGAGCCGTATAAAGCGGAAGAGAAAGCCCCGCAATTTTGATATTAGATAACTTTTTCATACGAATGGTTATCCTCCTAAACTAATATTTTGGATACCATTTAAGGTCACGAACAGCTTTAGCCATGTCTTTTTCTTCAGCTTGAGCCAAACCTTGTTCTTGAGCTTTTTTGGCAACAGCTTCCGCAACTTTGATAGAAACTTCAGCAACGTATTGGAATGGAGGAAGAACAGGTGCTCCTGGTTGACCTGGATCTACAAGACCACTAAGTGAGTGAGCTGCAGCACCAATCATTTCATCTGTAAGAAGTGATGCTTCAGAAGCCAACATACCAAGACCAAGACCTGGATAGATTAGGGCATTGTTTGCTTGACCGATTTGGTAATCAACGCCTTTGTAGCTTACTGTACCTGAAGGCACACCAGTAGCAACGAAGGCTTTACCGTCTGACCATTCGATAACTTGCTCAGCAGTTGCTTCTAATTTCTTAGTTGGGTTTGAAATTGGGAAGATAACTGGACGTTCAGTGTTTTCACACATTGCTTCAACAACTTCTTTAGTGAAGGCACCAGCATCAGTTGATGTACCAACCAAGATTGTTGGTTTAACTGTTTTAATAACGTTAAGAAGGCTTGTCATATCACCGCAGTCAGCGAAGTCTTCACGTTTTTTAGCAAATGGTTTTTGAGCAGGTGTCAAATCTTCCATGTCATCGAAAAGAAGACCTTGTTTGTCAATCATGAAGAAGTGTTTGTAAGCTTCTTCTGGAGTCAAACCTTCTGAAACCATTTCAGCGTGAACGCGGTCAGCAATACCAGCACCAGCAGAACCACCACCGTAGCATAGGTAAACTTGGTCAGTTAGTTTTTCACCAGTGATGTCCATAGCACCGAAGATACCACCAAGAACTACGATACCAGTACCTTGGATGTCATCGTTAAATGTTGGAATTTCTTTTTTGTATTTGTTAAGAATGTTCGCAGCATTTGAACGACCGAAATCTTCCCAGTGAAGGTACAATTTAGGGAACATGTTTTCAGCTGTTTGAACGAATTTGTCGATAAATTCGTAGTATTGGTCACCTGTAACACGTTCGTGGCGGTTACCAAGATACATTGGATTTTCCAAAAGTTCTTTACGGTTTGTACCAGCATCGATAACAAGTGGCATAACTGATGCAGGATCAATACCAGCTGCAGCTGTGTAAATCATCAATTTACCAACAGAGATATCCACACCTTGTACACCCCAGTCACCGATACCAAGGATACCTTCAGCATCTGTTACAACGATCAAACGGATATCGCGGTCGCCAGCAGCATTACGCAATGTTTCTTCGATGTTTTCTGGGTGGTTGATATCAAGGTATGCAGCGTATTGTGGGTCAACGTACAATTCACTGTATTCTTCGATTGTTTCAGCGATAACTGGATCGTATACAATTGGGTTGAATTCAACGATGTGTTGGTTGAATAGGTAGTAGAAAAGTGTACGGTTAGTGTTGAAGATCTCCATCAAGAAATGACGTTTTTCAAGATTTGATGGCTTACGCAAGAAATTTTGGTAAGCTTGTTCAGCTTGTTCTTCAATTGTTTGAACGTAAGGCGGTAAAATACCAAGCAAGCCAAGTTTTTTACGTTCTTCCATAGTAAAGGCAGTCCCTTTATTTAAAAACGGGTTATTTAGAATTTCATGTCCACGCATGATTTTTCCTCCTGATAGTATATTAAATATGTAGAAAGATCTTATGCGGGTCATTATAAACTTCCAAACTTCTTATAGTCAAACCCATCAGTTTTAATAAATAATATTTATAAGTAGAATCCCAAAGAATATGATAAAATAAGTCAAGGAGGTAGGCATGAACTTACGTGATTTAGAGTATTTTTACCAGTTAGCCAAATCAAAATCCTATACTGGAACAGCGCAGCATTTCAAGGTCAGCCAACCGACAATTTCTTACGCTATCAAACGTTTAGAAAAAGAGTTGGACTGTGACTTAGTCATTAAAGATCCTTCGCACCGTACTGCCGAATTAACCTTACAAGGTGATATTTTCCAAAGTCACGTGGAGGATGTCTTACTACAAATCAAAACAGCAGTTAATGAGGTTCACCAATCACTCAATCCTATGACGACCGTTGGTTTCCCGCCCATTATCTGTAATTATATTTTGACTGAATTGCTGGAACAAAATGAAAACTTGGAACCTTTTTCACAGGTAAAAGCCATTCGTGGCGGTTCAAATAGCCTCATGATGAAATTGCTCGATGGACAAATTGATTTTAGTCTGCTTGGCTCACTAGCTCCCTTAAAAAATGACCAATTGGTCATCCGACAACTCTTCAAAAAAGATTTTTACGTTGTCCTTTCTAAAAATCATCCACTAGCTAAACAAAAAGAATTATCATTCCAAGATATTCTCTTTGAAAAATTCATTCTGCTAGATGAACACAACATCCACTTAACAGCTTTCAACCAGTTAAATCATCGCTATCACGACCAAGCATCCGTCTTATTCAAAATCGATGATGTGTCAGTAATCAAGCAAATGGTTGCTGAAAACATGGGAATTTCACTTTTATCTGATATTGCTCTTGCTAGTGATTCTGACCAACTGGTCAAAATCTCTTTAGTCAAAGAAGATAGCATCACATTTTACGTTAGCTATGCCCATTCAAAACATGCTGTTTTATCAGATGAAACTGAAAAACTGATTGATTTGATTGAAAAAGTGTCATAGCAAATAAAACAAAAAACTCAACCCGATAGGGTTGAGTTTTTCCATGTTGAATTTTTAATAGAATGAATCAGGCTCTTTGGTGTAATTTGCCCATTTTTTACTTAGAAATTGTTTGTTGATTTGGTAGTTTGGTTTACTTTGCTTTTCAGTCAAGAACGGGTTAACAGCCTTATCCATAGCTACCCAGCCATTCCAGCCCATGTGGATAGTATCTTCCATGAAGTAAGCCTTATCACCATCTCTTGAGAAATCAGCAATATTTTTAAATCCTTGACTTTGCAACTGGTATTTGATTTTTTCAACTGCTTTTTGGTACATGTTTTTGTTAAGCCCTGTATAATCTGACCATTTGCTATTAACAGGTGGGATAACAAAAAGAACATTGGTATCATTTTGAGCAAATTGGTTCAATACCAATTGTAGATCGTTGTACTCCGGTGATTTTAAGTAGTTAAATTTACGTTGAGAATTTTTTAAATCTTTCAATATCGGTTTGATACGAATATCATAAAAACCGTTGTCGATTCCAAAGGTATTATCACTACTTGCTTTTTTACCATCAGCTGTTGCTAGTTTTCCTAGTTTCTGATATGAAAAAGCATTTGGGAGTTTTTTAGCTTGAGTAACTACTTTGCTATCGTAATGATCAATCACAGAAACGCGACTGAAGAAAGCATCTTCTTTTTGATAAACAACACTTTGAGTTCTGAGTTTTCTCTTATCAGCTGCTGATAATTTTTTGCCTTCAGCTACTTTTTCCATCATGTCTTTGAATGAAGACTCTGGATAAAGTTTCAAGAAACGTTTAGCAGCATAACGATCATAAGCTGTTCCTGTTTGGCTTTGCAAGAAATCAATGGCTTGTCCACTGCTAAAATAAGATTGAAACGCGGCAGCATTGGCACCCTTAGCCGTAAACCACTGAGGAGAAATGAAATAAACGGCTTGTTTATTTTTCAACTCATTATTGATTTGTTGGATGCCATAAAAATGCGTCAATGAGGCAGATCCTCTTTGGCCAAGCAAATATGGTGTATAAGAACGATTGTAAGCTTCTGCAATGACAGAAGGGTGCATTTTATCAAAGCGCAGCCACTCACTTGATCCAAAGAACGGAACAAAACGGTGCTTTGGATCTGTTAAGGCACGTACTTTTTTGTACTTACTCTTAAATCCTGTCTTACTTAGCGAAACCGCGTCTTTCTTTTCTACTTTTAGGGAGTGCGATTTATTCGAAAGCGAGACACTACCCAGACTAATGACAACTAGCAAAAAGGCACAAATAACTGGTCCTAGAATTTGCCAAAGGCGTTTAAGCATTGCGAAGTTCCTCAATTCCAGCAATGATTTTATTAGCGGTATTCCAATCATCACGTCCAAATTCTGAAATTGGAATATCAATATCAAAATGACTTTCCAATTCAACAATCAATTCAACAGTTCCCATACTATCAAGGACGCCTGCGTCAAACAAATCTTCATCCATCATGTCTGAAACGTCTTCCATAAAAAGATCATCAATAATTGCTAATACATCTGATTTAATATCCATTTGCTAAACTCCTTTATATTGAATTTTTATTTTACAGGTGGTTGTGGGAACCATAATTGATCCAAGAAACCTGAAAATAGTAAGAATGATAACATCACAACATTAAATGTGATGAAAATACCAAGACCTTGTGTCCATTTGTTGTCAGGCAAAGGTGAGAGTCCTTGTTTTTTGCGCTCACGATTGATTTTGTTCTTCTTACGAACCCAAGCATCATTAATCACAAGACCCACACCATGAAATAGTCCATAAGCGATATAGTACCACGTTAAGCCATGCCAAAATCCCATGATTAACATGTTAATAATATAAGCGACGCTTGATGTGACATTGCGATTTTTAAAGACTTTGTGCTTAACCAAGACCTTAACCAAACGCATGAAAACAAAATCACGGAACCAGAAAGACAAACTCATGTGCCAACGATTCCAAAATTCTTTCAAATCGCGTGATTTAAAAGGCTGATTAAAGTTAACTGGGCTTTTAATCCCAATAAGATTTGAAATAGCTAGCGCAAACATGCTATAACCCGCAAAGTCAAAGAATAAATCAAAACCATAGGTGTACATAACACCTAGCGTAGCAATGTTAAAGACTCCGCCCATTTCCAGGGCTTCTTCTTTTAGCGGCACCATAAGTAGCGTTCCAAAAATGTAAGCTAGGATGAACTTGTAAAGAAATCCAAGCATCAAGTAACGAACACTTTCTTCAAGCATATCAAGCAGTTCATCTTTGTCAGGAATATTTTTATAATCCTCATCAAAGCGATTGAAGCGATCAATTGGTCCACTTGAAAAAGTTGGCATAAAGAGAAGGAAACGCAAAAATTGCCACAAACTAAACTCTTTTAAGACACCATCTCGCATTTCCATAATTGTGCCAACTGCACGGAAAGTCAGGTAAGAAATCCCTAAAAATCCAAAGAGCGATTGATGTTTATCAATGGTCATCAAAGGAGTAATCTTAGTCCACGCTAGTGGAAAGACGGCTAAGAAGACCCAGAGGTAAAATACCCACTTGTTATTATATTTTTTCCGATAAGTCTTGTAAGAAAAGATCAGAAAAATTTGCCAAACCACGTAAGCTAAAAGAGAAAGAATCTGATAAAGATTTTTCCCTGTCAGCATCAAAATAATGAAAGCTAAGCTAACCAAAGCTTCATAAACAGGAAATCGTTTTTTGAAAAATAATCCGATAAAAATAGGTAAGACAGCCACAATCAGGTAAAGAAAATACTGCGGATTGCCGTAAGCCTCTAAGTGTGGCAACTGATGAAGAAATGCTATCATCGGCTATTTACCTCGTTCATCAAACCTTTGATATCGATTTTACCATTTGGTGTAAGCGGCAAGCTGTCACGGTAAAGGAATTTTGAAGGCATCATATAATCCATCATGATGTCTTTCAAGTCTTCCTTAATCGCTTTAGTGATGTCCAATTGACGGTCAAATTGTTCTGCGACACCTTCTTTTAACACCACATAAGCTAGAAGATTTTGTACCTTGTGGTCTTTGTTGTAACGCGGAACAGCGACAGCTGACTTGATATATTCTGATTTGTTAAGATTTTGTGAAACTTCCTCAAGCTCGATACGGTAACCGTTGAATTTGATTTGGAAGTCCATGCGTCCGCCGTAAAGAAGCATGCCTTGGTCAGTCATCACACCCAAATCTCCAGTGTGATAAGCTGGCAAGCCTTCAAATTCAAAGAAAGCAGCTTGTGTGCGTTCAGGATTATTGAGATACCCTTTTGAAACAGCAGGACCAGAGACAATGATTTCACCTTGCTCGCCATTCGGCAAAGCTTTGCCATTTTCATCAATGATAAAAGTTGGTGAATCTGCTTTGGTGTAACCAATCGGCAGACGTTTGCAAGTTGCTAGCATCTCATCGGTGATAGCTACCGCAGAAAGGGCAACGGTAGCTTCTGTCGGACCATAAGCATTAACAATGCGTGCTTTCGGGAAACGGCTACGCAATTTTTGCGCTGTTTTTACTGTTAACTCTTCCCCATCGAAATAAAAATGTGTCAGATGTGGCAATGTTTCTTGATTAAAGTCATTTGACAACATAGCCATATCAGCAAATGATGGTGTTGATGTCCAAACCCCAATCGGCAATTCATTAATGGTTGTAAAGAGTCGTTTAAAGTCTGTTGTTAATTCTTTTGGAAATGCAAAAAGTGTCCCTCCAAGGGCTAGCGTTGGTGCCCAATACATAACTGACAAATCAAACGAATAAGGCGGCTGCGCCAACATTTGTGGTCGTTCTGGCACTGAAAATTCTTTGTCAGAAATCATCCAATTAGTGAAACTTAGGAGATTGTCATGTGAGATTTGCACCCCTTTTGGTTTTCCTGTTGTCCCAGACGTAAAGATAATATAATAATTGTCATCGCCTTTAACAGAGTGAGTCAATTGATAGTCCGTTTTTTGAGCGAAAATCGTCTGTAATTGGTCAAGCTTAATCATTGGAATATTCGTTATTTCCAAAGGAAAATCACCTACAGCAATAATCAAACTTGGCTCTGCCACTTCTAAAATCGCTTCAATGCGTTCAAGAGCTGAATGTTGGTCAACAGGAATATAAGCATGTCCAGATTTTGTTAATGCCACAAAAGTAGCCAACATGTCATACTCTTGTCCTCCAAAAACAAGAACAGGAGATTTTTCTTCCAGCTTTAAAAAATCAATATAAGCAGCAAGGGAATCCGAATTTTCCTTTAAATCGCGATAAGTGTGAACATCTCCTAAGACATTATAGACAGGGAAATCTCCTTGTGTCTGAGCAAAATGCTCAATTCTCTCAATCATATCGTGTAACATGAACCGTTTACCTTTCTAATACTCATTGTAGATGAAATTACCTTGACCACGACCAAGATAACTGAAAAAATAAATTAAAACCATAAAAATCACAAAATAAAACAAGGTTTTTAATACAAATCGAGTGGTATCTTTCATTTAAACTCCTTATTTAAGTGGTAATTGTACTTCAAATGTTAACTGGCTATCAGCTTGACTGACAGTGATACTGCCTTTATGTTTTTCTAAAATAGCTTTGGCAATCGCCAAACCTAAACCAAAACTTGAGCTGCTATTGCGGGAATCTTCTGCTTGATAGAAACGTTCAAAAAGATTTTTCAAAACCTCATCTGGATAGACCAGACTAGGATTTGACACTCGTAAAAGTGCTGTTTTCTTTTCTTGCAACAACTCTACGGTAATCTTTCCATTATCCAAAGAATGCTTAATAGCATTATCCAAAAGGATGGTAACCAACTGCTTCAACTGAGATTCTTGACCAAGAATTTCAATATTTTCAGCGATTTGATCTTCGATTAATTTGCCCTCTTCATAGGCTAGACTTTCATAACTTAGAATCATTTCTTGGCATATACTTGATAAATCGACTTTTTCAAAATGTGCTCTACCATCTTTGTTATCAAGCTTAGACAAGCTAAGCAACTCTTGAATCAAATGTTCCATACGTTTGGTTTCTGAAAGAATATGATTCAAATAACGATTAGGAGCAATTTGATTTTGCAATACTTGAGCATTGGCACGGATAGAAGCTATCGGTGTCTTCAACTCATGACTAGCATCTGAAACAAATTGTTTTTCGCGATCAATTGCAGCTTGTGCTGGTTGAACGATAAAACGTGATAGGTAGATACTAACTCCCGTAAGCAAAAGAAGACCAAAAATAACATAAACAGTAACCAGAAAAACTTGAGCATAAGAAGCTGAATAGCTTGAAAAATCAATAAAGACAAGTTGCCAAGTTCCATCTTTCTTTTCCTTCAAAGAATAGATGTAATCATGCCATTTCCAACTCTTTTTCCCTCTGTTTAACAAATCTTTGCTGACTTCTTTAACCTCTTTATTGGTTAAAAAAGTGTTGTTAACTTGAATATCTGGTTTGTCATTTTCATCAATGGTGACAAAAGCAATGGCTTCGTCAGTATTTTCTTTGACATAACCATTAGCAGCCACCAATTTAACAATCCGATAAGTATCATACTCATCCCAATATTTGTCATAACGTTCACTAATGACCAATAACACCAAAACCATGGCGGTTAACATGGACATCGTAATCAAGACAAATTTTAGCCGAAGATTCTTCATGATGAGCCTTCTTTCTCTCCATCTTCTAGTGAGTAACCAACGCCTTTGGTCGTTTTAATAACAGCACTGGCTGCCAAGAAACGAAGTTTCTTACGTAAAAAGGAGATAAAGACTTCCAGTTGATTATAATCGGATTCATCTAAAGGTCCCCAGACCTTCAAAATTAATTGGTTTTTGGGGATAATCTTCTTGGAATTTCGCAAGAAAGTTTCCATCAGCAGAAATTCTTTATTAGACAACTTAACTTCGCGCTCTGCCACGCTTAATTCTCTCGTGTCCAGATTCAAAATCAAATTGCCAAACTTGAGATGATTCACTTGCGTAATAGACGATTGACGAGTCCGCAAACGAATTCGTGCCAATAATTCTTCTGCCTCAAATGGCTTAATCATATAGTCATCAGCACCCAAATCAAGTCCCAAAACACGGTCTTCTAACTGAGATTTGGCTGTCAAAAAAATGATCGGAACTTCCATTCCCATTTGGCGCACGCGCTTCAACACACTGACACCATCAAGTTTTGGCAACATAATATCCAATAGAACCAAATCATAAAGTCCCGTTAATATATAATCCAGTGCAGACTCACCATCAAAAACCAACTCCACTTCATAACGGTGATTTTCAAGAATAGCTTGAATAGCTTCCGCGATTCCTTTCTCATCCTCGACCACTAAAATTCTCAACTGGCTCTCCTCCCTTTTTACTCAAAATTTAGTATAAAACGCCAAAATTGAATTAACCTTGAAATTTTCTTAATTTTTAAGATTGCCTGTTTAAAAATATCCTAACACTGACTTATACCAAACCATTATAAGTAAGTCTCTCCCAGAAAATCCGTGTAAACTGATGAAAATCTATGGCAAAAATGTGGCAATTTCTTTAATTCTAGTTTATACCCAATTTTAAAAAATGTCCTTACAGAGCTGTAAGTTTGGCAAAAAATAAGAGCCTGGGGCAAATGCCTCAGACTCTACATTTTCAATCACATACTATGTTTGTGTGTATTACATAGCTTCAGAAGAACTATTAGCCTTGTCACCTTCTGACCAAATCTTTTTATTCCATTTAACATTATGATGCGTATCACGATATGTTTTTGGCGTAATGCCAACAACTTCTTTAAACTATTGAATAAAGTGACTTTGTGATGAAAATGATAAATGATTCGCAATTTCAATCATTGAATAATCACTGAATTTCAATAAGTCTTTTGCAACTTCTATTTTTTTATTTTTAACATAAGTGCTTACGGACATGCCAACTTCTTTCTTGAATAAGCGTGATAAATAGCTTGCTGAAATGACAAATTCACTCGCTAACTGTTCAACCGTAATGCGTTCTTTCACGTGGCAATAGATATAATCCTTACAATCTGAAACGTGTTTTGGAATGACATCTTTTCGAATTTCACGTCGCATGCGTTCTGTGTAATCAATAACCATCTCTTCGTGCAAATTTTGAACTTCTTGTGCCGTGTGAAGGTCATCTAATTTTTGAATATAAAAGTCACTCAGTCTAAAAGCTTGTTCTAATTCCATACCATTTTGACCACACATGCGTGTAATCATAGCTGTCGTAATGACAAAGTGATATTTCAAATTGGTAATGGGGGTTACGTGACAAAGTTCCCACACCATCTTCTGATACAAAACGTTCTTGTTCACAATTTTTGCGGACCGCTTCAACATCCCCCGTAGCTACCGCTTGATAGAACAAAAATTCCTCAGTCAAGGGACGATGTTCAACATCATCCAAATTATCACTAATCGCTAAAAGTCTCCATTCATCCTTATAATTCATTTCTAATCCCCTTTTTTGTAAACGATTACCATTTTCTTTTCATTTTAACATATTCTTGCAAATTTGATAAAAATAAAGTGGAAAAAATGGAAGTGAGACAAAATAAAGTCTCTATCGGAGACTTTATTGCTGAATGTAACTCTTAAATATAAAGAAGATTATTCATCATAGCTAATCCAGTCATAGTATGCATACAAAGGAGTTCGACCATTGTATGGAGCCAACCATGCATCTACGCCTTTTCCTGGCCAAGCATTCATCATAATCTTACCAGGTGTGCTAGAAATATCATTGTAAGCAGTATAAACAGCTCTTCCATCAACATACCAAGTAATGTGATCAGCTTGCCAATCAAAACCATAAGTATGGAAGCCTTGAGAGGCATCAAATCCTAAATTGTGAAGATGCACGTGTTCATCTTTTTGACCTCTACCGTTAGTAAAGTAGTTGAATTGAACTTTTGTTGTATCTTTCCCTAAAAATTCAATGTCAATTTCATCCCAAGGTTTACCTTCACTCGGACCAGTATAAGTGAAGAATGAAGAAACGACACCTGGATTTTTAATAGGTTTCATGTTCACTTGATAAAGACCATAGCCGAAGCGATCTTTACTACGCCATTCGCCCCCAGTGTAGCCACAGCCACCACGACCATCACTGTCAATTTTAAGACTCATCAAGCCGTTATTAAAGCCGACATTTCCAGGGACAAAATTACAATTAAACATACTTCCATTAGAACCATTACGAAGTTCCATGGTGTTACCATTATAGTAATTTAGTTCTTGACTATAGTGGTATTTGCTTTGCGCATCAAACCTTATTGAAAACCAAAGAAAGCCAATAAGAGAACAATTAAACAACTAACTTTTTTCCACATAATAATACCTCAATTTTAATCATTTTTAAAAAGGAGTTCTGTCAGAAAAAGGAACTAATCTCCTCTACTACAGATTGAAAACGCCTAATCAATCGTAGTTAAATTCACTTTTTCTTTTCAGTAACTGTTACTTCAAAAATGGGGCAATTTTTCTTTTTCATAATTCCGAAAAGAATGCTAGTCACACGATAAATGTTTCTCTTTAAAACCCTCCTTACACCGTTATGTCATAAGTATAGCGCTTTCATTTTAGATAATATATTATATTCTCACAAAAAATATCAAATTTATGACCTGAAGGCAGAAAATTAAAAAAGTCTTCTCAGAACCATTTTGCTAAAAAATAGCTCTAAGAAGACTTCCTAAAAATAAAGAAAGACAACTCATCATTTAAACGTGGTGACTCAATTTCACTCGTTTATAAGACATAATGACTTGCATTAATGCTGATAAAAAGAAAATAACTGCAGCTAAAATCAAGACACTTTTCACACCACTATCTAAAAATGCTAGAACCAGCAAAATCAAATCAATAATTCTGACATAAATGCTAATTTCCTTCATCGACAAAAACCTCCCTTTATTTTATCCCATGTATTTTTATTAAACCGCTTTCATATGTATTATACTACATTTTTTGCCGTTTTTTCATAAAATCTTAAAAAATTTTTATAAAAAACCACAATTTCAACGTGAAACTGTGATTTAATTACTATTTTTTCTTATCTAATGCTTTCTTGATACTATCAACAGCCCCCTCAGAGCCTTCTTTGATATCATCAACAATTTCTTTACCCTTAGCAATTGTCTTTTCGACCATGCCTTCTGCTTCTAGTTTTTTATTTTCAGTTGCCTTACCAACAACTTGCTTGATACCACCTTTAACCTGGTCAAGTTTTGCTTTAATTTTTTCGTCAGACATATTAGTGTCCTCCTATCTTTAAATTACCTAAAGTCTATCATTTTCAGTTAGATAAGTAAAAGAATTCGTTTTCATTTTCTGATAAATAAAAAAAGACCGCCAGACTCGAGCACTGGCGGATAGTCTATCATTAAGCAGATAAAACTTTACGTCCTTTACGACGACGAGCAGCAAGCACGCGACGTCCATTTTTAGTTGACATACGGTGACGGAATCCGTGTTTACGTTGACGACGGATTTTACTTGGTTGATAAGTACGTTTCACGATGAATACCTCCTAATAGATTTTCGTATTCGTTTAGCCGGCTATATTTGATCAGTTACTAAACATACCATACTATTTTATAATAAGTCCGTCTAACTGTCAAGCTCTACTTTTTGTTTAATTTCAAAGACTTTCTTTTGAGCGTTTGATAGAAGAAAAAGTCCTGAATCCTGGCAATAATAAGTTAAAATTTATTTTTTAGTTTTTTCTTGTAGTTTCTGGTTAATATTTTTTACACGATGATTAAAATTAATATAAAGCACAAGCCAAATCACTAGGTAAATCAAGGTAAATTCTACCAAAAAATCCCATGACCAAATGAAAGTTGTCGTAATACCATTCAATAAATTTAACCAGCTATTAATACTGTAAACTAAACAAAAATGAATTATAATTTTCCATATCATTGGAATAGTTTCAACCGCAAAAATCATACTAACCAAACCTATCAACCCACTTGTGAAAATAACATTAGCAATTTGTTGAACTGTCTGGGTTTCAGCACCACTTTGCCACAAGAAATAGAGATAGCAAAGACCACCAAAGCCTATTCCAATTAAAATATAGATAACCGCACCTTTAATATATTTCATCACGTCCACCTCACAATCCCAAAGCTTTTTCCAAATCTGACAAATAACGTCTGCTAACATTTGTCGTCACGTCATTTGTAAGCATGGCCAACATATTTCCTGAGAAGCTATTTTCTAAGGATTTTAAATGATTAATATTAATCAGAGCATGCTTTGAGATCTGTACAAAGTCAGGATTAGCTAGACGCTCACGAAACTTGTACAAGCGATCCGTAGTGATAAGTCTTCCATTGGTCGTCTCCAAAATCAAAGAAGTCCCATCAACATCCACAAGAATCAAATCTGACACGCGTAATAACTCTGTACGAACAGCCGTTTTTACTGGCAAAATCTCCACCCTGCCCTGCTCAAATTTCGCTAAATAATCTAAAACATCTTGGACAGCTTGGTCGTATTTTCCACTTCGTACCAAAACTTCAATAGCCTCTTTTGGTAAACTGCTATCCTCTTCAAACTGGTAATGCACCCTTCAACTCCTCTTATTTATGTTTAGTCAATGAAAATCGCTCAAGATATAAGCTTAGTGCCAAAAGAACGACGATGCCACAAATGACAAGACTCACTAAAAGTATTTCTTGATTCAAGGTTGTTAAGGTTTTTAATTTCAAACCAATTCCTAAAAATTCCTTGGCATCTGCGTTTACAGCGTCTTTTGCAATCAAAAGCTGACGATAAGCAGCTGATACGTAGGCTGCAGGTGTTAATTTGACCACTTTTTGTGCAAAATCAGGCAAAGCACCAATCGGCATATAAACCCCAACAAGAAAACCTGAAACAGTTCCAACAATTGTCGCCAAAGCTTCACTTGTTGATAAGGTTTTAATGAATTGCAAGACAAACAAAGCAATTCCTGATCCCATAATAGAACTTAGGAGCATGACTAAAAGGATTTGTGGTAAATAATCTAAATCAAAGCTGACCTCATCTTGCCAGTAGAAGTACAATTTCATAATGGCTAACATAATTAATTGCATGATAAAACCAATCACACTAGAAGAAATCAAATAGCCAAGATAAAGTTTTAAACGAGAAATATCTGTTAATAAAAAGTCTTCCAATTTATGGCTTACCTTATCCTGAACCAATCGCGTAACCCCAGTCCAAGTTGTTGTAATACTCGTAACAGCTAACGTTCCACCTAGAACCCAATTATCAAGAAGTTCTTCCAAATTCGGTGTTCCTGCAAATGAATCCTGCATATTTTTCTGCAAGAAAATCACATAAATAATAAAAGCAATCAAGGCTCCAAGTAATGAGAAAAAGACACTAGCCTTATTTGAAAAATAAAGTTTTAAGTTTCGTTTTGTCATTGCCCACATCTTACGCCATCTCCCTTCCCGTAATGTTCAAAAAGACATCATTGATATTTGCTTTAACATAATCAAAATCATTAATAACTGTACGTTTATCTGATAAAATGGCCAAAGCTTTTGAAGAATCTTCAACAATAATTTTCAAACGACCATCTCCCAAACGCTTATAGTCAAGGTCTGAGAAAGCAGCTACATCACTTGTTTCAACCAATAAATATGGTTTTGAATAAGTTTCTTTCAGTTCCTTAGCAGAGCCTTTAGCTAAAACCTTCCCGTGGTCAATAATATAGGCCATATCCGCATTCTCAGCCTCTTCAAGGTAATGAGTGGTCAAAAAGATAGTCAAGTTTTCTTCACGTTGTAAGCGATGTAAAATCTCCCAAATCGCGCGACGTGTCTGGATATCAAGTCCTGTCGTTGGTTCATCTAAGAAAAGTAAGTTAGGCTTATTCAAAAGGGCACGAACGATATCAACACGACGACGTTGACCACCTGATAACGTGCCATACTTTTGGTTCAAAAAAGCATCCAAACCTGTCAGCTGAATAAGTTTTTCTAACCAAGCTTTATCCTGTTTACGGTAAAACGCTTGGCGACTTTTCAGATTATCTAAAACCGTCAATTCCTCATCAAGAACACTCTCTTGAAAAACCATTCCAATCTTCAAATCTGCTGCCAATTCAATCTCACCTGACGTTGGTTTTAAGAGCCCCGTTAACATCTTCATAGTTGTTGATTTCCCAGCACCATTTGTCCCAATATAAGCTAGCAATTTCCCTTCTTCCACTTCCAAATTCAAGTGCTCAATCACCGTTTTATCTCCGAAGGTCTTGATTAAATCTTTTGTTCTAATTAGCATAATTAACCCTCCCTTTTGACATTATTTTATCAAAAAAAGGCTTGAAATAAAGCCTTTTTTGGTAAGCGGTTAAAAATAAGCGGTAAATGGTATTAAAAAAAGCCCTGACGGGCTTTTAAGTCTTATTGAACAGGCGTTACGACCACGTAGCGATTTGGGTCGTTACCTTCAGAATAACTATCAACACCTTCGATGCTTGTGATAGTTTTATGAACAATTTTGCGTTCACTATTACTCATTGGGTCCATGACATAATCTTTACCAGTTTCAAGCACACGGCTTGCGGCTTTGCGGGTAAATTCAATCAATGTCTCTGTACGGTGTTCCACGTAATCATGAACATTCAAAATCACAGAGAAATTCTTTGAATAACGGTCATGTAGGAAATTTTGTGAAAGTAGTTGAAGTGATTTCAACACTTTTCCGTGATAGCCAATCACACGACCAGCTTCTGGTGTTTCAATTTGCAAATTGATTTGACGGCGATTGTGGCTTGTTTCCACAGTTACCTCAATATCCATCTCGTAGATGATTTTTTTAACATAATCAGCCACTTCTTCTGTCGCTTTTTCGATATCTTTACTCAATTCACGTTGAGCTGGAAATTCGCTAGCCACAAATTCTTCAAAACTTTGGTCTGTGTTAACAGGTTTTGGTGTGTCTGAAACTTCTTTTGGCTCTACAACTGCTTCGTTAACATCGTCTGTTTTTCCGAGCGCTTCTAAAACTTCTGTATGTCCAGCTTCTTCAAGAATGGTTTGTGTTTTTTTCTTGTGCATGACGATGTCTTCCTTGACAGAATCATCGATGACTTCGCCATGTTCTTCCATTTTTTTAATGATGCTGGCTACTTTACGAAGCTCCATAGTATCTTCAAATTTTGATGATACAGGCTCATTTTTTTGATTAACTTCTTCTGGCACACCTTTAACTGCTTTTTGGTTAGCACGGTGAGCAGTGACTTCATTAATCCCTTCAATATCTACTTGAGCTGGTTTCTTACCAAAGCCAAAGAAACCTTTTTTCTCACGAGAAACAACCTTAATATGGGCTTTAAGACGTGACAAATTTAACTCTTTCAAGCCCTTTTCAATAGCATCTTCAACAGTTCGACCTGTGAATATTACCATAGTTTTATCCTCTTACTTTCTTCTCTTTTGCGCTTTCTTTTTAGCACGACGAATCTTAGCCGCATGTTCTTTTTCAGCACGTTCCTTAGCTTCACGTTCTGCAATAATCTTAAATGGATTATTTAACAAAAGGATTTGGAACACTTGGAAGGCATTTGATACTGTCCAATAAAGCACAACCCCTGACGCCAAACGGAAACCAAAGAAGAAGATAATGATTGGCATCACGTAGGTCATAAGCGTTATCGCGAAATTTTTCTCACGCGCAGCTTTATTAGTCAACCAAGTTGAAAGGAATGTAAATAGAGCTGCTAAAACAGGCAAGATATAATATGGATCTGGTTGTGACAATTCAATCCACAAGAAAGTACCTGTTTTCAAGAAAGCAACACGAGTCAATGCTTGGTACAAAGCCATCAAAATTGGCAATTGCACAACCAATGGAAGCATTGTCGCATATGGGTTAACACCATATTCTTTATAAAGTGCTTGGCTTTCTTCAGTCAATTTCATGCGGCTGTCTGTATCACGGCCAGGATATTTTTCTTGTAATTTTTTAAGCTCTGGCTGCAAATTTTGCATCTTTTGACCTGATTTGATTTGCATGTTGTAAAGCGGCATCATAATGGCACGAATGATGATAGTAAAGAGAACAATCCCCACACCAATACGACCATTAATTGAAAGCCATTGAATAGCTTTGGCAAAGAAGTAAACAATTTGTTCCCAACCGTTAGTTGATGAAGCGGTTACTTCGCTGCGCCCACAAGCAGCCAAAAGCATTAAAGTAAGACTACTTAATCCTAATAATTTAATCTTTCTTTTCACTATTGAGACCTTCCTGATATAAATTAGCAAGTTTTAACACATGCAATAAATTTTTCTTCACTTCATGGTAATCAAGTTCCTCGACACCTTTACGCGCAATGATAACAAAGTCCTGATTAAGCAAATTTGGTGATAATTCCATGATAACGTGACGAATTTTTCGCTTAATGCTATTGCGAGTGACCGCGTTACCAAGTTTTTTGCTCACAGAAAGCCCTACTCGATAGTGGCTCTGATTTTTTTCTAAATGATAAAGGACAAATTTTCGGTTAGCAACACTTGTACCTTTGCTAAAAATCGCCTGAAAATCTTTGTCACTTTTGACACGATAGGTTTTCTTCAACGTACGACTCCATTCTAAATTATTTTTATTATACCATAAAATTCAAAAAAGCCCTAACCTCTAAGGAGTTTGGACTCATTATCTTTAAAATATTTTTATTGGAAAATACGCTTAAAAATCTTGAATAGCCTAAGTGTCTATTAATCTAAGTTTTGCAAGTCTTCATTGGCTAAAGCGATTTGCCATTTCACTTGGTCAAAACCAGTTCCGCCAAGAGAGTGACGACGTTCAACCGCCGTATGCGATTTGAGAGTTTCATAGATATCTTCCTCAATCAAATCAGAAATTTCTTGATAACGTTCAAATGGCACATCTTGCAAATAATAACCAGCTTTCGTGCATTCGAGGACTAATTTACCTACAATTTCGTGAGCTTGACGGAAAGGAAGCCCCTTGCTAGCAAGATAGTCAGCCAATTCAGTCGCATTTGAAAAGTCTTTTTCAGTTGATTCAGCCATGTGTGCTTTATTAACAGTCATTGTTTTGAGCATACCAGCTAAAATATCGATAGCTACCGTGATGGTTTCAACAGTGTCAAACATGCCTTCTTTATCTTCTTGTAAATCTTTATTGTAAGCCAAAGGTAAAGATTTCATGACTGTCAAAAGGCCAAATAAGTTACCGTAAACACGACCAGATTTTCCACGAATCAACTCAGCCATATCTGGATTTTTCTTCTGTGGCATGATTGATGATCCTGTTGAGAAGGTATCAGAAAGTGTCACAAACTTAAATTCATTTGAGCACCAGCTAATGATTTCTTCACAAATACGGCTCATGTGCATCATCAAAATAGAACTGTTTGACAAAAATTCCAAGATAAAATCACGGTCAGACACAGCATCAAGAGAGTTGCTGTATGGTTTAGCAAAGCCCATGAGCTGTGCTGTCATTTCACGGTCAATCGGGAAGGTTGTCCCAGCAAGAGCAGCCGCACCAAGCGGTGACATATCCGCATGCTTGATATTAAATTCAAAACGTTCACTATCACGCGTAAACATGTTATAGTAAGCCATCAAGTGATGTCCAAATGAAATTGGCTGTGCGTGTTGCAAATGCGTGTAACCTGGCATGATGGTATAAACATGCTCATCAGCCAAATCAACTAAAGTTTTACGCAAGTTCGCAAGTTTAGCGATAACTTCGTCAAGCTTGGCTTTCAAATACAAGTGCATGTCAGTTGTGACTTGGTCATTACGTGAACGCGCTGTGTGCAATTTCCCAGCAACAGGACCGATTTTAGCGGTCAAAAGACTTTCCATATTCATATGAATGTCTTCGTTTGACACGTCAAATTTGATTTTGCCATCTTTGTATTCAGCCAGCAATTCTTCAAGACCAGCTTTGATTTGATTGGCTTCATCTTTTGTGATAATACCTGTTTCACCAAGCATGGTCACATGTGCAATTGAGCCTTTCAAGTCAAACTCTGCCATTTTTTGGTCAAAAGAAATGGATGCTCCAAATTCTTCAACCCATTTTTCAAGACCAGCTTCAAAACGCCCGCCCCATAATTTATGATTTTCTGTTGTCATAACACTGATACAATGAACCACCAAAGCTGGCGTTCAAAGCCTTTCTCTTTTCTTATTTCAATTAACAAATAAGTCCTAGGAGCTACCAAGGACTTATGATGTGATGCCTCACGGGGCGAATGTCTTAAATGATTCTCACAGGATATCATTATTTAAGCTCGATGCCACTCTCTGTTGACATTAACGAGGGTTTGGTAAGTTATAAGAAAAGAGTCTCAGATGGGGCTCCCTGTCCCCTTTTATCTGAAATTTTCTTTTCTTTTTATACTTTTATTGTTTATTTGGCTGTGACTTGTTCACGCTCATGTTTTTCTTTTCTTTTTCATAATCGACTGCTTAAGCAGATGATTTATTTGTTGTTAACTTGTGAGTTAACTTGAGTTGGTAGTCCCCAAAGTTTGATGAAGCCTACAGCTGCATCTTGGTCGAAGCTATCAGCTGATGTGTATGTTGCCAAGTTTTCATCGTAAAGTGAATTTGGTGATTTACGAGCAACAACTTTTGCTGAACCTTTGTACAATTTAACTTTTGCAGTACCATTAACCACTTTTTGTGTTTCTTTAATGTAAGCAATAATTGCTTTTGTTGCTGGGCTGAACCACAAAGCATTGTAGATAAGGTTTGACAATTCATTTTCAAGAATTGGTTTGAAGTGAGATACTTCACGTACCAATGTGATGTCTTCGATTTCTTTGTGAGCTGTCAAAAGTGTGATAGCACCTGGGCATTCGTAAATTTCACGTGATTTGATACCCACCAAACGGTTTTCAACGTGGTCGATACGTCCAACACCGTGTTTACCTGCGATAGCATTGACTTCTTGGATAAGGTCAGCTAGTTTCATTTCTTTGCCGTTAAGAGCAACTGGTTTACCTTCCTTGAATTCGATGTCGATGAATTCTGGTGTATCAGGAGCTTCTTCTGGAGAATTTGTGATACCAAAAGCATCTTCTGGAGCTTGGTTCCATGGATTTTCAAGAACACCACATTCATTTGCACGACCCCAAAGGTTTTGGTCAACTGAATATGGGTTGTCTAGGTCAGCTGGAACTGGCACACCGTTTGCTTTAGCGTATTCGATTTCTTCTTCACGAGACCATTTCCATTCACGAACTGGAGCGATAACTTTCAATTCTGGGTCAAGCGCAGCAATTGCCACTTCAAAACGAACTTGGTCATTCCCTTTACCAGTACAACCGTGAGCGATTGTTGTCGCACCTGTTTTATGAGCAATTTCAACTAATTTTTTAGAAATGACTGGACGGCTAAGCGCTGATACCAATGGGTATTTTTGCTCGTAGTAAGCGTGAGCTTGAAGTGCTGGAAGCACATACTCTTCAGCGAATTCATCCTTAACGTCAAGGACGTAAGATTCAACTGCACCAACTTTAAGAGCTTTATCATGAATAAAATCAAGGTCTTTACCTTCGCCGACGTCCATACAAACAGCAAGGACATCATAATCTTTCATAAGCCAAGTAATGGCAACTGAAGTATCAAGACCACCAGAGTACGCAAGGATAACTTTTTCTTTTGACATAGGACTACTCTCTTTTCTTATTTTGTGTTTTTATCAACTTTATGTGTATAATTATACACATATCTTTCATCCCTGTCAACATTTTTTTGAATATTTTTTCAAAAAAAGTCACTTTTTTATGATTTTATAACAAATATACAGTATATATACAAAAAACTCCGCGCTTTTTATACAAAAAAAGCTCCCTAGCCAAATCTAGGGAACTAATGTTTTTCATCTATTATTGAATTTTTTCAAAGCGTTCTGTGTAGAACAAAGCTGCTGTCATCACAATTGTACAGATGAACAAGCAAAGTGCCGCTACTGTCCATGAACCAAAGAGGTTAAAACTAAAACCAAAAAGTGTTGGTCCAAAGGCTGCTAGGAAGTAACCACCTGATTGCACCATACCAGACAATTGTGCTGTTTGACTTGGTGTGTGTGATTTCATTGAGAATGTCACAAGCAAGTATGGGAACAAAGCACTAACAGCAATACCGATTAAAATATTAACTGTCAACCAATAAGCAAAGCTGCTTGTTTGGAATAAAAGCATACCTGTCCCTACAATTGCACAAGCTGACACAATCGCAAGCATAATTTTACGATTTTTACTTGAAAGATTTGTTGTCAAAGTTGGGATTGTCAATGAAAACGGCAAGCTAATCAATGAATAAATTGAAGCTAAGATACCTGCTGCTTCGCTTGAAAGACCAGCTTGGCTAGCCATTGTTGGCAACCATGTCATTCCTGTGTAGAAAAGAAGAGATTGCAAACCACCAAAGACAAGAAGCGCAATAGCGGCTTTATTTTTCCAAAGTGATGTTGAACGTTTTTCTTCATCCTTTTCAGTCACATGATTGTGGAATGTATTTGGAAACCAAACTGCCAAAGCTACCAAAATCAAGAAACTAAGAATCAGAATCAACCCTTTCCAAGATGTTGCTTTAACGATTGGAACAGCAACTGATGCGGCAACTGATGAAGAAAGCCCCATAGCTGTTGTATAAATCGTTGTCAACAATCCGATACGGAATGGTTGGTTTGCCAAAATGATACTTGGGAACAAAACGTTCATCATGGCAATGCTGATTCCGATAATCATTGTACCGATGTAAAGACTTGGAAGGTTAAGCACGCGCATGCTTGAACCGATAAACATGGCAATCAGAACCATGGTGAATAATTTTTCAAGTCCAAATTTATCCGCTAAACGTGGTGCCAAAGATGAACAAAAGGCAAACATAATCAACGGAATACTTGTCAAAACACCCAAAGAATTGACTGAAACTCCTAAACCATCCGCAACATAGCTAAGGACAGTCGGAATTGTCGTAAATGGGATACGCATAACAGCGCCCACAAGAATAATTCCTGGGACGAAAAAGATAGAATAGTCTTTTTTCATGTAACTCCTCTTAACTTATAAATAACAAAATTTTAAAGCCTATTATAACAAGAAGTAAATGACTTTAGAATAGGTAACTGCAAAGAAAACGTTTTTCACAAGCAATTAAAATCTTTCTAAAAATTCATAATTTTAGATAAAAATACAACTTAATACATTTGCTTGATTTACTCTAAAATAACAGCGTCTTTTTCTGACATACCGTCTAAAGGAAAATATAAAAAGCCTGAGAATACCTCAGACTTTTTTAGCTATTATTTCAAGTTTTTAAGCATGTTTTCAATGTGTTCAATTGATTTTTCACGACCAAGAAGGTAGATAGTATCTGGAAGTTCTGGACCGTGCATTTTACCTGAAACGGCGATACGAATTGGCATGAAGAGGTTTTTACCTTTGATGCCAGTTTCTTTTTGAACAGCTTTGATTTGTGGGAAGATGTTTTCTGATTTGAAATCTTCGTCACTCATAGCTTCAAGTTTTGCTTTGAAGGCTTCAAGAACTGTTGGAACGGTTTCACCAGCCATGAATTCTTTTTCAGCATCTGTCAATTCTGGGAAATCTTCAAAGAACAAATCAGTCAATGGAATGATTTCATCAACAGATTTCATTTGTGGTTTGTAAAGTTCAACCAATTTTTCAGCTTTGTCAGTCAAACGACCAGCTTCTTCCAAGAATGGTTTAGCCATCGCAAAGACTGTATCGAAATCTGCATTCTTGATGTATTCGTTGCTCATCCAGTCCATTTTCTTTTGGTCAAATGCAGCTGGAGATTTACTCAAACGGTGTTCATCAAAGAGTTTGATCAATTCTTCACGTGAGAAGATTTCATCTTCACCACCAGGGTTCCAACCAAGAAGAGCGATAAAGTTGAATACTGCTTCTGGCATGTAACCTTTTTTACGGTAGTCTTCGATGAATTGAAGTGTGTTAGTGTCACGTTTTGACAATTTTTTACCAGTTTCAGAGTTGATAATCAATGTCATGTGACCGAATTCTGGTGCTTCCCAACCAAGTGCTTCGTAAACCATCAATTGTTTTGGTGTGTTTGCGATGTGGTCATCTCCACGGATAACGTGAGAGATTTCCATCAAGTGGTCATCGATAACAACGGCAAAGTTGTATGTTGGGTAACCATCTTTTTTCTGGATAACCCAGTCACCACCGACGTTTCCACCTTCAAATTCGATGTCGCCTTTAACGATATCATGCCATTTGTAGATACCTGATTCGTTAACGGCCAAACGTACAGTAGGGATGATTCCTTTTGCTTCACGTTCTGCGATATAAGCAGCTTTTTCTTCTTCAGACATACCAAGGAATTCGTTGATGTAACGAGGTGTTTCACCAGCAGCTTCTTGGCGTTCACGTTCTGCAGCTAGTTCTTCTTCAGTAACGTATGATTTATAAGCTTTACCTTCAGCTAGCAATTGGTCGATGTATTTTTGGTAGATGTCCAAACGTTCTGATTGGCGATATTTTTCGTGAGTTTGTGGGCTTTCGTCCCAATCCATTCCCAACCATTTAAGGTTTTCCAATTGTGAACGTTCACCGTCTTCGACATGACGTTTACGGTCAGTATCTTCGATACGGATTACAAAATCACCACCGTGGTGACGAGCGTAAAGATAATTAAAGAGCGCTGTACGCGCATTTCCGATGTGTAAAAGTCCTGTTGGACTTGGTGCATAACGCACGCGAATTTTCTTAGGCATTTTCGTCTCCTGTTAAAATTTCAATCGCTTCTATTATAGCACAATCTTGAGTCTTGGAACAAAAAATTCAGCTGAAATCAGCTGAATTCCTTCCTATATCCAATATTTAGAACAATTGAACTTTAACTTGATGCTGAACTAGCTGCACTTGACTCTTTTTCCTTGATATAATCAATAGCAATAACCAAAGAAATGACAAGGTCAGACAAAGAATCATCAGCAATTTCCACTCGATAAGTTGAAGGAAATTTAAACCATTCTTGATGAATCTTAGCCACCTCACGTCCTTGGTTAAGAAGGCTAAATGTCATATTCCAAATATCCCCAGCTACTTCTAAACCAAAATCAGAAATATCATACTTAGCTTTCAACAGTGAAAAACGTTTTTGAATCGTGATTTCCTTACCATCCGCAAAAGTCACCATAAATTTCTGGAAAGGAAAACTAAACTGCTGCTTAATATGACTGACAGTCTTTCCTTGTCCATCAAAAATCGTAAATTCCTTAAATAGTTTCAGAAAAGAACCTTGAACCTGATAAGCCAAACGACCATCCTCATCAAAGATGTCAAACTTGCCAGCTAGCGACCAGAATTTTTGACTGATTTCAAATTTTCACATAAACTTCTCCCAATTTACTCAAAACCCTAAAGGCATTTTTATGGCAAATCATTGCCCGCAGCCAAGTAGATTTCATACCATTCTTTTCGCGTTAACTGGATTTCTGCCGCCTTAGCTGCTTCAGCAACACGAGCTTTTTTGGTTGTTCCAATCACAGCTTGCATTTTTGCTGGATATCGCAACACCCAAGCAATAGCAACCGCTGACGGGCTGACATGATATTTTTCAGCCAAACGGTTTAAAACGTGATTTAACTCAGGGTATTTCTCAGAACTCAAGAAAACACCGCCAAAATAATCAAACTGAAGTACTGACCAAGCTTGAATCACCACATCGTGCAAGCGACAATATTCAAAAATACTGCTGTCGCGAACAATCCCAGCCTCTTGTTTCATATTGACATGAAAACCAGCGTCAAAACTAGGGGTAAAGGCTGCACTCAGTTGCAATTGATTAGCCACCAAAGGTTGGTTAACATCTTTTTGAATCAATGCCATCATCATCGGATTTTGATTTGAGACACCAAAATCGATAACTTTTCCCTGTGACTTCAACAAATCAAAAGCTTCCGCAATTTCTGCAGGCTCCATAAGCGCATCTGGACGATGAAGTAACAAAGAATCAATGTAATCAACATTAAGACGCTCTAAAATGCCATCCACAGCTTCTAAAATATGCTCTTTTGAAAAATCAAAATAAGTAAATTCTTCCATGCGGATACCACATTTTGATTGAATCCACATCTTCTCACGCAAGTCAGGACGACGTTTCAACACCTCTCCTAAAATCTGTTCACATTTTCCATGACCATAACAATCAGCAATATCAAAGGCATTAATTCCAACCGCCAGAGCAGACTCAATCAAGTCTTCAACTTGATCAACCGTCATTTCTGAAATGCGCATTAATCCCAAAACAACTTCTGAAACTTCCTTTTGGCGCTCGCCAAATTTGATATATCTCATTTTCTCTCTTTTTTCAAAATCAAACACCTAGAGTGTTACTTCACTGATGCGACCAGTATTCACATCATAAACAGCACCAGAAATCACAATATCATCAGGAATCAACGGCGACTCGCGCAGCTTTCTAACATCCTCACGGACACTTTCTTCAACATCAGAAAATGGCAGAAAATCTTTTCCATGAACTGACACACCTAAATCACGCTCTAACTGCGCTGCAAAAGCTTCATTTGTAAAACTTTGTGCCCCACAATCTGTGTGATGAAGAACTACAATTTCACGTGTCCCCAATTGTTGCTGAGAAATCACCAAAGAACGGATAGTATCATCAGTCACACGACCGCCAGCATTTCGCAAAATATGAGCATCACCAAGCGCTAACCCCAAAGCCTGTGCCACATGTAAACGAGAATCCATACAAGTCACAATAGCAACATGCGTTTTGGGCTTCTGTGGCAAATGCTCTGTACCATGTAAATCAGCATAAGCTTGGTTAGTTTTCAAAAAATTTTCAAAATAAGACATCAAAAGTCCTCCTTGACTACTTGTCTAATAATGTTTTTCTTATATTATCATTTTTCATACCTCTTGTCGCCTAAAATGACTTTAAATGAGGAAATAAAAAAAGCGGAAATACTCTCCCACTTTTTACGCAAAAACTTTTTTGAGGACTTCGCCCACAGTTGTCACACCAATGACTTGAATATTGTCTGGAATATCAATACCTGACAGTGAGTTTTTAGGAGCATAAACTTTGGTAAAACCAAGTTTTGCCGCTTCGTTGATACGTTGCTCAATACGTGTCACACGACGAATTTCGCCTGTCAAACCAATTTCACCGATGAAGGCTTCCTGTGGATTTGTTGGCTTTTCTTTATAGCTTGACGCAATCGCTACCGCAACTGCTAAGTCAATGGCTGGTTCATCAAGTTTCACCCCACCAGCTGACTTGAGATAAGCATCTTGATTTTGCAACAAAAGCCCACAACGTTTTTCAAGCACCGCCATAATCAAACTAACACGGTTGAAATCAAGACCTGTTGTTGTGCGTTTGGCATTTCCAAAGACCGTTGGTGTTACCAAAGCTTGGACTTCCGCTAAAATCGGACGACTTCCTTCCATAGTAACCACGATAGCTGAGCCAGTTGCACCGTCCAAACGTTCTTCTAAGAAAACTTGGCTTGGATTGAGCACCTCGACAAGCCCGCCAGATTGCATTTCAAAAATGCCAATTTCATTTGTCGAACCAAAACGATTTTTCACAGCACGTAAAATACGGAAGGTGTGATGACGTTCCCCTTCAAAATAAAGCACCGTATCCACCATATGCTCAAGCATGCGCGGTCCTGCAAGCTGCCCTTCCTTAGTCACGTGACCAACGATAAAGGTTGCAATATTATTTGTCTTAGCCAGTTGCATCAACTCTGCAGTCACTTCACGTACTTGTGATACCGACCCTTGAACCCCAGAAATATCAGGGCTCATAATTGTCTGAATCGAGTCAATAATCAAGAAATCAGGCTGAATTTGCTCAATCTGTGCGCGAATGGCTTGCATATTTGTCTCAGCATAAAGGTAAAATTCATTGTCAATGTCGCCGAGACGCTCACTACGTAGTTTAATCTGCTCTGCTGATTCTTCCCCAGAAACGTAAAGAACCGTTCCCTTGTCAGCAAGCTGAATCGATACTTGCAAAAGCAGGGTTGATTTTCCGATACCTGGGTCACCACCGATAAGCACCAAACTGCCTGGCACCACACCGCCACCAAGCACACGGTTAAATTCATCCATGTCTGTCTTCGTGCGTGAGTAGTTAATCGAGCTCACATCTTTTAACTTAGTTGGTTTGCTCTTTTCACCTGTCAAGCTGACACGCGCATTTTTAACCTCTTGCATCTCAACTTCTTCGACAAATGATGTCCACGATGAACAGTTTGGGCAACGCCCTAAATACTTAGGAGAATGATAGCCACACTCCTGACAAATAAACGTTGTTTTCTTCTTAGCGATAGCTCATTACCTCCCTTATATTTTTACTCTAAACCTTATTTTCCTGTTGACCCAAAGCCACCAGTACGCACACCAGCTGCTTCGTCACCATCAGCAACCAAGAAAGGCATGAAAACACCTTGGACAATGCGTTCGCCAGCTTCAACCACAACTGTTTCATCTGTAATATTTTTCATTTGCGCAAAGATGTGACCTTCATTGGCTGGATTGCCATAGTAGTCACCATCGATAACACCAACTGAATTAATCAAAACCAAACCTTTTTTACGTGGATTTGATGAACGGTCAAAGAGATAAAGCACTTCGCCAGCTTGCATGTAAGCTTTGACACCAGTTGGCACCAATTTGATTTCCCCAGGTGCGATTTCTGTCGTTTCCGCTGCTTTCAAATCATAACCAGCCGCATGCGCTGTTTCGCGTTTTGGTAGCAATGCTTCATCTGTGAATTGTGAAACCAATTCAAACCCTCTAATTTTACTCATGTTGTCTCCTTAATTACTTATTCGTATTAAATTTCTTTTCCTTCAAATGTAAATTGAATGTGTGGGAATTCTTTTTCGCCGTCTTTTCCTACCATGAATTCCTTAGCTTCTTTTTTGATTTGATTTAAATCAACACCTTGGATTTTTGCTGCAAAGACACAGCCACAATAACATTGACGGTAGATATCATATTCTTCACACATTTCAACTGAACGGCGGTAGCCATTGTTTTTCTTGAAATCACTTGGCAAATATTTAGTCGCATAAACTTTTTGGACTTCAATACCAACACTGTTGATGACTTGAGAATTTTTGTGTGGACTGATTGTTAGTGCACTGGCAAAGTAATCATATCCAAGCTCAACTGCCATTTTAGCAGCTTTATCCAAGCGATAATCAAAACAAGCCGTACAACGTTCGCCACCTTCGGGTTCGTCTTCTAAGCCATGAACCTTTTGAAAATATTCAGATGGGTCATAAGGTGCTTCGATGAAATCAACCTTATTTCCTGTTTTTTCATTAAATTCTGAGATAAATTTTTGCACCACATAAGCACGGCGAAGATACTCATCCTTTGGATGAATATTAGAATTCGCAAAATAAACCGTCACATCAGCGTATTGCGTCAAATATTCTAATGTATAAGTTGAACACGGCGCACAGCAAACGTGAACAAGAATTTTAGGTCTTACTTCTTCTTGCGCCCAACGTTTAGCCATTTGTTGCATGACACGGTCATAGTTGATTTTTTGATTGGGATTCATTCGTGATAAAATCTCTTCTAAATCAATCACAAAAATAGTCTTCCTTTCCAGTACTGATGAGGTCACCCCATTATACCATAAGTTATTTTTCAAAAAAATGACAAAGATTTCTAATTAAAATAGAGCAAAAAAATGACAATTATCACCTGTTTTTTATAAACAAAGACAAACATAGCCGTCTTATGATATAATGGAGATTGTAATCTTGCTCGTTTAAGAGAGGAGTAAAAATGACAAGACAAAAAGTTGCTGTCTTAGGGCCTGGTTCTTGGGGAACCGCTCTTGCACAAGTATTAAACGACAATGGACATGAAGTTTGTCTATGGGGAAATATCCCAGAACAAATCGAAGAATTAAATACGAAACATACTAACACTCGCTACTTCAAAGACATCACAATCTCTGAAGATATCAAAGCGACACTTGACTTGAAAGAAGCACTTACAGACGTTGATGCTATCTTATTTGTTGTCCCAACAAAAGTAACACGTTTAGTTGCAAAACAAGTCGCTGAAACACTTGATCACAAAGCTGTTATCATGCACGCTTCTAAAGGTCTTGAACCTGGAACACACGAACGTCTTTCAACAATTCTTGAGGAAGAAATTCCTGCCGAATTGCGCTCTGAAATCGTCGTTGTCTCTGGACCAAGCCATGCTGAAGAAACAATTGTTCGAGACATTACCTTGATCACTGCCGCTTCTAAAGATCACGAAGCTGCTAAATACGTTCAAAAACTCTTTAGCAACAATTACTTCCGCCTTTACACTAATACTGATGTTATTGGTGTGGAAACAGCTGGTGCACTTAAAAACATCATAGCTGTTGGTGCCGGTGCACTTCACGGTCTTGGTTTCGGTGACAATGCTAAAGCAGCCATTATCACACGTGGACTTGCTGAAATCACACGTCTCGGGGTTAAATTGGGAGCTAACCCACTTACTTACAGTGGTCTTTCTGGTGTTGGTGACCTTATCGTAACAGGAACATCTGTTCACTCTCGTAACTGGCGAGCTGGTGATGCTCTTGGGCGCGGTGAAAAACTCGAAGACATCGAGAAAAATATGGGAATGGTTATCGAAGGGATTTCAACAACTAAAGTTGCCTATGAGTTAGCTAAAGAATTGGATGTCTACATGCCAATCACAACTGCTATCTACAAAGTCATCTACGAAGGTGCTGATGTTCGTGATAGCATTCTTGGCATGATGTCAAATGACTTCCGTTCAGAAAACGAATGGCACTAAAATTAGAACTATAGTATAATTTAATTCAGCATAGTTTATTTATGAAAAGGAGTTCTCGTATGAATATGAGAAAAGTTAGAAAAGCCGTTATTCCCGCAGCTGGTCTTGGAACTCGTTTTTTGCCAGCTACAAAAGCACTCGCTAAAGAGATGCTTCCAATTGTTGATAAACCAACCATCCAATTTATCGTCGAAGAGGCCTTAAAATCAGGAATTGAAGATATCTTGGTTGTTACTGGTAAATCAAAACGTTCTATCGAAGACCACTTTGACTCAAACTTCGAATTAGAATACAATTTGGAACACAAAGGGAAAACTGATCTTCTTAAACTCGTTAATGACACTACAGCCATTAATCTTCACTTCATCCGTCAAAGTCACCCTCGTGGACTTGGTGATGCTGTCCTTCAAGCTAAAGCTTTTGTAGGCAACGAACCATTCGTCGTTATGCTGGGTGATGACCTTATGGATATCAACAACGATAAAGCTGTACCACTTACAAAACAATTGATTAACGACTACGAAAACACACATGCATCAACAATTGCTGTTATGCCTGTGCCACACGAAGAAGTTTCATCTTACGGCGTTATCGCACCTCAAGGCGAAGGAAAAGACGGTCTTTACAGTGTTGAAACATTTGTTGAAAAACCAGCACCTGAAGATGCACCTAGTGATCTTGCTATCATCGGTCGCTACCTTCTTACTCCAGAAATCTTCAATATTCTTGAAACACAAAAACCTGGAGCTGGTAATGAAATCCAATTGACAGATGCTATCGACACTTTGAACAAAACACAACGTGTTTTTGCACGTCAATTTAACGGTGATCGCTATGATGTCGGTGATAAATTTGGCTTCATGAAAACTTCTATTAACTATGCGCTTCAACACCCACAAATCAAAGATAACATGAAACAATATCTTATCGATTTGGGTAAAAAATTGGAAGCTGAATCAACTAAAAAAGAATCTAAATAATATGCTATAACATAAAAAAGTTCCTCTAGACTTTGTCTAGAGGAACTTTTTATTATAACTTTAATGTAAAGCCAAGACAATCAAGAAAAGACTTAAGCCAATGTAAGCCGCTGCCGCCAACCAACGTTGCCATGGTTTAAACATACCTTTCTCCACAAGCGTTGGTAAAAAGATGGCACATAAGACACCCCCGACAAGACCACCAATATGACCAGCAATCCCAATACTTGGAGTAAATAAGTTGAAAATCAAATTCACAATAATCAAAGCTTGATAATTTCTACCAAGTTCTTTTAAATAAGGATTTCTTCCAAAATACCCAGCAACCATAATCGCTGCAAAAACGCCAAAAAGCGACGTTGAAGCTCCCGCAGCAATCACGTTTGGCGTAAAGAAAAGCGTAAAGATATTCCCAACAATTCCTGATAGAATATACAATGCTAAAAACTTGTGATGGCCCCAAATTTGCTCTGCTATTTGACCAACAAAATATAGCGTTAAAGCATTGAAAAAGAAATGCTCCCAACCGATGTGGACAAATATCGGTGTCACTAAGCGCCACAATTGACTTGGAAATAAACGTACGTAGGCACCGAACATCCCACCAGTATTAAAAATGGCTTGGTTGGATGTGGCATTTCCAAAATAAATTACCTGCATGGCTATAAAAACCAAAGTCGTTAGAGCCAGCAAAAAAATCGTCACTGGACTTTCTTTAATAACGTTTTTCATCGACTAAACACCTCCATAACAGCGACATCATGACTGTCTGGCTGAAACTCTACTTTCTGACACTCATAAATCGTACTGATTGTTTTGCCTTTATAATCCACTAAATACCTGTCATAATAGCCAGCTCCATATCCAATTCGAAAACTATCTTGGTTAAAACCAACGCCTGGCACATGAATCAAATCGATTTCTGACTTATCCAAAGCTTTGTCACAAGCAGGTTCCCACAAGCCAAATGATGTTTTCACCAAGTTATCCACATCATAGAGACAAAAAATCATTTTGCCGTGTGGGTAAGTCTTTGGAACTAAAATGGTTTTGCCATCTTTTTGAGCTTGTTTAATCAACAATTCGGTATTGTACTCAAAATCAAAAGCTAAATAAGTGGCAATAGTATTCGCTTTTTGATATGCAGAAGAGGCTAGCAAATCATCTAATAAAGCCATATCTTTCAAGGCTTTTTCTTTTCTATCTTGATGTTTTAAATGAGCAATGATACTCTTTCGTAAGGCTACTTTTTCCATGCTTTTATGATAACACAAAACCGAGATTTTACTCAGCAAAAACCTTAAAATTTATTTTAAGGTTTTTTTAAGGCTTCTCCGATATACTATATCTATCCTAAATAGCGGTTCTCCCAAACCGCTGGGAATTGGCTCTTTTGGAGTTATTCCCTTTTCATAAATCTCCTGGACATGATTGAAAAATCATGTCCTTCCCTTTTTAAGCCGCTAGCTCCCAATAGCGGCTTTTTTTATTTTTCAAATACAAAATAAGGTAGCAAGACCAAAAACTTGCTACCTTATTTTAGATTTAATGACTTGCTTTTTCTTTTAAGAAAGCTGATATTTCACTAACCGCAAATGAAAGAGCTGCTTCATTTGGACTCATCTTAGGATGATGAAGAGCGTACGGTGTTTCAACACCCAACCAGAACATCACCCCTGGAATTTTATTTAACAAATAGCCAAAATCTTCTCCAGTCATAGCTGGCAAGCAGTCAATCAGATGGACAGCTTCGCGATTTCTGAAGAAGTCCATGGCCTCACGAGCCAATTCGGGATTATTTTCCACAGGGAGATAACCACCTTGTTTCAAATTAACCTCTACTTCCATTCCAAAGCTTGCTGCCACCCCTTTTGCAATCTCAGTCACACGCTTTTGAATTAAAAGGCTCATGTCTTGTGTCAAGGTACGAATGGTTCCATGCAGCTGCGCTGTTTCGGCAATGACATTATTAGTTGTCCCCGAGTGGAAAGAACCAAATGTGACGACACCGCCTTGAATCGGGTCTACATTTCGGCTGACGATTGTCTGCACCTGAGTGACAAAATAGGACGCCGCAACCAAGGCATCGTTAGCTTCATGTGGAAAAGCAGCATGACCACCTTTTCCTTTAAAAGTGATTAAGACCTCACAAGTCCCCGCAAATAGAGTTGAGGTATTTGTCGCGATAGTCCCAACCTTGAAATCAGATCGCACATGCAAACCATAAAATTCATCTGGCTTCCAATCCCCAAAGGCATTGTCCTGATACATGAGCATGCCGCCTGCTTCATTTTCCTCTGCTGGTTGGAAAAGAAAGAGTAAATTATTTTTAGGCTGTACTTGCACCAATTCATTAAGTAAACCAAGCGCAACAGTCATGTGTATATCATGTCCACAAGCATGCATACGCCCTTCATGTTGACTTGCAAATGAAAGACCAGTCTCTTCAACCACTGGCAGAGCATCTATATCTGTACGCCAACCAATTGTTTTTTGAGGAGCAGAACCTTTTAAAAAGACTAAAATCCCAGTTCGCCAAGTTCGTTGTTCCACAAAGTCTTTTCCCGCTGTGATTTCTGCGATACGCTCTAAAAGGTAAGCTTGCGTTTTAAATTCTTCCAAACCAATTTCTGGAATCTGATGTAAATCACGACGAATTTTAATTAAATCTAAAGTCATATGTTTTCCTTTATTTGTGAAAAGCTTGAGAAAACTCCCAAGCCTTTGAATCTCTTATTACAAATTGCGCAAAGCGTCTTCGAGTGCTGTTTTTTGTTGTGTTTTGGCATCAATTTCTTTAATGACACGCGCTGGAACACCTGCTACAACAACATTTTCAGGGACATCTTTGGTAACAATAGCTCCCGCAGCAACAACAGAACCATTACCGACTTGAACCCCTTCGATAACGACCGCATTAGCACCGACAAGAACGTTGTCTCCGATACGAACTGGATCAGCTGAAGCTGGTTCAATTACACCTGCAAGAACGGCACCTGCACCGATATGGCTATTTTTACCAACAATGGCACGACCACCAAGAACAGCACCCATGTCAATCATTGTTCCTGCACCGATTTCAGCACCGATATTAATCACAGCTCCCATCATAACAACCGCATTGTCTTCGATTGTCACTTGGTCACGAATGATAGCCCCTGGTTCGATACGAGCATTAATATGGCGTTTATCAAGCAATGGCACAGCTGAGTTACGACCATCTTGTTCAACAACATAATCTTTATTTTCAGTCAAGTTTACCAAAAGTGGCTCAATGTCTTTCCAATCACCAAAAAGCACATTACCAAGCTTAATGACACTTTCTGGAACAGCTGCTGCTAATTCACCTTCAAATGTCACTTTAACATTTGTTTTTTTTTCCGCATTTCCGATAAATGCGATAATTTCTTGAGCAGTCATTTTTTGTGCAGTCATATTTAAGATACCCAGAGCGTTGAAGCGGTTCACAGAGCCTTTCAATCGAGAAAAGTAAATCAGAACATCTACTACTAACCAGTTTTCCCTTTTAGCTCAGATACAGTTATTCAAAACTCCCCTTGCTAAACACTCAAATCCTTCTAATTCAAATTTTATTATATAATTTACTATTATAACAAATATTCAGAAAATTTGGAAAGAAATTCAAATAAAAAATCACTCGAATCAAAACCACCCGTGAGAACGGGTGGCTTGCTCTTCGGCTGAAAGCCTCTCTTACCGGCCAAAGCCTAAAGGCTTACTGAATGGTTTCCCTTTTGCACCACTTTTACTCACTAATCCGACTAGCGGATGATTATCTTCTATTTCTTCGGATTTTTTTCTCCTGTAAAGGGATCGTACAGTTCAAATAAACTTAGCTGATCTGCTACGACGTCTTCTTGTAATTGTTGACGAATATAGTTTTCTATTTTCTTCTGATTGCGACCTACGGTATCCACATAATAACCGCGACACCAAAATTTTCTATTGCCATACCTATATTTCAGATTGGCATGTCTATCAAAAATCATTAAACTGCTTTTTCCTTTTAAATACCCCATAAAGGCTGAAACGCTCAGTTTGGGCGGGATACTCACTAACATATGAATATGATCTTTACACGCTTCGGCTTCATGAATCTCTACTCCTTTGCGGTCACATAATTGACGTATGATCTGACCGATACTTGCCTTGTATTTTTCGTATACAATTTGTCGACGATATTTTGGGGCGAAAACAATATGATACTTACAATTCCATGTGGTATGTGCTAAACTATTATTATCCTGATTCATTAGGGGTCCTCCTTATGTATATTAGTTTGTGGTCGGGAAACCTTTTCTAATATATCATTTTAGGAGGATTTTTTTATACCACGCTGAAAGCTACACTGAACCACTAGCACAGCTAGTGGTTTTCTGATAACAAAAAGAACTCAGCAAAATTACTGAGTTCTAAACTTATCATTAATTGATGTTTACCATTGCAGTTTGTGTTCCCCAGAACCCTGTTTGAACTTGCAACTGCAGAGCTGGGTCTGAAACAACATCTTGAGGAATATCAAATGCAACGTTACTTGTTAAAGCATTCCCTGGGTTCACTTCTTCTAAGAAAAATCCTGAATTGTCACTAGCATACAAACTAGCTGTTGAATCTGATGTATATTTTGTTTTTCCTTTATACAACGTGAAATAATCATTTGATACTGATAGAGCATCATCTCCATTATTCTTAATTGTCACATTAAGTAATAAATAGATTCCCTGAGCTGTTTCATTAAGGAATTCATCTCCCACAGTTTGTGTAGTTGAAACTGAATTAACAGTGTATTCTACATCCCCAACTGTAAAAGTTTGTCCCACAGAATATACTGTTTCTTCCGAACTTGCTTTACTTGATGAATCCGTCGTAGTAGCTTTACTTGTGGTCGTTGATTTCGAAGTTGCCTCTTTCGAATCATCGCTACCACCCATGCTAGCAAACACTCCGATAACAACAATTACTGCCAGCACGATAAACCATACACGTTTGTAAAATGGTTTCTTTTCAACATAAACTTTTCCGTCTTCGGCTTTGATTTTTTTAGCCATTTTCGTATCTCCATTTTCCTTAAAATTTTCTACAACCATTATATATATATATATATATGATTTTGTCAATCAGTTTCAGAGAATTTTTTAAGGAAATTTTAAGGATTTTTTCACGCAAAAAAAGCTCCCTTACGGAAGCTTTTTTATCTGTGTATTGATGAATTAAAGACGTGCGTTCAACTCAGCTGACAAGTCTTCAAATCCTGGTTTACCAAGAAGAGCAAACATGTTTTTCTTGTATGCTTCTACACCTGGTTGGTTGAATGGGTTAACAGCGTTAAGGTAACCTGAAAGACCGATAGCCAATTCGAAGAAGTAGATTGTGTAACCAAGAGTGAATTCATCTTGTTGAGGAAGTGTCAAGAACATGTTAGGTACGCCACCGTCTGTGTGAGCAAGAAGTACACCATCAGTTGCTTTTTTGTTTACAAAGTCAACGTCTTTACCTTGAAGGTATCCAAGACCGTCAAGATCTTCTGACAATTCAGGGATAACAACGTTTTTACGTGGTTTATCAACACGAACAACTGTTTCAAAGATGTTACGGTAACCTTCTTGGATAAATTGACCAAGTGAGTGAAGGTCAGTTGAGAAGTTAGCAGATGTTGGGTAGATACCTTTTTGGTGTTTACCTTCTGATTCACCAGCTAATTGTTTCCACCATTCACCAAAGTATTGAAGTGATGGTTCGTAGTTAGCCAAGATTTCAGTGATGTAACCTTTACGGTAAAGTACGTTACGAACTGCAGCGTATTGGTAAGCGATGTTTTCTGAGATTTCAGCAGAAGTCAATTCTTTACGAGCAGCGTTAGCACCGTTCATAAGAGCTTCGATATCGATACCAGCAGCAGCGATTGGAAGAAGACCTACAGCAGTCAATACTGAGAAACGTCCACCAATGTTATCTGGAACAACAAATGTTTCCCAATCGTTAGCAACAGCTTCTACTTTAACAGCACCTTTTGCTTTATCAGTAGTTGCATAGATACGTTTGTTAGCTTCTTCTTGACCGTATTTTTCAATCAAAAGTTCTTTGAAGACACGGAAAGCGATAGCTGGTTCAGTTGTTGTACCAGATTTAGAGATAACGTTTACTGAGAAATCTTTATCTTTAACGTATTCAACAAGGTCTGCAAGGTAAGTTGAAGAAATTGAGTTACCAGCGTAAAGGATTTGTGGACCTTTACGGTCTGCAGATGCTTGAAGGTTATAGAAGTGGTTGCTCAAGAAGTCGATAGCCGCACGAGCTCCAAGGTAAGAACCACCGATACCGATAACAACAAGAACTTCGCTGTCTGATTGGATTTTAGCAGCAGCTTTTTGGATACGCGCAAATTCTTCTTTGTCATAGTTTTCAGGAAGGTCTAACCAACCAAGGAAGTCAGAACCTGGACCTGTACCTTTGCGCAAGTATTCATCAGCAACGTTGACTTGTGTTTGCATGAAGTCGATTTCTTCTTGTTCGACGAATTGACCCAAAAGTTTTGAATAATCAAATTTAATATGTGTCATTATAATACTCCTCAAAAAATTAAATTTCTCTTTTATATTACTCTTTTATGCATGATTTTTCAATGATTTTTACTAAATTATCTCATTTAAATAAAGCGTTTACCAAGTTACTGAAAACTTTCATGAAACAACCATTTTGTGATGAAAATTTCACAGATTTTTACAGTTATAGCCACGTCACAACACAGATGACACTTGATTTATCTAAACGATTAAACACGATTAAAATATTTTAATTCCTGCCCCTATTTCGCCCCTTTAGTCTCTCAAATAAAAAAATAATCCTCTGAAACGATTGATTTCAAAGGGGTTAGTTTTATATAAAAAAAGAGCACACACCTACAATCGCTTAGGGCTGCTGGATTCCTCCCCTGACCCACTTCACGCGCAAATGTTGCTCCGAGAAATATTATATCATAATTTCTAGATTATGCAAACTAAGACTGTTCTTTGGCAGCTTGCTTGGCTGCTTTTTTCTTTTCACGGTTTTTACGGAAAAAATCTTGCATGATAGCTGCACATTCAGTCTCTAAAATCCCAGTCTCCACTTCCACTCGATGATTGAGACGAACGTCCGTCAGAATATCATAAAGACTGCCTGCACCGCCAAATTTTTGATTGGCAGCCCCATAAATCACTTGCGGAATGCGGGCAAGCCCAATAGCTCCGCTACACATCACGCAAGGTTCAATGGTCACAAATAGGGTGCTATCTAGTAAACGCCAACTACCTTCGTTTTCATTGGCATCATCAATCGCCATGATTTCAGCATGCAAAATGGCTTTCTGACGTTCTTCACGCGCATTGTGTCCACGTCCAATGATGTCACCGTTTTTCACGATAACACAGCCAATTGGGATTTCCTCTTTTGCTAGCGACTTTTGCGCTTCCTTGAGCGCTTCTCGCATGAAATATTCCTTTTCTTCTTGTGTAAATTCAGCCATTATAGCTCACCAAGTTGCCATGATTTGTGTGGCTCAGCCAAATCAACAGGAACACCGTCAGCATAATTTTCTGCTTCTTTTTTAAGCACTTGAAGGTGATTTTCGGCATCAATGCCTTGTGGTGGAACTGGTGGCGTATGCGTCAAGACAAGGGATGTCACACCTGCAGCCTTGGCAATTTGCCCTGCTTCTTTGGTTGTCAAATGCGCTGGATGATTTTCATTTCCCGCATAAAGGTAAACATCTGCCAAAAAGAGGTCAGCGCCTGCAGCAAATTTATCCAAACCTTCAAAATAGCCTGTATCACCAGTGAAAACAAGCGTTTGCCCTGTTGCACGTTCGACAATACGAAAAGCATAGCAAGGAACAGGGTGGACGGTTTTGATAAAGGTAATGTCGAATGGACCAATCTTCTCAACACCGTTGACATCATAGGCTTTCCCTTGAGAAACGCCGTCTAAAGTCAGTTTAGCAAATTCTTGCTCATCTTCGGTGTGTCCGTAGATTGGCAAAATTTTAGGCTCCCAGAGATGTTTGGGATATAGTTGGAAATAATGGCGTAGCACGCCTAAATCAGCAACATGGTCAGGATGATAATGTGAAATAATCACCGCATCCAAGTCAAGTGGGCTGATTTCTTTTTCTAATTCTGTGACAGCACGGCTTCCGCAATCCATAAGCAATTGAAAACCGTCCTCACTCGTAACGAGATAAGAGGTCGTGCCGCCGTCTTTATATGGGTAAGCTCCCCAGCAACCAAGTGTTGTGAGTTTCATAATAGGCTCCTTCTTTGTTTACTTTACCCATATTATAACAAAAAATATGTCCTTTTACGCGAGAGCCAATTGTTCTTTGTATTTATAAGCGATAAGACTGGCAAGAATTGCTTTGATAGTATCCCCAGGAATAAAAGCAAGATTTGATAATAATGAGGTCATCAAAGGCATGTGCATATAAACTGACAAATAAATGGCCCCTAACAAATCAACAAACAAAACTCCGCCTACTAAAATCGCGATCACATTTCCAATAAACGATGACGTTTTAAAAGCTTTCAAAATCAAACTGACTAGCATTGGTACAAAAAACCAAGCCACCACATAACCAGCCGTCGGACCAGCTAAAACCGCAAAAAATGTACTCCCAGAAAAAGCTGGCAAAAACATCCCTAATAAGTAAAATAAGAGAATTGATAAACTTCCCTTCTTCCAGCCTAATAAAACACCAGCTAACATGACTCCCAAATTCTGCAAAACAATTGGAACAGGAATAAATCCCAGTGGAATGCCTGGAATGAATCCTAAAATAACCAAAATAGTTGCCATCATAGCAATGTAAAGTAAATCCCTGACGTTTTTCATAACCTACTCCTTTGAAAAATAAATAGTCTCATGTAACTGACACTTTGGATTAAAGGCATGGTGACAATAAGGACAAAATCCCTTTTTATACTCCGTTAAAGTTAACGTATGACGACAACTGCCGCAAAGCACTGGTGCATCATCATCTACCGAAACAGGCTCAAAAGGATGATCTCGCAACTGATCATGACACTGATAACAAGCAAAATATTCCTGACACTTGCTACATTTCAAAGCAACAACATCACATGCTGTATGATAGTGTCGACATCTTCCCTCACTATCAAGATCAACTCCATAAATCACCATAATCACCAACCTTTTAACAAAGTTTACTACTTCATTTTATTTTAGTCAACTACTTTTTGTATATAGGTTAACACTTCTTGAGGTTCAAGTAAAAAAAGCCTGAAACAATCGTTTCAAGCTTTATAATATATTAGAAATTACGGTCACTCTTATTGTAGCCATAACGTTCAAAGAAATCTTCACGGAATTCCAAAAGATTATCATCCATGATTGCTTGACGAACTTTTTTCATCAAGTTTACAAGGAAGTAAAGGTTATGGTAACTTGTTAAGCGAAGTCCAAAAGTTTCATCAGCTTTAAGAAGATGACGAATATAAGCACGTGTATAGTTGCGACATGTGTAGCAATCACAATCATGATCAAGTGGTGTAAAGTCTTCGGCATAAGCTGCATTTTTAACCACTAAACGTCCTTCACTTGTCATACATGTTCCATTACGAGCGATACGTGTTGGAAGTACGCAGTCAAACATGTCGACACCATGAATAACACCATCAATCAAGCTATCTGGTGCACCAACCCCCATAAGGTAACGTGGTTTACTTTCTGGCAACATTGGCACTGTGAAATCAAGCACAGCATTCATTTCTTTGTGTGATTCACCAACAGCAAGTCCACCGATTGAGTAACCTGGGAAATCCATACTTACCAAATCATTAGCTGATTGACGACGAAGGTCTTTGAAACCAGCTCCTTGAACGATACCAAAAAGTCCTTGGTCGTGCGGACGACGGTGAGCTTTCAAGCCACGTTCAGCCCAACGACTTGTACGTTCGATTGATTTTTTAACGTAATCATACGGTTGGTAGAATTGAGGGCATTCATCAAAGCTCATCATGATGTCCGAGCCAAGATTATTTTGAATAGAAATGGCTTTTTCTGGTGAAAGGAACATTTTAGCACCGTTAAGGTGGTTTTTAAAGGTCACCCCTTCTTCGGTAATATTACGTGTCTCAGCTAATGAATACACTTGGAAACCACCACTATCTGTCAAAATAGCTTGGTCCCAATTCATGAATTTGTGAAGACCACCAGCACGAGCGATTAGCTCATCACCTGGACGCAACCATAGGTGATAAGTGTTTGATAGAATAATTCCTGAACCCATTTCTTTGAGTTCTTCTGGTGATTGTGTTTTAACCGTTGCTTGTGTTCCAACAGGCATGAACATTGGTGTTGGGAAAGTCCCGTGTGGTGTGATAATTTCACCCAAACGAGCTCCAGTGTGTTTTTCTTTCTTAATTAAACGATATTTAATCGGATAATCTGTCATCTTTTTTCTCCTAGCTACCACAAAAAACAGTTGTGGGCATTTTTAATAGTCTCATGATTAGAAATAATCAGACTGAGAAAACCTCGGAAAAGCTTCCTAGATTCTTACAATATATTGCTTAAAAAGCGCAACCTTTACGATTTTACCAGAAATCACCTTTTTTGTCATGTTTACCTCTTTTCGTGTGACTTCTCTAATACAATGTGCTATAATGAAAGCGTGGAAGTAATTATATTTTAGGAAACTTTTTAAGGAGGTCCATATTATGAAAGCTTCAGAAACTCGTCGCAAAGCTAGGGAATTTTTGAAAACTCTCTCTGGCAAGTATCAATTGTTTATCGTTCCTATCATTTTAGCTATCCTTGCTGTCTCAATTAGTTACAAGGAAACTTATACTTACAATGGTACTGAATTTAGCATTACTGAATCCGTTCCAGGAATCATCAGCATCTTGTTAGCATTGTTCCTTGCATCAGCAAGTTACGCTGTTCTTGATGTCATGCGTCATAAATCCGACCATGTTGAAGTAGGCGACAATATGCGTGTCTTCTCCAATGAACTATTCGGTAAATACGTCATTACCGCTATTGTAAAATGGTTCTACATTTTCTTATGGTCATTGCTTGCATTTGTAGGTATGATTCTTCTTGTCGCAGGAGCTACGGCCGCTTCAAGCAAAGACAGTAATGTCGGACTCTTTGTTGCTTTACTTGGCTTTGTTCTTATGATTGCTGGTTTTATTCTTTCAATCATCAAACAATACTCATATGCCATGACTACATTTGTTCTTTACGATGCTGTCGCTGATGGTACCTATGATGGTCCAAACAGCGTTATCTCTAAGAGTAAAGAATTGATGAATGGCAACAAATGGCGCTACTTCTGCTTACAATTTAGCTTCATCGGTTGGTATATCTTGACTGGCCTAACATGTGGCTTGCTTCATTTCTATACACTTCCATACACTACAACTGCTACACTTTACTTCTATGAAGATTTGCTAGATAAAGCAGAATAATAAATCATTAACAAGCAAAAAATCTCCAGTAATACTGGGGATTTTTTATGATTAAAAAAAGAGCTTGGAAATTTTCCCAAACTCTTTATTTATTATCTTCTCGGTAAGCCATGAAAGGTTCGCCGGCTGCTTTCAGTTTTTCTTGGCATTTTGGACAAATACCGTAGGCTGTCAATTGAACCTTAGTAATCATGTAGCCGGTTTGTTCATAAGCTTCTTTTCCAATATCGATAGCATCAACATCCATAAAGTCTGCAATATCGCCACAATATTTACAAACGATATTAATGTGCTGGTGACCCATGAAGTCATAGTAGGTTGTTAGGTCGTTAGTCACTTTTAATTCAGCAACAAAACCTTCTTTAACCAAGACTTTCATGTTATTGTAAACCGTCGCCAAACTCATATTGGGATGTTCTGGCAAAAGGTCTTTATAAATCTTCTCAGCACTTGGGTGCTCATAGCTATTTATGATATAAGCGATAATGGCTTTACGAGTCTCCGTGATACGAATGTGCTTTCTCTTGAGATGCTCAATGACATTTTCATAGGCATCCAAAGGACGGTGATGGGTATGAATGTCCATTATAGCTCTCCTGTTCTTGTTCTATTTATTAAGGTCATTATAACATAGTTTATCTGTCAGCCATCCTGACATGCTCATTCATTTTATTATAAAAATCTGACGATTTCAAGTTTTCATAGTAAAAGTTAACTATTTTTCTCAAAAAGGTTACTAATCTAGCATTTTTAGCCAATAAAAAATGAGAAAATTCATTTTGAAAGAATCTCCTCATTTTCACTATTGTTTTCAAAAAACTTTTACAAACCTTGGTATTCAATCTTAATACACTTGTTCATGACGATTTTATCACGTCCAGCAGCTTGTAAAATATCTGCAGCTTCTTGGCTTTCGAGTCCAAGTTGTGCCCAGAAGACATCAGCATCCGTTTCAATGAAATCTTTAGCAACTTCAGGGAGAAATTCACTGCGTCTAAAGATATCGACAATATCAATGTGGGCAGGAACATCTTGAAGCGAAGCATAGACGGTTTCACCAAGAACCTTTTGACCAGCAAGGCGAGGATTGACTGGAATAATGGTGTATCCTGCTTCCTGCATAATCTTTGAGACGCCATAAGCTGGGCTATTTTCACGATAAGACAAGCCAACAACTGCAATGGTTTTAGCATTTTTAAGATAAGATGCAATCACATCTTGGCTAGGGTTTTGAAATGATGTCATTTAGCTGCCTCCTTTTATTGGTTTTTTCTTAAGTATAGCAAATCATTGATTTTCTGCCTAGCAAAAAGGAAATGACTGTATCAGTCACTTCCTTTTCATTTTTTCTATTTTGCTTCGTACCATGTTTGGCCTACGCTTTCGTCTGCTACTAGTGGGACTGAAAGTTCAATGGCTGATTCCATGGTTTCTTTGACTAATTTTTCAATAGCTTCTAGCTCGTCTTTTGGCGCTTCAAGGATGATTTCATCGTGCACTTGTAGAAGCATTTTGGTCTTGAACCTACCATCAACAAGAGCTTTATCAAGGTTAATCATAGCGATTTTGAGAATATCAGCTGCGCTACCTTGAATTGGTGAGTTGATGGCTGTACGCTCTGCAAATTGACGTACGTTGAAATTGCGAGCATTGATATCTGGCAATTCGCGACGACGGTGGAAGAGCGTTTCAACATAGCCTTTATCTTTGGCATCACGCACCACGCGCTCCATGTAGTCTTTAATACCTGGGTAGCGTTCGAAGTAAGTCTCAATGTATTGTTTTGCCACTTTACGCGGGATACCAAGGTTGTTAGCAAGACCGTAATCAGAAATACCGTAAACAATACCGAAGTTAACAGCTTTGGCATTTCGACGGTCATTTGGTGTGACGTCTTCAGCTTTTTCGATACCAAAGACGCGCATAGCTGTTGAGGTATGAATATCTGCTCCTTCACGGAAAGCCGCAATCAAGTGTTCATCATTTGAAATATGAGCTAGCACGCGCAACTCAATTTGTGAGTAGTCAGAACTCAAAAACACTTCATCTGCTGTCTCTGGGACAAATGCCTTACGAATCAAGCGACCTTGTTCCAAACGAACTGGAATGTTTTGCAAGTTAGGGTCAACACTAGACAAGCGACCTGTTTGTGTCAAATCTTGCAAATAACGCGTATGAATTTTGCCATCTTTCAAGATAAAATCTTGCAAACCAACGATGTAAGTTGATTGAAGTTTAGCGATTTGACGGTATTCCAAAATCTTAGACACGATTGGTGAGATTGGGGCTAAGCGTTCCAAGACATCTACTGCTGTTGAATAGCCTGTCTTAGTCTTCTTAGTGTAGCTTGTTGGCAATTGCATCTTGTCAAAAAGCAATTCTCCCAATTGTTTTGGTGAATTAATGTTAAATTCCATGCCAGCAAGGTCATAGATTTCTTGTGTTAACTCATCAATAACAGCTTGGTTAGCTTTTTCCATGTCTTGCAGTGTTTCTTTCTTAACCGAAATACCAGCGATTTCCATCTTAGCAAGAACGTTTGCAAGAGGTTGTTCCATGTCAAAAAGAAGGCTTGCTTGTTGATGCTCTGTCAACTTGTCTAGCATGGCTTTTTCAGAGTGGTTCAAAACGACAATCTTACGAGCCAGGTGGCTAAGAAGCACTGCTTTATCTGGCACCGCGCGTTTAGCCCCTTTACCATAAACCGCTTCATCGCTATCAAGAACATACTCTGTATAAAGACGAGCAATCGTTGATAATTCATTGTCATCCACGGTTGACAAGAGGTATTTCGCTAAGCGGCTGTCAAAAGCTAGCGCAGGCAAATCAATTCCTAAATGACTGAGAAGCACTTTGCTGCGTTTGAAATCATAAGTCTTGATTGGTTTAGCTAGCGCTGCTTTAAACAAATCGTCTTTTAGAAGGTCAAGGTTTGTTGAGGCATAGATTGCCTTGTCATTTCCCCAAGCAAAACCAATGATGTTTTCAACGTGGTAATTGTCACCTAAGATTTCAAAATAGAAAAATTGGTCATCGGTAAACATATCAGCGCTTAAGCTGTCCACTTCAGTGTAGGCAACGTCAAATTTTTCTTGTTTCTTAGTAGCACCAAGATTGTCTTTAAACTGTTTGAAGCCCATTTCATCATAAAATGTCACAAGTTTTTCTAAGTCTGGTCTGCTGTAATTAATATCATCTAAGCCAATCGCAATCGGCGCTGTGATGTTAATTGTCGCCAAGGTCTTAGATAAAAAAGCTTGCTCTTTATCATTAATCAAATTTTCTTTCATCTTAGATTTCTTCATGCCGTCGATGTTTTCGTAAACACCTTCAAGGCTTCCGTATTCTAAGAGAAGTTTTAGACCTGTTTTTTCACCGACTTTGGTAACACCAGGGATATTATCGGATTTATCACCCATAAGGGCTTTAAGGTCGATGAATTGTTTTGGCGTAATGCCCATTTTTTCCATGAGGTAAGCTGGGGTGAATTCTTCAAACTCAGCCACCCCTTTTTTAGATATTTCAACGGTTGTATTGTTATCTGCCAATTGGATAAGGTCTTTATCCCCACTGACAATGGTTACGTCGTATTCATCTTCATTTTCAGCCAATTTATCCAATGTTCCGATGATGTCATCAGCTTCATAGTTTTCCAATTCATACCACTTGATACCAAGCGCTGTTAACATTTCACGGATGTATGGCAATTGCTCACGGAATTCATCTGGTGTTTTAGCACGACCAGCTTTGTAGTCCTTGTACATTTCTGTACGGAAAGTCGCTTTTCCCGCATCAAAAGCTACCAAGACGTGCGTTGGCTGAATTCTTTCTAATAAATGATTGAGCATGAGGTGAAAACCGTAGATGGCATTGGTGTGCAGACCAGCACGGTTTTTAAAGCGATCAATCTGATTGTAAAGTGCAAAAAAGGCACGATAAGCAACGGATGACCCGTCAATTAATAATAATTTCTTCTTGTTTTCCATGGCTTTATTATACCACATCTTGAGCCTACATTTGGCTCTTAAAGATGTTTCAAAAAGAAGAAAAAATTTCTCCTTAAGCTTACTTTAAGCCACCCCACTTATACTATAGTCATTCCTAAAACTTTCACAGCTAGCTTTGCTAGTTTGACGTTCATCTAGAACTCCCAATTTAGATGAATGTATCTTTTTCATAATCTCCTTAAAGTCTAGCTACTCCAGCTAGACTTTTTGTATTAAAAAAAGCATCCCAATCGTTAGATGGTCTGTCTAACTTTTGGAATGCAGATGATATTTATAAAACATTCAATAAGAGCATTAGAATTGGAATGACAACCATGGTCAAAATGGTCGATTCGGTTACCATAATGGCTGCATAGTCACTATCTGCTCCGTAAAGTTTAGCCACAACAGGTGCATTGGTCATGACTGGCATGGCTGATTGAATAATAAAGACTTCTTTCATCAATTGTGGCATTTGGGTGTGTTTGACAATGATTAACATCAAAAGCGGAGCAATCACGAAACGCCCGACTAAGACCAAGACATTATCCTTGGTAAACCGCAAACGTGACAGCCCTGCATTAGCCACCGAAATCCCAATGAAAATCATCGACAAAGGGATGGTCAAATTGCCCAAATATTGGAAATCACTCAGCAAGAAGGCTGGGAGTTTGATATTTAAAAGAACCAAAATCACCCCGATGATGAAGCCCGTAAGTGGTGGTGAGAAGATTTTCTTCAAGGTTCCTCGCAAATCAAGCGTGACTTCTTTGCGACCATCTTTTTGAATCAAATAAGTCCCAATAGTCCAGAAAAATGTCGTGTTACACATGTAATAAACCAAGACATAAGGAATACTTTTATCCCCAAAAAGCGCTTGATTGATGGGAAGTCCCACAAAAATCGTATTAGAATTAAAAAACATAGAAACAAATAAGCCCTGATGCTTTTTATCAATCAAGAATAAATGAGCTACCGCTACAGCAATAGCTAATAAAATCACCATCGAAAGTGCTGGAAAACGCAATTGTGGCAGCATTTCAAGCAACTCTTTTGCCGTAAAACGCCCGACAATAGTTGAAATCATATAGCATGGTAATGCTACTTGTGTTACCAACTTGGCAATGAGATTCGGCGCTTTTTCGTCGAACCAACCTTTTTTGGTTAGCACATAACCGACTAATACCATGATAAGAATAATCAGAACACCCGAAAAACTACTCACAAACCTTGCCATTGCTTACTTCCTTTTCATCTTTTAGTTTCAGTATAGCATATTTTTAGCGCTTTCTTAACTACTTTTATGAATAATACCCCAGTCATTTAAAAAAGCTAGAAAAATAATATTTCTAGCTTTCTTATTCTTGATTAATCATCATTTTCCGAGTCGAACACTTGCTCAACGTGGTCATGAATATCTTCTTTAATTTCTTTTGTTTCAACGACAGATTCTTCACCTAGTTGTTGATATTCTATTTTATCTTTCTTGGTAAATTTCTTATCATCGTCATATTTTTTAGAAATCAAGGAAATCATGCGGCGACGAAGATGTTTTTCGTCCTGCACATTACCTTTTTCACGAATCCAAGCTTGAAGCAAAACAACCAACATAATCAAGCCAATGTAACCAAGGATTGGATACATGACAGAAACCAGTTGTTTAAAACCAAGGAAGGACAAGGCATAACCACTCACGACAAAAATAATCATGTCACGTTTAAACTGACTTTCACCTTTATTTTCAGAAAAGCGTTTTGCTAAAGCATAGTAAAGACTAAAGGCTGTGTTGAAAATAAGTCCAAATACGACAAGGGAATAGGCAAAAGCAAACCAAGGATGGATTTCATTGGCAAGTACTAACATTGGAATATCTGCAGAAGCAATCTTTCCAACATTGACAAACAAGACAAGTGAGGTAATCGCAATAATCAGGCCGACCATTGCACCACCAAGTGTTCCCCCTTTTTCAGCAACGCCAATACGAATAATTGAACCACCAAGGACAAAAGCCATTGATACCCCAGTCATCACACAAATGGCGAAATAATTAAGAACAGACACCCAGATATTTGGCATATTTGTCGGTAGAGTCTTAGCTACTGTATTTAACTGTTCAAAGTCAAAAGAATGTCCAATCAGACTATGACCAGCAATGATCAATACCATGATAATAACAATCGGCGTAAAAATCCCAATAATCTGAGTAATTTTCTCAAAATCAAGGAAACTTACAAAAATCACAAGGAGAACACAGATTAAAGCTCCTAACCAAGTGGGCAATCCAAATTGTTGATTAAGGGGTTAGAACCCGCTCCAGCAATCATGACAAATCCAATGACATAACAAGAAATAATCAAAGCAATGTCTAATACACGATTGGTAAAAGGATGGGCAATCTTTGAAAGTACCTCTGAGTGGTCATTCGAACGATAGTAACTTCCTAATGTCACGATAATACGTCCAAAGATAGCATTCAAAATCCCTAAAACAATAACGCCAATCATTCCCCAGATACCAAATCCGACAAAATATTGCATCAAATCCTGTCCCGAAGAAAGTCCAGCACCAACAATAATACCAACATAAGCCAGTGCAATTGATAAAATTCGTTTAAACATTTTTCCTCCTTTTTAAATCAGACAACATTAATAGGTTAACAAAAACAGATTAAGACAAAATGACTATTGTAATCTCAGCATGACATTTGTTAAATTTCTGTGAAAATTTTCACGTTATTTACAACTCTTTCTCAAGCAAATGCCATTTAAAAAACAAGGGTATTTATTACCTTCATTTTAGCACAAAACCCCGCCAGAAAGCTTCTGGCAGGGTTTACTCTTATAAAGATTTTTTCAACTTAATTAAATATTTGCCCAAACTGATTCAAGGATGTTAGTTTGATCGCGATCTGGTCCAACTGAGAATGTTGAAATGCGAACACCAACGAGTTCACCAACACGGCGAACGTAGTCACGAGCATTTTCGGGAAGTTCATCTAGGCTACGGCAACCTGTGATGTCTTCTGACCAACCTGGCAATTCTTCGTAGATTGGTTTACAACGTTTCAATTGTTCAAGGCTTGCTGGGTAGTGGTCGATACGTTGACCGTCAAGGTCGTATGCCACACAGATTTTGACCGTATCAAGACCTGAAAGAACGTCAATTGAGTTAAGTGACAAGTTTGTGATACCTGATACGCGGCGGCTGTGACGCATAACAACTGAGTCAAACCAACCAACACGACGTGGACGTCCAGTTGTTGTCCCATATTCGTGACCCACTTCACGGATGCGGTCACCAACTTCGTCTAAAAGTTCAGTTGGGAATGGTCCGTCACCAACACGGCTTGTGTAGGCTTTACATACACCGACAACTTTGTTGATTTTACTTGGACCAACACCAGAACCGATTGTTACACCACCAGCGACTGGGTTAGATGATGTTACAAATGGGTATGTCCCTTGGTCAATATCAAGCATGACACCTTGTGCACCTTCGAAAAGGACACGTTTCCCAGCGTCAAGAGCATCGTTCAAGATAAGTGATGTATCTGTAACGTAATCTTTGATTTGTTGACCATATTCATAGTATTCTTCGAAAATGTCTTCAAATTTGATTGGTTCGCATTCGTACATTTTTTCGAAGAGACGATTTTTTTCTTCCAAATTCACGCGCAAGCGTTCTGCAAAGATTTCTTTGTCCAAAAGGTCAGCAATTCGGATACCGACACGTGCTGCTTTATCCATGTAAGCAGGTCCGATTCCTTTATTTGTTGTCCCAATTTTATTATCACCCTTAGAAGACTCTTGCAAACGATCAAGTTTAATGTGATATGGCAAAATAACGTGTGCACGGTCAGAAATACGAAGGCTATCTGTCGTAATTCCCTCATCATGCAAGTATTTCAATTCAGTTACCAATGATTTTGGATTAACAACTACACCATTTCCGATAACTGAGATTTTCTCTGGGAAGAAAATACCTGATGGAATCAAATGCAATTTGAATTTTTTACCGTCGATAACGATAGTGTGTCCTGCATTATCTCCACCTTGATAACGTGCAATCACTTCAGCATCTTGTGACAAGAAGTCAGTGATTTTACCTTTACCTTCATCACCCCATTGGGTACCAACAACTACTACTGATGTCATATTCTGTTCGATACTGATACGAAATCACCTAGCGAGCAAATAAAAACGATACTAACTTATCCAGCCTGTCGTCTCCATCTCCAAGCTAAAATTCGTATCTTCGTCCTTTCTCTACAACTTGGCAGGAATCTCACCTGCGAGTTTGTCTTACAATTTATTATATGACTTTTCTGTGTTTTTTTCAATATTTGACCTTGATATTTTATTTTTTCCGAACTTTCTTTGAAAAAACGGCTTTTTTTCACATATTTTCTCTCATAGTTAAAATATTCAAACAACTCTTGGTAAAGCAAAACTTTTTTTCATAGCAAATCTTTGCATTTTCAGACGCTTTTCCATAGAATAAATTTACATTAAAATGTATACCGTTTACATCATAATCATAGTAATTGGAGTAGCGAGGAATTACCATGTCACTTAATGGTTTACTAGAAAAATCACCAGCGACTTTGCCTATTCTTCAAGCAACTTTTGGGTTAGAAAGAGAAAGTCTTCGAATTGGAAAAGACCACCGTATCGCACAAACTGACCACCCTGCTTGCCTAGGCAGTCGCTCCTTTCACCCTTACATTCAGACGGACTACAGTGAAGCACAGCTAGAACTTATCACGCCTATCGCTCATTCCACAAAAGAAGCGCTCCGCTTTTTGGGAGCACTGACTGATGTTGCTGGCCGTTCTATCGATAAGTCTGAATACCTCTGGCCTTTATCAATACCACCAAAACTATGTGAAAAAGATATTCACATTGCCAAGCTAGAAGATGACTACGAACGCCATTACAGAAAGCACTTGGCTGATATTTATGGAAAAACATTGCAATCAATGTCTGGCATTCACTTCAACATGGAGCTTGGAAAAGATTTGGTCGCTGCACTTTTCCAACAAAGCGGCTATGATTCACTCATCACCTTTAAAAATGACCTTTATCTAAAATTAGCTCAAAATTTCTTGCGTTATCGTTGGCTTCTAACCTATCTTTACGGAGCTTCGCCAATCGCTGAGCAAGGATTTTTAAATCACAAATTAGCTCAACCTGTTCGTTCTATTCGAAACAGTCACTTGGGCTATGTTAATCACAAAGACATTCAGGTGTCTTACGAAAGCTTGGAAAAATACATTTCCGATATTGAGGCTTACGTCGCTTCTGGCAAGTTGATTGCTGAAAAAGAATTTTACTCTGCGGTTCGCCTGCGTGGCAGCAAGCAAAACCGTGATTATCTCAAAAATGGTGTCACTTACCTTGAACTGCGCACTTTTGACCTCAATCCTTTTGATAACCGTGGAATTACTCAAGAGACACTTGATACTGTGCACCTTTTTGTTCTTGCGCTTCTTTGGCTAGATAGTAGCTCTGCTATTGACCAAGACATCACAGAGGCTAGCAAGCTAAATGACAAAATTGCACTTAGCCACCCTCTAGATAAATTGCCTGAAGATGCTCCCGTCGAAATCATCCTTTTAGCTATGCAAGGAATTGTCGATTACTTTGAATTATCTGACTATTATCAAGGGCTTATCGATGCTATCAAAAATCAGATTGAGCATCCTGAACAAACTATCGCTGGACGCTTGCTAGAAGAGATTGACACCCTATCATTAGAATCTTTTGGGCAAAAACAAGGTCAAGCCTTTCACGATTATGCTTGGCAAGCCCCTTACGCACTCAAAGGCTATGAAAACATGGAATTATCAACACAATTATTGATGTTTGATGCCATCCAAAAAGGTGTTCACTTAGAGATTCTCGACGAAAACGACCAATTCATCAAACTTTGGCAAGGTGACCACGTCGAATACGTTAAAAATGCCAACATGACCGACAAAGACAGCTACATCACACCACTTATCATGGAAAATAAAGTTGTCACTAAAAAACTATTGTCAAAAGCTGGTTTCCCAGTTCCAAAAGGTGAAGAGTTCGCTGATAAAGCTGCTGCGCTCCGCTATTTCTCACAAATCAAAGACAAAGCTATCGTCATCAAACCAAAATCAACTAACTTTGGACTTGGTATTTCTATTTTCAAGGAATCTGCCGACCTAACAGCTTATCAAAAAGCCTTAGATATTGCATTTTCTGAAGATGATACTGTCTTGGTTGAGAATTTTATTGCGGGGACTGAATACCGCTTTTTCGTCCTAGATGGCAAATGTGAAGCTGTGCTACTGCGTGTTCCTGCTAACGTCGTCGGAGACGGCAAGCACACCATCGCTCAATTAGTAGAGATGAAAAATCAAGACCCACTACGTGGACGTGACCACCGTTCTCCACTTGAAATCATTGACCTTGGCGATGTTGAAAAGCTCATGCTCCAACAACAAGGTTACACGCCTGATGATATTCCAGCTGACAGAGTCCGAGTTGATTTGCGACGTAACTCTAACATTTCAACAGGTGGAGATTCCATTGATGTGACAGACATTATGCCAGACGATTATAAAACATTAGCTGCGCAAATGGCTAGAGCTGTTGGTGCTTGGGTGTGTGGAGTTGATTTGATTATTCCTGATAAGAGTCTTCCTGCAAGCAAAGAAGAGCCAAACTGTGCTTGTATTGAACTCAATTTCAACCCTGCTATTTACCTTCACACTTATTGTCATGAGGGTCCAGGACAAGCACTTACACCAAAAATCCTAGCCAAACTATTCCCTGAACTTTAGCCCATAAAATCTTTGCCACAATTACAGTCATTGCTTGTCATTATTCCCCTTTTTGCGATAAAATAAATACAATCTTAGATAGAAATGGATTGAATGAGTTTATGTCAAGACCTAGAAATAGTGCCGGAGGATTAATCACTATTATTATTGGCGTTATCCTTCTTATCGCTTTACTCGAAAGCTTACTTGAAATTATTATCCCAATTGCCCTTATCGGTGGTATTGGATTTGGCGTTTATTATTTGGCAACCAAGCAATCACGCTTAGAAAAAGTAAATACCAAACAACGTCTTCAAGACTTAAAAGATAATATTCGCGTCGCTGATCGTCAGTCAAAACTTCTAGACAATTACCTCGATGAAAAAAACTACACACAATATGTCGTTGTGGCGCGCCAGCTATTGCCACAAATTCGTCATATTAAAAGTGAAGTTACTGACCTTAAGGCTAAAATGGACCTCAAAATCTATAAACGTGTTCTCAAAAAAGCTGAAACAGTCGAAAATGATATTCTCTTGCAACTGGATAAATTGGATATCTCTCCAACGACAGCAAGTGCTTCTAAGGAAGAAACAGATTTGCTAAAACTTGCTCCAGAATTGGCTCATCTTTATAACAACATTCAGCAAGATCACCTTACCATTTTGAAAAAAATTGAAAAAGCTGATAACCGTGAAGAGCTTACTGCTCTGCATGAAGCTGATATGGAACGATTCCATGATATTTTAGATGGCTACCTCAAAATCAAAAGAGCTCCTAAGAATTACTACAATGCTGAGGAGCGCCTAGCAAAAGCAAAAGCTGCTATGGAAAAATTTGATTTGGCACTTGATGAGACCCTTAGAAAACTTAACGAAAGCGACTTGAAAGACTTTGACATTAGCCTTCGCATGATGGCTGATGACGATACTAATTTGTAATTTAACTCTGACAAAGGAGATTATTTATGGCTGATACATTTAATTTTGACATTGATAAAATCGCTGATAATGCTATTACAAAAACTGACAAAACAACAGAAATTATCGTAGCAACTGACACCACCTCAACTGGACAAGTCTCTTTTTACGATAAGTTGACTCCTGAACAACAAACTGCTATTACCGCTAAAGCTCCAGCTTTGGTTGATAATTTTGTTGCTGACCAGAATGCACTGCTTGATTTTGGAACATCTGCTGTTGAAGAAGTTAACACGACTGTCAATCGCATTTTGGCAGAACAAAAGAAACTGGAAATTCCGCAAGTTGACGACCTGCTCAAAAATGCTAACCGTGAATTGAATGGCTTCATTGCTAAATATAAAGATGCTACACCTGCTGAGCTTGAAAAGAAACCGAATTTCTTCCAAAAACTTTTCAAACAAAGTAAAAATAGCTTGCAAGAATTCTACTTTGATTCACAAAATATTGAACAAAAAATGGATGGCATGGCTGCCGCTGTTGTTAAACAAGAAGAAACCTTAGCACGCAACATCATCTCTGCTGAGATGCTGATTGAAGATAATAACAAATCGATTGAAAACCTTGTCGGTGTGATTGCTTTTATCGAAGCTTCTCAAACAGAAAGTGCTAACCGCGCACAAGCCCTTCAAAATGAACTGGCAACACTAGATAGTGCAACACCAGAATATCAAACAAAATCTGACGAACTAGCTCGGATGACCGAAGTCATCAATACGCTTGAACAACAGCACACTGAATACCTCAGTCGCCTTTACGTTGCTTGGACAACCACACCGCAAATGCGCAACATGGTCAAAGTCTCATCAGATATGCGCCAAAAACTTGGCATGCTCCGTCGCAACACCATTCCGACAATGAAATTGTCAATTGCCCAGCTCGGCATTTTGCAACAATCAGTTAAATCTGGTGTGACTGCTGATGCCATTGTCAATGCTAATAACGCTGCTCTTCAAATGCTTGCTGAGACTAGCAAGGAAGCTATTCCTATGCTGGAACGCACTGCCCAAAGCCCAACAGTTTCTATCCAGTCTGTCACAGCTCTTGCTGAAAGCCTCGTTGAACAAAATAACGGCATTATCGCCGCTATCGACAACGGTCGTAAACAACGTGCCCAACTCGAAGCAGCTGTCGTCAAATCAGCAGAAACTATCAACGACTCTGTCAAAATCCGTGACCAAAAAATCGTCGAAGCCCTTCTTAACAAAGGCAAAGAAAGCCAAGAAGAAGTCGAAAAAGCAGACGTTACAGAAGAATAATAACAGTAAAAAGGCAAGGAAAACCTCGCCTTTTTTATCTTCTCATTTTTCACTGGATAATTACGCTTTAACAGCCACAATACTAGCCCATTAAATTTGCTTTGTGTTATAATATTCTTATGGATAAACTTATAAAATCAATTTCAAAATCTGGTTCTTTCCGTGCTTATGTGCTTGATAGCACTGAGACTGTCAGAACTGCTCAAGAAAAACATCAAACACTTTCTAGCTCTACAGTTGCTCTAGGTAGAACGCTTATCGCCAATCAAATCCTAGTTGCCAATCAGAAAGGAGACAGCAAAGTAACCGTCAAAGTCATTGGTGATAGCTCACTTGGTCACATTATTTCTGTGGCTGATACTAAAGGACATGTTAAGGGCTACATTCAAAATACTGGCGTTGATGTTAAAAAAACTGCTACTGGTGAAGTCATGGTCGGCCCATTCATGGGGAACGGCCAATTCGTTGTTATTACCGATTACGGTACTGGTAACCCATACACATCATCAACACCACTTGTCTCAGGTGAAATCGGTGAAGATTTGGCCTTTTATTTGACTGAATCTGAACAAACACCTTCTGCCGTTGGACTTAATGTCCTTCTTGACGACGAAGATAAAGTCGAAGTTGCTGGTGGCTTTATGTTGCAAGTTCTTCCAGGTGCATCTGAAGAAGAAATCAACCGCTACGAAAAACGTATCCAAGAAATGCCTGCCATTTCAAAACTCTTGGAATCTGACGACCACATTGAAGCTCTTCTAAAAGCTATCTACGGTGAAGACGAATATAAAGTCCTTGCTGAAGATGAAATTGGCTTTAACTGTGACTGCTCACGTGAACGTTTTGAAGCTGCTCTTGTCACTCTTGGCAAAGACGAGCTTAAAGCTATGAAAGACGAAGACCACGGTGCTGAAATCACTTGCCAATTCTGTGGTAAAACTTACAACTTCACTGAAGATGACTTGGAGGAATTAATCAATGACTAAACTCAGCTCATCATTTATGATTGGTGATATTGAAATTCCTCACCGTACGGTTCTAGCACCCATGGCAGGGGTGACAAACTCTGCTTTTCGTACTATTGCCAAAGAATTTGGAGCTGGCTTAGTCGTTATGGAGATGATTTCTGAAAAAGGACTTCTCTATAACAACGAAAAAACCCTGCACATGCTACACATTGATGAAACTGAACATCCGATGTCTATCCAACTTTTCGGTGGTGACGCAGATGGTCTCAAACGCGCAGCTGAATACATCCAAGAAAATACAAAAGCTGATATCGTTGACATCAATATGGGCTGTCCCGTTAACAAAGTCGTTAAAAATGAAGCGGGTGCTAAATGGTTGAAAGACCCCGATAAGATTTATCACATTATCGATAAAGTCACTTCTGTTCTTGACATTCCACTTACTGTCAAAATGCGTACTGGATGGTCAGATAACGAACTAGCTGTTGAAAACGCGCTTGCCGCTGAATCAGCTGGTGTCTCTGCCCTTGCTATGCATGGACGCACGCGCGAACAAATGTACACAGGTAAATGTGACCTTGAAACACTTGCTCGCGTTTCAAAAGCCATCACTAAAATTCCATTTATCGGAAACGGTGACGTGCGCAGCGTTCACGATGCGAAATACATGATTGAAGAAATCGGTGTAGATGCCGTTATGGTTGGACGCGCAGCCATGAACAACCCTTACATCTTCACCCAAATTAATCATTATTTTGAAACAGGTGAAGAATTACCAGACCTTCCATTTGTCAAAAAATTGGACATCGCCGAAGATCATCTTAAACGTCTCATCGACCTCAAAGGTGAAAAAATCGCTGTCCGTGAATTCCGTGGCTTAGCTCCACATTACCTTCGTGGTACTGCTGGCGCTGCTAAAATACGCGGGGCCGTCTCACGCGCAGAAACAATCGACGAAGTCAAAGAAATTTTCAACAGCTTACGATGATATAGAAACTCCCCGATAACAAAAGTTACTCGGGGAGTTATTATAACTATAACCCTGCTTGTTTTATCCAAGCAGGGTTATTTGTTATGCAATATCAAATTTGAGTTGTCCTTTTGAAACACCAATTTTAAGAGTATTTCCACTTGCCAAATCACCTGATAGGATAAGTTCAGATAGTTTATCTTCGACTTTATCTTGAATAGTACGGCGAAGTGGACGAGCACCCATTTCTGGGTCATATCCAGCTTCAGAAAGGTATTTAAGCGCTGATGGTTGGAATTTAAGTGTGATATCTTTTTCAGCCAATGTTGCAATCAATGGTTTAACCATAATTTTAACAACATCACGCATATTTTCTTGTGTTAAGTGGTGGAAGACAACTTTTTCATCAATACGGTTGATGAATTCTGGACGATAAGTTTTCTTAAGCTCTTCCATGATGCGTTTTTGCATAGCATCGTAATCATGAGCCATGTCACGCACCCCAAATCCAACTGTCTTATCATCACGAAGGGCAGTTGCACCAAGGTTTGACGTCATGATAATAATAGTGTTTGAGAAGTCAACTTTACGACCACGACTATCTGTCAACACGCCATCATCCAAGACTTGAAGTAAGACATTGAAAATATCTGGGTGAGCTTTTTCAACCTCATCAAAAAGAAGCACTGAATAAGGTTTGTTACGAACTTTTTCTGTAAGTTCTCCACCTTCTTCATAGCCAACATATCCTGGAGGCGCTCCGTTAAGACGACTCGCTGCAAATTTTTCCATGTATTCAGACATGTCAAAGCGGATAAGCGCTGATTCATCATCAAAAAGTAGCTCTGCTAAAGCCTTAGCTAATTCTGTCTTACCAACACCTGTTGGTCCTAAGAACATAAATGAACCAATTGGACGTTTTCCTGTACGGATACCAGATTGATTTCGACGAATAGCACGGCTAATGGCAGAAATTGCAGCATCTTGACCAATAACACGTTTGTGCAATTCTTTTTCAAGCGTCAAATATTTCTTACTGTCAGCTTGCGTCATTTTTTCAACAGGAATACCTGACAAACGGCTAAGAGTTGCCATGATGTCATCTTCTGTCACAGCTGTTGGCTTACGTGTCACTTTCTTACGTGACTCTTTAAGCAATTTTGTAGCTAATTTGAAATCACCTTCTAAGATAGCTTGGTCAGCTGGAGTTAAGTCAGAAGGTGTTTCTTTTTTCACCAAACCTTGAACGGTTGCACTAGCTTCATCAAGCAAATCAATAGCTGAGTCTGGTAGATTCTTACTTGTCAAATAACGGTGGGCAGCCTTAACTGCTGTCAACACAGCGTCATCAGAAATCGTTACATTGTGGAAAGTTTCGTAAGATCTTTTAAGTCCAAGTAAAATCTGATAAGCATCTTCAACACTTGGTTCTTCAATCGTAATTTTCGCAAAACGACGTGAAAGAGCTGCATCCTTTTCGATATGTTTTTGATATTCTTCTTGAGTTGTCGCACCAACCATGTGAAGTGTACCGCGCGCAAGAGCTGGTTTTAAGATGTTAGCAGCATCCAAAGTACTATCAATACCTGAACCAGAACCCATGATAGTGTGGACTTCATCGATAAACAAAATAATATGACCATCTTCTTCGATATCTGAGATGATTTGGTTCATGCGCTCCTCAAAGTCACCACGGAAACGAGTCCCCGCAACAACACTCATCATATCAAGCTCTAAGACACGCATATCTTGGAGTTCATAAGGAATTTCACCATCAACAATACGTTGTGCCAAACCATAAGCAAGAGCTGTTTTTCCGACACCAGCTTCACCAACTAAGACAGGATTATTTTTAGTCTTACGGCTAAGTACTTGAACCATGCGAGAGACTTCTTTTTCACGTCCGATAACTGGCTCAAGTTTTCCTTGACGAGCTAATTCAGTCAAATCACGAGTGAAGTCTGATAATTCTTCCGCAGTTGACTGAGGTTTCATCATTTCTGAGAAAGCTCCGCCCATTGTAGCTTTTTTAGGCTTACGAAGATCATGGATAGCTTTGATTTTTTCTTTGGTAAATCCAGCATTACGTGACAATGATTTACGTAAATCAAGCAAGCGTGCTGAATCACCATCTTCTTTATTTTTAAATCCAGCAACTTCCAAAAGACGTGTCGCAAACAAATCGAGATTCAACAACATAGCATAAAGGACATGCTCTGTTCCGACTTCAGTGCTGCCAGTCACTTTGCAAATTGACTCAGCAAAAGCTAAGACGTCTTTTAGGGCTTTAGATTGTTCTAAGAACTGCACATTTTTCACATCTGCCAAAGGTGATTTTCCGAGCGCCAAAACAGCCGCCGCTTCGTACTCTTCGTAAGCAATCTTATTTTGGTATTCAGCAAATGTTAACCCTGCCACTGAATCATGAACAGCTACCATGGCTAAAAGCACATGCCAACTTTCTAAATATGGGCTTTCAAATCGCGCCGCCTGATACTGGGCGATACTGAAAACCTCCTGCATTTTCATTGAATATTCACTCATAAATGGAATCCTTTTCTATCTAATCTTTGTAAGATTTTTCGCAACATACGTGCGCGAATTTCAGGAGCATCTTTTCCCAAAACCTCATCAGTAGCTGTTGCTAAAATCAGATTTCCTTCACGTTCACTAATAATTTTTTCGTCAAAAAGTAATTGAATCAAATCTGTAAAGACTTGCTCGCTGATACGTTCACCGATATTTGCCATAAGATTGTCAAACATTTGGTGTTGGTCTGAAAAATGCACTCTAGCAATGCGAATATAACCACCACCACCACGCTTACTTTCGACTGTATAGCCACGACTTTCTGTAAAACGTGTTTTAATCACGTAGTTAATTTGGCTAGGAACAACTTGAAAGGCATCTGCTAAGTTTGACCGCTTAATCTCAGCAATACCTGATTGGGCAAGTAATTGCTTGATGTATTCTTCAATACTATCAGATGTATTTTTTGCCATTAGCTTCCTCCTTTTCAAGATTAAAGACCATTTCAAGATGGACTCTCTTTGACTATAACTGACTAATATTATAACAAAAATATCACTTTTTATAAACGAAAATACACCAAATGACCTGCTGTCGTAAGCTTTTCTCACCATTTAAAATAAATAATGCTTATTAAGCAATAGTATTTTACTATTAGAACAGATTTTAGTTGAGTTTGTTTCCTGGATAAGATACAATTAACCTTATAACAAATGAAAGGTTTCAAGTAATGAACTATATTATTACATTTTTAATTGGCATGGTGCCACTTATTGAGCTTCGTGGTGCTGTTCCTTATGCTATCGCAACTGGCATTCCAATGTGGCAAGCACTGATTATCGGGGTTGTTGCCAACATGCTTCCAGTTCCAATTATCTTCTTCTTTGCTCGCCGTGTTTTAGAATGGGGAGCTAATAAACCTGTTATCGGCGGTTTCTTTACTTGGTGTTTGAAAAAAGGTCACAAAGGTGGTAAAAAACTTGCAGATACTGCTGGTGACAAAGGAATTTTCATTGCTCTTCTTCTCTTTGTAGGAATTCCAATTCCTGGAACAGGAGCTTGGACAGGAACACTTGCTGCTTCAATTCTTGACTGGGACTTCAAACGCAGTATTACAGCGGTTATGCTAGGGGTTATCCTTGCAGGCTTAATTATGGTAACACTAACTGTTCTTGGCTTGGGCGCTTTATCTTAATTTGAAAAAACAAGAGCTTGGAAATTCCAAGCTCTTTAATGTTACAAACAAAAAAAGAAGACCACTAAGTGATCTTCTTTTTATATTAGCAAGCTAGTCTTATTTGTTAAGAGCTGCTGCCATTGTAGCTGCAACTTCTGATTCAAAGTCGTTAGCTGCTTTTTCGATACCTTCACCAACTTCGAAACGAGTGAAAGTAACAACTTTTGCGTTTACTGAATCAAGGTATTGTTCAACAGTTTTGCTGTCGTCCATGATGTAAACTTGTGCAAGAAGTGTGTATTGTTGGTCAACCTTAGTGTTGTCAAGCATGAAGCGATCCATTTTACCAGGGATGATTTTATCCCAGATTTTTTCTGGTTTACCTTCAGCTTTAAGTTCTGCTTTGATATCTTCTTCAGCTTGAGCGATGATTTCATCAGTCAATTGTGATTTAGAACCATATTTCAAGTGCGGAAGAGCTGGTTTGTTAACCATTGCACGTGATTCGTTATCAAGATCGATAGCGTGGTTCATTTGAGCCAATTCATCGTGGATGAATTGTTCGTCAAGTTCTTTGTATGAAAGAACTGTTGGTTTCATAGCTGCAACGTGCATTGAAACTTGTTTTGCAAGAGCTTCGTCGCCACCTTCAAGAACAGTGATAACACCGATACGTCCACCATTGTGTTGGTAAGCACCGAAGTGTTGTTCGTCAGTTTTTTCGATAAGTGCAAAACGACGGAATGAGATTTTTTCACCGATAGTTGCAGTTGCGTTAACGTAAGCTGCTTCCAAAGTATCACCTGAAGCCAAAGTTACTTTAAGTGCTTCTTCATTGTTAGCAGGTTTTTGTTCAGCGATAGCTTTAGCTGTTTCTTTAACCAATTCAACGAATTGTGCGTTTTGAGCAACGAAGTCAGTTTCAGCGTTAACTTCAACAACTGCTGCAACGTTACCGTCAACGTAAGTACCAGTCAAACCTTCAGCAGCAACGCGGTCAGCTTTTTTAGCTGCTTTAGCCATACCTTTTTCACGAAGCAATTCAATTGCTTTTTCCATGTCACCGTCAGTTTCAACAAGTGCTTTTTTAGCGTCCATGACACCAGCACCTGATTTTTCACGCAATTCTTTTACTTGAGCTGCAGTAATTGCCATTTTTATGTCCTCCAGGATTTTTTTGTTTACCAAATAATAAAAACGAGACAGAGCGGTTTGCTTTCTGCCCCGTTTTAAAGCATATCAAAGACTGTTAAGCCTCTAATCTTATTCGTTGTCGCCTTCTACAACTTCAACGATTTCTTCGATTGAATCAGCTTTTGCTTCTGCTTGGAAATCAGCGTCAGCAGCTTCACCTTGGCGTCCTTCGATAACAGCGTCAGCCAATTTAGAAGTGATCAATTTAACAGCGCGGATAGCGTCATCGTTAGCTGGGATGATAACATCGATATCATCTGGATCAGCGTTAGTATCAACCATAGCTACTACAGGGATACCAAGTTTTTTAGCTTCTTTAACAGCGATTTGTTCTTTGTGTGGGTCAACAATGTACATTACGTCTGGAATACGTGGCATATCTTCGATACCGCCCAAGAATTTTTCAAGACGAGCACGTTGTTTGTTAAGAAGAGCAACTTCTTTCTTAGGAAGAACTTCAAAAGTTCCATCTTCTTCCATACGTTTGATTTCTTTCAAACGAGCGATACGTTTTTGGATAGTATCCCAGTTTGTAAGAGTTCCACCCAACCAACGGTGGTTGATGTAGTATTGACCTGCGCGTTCTGCTTCTTCTTTAACAGCGTCAGCAGCTTGTTTTTTAGTACCAACAAACAAGATTACAGCGTCGTTAGCAGCTGCATCACGAACGAATTCGTAAGCTGCGTCAGCCATTTTTACAGTTTGTTGAAGGTCGATAACGTGGATACCGTTACGTTCTGTGAAGATGTATTTAGCCATCTTAGGGTTCCAGCGACGAGTTTGGTGACCGAAGTGAACACCAGCTTCAAGAAGTTGTTTCATTGAAATTACTGCCATGAGTAGTTTCTCCTTTATAAAATGTTTTTTTCCTCTTCCAGACTTCATCTTGCAAATCCACTCATAATGAGCAACAGACTCACAATACATCCAGAATGAGTATTTGTCGCATAATACAACTATCATAGTTTACCATAAAAGCAAGCTATTGGCAAGCCATATGCGGCTTGAAAGAGTTTTTATTTTAGGCTTTTTGGAGCCTTTTGATAACTGAAAATAACCACTATATTTTCACGATTTTTTCCAAGATAAAAACAAAAAAACTCGATTAATCGAGCTTACTTTGCATTATGAAGGCGGTAGACGGATTTGAACCGACGATCAAGCTTTTGCAGAGCCGTGCCTTACCACTTGGCTATACCGCCATAACAGATAATATTTTACCCTAAAATCAAAAACACGTCAAGCCTAATTCGTGAAATTCTGAAAGAGGATTATGAAAATAAAAGAATTCACGGCTTTACCCTTGAAATTTCAACAATCTATGCTATAATACTAAAAATCTTTGGAGGTGTTTTATGAAAAAACTAAGTCCTAACAGTCATATTCGTATCCTTAGTCCGTCATCTTCTATTGCTCGCTTAGGCGGAGTTGAAGCCAATCTTTCTGCCAAAGAAACCTTAGAAAATCTGGGATTTCGTGTGTCATTTTCAGAACATTATTTAGAATCTGATATGCTCTATTCTTCTTCAATCAAGAGCCGTGTTGCTGATTTGCACGCTGCTTTTGCTGATGACTCTGTTGATGCTATTCTGGCTACGATTGGTGGTTTTAATTCTAACGAACTGTTACCCTATCTTGACTACGACTTAATTGCCAAACACCCCAAAATTATCTGCGGTTATTCTGATTCAACAGCTTTTTTAAATGCTATCTATGCTAAAACTGGAATGCTGACATACATGGGACCGTCATATTCTAGTTTTAAAATGAAAGAAGGTCAAGATTACCAGAGCAAGGCTTGGTTAAATGCCATGACAAAATCAGCTTATGACCTTGTTCCAAGTCAGGAGTGGTCAAGCGACCCTTGGTATGACCCAACACAACCACGTCATTTTATGCCAACAGAATGGAAAATTTACAACGCAGGGAAAGCTTCTGGCACCATTATTGGTGGAAATTTGTCTACTTTTGGACTTCTTCGCGGGACACCTTACGCCCCTCAAGTCAACGATTATGTCCTTTTCTTAGAAGAGGCAGAAGAAGATGACTATCATGATTTTGACCGCAACTTAGCAGCCATTTTACAAGCTTACCCCAATCCAAAAGCAGTGCTTATCGGACGCTTCCCAAAGGAATGCCAAATGACACCCGAAATATTAACCTATATCCTAGACAAGCACCCACTTCTTAAAACCATTCCTGTCATGTATGACCTTGATTTTGCCCACACTCAGCCACTCTTTACAATCACTATCGGCGCCCAAGCAAGCATTGACACTGATGAATTATCTATCCATATCAAGGAATAAAACTCCCCTGTAATGAATCACAATTCAGGAAACTAAAGAAGTTACAATAAAAAATAGAATAGTTGATGTTAAAAACCTCAATTCAAAAATACGCCCTTTCGTTTTAAAACGAAAGGGCGTATTTTATCTTTCAGCTTTGACTAAATGCAATCATTTTATCTAGGATTTTAACTAGACGTTGTTCTTGATCTTTAGTCATTTTATCTTTAGTGGCATCATGGTCATCGACCATACCAACGTGAACTTTAACATCTCCTGAACTATTAATTGCAACGACAAAAGGAACGTATAATTTGTCTTCTTTGGTATAAGTTTGAGAGAATTTTTTCACGATAGCATTGTCAGCGTCGCTATAATGTTTACCTCGAACATCGACTGTATAGGCTTTACCATGGTCTGCTTGTAATTCCTTGTCTAAGACAGGCAATAACTCAACACACCACGGACAGGTTGGAAAGCCAGAATAATACATGCCTTGTTCTTTAGCTTCTAAGCGACTAACCACATCATCTTGATTATCTTTAACCAGCTGAGCCGTTTCATCAACATAAGCACTTGTTCCGTTTAATTTATTGGTAACGATATAACTACCACCAAAAATAATCACAAACAAAATGATAAAGAGACCAAGTTTCACAGTTTTTTATTTTTCACTATTTTTCTCCTTTTGAATCAGTTGAACAATTGACAGTAAAATCACCTCGCCATCTGCTGTGAATGGTAAGAGGTTAAACAGATTCATTAGACAAGTTACCTTCAATACGAGGGTGTAGTAATTTAGAGGGATTAAAATGCCAATTAGAGTTAACAGAAATGGTGATATAAAAGCAATTAAGAAATTGTCTAAGGGACGGTTTTGATTTCTATACTCTACTTGAAAAGCCAGAACACCAACGTGTTTAAAACACGCTTGGTAATGCAGTGCTCGTGCCACCAAGTAATGCAATATCTCATGTAATCTGACCGCAGCATAAACTGACAGAATCGTAACAACGACTAGAATGAATAACTCAGTCATGTTTCTTTTCGCTGAATTTATCAGTGAGATAAGTTAAAGCACAGACAAGGCAAAAAGAAATGATAAATGCAATTAATGTTTGCCAAGACAAGCCAAACGTTGTGGAAATATTATGCTCAGTAATTTTGTTATCAATGGTGATGCCTAACAAAGTTTTTACTGAAGCTGACGATCCGCCAAGCTGAAATAATTTCCAAAGGCTTGTAAACACAACTAAGGCAGCGTAGGTCATTACACTAATCCCAAGACAACGACTAAAATCTTTCATATCTTAACCTCCTAAGAAGACTATAGTGAATACCTGCTAATAGGATAATAACCATCAAACCCAAGCTCGCGTTTTTCACAACAAGCGTGACTAAGATAAAAACAATCCCTAATAAAAACATTGACGTGATCTCATTGAGATTTCCGCGTGATTTTGGGAAAAGATAGCCCAGCATAAAAGCAGATTGAGCAAAAGCAACTGACACCATCACTTGGTTAATGGTAGCTCAATGAAAGGCAAAGCAAATCAATAAAGGTATTTCCAACAATACAAGAAGTAAATACTGACCAAAGTATTCTTCCCATACTGTAATCCTCAGGAGATTATACTGATTTCGGAAATCCTCTGTGCTATCGCCATGTGAAAGTAATAATAAGCCATTAAATGCAAGTAATGTTGGTAAGACTGCCAGAACTGCTTTTACACCACTCTGATAAGCCATAATGTCAATAACAATCACAGGAAAAATCAAGTAATACCAATTTGTTTTATAACGAAAGGTGACTTTATCAAAAACAGGTACTTTAATAAAGCGACTGCGACTAGTAACTAAAGTGTCAGCCAAAGGCAAATGTAAAAGCAAATAAACAACGACAACTAGACAGCCAAAACTACCAAGGAATGCCCCTAGAATCAACTCATGAATGGAAATTGGAGAAGAAGCTAATCGTGATTCTAGTGCATAACGCCATTGAAAGAAATAAGCCAAACTAGTTATTAAAATTAAATTTGCTAGGAATAGTTTAATCACAAGCAAGTGTTTTATCTGATTTTGCAAAAGCCTGTCTAGCCCTAAAGATAAGCATTCTAAGCTGATGATAACAAGAAAGAACGAAAAATGTTGACTAAGGAAAAACAAGCCAAAATCTCCCACAGAAGTTGTAACCAACTTGATAGCAGGCGTTGCAATGATCATGACTAATTCATAAATCCCAACCATTAACAACAAACGAAACAAAGAGTAATCCCTTTGAATATCACGCTTTCGAAATGGTAAAGCTTTAACGAAATACAAAGACGTCTTGTCCAAAGCCAAGGTTGCCTCAACGAAAAGGAAGGGCAAGCAACCCAAGACAAAAGTATTGCTGAAATAGCTAAAAAAGATTTGCTTTTGCCCTGTTTCCAAAATAGCAAGAGGAACATTTGTTCTGATGGATGATATTTTTGCCAGCTCTTTCATGTTGTAGAGATAATACAAAATATAAAGCAGGCATAGGAAAGTGACAAAGGAACGTCTTACCCATTTTGATTTGAAAATCGGGCGATTTAAGAAACCTTTCAAAGCATTATTCAGAAACATTGTCATCAAAAGTTGCGTATCTTTGAATGAACGTGATTTTATCATGAACAGACTCCGTGCGTAACACCTCTGCTTCCAATTGACTAGCATCGCCAGTAAAAGGAACTAATTTCCCATTAGACATCAAAAAGATATGGTCACAAAAGTGATTGATTATGGTCATATTATGTGAAATTAAGACAAAACTGCGATGATCAAGTAAAGTCTGAAATAGTTTTACTGTAATCAAAGTGGTTTCAAAATCCAAACCATTAAAAACTTCATCTCCCAAAACATAAGGAGCATTTAATAAGACAGCAGCGATAATTTGAACTTTCTTTTTCATCCCAAAAGAATAAGATTCTAAAAGCTGATTCTTAGCTTCCTTCAAATTATATAATTCAAAGAAAGAATCGACCTTATCAAGGTCTGCATTTGGATAACGCGCCAAAACAAATTGAATGTATTCATTTCCTGTCATGTAATCCGGAAGATAAAAATCAGATGGAATGTAAAAGACTTGCTCCTTGAAGGGATCAGATTGATTATGGTGACTATCAATCCAAATCTCTCCTTCACTCGGGCGTTTCAAACCAACGACACAATCTAAAAATGTCGTCTTACCGCTACCATTAATACCAACAATAACACTCACTTGTCTTTCAGGGAAAGTCACTGAAATATCATTTAAAACCAAGCGCTTATATGTTTTAGATAAGTGTTCAATCTTAATCATAAATTCCTTATTCTAACACCTTCTCTTAAAAATAAAAAGAAGAGCGATATTATTTAGTACAGTTAAATGTTACATGAATAACATCAGGAACACCTAACTTGATTCCGCCAGCAAAATTCCCTGATTGTGACGTACAATAAGCCGCATAACCAATGACAGCAATGACAGAAACAAGAGCGCAAACTGCCCAAACCCACTTAACAGTCACTTTTGAAGCATATTTAGCTTGCAAAGCAACCAAGTAGTTATCCATAAATCCTAACATAATCTTATGTTTTCCTTTCAACTTTTTAAAAATAAGTGGACAAAAAATGCCCATACAAATGGCAAATCACTCTTATCTATCAGGTGTTCTTTTTCGAAAAATAATTACCGATAACGTAAACTATCTAAACAGATTACACTAACATCATATCATCCTAAAGTTAAGATTTCTGAAAATTGTATATTTGCTTAACAAAAAAAGTTTATTTGCGTATTTGCAAATAAACCGATTTTAATATTTTCGCTGACACAATGAAGACATAACATTAAGGAGGATACTACTAATGCTTAAACTAACCCTTAAACAATTACTTAAAACAGTCGTTCTGGTACTTACATTCTTTGTATATTACCCGTAAAACCTATTCAAAATAATCAATCAGCCCCAAGTAATAACATTCATCCCTTCCCCTGCCCTAATAAATGTTATTACTCACAAAACTTATGAATAATACGTAATATATAAAATTTGGAGGATACTTATTATGTTCACATTGAAAAAAACTGCTAAACAATTGGTTAACTATGCTTTGATTGGTCCTGCTGTTCTTCTCCCCATTATCTTTATGTTTTAGAATCCAGTCAATATCATTTCTCACTATTATTAGTAATTCTTAATAAATTCATCTTGAGATACGAAGCAACTAAAGGGTTCCCAATCTCTTCAACACAGACAATAAAATGCTCCAAATCCGATAAATCATCTGTCCCGTCTTCAAGATTAGCAATTAATTTTTTTAAAAAATTAAGATAAGTCATGGCAAGCATGTCTTGGTAAGTAATTATTTTTTCTAGAGATTCAATAAAATAAGTAGCTTGATAAAACTTTCGATAAGTAACCAATAAGACAATTAGGTTTAAGAAAACAACTTCTGCATTTTTTTATGACTTGTAAGTGATTGATAAAGCTTATCTCGATCCACAAAAGCTTTTCCCAAAAAAATCAAATCCGACTCTGATAGAATGGACATAGTATTTCCAAAAATAAATAATTCAAATTCTGTCCATTCTTCAATTTCGTAAAGATACGAAGTCAAAAAATTTGTCTCTTCTTCAGGTATTATATAAGTGGGATCAAGATTATAAATATAAGCTTTTATAATCAATCCGTTTAAACGCTCATAAACATCAAAAACTTCAGATCCTTTTTCACTTTCAAGTAAAGCTTTAAGACCTTCAATATCTTGTTTGTTATATAACTCAGCTATTTTCGTTGATAATTGAAAATATTTCGGTTCTTGATAGTTATTAATCGCATGGCCAAATTCTGAGAAGGTCATGTGGATTCCTGAGATGGCGATTAAGAGTTTATCTGCGGCAAGCATGGATTGGCCATTTTCAAAACGTGAGAGTTGAGATACCGAAAGGTTTTCTCGTGCAACGTCTTTTAGTTTCAAACCACGCGCGATTCGCAGTTCGCGATAAAGTTCACCCAATTGCATTGATTTTTCGAGTTTCATACAGTCTCCTTTTTTGAATCTATGATTTTCAAATTCTCCCAGCAAAAAAGGTCTTTAGCTGATATCCTAAACAACTTAGAAAAATAATAGTCTATATTTCTATTTTAAAAATCTAGGTATATTCTAGGTATACTAATGTTTATTGTATCACATTTTTAAAAAAGGAATAGCAAAAAACAAGAACTTGGTTAAACCAAGTTCTTGTTTCTCACGATTTTATCGATAATAGTTACCAAATAATCACTCGATTTTCTGGTGCACGCCACATTGGGTCACCTGCTTTGATGTCAAATTCTTCATGGAAGTCATCGAAGTTTGGCAAAGTGACATTGGTACGAAGTTTGGCTGGCGCGTGCACATCAATGCTTGCTAGCATTTGCATGTATTCATCACGCGCCTTCATGCGCCAAATGGTTGCAAAGTTGATAAAGAAATCTCGTGCTGAGAAATCGTCATCCTGTTTTGCTGCTTCAAGCGCACAAGCCACACCACCAAGGTCAGCCACATTTTCAGAGACTGTCAATTTACCATTGACCTTAGCGCCATAAGAATCTAGCCCATCAAATTGTTCAACGATTTTATCGGTACGTTCCGTGAAGGCTTTGTAATCTGCCTCAGTCCACCAGTTGTTTAGGCTACCATTTTCATCAAATGATGCTCCATTAGTATCAAAGGCATGTGAAATTTCATGGGCGATAACCGCTCCAATCCCACCATAGTTAGCAGATGAACTTTGTTCCAAGCTATAAAATGGAGCTTGTAAGATAGCCGCTGGGAAGACAATTTGGTTTTGTTGTGGGTCATAATAAGCATTGACCATGTGAGCTGGCATGTGCCATTCACTACGATCAACGGGCTTGTTCCACTTGCTCCAGCTGTGTGCGATAGAAATCTTAGCAAGGTTACGTGCATTTTCAACAAGTGACAAAGACTCATCAATGATTTTCTTCGCATAAGTTTCTGGTAATTTTTCCGGATAACCAATGTGAGGCGTGATGACATTGAGTTTGACAATCGCTTTATCACGTGTTTCTTTAGCTAACCAATCTGCAGATGCGAGACGTTTCTTGTAAACATCAATCATCGTTGCAACCTTATGTTCTACGTCAGCTTTTGCTTCAGGTGAGAATTTTTGACCTGCATACCAAAGACCAAGGGCTTGGCTATAGGCACCAGATGCTAGATAGTAAGCTGCTTTCTTCTTATCCATGGCTTGTGGTGTTCCTGAAAGAGCACGACTGTAAGTCCCTGAAAGCACTCGAATCTCATCTGTCAAATAGCTATTATAGCTTGTCGCTGCTGAAACAATCAAATCTGCTTTAAGCAATTCCCAGTTCTTTTCAGAATAATATTCTGCCGCAAATTCTTTCCAAAAACGTTCTTCTGGAACAATGACTTTGTCAGGAATTTCCCCAAGAATTTGTGTGAAAATGCTATCCAAAGGAAGTTCTGGTGCTAATTTTGTAAAATCAGCCCAGTCATAAGGGTGATAAAGCTTAACATACTCAGAAGATTCTTCGCGTGACAAGACATATTTAGCTAATTTGGCATCGAGTTCGATGGTTTTATCCAGCAAATCTTTGATTTCTTCTACTGAAAAATCAAATTTTGCTAGCAATTCTTCTTGCATCTGACGCCATGTCGCTAACAATTCTTTACCTTTTTCGTTGTCTTCAGCGTAATAAGTTGTATCAGGCAAAATTGTTCCAGGTGCGTCTGCCCACAAAACATTAAGCTGCGCATTCATAAAATCTGGCGCCACACCAAATGGAAATTCATTTGGTTTGCCAGCCATTTCAAAATCCGCAATTTGTCCGGCAAAATCCGCAAAAGAAGACAATTTCTTATATTCTTCAATCAAAGGAAGAACTGGTGCTACACCAACAGCTTCACGTTTTTCATAATCTGATGTCATGCGGTGGAATTTAACAAAATTTTGCAAAATGCTATCGTCTGGAAGATTTTTACCAGCCAACCACTCATCTGTGGTTGCTAGCATTAAGTCTTCAATCTCATCAGCTAAATCTGAAAAACCTCCAGTACGCGGTTTATCATCAGGAATGACAGCTGTCTTTTCCCATTCGCCGTTGACGGCTTCATAAAAATCATCTTGGTATCGAGTCATAGGAATCTCCTTCTAATCTGTTAAGAACATTCTATCAAAAATTCAGAAGAATAACAGTTACAAGGATTTTCAAAGATAAATTTCCAAGCTCTGCTTTTATCGCCCAAACAAAAAATCCAAAAGCCAGCCTATCTCTAAGCCAACTTTTGGATAACTCACACCTTAGTACCGCAGTTTACGATAAACGGCAATCACCAACAAAAGCAAAATGAAGATAAAGATTGCTAAAATCGGTGCAACCAATAACAGTTCAACACGACTAGCCTCAGAAATCACACGCGCATTCTTAATTTTATTTGGAATACGGTGACCACGCACCAAGAGACGGTGACTATTAACACCATAAGGCGTACACGTCACCAAGGTCACATAATCTTGATTTGGGTCAATGGCTAGCGCTGAAACATCATCTGGCAAGACCGTCAGAATTTGGTCAACCTCATAAGTCAAGGATTCATCTAAGACCTGAATCATGAAGGTATCACCATCAACCAAACGGTCGATGTCTGTAAAGAGCTTAGCCGATGGCAAACCACGGTGACCTGAAATCACAGCGTGTGTTCCCTTGCCACCAACCGGTAAAGATGTTCTAGGAATATGACCAACAGCGACCTGCAAAATCGCATCATCCGTACCATGGTAGATTGGCAAAGTCGTGTTAATCTTTGGAATATCGACATAAGCCATAATTCCTGTACCAGTCACATCAAGGGTTTTATTATAAACAGACTTCTCAGCATTTGATAAATTCAAATCAGGCATAACACCCTTAGCTAAGGTCTGATTATAAGCCTTGGCATCTGCTAACATCTTATCTTTCTTATCTTGACCCATGTCCTGAACCTTCTGGACATATCCTGCTACCGCTTCTGATTGGTGAAATGAATTCCAATAATCGCTAACTGTCGGATACAACAAAAGGGACAGCCCGATTATTAAGATAAAAATAAGTGAATTTGTCAAAAAATTTTCTTTGAATTTTTTCAACATATTAAAGAGCTCTCCCCACCGTTGCAAGAGTAAAGGGAGCAGAAAGTGAGCTCGTGCTCCTTGCCACTCCCTTTGCCAGATTAACAAGGTTAATGATTTATCAATGCTTGCTAACCCAACGTTTACAAACTAATCTTATGCTTATTTAGCAGCATCCATGCGTTTTTTAGTGATAAGAAGAATAGCTGCGACAAGAACAAGAATTGAACCGATAACGTAAAGGATTGTTGTTCCCATACCACCAGTTGAAGGAAGAAGTGAACCTTTACGGTTGACGATATCTGCTTTCAATGAACCATCAGCTTTGTTAGCATCAAATTTTGCTACACCTGAATTGACATCACCTGAAAGTTTAGTCAATTGAGGGTCATCAGCTTCTTTATCATAGTCAGCGTCGATTGTGAATTCGATTGCTTTGATTGTGTTGTAACCATCTGGTGTTTTTGTTTCTTCAAGAACATAGTTACCAGCATCAAGACCTTTGAAAGTGAATGATTTTCCTTCAGCATTTTTAACTACATCTACATTCTTAGTTGAACCATCTTTGTTTTTCTTAACAAGAGTGAATTCTGCACCTGACAAAGCTTTACCATCTTGGTCAACTTTGTTAATGATTGTTTGGTAAGTGAAGACTTTTACAGTATCTTTTGGAGTTTTACCAGTATCTGCTGGTTTAGTTGTACCATCACCAGTAGCGTTAGGGTTGTTTGAGTAAGTCAATTCAACATCGTTTGTGTTACCTGCTGAACCGATAACAGCATTTTCGTTAAGAGTTGCGTTGTATTCTACAACAACTTTGTTCTCGTCTTGAGTAATATCAGCAACAGCTTTCACATCAGTAATTACAATAGAAAGTACAGTTTTACCATCTTTTTCTGTTGTAGTAACTTGGTATTGATCTTTTGTCAAAGTTGTACCATCTGCTGTTACTTTTGTGATTTCTTTAAATGTCAAACCAGCAGACAAAGTATCTGTAAATTCTACATAGTAGTGATTATAATCATCAACACGTTTTTTAAGTAATTCTGCTGTCAATTGGAATGGAACAGTATCACCCATATCATAGTCAGCAGCATCTTGCCATTCAGAGTTTGAATTTTCTTTTACTTTCTTTTCAACAGTTGGAACGTTATTTTTCAATTGTGCTTCTGAATTACCTACAACTTGCATAATAAAACGAGTATAGGCAGTTGCTTTTTCGCTTTCTTTTGAAGGGTCAGCAGTTTGTGAACCATCAACATCTTTTACCAAATAATAACCTGGTGCTAAGCCGAAAATAACAGTTGTTGTTTCAGTACTTGTCACCTTATGAGGAGTTGTTGTAAGATGTGCACCAGCCAATTTTGAGAAATCTTTAGCAGCTTTTGTTTCGTTGTTTTCATCAACTTTTCCAGGCTTAGAAATTTCTTCAGCAATTTTATCAGCTTCTGTAATTCCTTTGTAATCAAATGGTGTTACATCAGATCCCTATTTTACGTTTGAAAGAGTTTTTTCGTCTGATGAAATATCACCAGCAAAAATTTGGTAAGCTTCGTAAGTATGACCTACGTGAGTACCTTTAATTGTTAAGCTATAAGTGGCACCATCAGCAAATGCATTCCCACTAACGAATGCGAAAAGCGTAGCAACAAAAGCTGCTAAGAGCAATTTAAACTTCTTCATTATAAAATCCTTTTCCTTCTTTCTTTTTTTGAAAACTAAATTGTGTAAACTCCTAAAGCGAAGTTATAACCTAAATCTTTACAGTAGTGAATCAGGCACCACCACCTTTATCATAATCTCTTATCATCAGGAGTCACCTCCTGCTTGATATGTTTTGTAAGCTTTCAGGATTATCAATCCTGTAGTAAGTAGGACGAGAGCCACACCAAGTACATAGTGCATCTTCACGCCACTACCACCAGTCTCAGGCAATTCATATTGCTTTTGAGATTTATTTTTAATGGTAATCTGACCATCCTCAGCATCCGTTGCCATATCGGCTGGATTTTTCGAACTGTCAGAACCATCAGAATAACCAGTATCATAACCAGAAACAGCTTGTTCACGAACATAGTAAGTAAAATCATACTTATTTCCACAAGCGTCATAACCAGAAACTGGTAAATTCTTATATGTTCGCGTCCAGTTATCAGCATGGGTCAATACTTCACCAGCTTTATAAACATACTCGAAAGACTGACCACATTGGTTAGTAGCTACCTGAATCACGTCATAAGTAATTGACCCATCCGTACGCTCAGTTTTAGTGCCGTCAGATTTTAACCATTGTTTCTTAACGGTTAAGTTCGTTTGCTTGATCTTTTTATTTTCAACATAAATCGAAGCACTCGTCTTAGCTAAGTTAACAGCTCCATATACCTTTTTATAATAATCATCATAAGCATCACATTCATTTGGAGAGTAGTAGAAATAATGCTTTTCTGGATTCTTAGGTAATTCATAACCAGGTGGCGCAGAGGTTTCTTTGAAATAATAGGCTTGATTATCTTCAAAATTTTCTTTTGGATCGGTCCAACCTACTGTAATCCATCCAAGAAACGGAACATAAACTTGATAACATTTACCTGCTTCCATCAGTGTTTTTGAAATAGAAATATGTCCATTTTCATCACTGACATATTCTCCGACGACTTCATCATTGCTATCATCACAATCACCATCAGCCTTATAAACCGTAAAGACCGCACCTTCAAGCCCTTTAGCATAGTTACTTGAATCAACTTTGTTGATAACATAGGCATGCTCAGTATCAATACCAGCATCAGTACCAATTCTTTGCCAAGCTACGGCGGTTGTCGTATCAGTAGAACCCTCACTAACTCCTGATAAAGTTGCCGTATTCTTAGGCCAGTAAGTAGCTGTCAAATCTGGATTTTTCTTAATCAAAGTGTAATCATACTTCAGCTTATAAGCTGTCTCATCTTTTAGATTAATGGTTAAAGTACTTGTTAAATTACCCCAACCATCATCTGTTGATGACACTTTCCAAGACCAATCACTAGAGGGAACTTCTTGATTGCTGTCAGCATAATAAAGCTTAACGGAAGCTTGGTTTAAAGCAAGAGATATGTCCGTCCCGTAAATACTCATGACATCTGTCAAGGTTAACTTATCAGTACCATCTACTAAATCCTCAGCTTCTTGGTTAATTGATAAACTGTAGTGCAAGACTCGGTTGGTGTTATCCCAACCACCTGTCTTAGTAATTGGTTTGACAACTTGCTTGTCTTTACCAAAGGTTATGATTTGAGTTTGACTATCTGAGCCGTGATCTTTATTACCGTCAACAAGAACAGAAACCGTATTGGTTAAAGTATCTGTTACTTTCTTACCTGCTTCAGGTAACTTATCGTAAGCTGTCGTGTAAGTTAACCAAAAATCATTGTTATCACCAATGCTTTGTTTAAGGGTTCTACCATCAGTTGTTGAGAAATTCAATGTGACAATATTATCACTTGAAATAGTCCCATCAACCTTCACGTTCGTAGCATCCCACTCATATTGACCAGTTAGAGCTGAGATGTTATTACCAGAAATCGTTACAGGCGTTTGACTGTAGTGACGACCAAAAACCAAACCAGTTAGGTGAACACCATTTGGTAAATTATCCGTTACCGTCATGGTCTTAGCATCATCACTCAAATTAACCTTAACTTTCCAAGTAACAACACCATCCATGCTAGTTTTCTTGGTCGTTGCGTGATTTTCATCACCGTCCATTTTGATAACATTTGAATTATCAGTATGGTGATACTTAGCTTGGCTGGAATGGTCTGCAGAACTAATCGAATTCCAGAAATCAATATTAGCATTGCCATTTAGCGTAGCTGTTGACTGATATTGAAGAACAATATTTTTACTTGATTTGAAATCATCCGTTAGAATAATTTGAAACTCAGTATATTTAGTATTGCTATCTAAATCTTCATAGTTTGTATAACCACCCCATGAGTTTTGACGAGCTTCCAAAGTAAACTTACTATCACCAAAGATTTTAACAAGCTTTTTATACAAGTCTTGCAACTGTGCTTTGGTGTACCAGTGAACTTCTGAATTTTGATTCCAAGGATCTGTTAGAAAATCCCTGAAATTCGTCCCTTTTTCAATCACACCACTTGCTGGCATTATGATTTTAGTTTGCCAACTAAGTTTCTTGACACCTGTATCAGATGTGTCATTTTCTCCAAGAGATGTTTTTTCTAGATTACCATCACCTGAAACACTTGGTTTAGCAGAAGATAAAGTTTTATCACCATCATCATCTAAGGTAACTGTATTTGTCACAGTTTTTTTATTCCAACTTGAATTTTTAGCATCTGTTGTATAGGTAATTACATAGGTTTTAGTATTTGACTTTTTGCCTTTTTGACCACTAAAACGAATATAAGAGACCTTACTAAAATCCGTTATATTATCATCTAACTTATTATTATTAGAATCGTAGTAGCGATAAGTTCCAGAAGCACTAGATCCATCTTTCAATGTAACTTCTATCGACTCAGCTTTCTTAAAGAAATCATCTTTTAAGGTAGCACCACCAATATCATTACCATCTGGGTTTACTGTGATTGTCCAAGTAATCTTTCCAGCCTTTTTATCGTATTTACCAGACTTTTTAATATCATTTAATTTTAACGTAACGCTAGTACTACTACTTGCCTCACGTTTATCTTGATCATTTTTAGAAACAGCTTTGATAGTATTATTAACTTGTACAGTATTTCCTGCTGTCAAATCAGCTATCTTGTAACGGTAAGTGATTGTATAGAAATGACCAATCGGATTACCATTCGAATCTGTTCCACCACTGACTAATTGCGGAAGAGTCAAGCTCCACTTTTTATTAGCCTTATCAAAGTTTGGCTTAGTAGAAACAGTTTCTGTTCCAGTCACATGACTTGTATCTCCAGTATAAGTTGATTTAGTAATTGATACATTTGTAACATCAGCAATTGATACACCATCTGCTGTCAAACTATCCGTTAAATCAATATTACCCGGCGTTCCGTATTTAGAATCCACTGTAACAGTGTAATCGATATACGGTGTATCACCATCATATGAAACTTTTCCTGTTTTTGATGTTGATAAATCATAATTTTTAGTCACTTTTTCTGGTGGAATTTCAATTGTCACACCATCACTAAACTTGACCGTGTAGCTATCATGACTTGTTCTATGAGTTAAGCCAAAGACTGCTTCGTAATCAATATAACCTGTTGACTGAACACCTTGTCCCATGCCAGCAACATAACTGTCTAAGAAAGAAATCAACAAATAATATTTACCAGACGAATCATCTTTTTTGAATTGGTACTTAAAAGCATCGGTATTATTATTATCACGTCCAGTGTATTCCGTACCAAGTTTTAAATCTTTACCAATCGCCGTATCATCTGGCAAAGCTAAGTAATAATGTTATTCTTTAGCAACGTCTTTTTGATTAATCTTAAAATCCAAATGCAATAAGACGCTTAATTCTTCTGTTGATAAATCTTCTTGAACAGATTTTTCATTATAACTATACCCCGTCAAATACCCTGAAAAGTCAGAGTATGTTACTCCTGCTAGGGTGTAAGTTGAGAAGGTATTAGACTTGAAATCAACACTTTCGACGGCTCCGTCACTAGTTTCTTTAATGTCTGTATCTGTCGATTCAGTCAAATCTTGAACCTGATTGACATCGTTATCCACAAAGTGATACAATTTCCAACCAGCTTGTTTGTCATCGCTTGTGGATAAGTCATTCTTAAAGGCCATTGAAACTTTAACATCTTTACTTGGTTCAACTTCCTTGCCACCATCAGTGATAAATGAAATATCATAAGAATGTGCTTGTGACAAGCTTTGCTTGCTTTCGCTTAAAAGCGATGTTAACTTGTTATCAATGGCAGTCGTGTCAGAAACAGGCTTTACCTTTAATTGAACTGGCTCTGTAAAGGTATCTCCCTCATAAGAGACCATTACCGTCACATCTGACGTTTCAGCAGTCAAAGTGCCTGCTTGTGACATGTCCTTCTTTTCTTGACTTGAGTCAGTCAGACTGGCTTGTGAAGAAGCTTCTGTCTGGTTATTTTCTTTTTGAGAATCATCCGTCGGAGACTCAACCTGCGAGGAGGCACTTTCCGAGGATTGGAAAACAGATGAACTATTTCCCGTACTAATTGTTAGGGCTGGTAATATTAGTAAGTAAGTCGTACAAAAGACAACGACTAGAGATAGCACCAAAGCAATCTTTGCAATGATACTATCTCGGACTCGCTTTTTTACTAAAATTGCTAACCTTGCCCATAGCTTTAACATCCAAACTCCTTTCTAAACATAATTTTTGTTAACTCTCTAATCGATTGACCCCATACGGTTAAGTGGCCAAATTCTTAAGCTTAGTTTCCCAACTAACTGTTCACTGTCTACTGGGCCGACAGCTTTATTACGTGAATCGACTGAAACCTCACGGTGGTCTCCCATCACAAAGTACTTTCCATCTGGTACTTGATAAGGTAACTCGATATTGGTTTCTCCATAATTTTTTTCACCGCTTTGTAGGTAAGGCTCATTAATCTTTTTCCCATCAACAAAGACATTACCTTTTTTGTCAATGTTGACCCACTGTCCTGATGTGGCAATAACACGTTTAACCAAAACTTTATTGTTATAATAAAAAGTTACCACATCCCCTTGTTTCAAATTCTTTTTACTAACAGAAACAACCATGTCTCCAGCTTTCAAAGTAGGAGTCATCGAATTTCCATAGATTTGCAAAACAGGTAACCAAATTGTCGCAACCAATACAGCCAAAGCTGCTACGGTTACTAGGGTGAAAACAGTGCTACGTAAGGTGCGCATGTAGCGCTCACGATACTTAATTTTTCCTAACTCTTTTGAAAGCTCCTCAGCTTTCGGTAAGTCAGCTAAGGCAATTTTCTCTGATTTTTTCTCAAATAGTGGTTTCATTTAAAAAGCTTAACCCCTTAGGCCTCATCCTCAGTATTCTTTTTTGCATCCGCCATACGTTTGACGTTATAAAGATACGTGTCTGCCGCAGCCTGAGCTTCTTCAAAAACTTTACTAATTGCCAAGGCTGCTTCAGCGATGGAACCCGCATCAGTGACTTCTAGCTCACGACTCTCAAGTTTACCTTCAAGTTCTTTTACTTGATTTTGAAGCTCTTCAATTTCTTTAGCTTGCTCTACAAGCAGCTCAAACAAATCTGAACGACGAAGTTTTCTTAATTGTTTAGCATCAAGCACGTTAGGGCCTCCTTTTTAGTATTCGTTTTCACATAAAACTCACATAATTTTAAATGTATATTTATTCTAATTTTGAAAAAATAAAGACTAGATAAACATTTTTCATTTTGTCGTTTTATATATAGGCGTTTTGAAGAGCATTATAATATTTTTTCACGATTTTGAAAAGGGATTTTGTACAAGTGATACTTTTTAAGATTTTGTTCCCTAGTTCTAATTTTCTTAATATTTCGTCCTCTATCATTGTTAGGAAAGCTAATAATGATAGATATCTAAAGTCAAATATTGTTAATTTCGTAGGATTGATGTAGCTTAATTTTTAGCTTTATGTTACAATGCTAAATTAATTAGGTATAATTTTTTGTCTTTTCAGAAATATTACATCATTCAAGTAGAGGATTGTTTATGACAAATTTATCAAAAAAACACCAACAAGTTTTAGAAACTAAACACCGTTTATCAAAAGCACTTTATCTACTGATTACTGAACGACATTATGACAAAATCACTATCTATCAAATCTTAGACAAGGCCACTATCTCACGTCGAACATTTTATCGCTACTTTGATGATAAAACTGATTTAATGGATTTCTGTCTAGAAAACTTTGTCAGAGGATATTATCTTCAGCGAGATAATTTTATCTTGGCGAAAAAACCTGAAGATGTATTCTTAGTTACTTTGAATTTTATGTATGAAAACAAAGCCTTTATTTCATCACTTGTTGAAAGTGGGCACTTTTCATTACTAACAGAAAAATTCAATCAAAAATCTGCTCAAATCTATAAAACCATCAATTTGCCATGGTGTGTTGATGATACTGTAGATAGCAATATCGATTACATTTCCAAAGGTTTATTCGGTGCTTATCTTAACATCCTACAATTTTGGCTAAGTAAAGACAAGCCTGAAGAACCTGAACTCATTGCAAAAAACTTATCCCTTCTTTTTAATTCTATCCCTAGTTACTTCAATGCCCCTTCAGAAGAACATATAAAGATAAGAAATAAAAGATAGGGATATTTATTTTCTGAAATTTTCGTAATCATGCCTATACCCACCTTTCTTGACACCTTTTTACCATAAAGTTGACAAGAAAAACGCTAACATTGACAGATTTACCGTTTCCATTTTCCTATAAGTTGACACTATGCCATTGTTAGTTGACAAGAATTCAATATTTAGTTAACTAAGCAATCACTAATAGTATTAACTTATTCATAGTTTAAAAGGAAATCGTTCAGTAAAACTTACTTGATAAACTATTCTTTATTTTGTGTTCCCGTTTATAATAAGTCTCTTTGGAGATCTTAAATAGATAAAAGTCGGTAAAAACTTCTTTTTGCCGGCTTTTTTACATGAAATTTTCATATCATTTAAGCCTATTTTATTAAAAATGGTAAAATATCTTGAAAATTCGCTTATTTTTACACAATTTACACAGAGTTATTCACAAGCTGTGGATAAGTATGGCTATATACTGGGGATAACTTGTGTATAAACTAAGAACAAATGCCTTTATATCAAGCTTTGAGAGCTATCCACATTTTTGGAAAACTTGCTGTTAATAACTTCTATTTTTAGGTTATTTTGGGCAAAAAAAGGAGCCAATTCTTGAAAATCAGCTTCTTTTTCCACATTTATAGTAAGTCATCACGACTAACTTGTTCAAATTTTTGATCGCCATCATTTAATTTATCCCAAATCACAACTTTTCCGGCTTTCAAAGATTTCTGAACATCAATGATACGTTGGTTAGATGACCCACGGAATTGTAGCATCAAGTTTTTCTTAGTGATATCAAAGCGACCATCTACCAAAATATCAATTAGGCTTAGCATTTCTAGTTTATCTGGTGTTTCTTGCATCATTTCTTCCCAAGTATATCCAGTCCAAGACCAAATATCTTTTTCAGGAAGTTCACGGCGAACACGCTTAATTAATGGCAAGAGAAAACCTGTATTTAAGAAAGGTTCTCCACCAAGAAGCGTCAAGCCTTGAACATAAGGCTGCGCCAGGTCAGCCATAATTTGCTCTTCTAACTCTTGTGTGTAAGGCTGCCCTGCCTTAAATGACCAAGTTGCAGCATTATAACACCCTTTACAGTGGAACATACAACCTGATACGTAAAGTGAGTTACGCACCCCTTCACCATCAACAAAGTTAAAGGCTTTATAATCGATAACGCGACCTTCACTTAAATCTTCTGACTTCCATTCACCAGGCTTGGGAGTATTCCAGTTTTTTTCTTCCATCCTAGCCTTCTTTCTACCTTTTTATTTCTATTATACTGATTAATCAGTCTCCAAAGTTATCCAGTAACGCTCAACAGCATCTAAAACATCTTCAAGCTGGCCACCATTGGCTAATATTACCTTACGACTACCTTCATTGTCATCATGACATGTGACCAAAGCTTTGGTGATATTTTTCTTCTTCGCTTCTAATAATCCTAAGCGTAGCTGTTCTTTAGCATATCCTTTACGACGTTCAGATGGACGGATAGAATACCCAATATGTCCACCTTGCTTCAAAAGATTCTCATTTAAGCGTAAGCGCAAATGCAAAAATCCTAAAGCCCTGCCATCATCAGAAAAAAACACAAACTGAACGGCTGGAACAAAGTTAGCAGGCACATTAATCCCCATCTCACTCAGGCGATTGCTTTCAAGCCAATCCTCGTAATCAAAGTTATCCACATCCCAGAAACCACCATCGTGGGCAGACTGGCTCATTTCAAACTCTTTCATCATCTCAATAACGGCTGCTTTATCTGATAATTCAGGTCTTCGTAATTGCATAAGCTTACCTCTTATTTACTTTTTTTCTTCGCTTTTTCCAAAAATTGTGCTTTCAATTCATTGACACGCGCTTTTTTATTACCTTTAGCAGTTGAATGTTTTTCATGAAAACGCTCAACCTGTTGCATGCCTTTATAATCTAATTGGTATTTTCCCACGATTTTTTCCTTTCTTCAAGTTTTTATCAATATAATAAAGAAGCTGGGACAAGCGTCTCCAGCTTCAATATGTCATGAAACTGTCTAAACCATAATTATTGGTTAACGAGTCTTATTAACAACTCTTATCTTTGTGCATGTGGTAGTCACCAGGGTTTTTAATTGTTGAACCATTCATGTGTTTAACACGTGCAGAAATTTCTTTGTGACGACCATTAACCATTGGACGAGCTTGAGGGTTACCAAGGTATCCACAAGTACGTTTAACAACGTCTACTGATTTTGGATCGCTGTTGCCACAGTTTGGACAAACAAATCCACGTTCTGTTGGTGTGAAGTCTCCTTCAAAACCACATTTATAACAACGGTCGATTGGTGTATTTGTACCAAGGTATCCGACACGTGTATAAGCATAATCCCAAACAGCTTCTAGAGCTTTCGGATTTTGTTGAAGAACTGGGTATTCACAATAGTGAATGAATCCTCCTGTTGCACCAGCTTCTGGGTAAACTTTTTCAAAATCAAGTTTTTCAAATGGTGTTGGATTCTTACGAACATCATAGTGGAATGAGTTTGTATAGTATTCTTTATCAGTGATATCTTTAACAATACCAAATTTCTTAGTATCAAGACGGCAGAAACGGTCAGTCAAACTTTCAGATGGTGTTGAATAAATTGAGAAGTGATAATCATATTCATCTGACCATTCAACACAATAATCTTTCATTTTACGGATGATGTCAACTGTGAATTCTTTAGCTTCAGGATTTATTTCCCATTCTGGTCCAAAGAAGACTGTTCCGACTTCATAAAGTCCAATGTAACCAAGTGATACTGTCGCACGACGGTGACGGAAAAGTTCGTCAACGTTATCGTATTTACCAAGACGTTTACCAAAAGCACCATATTGGTAAAGGATTGGAGCATTTGCTGGAGTAGCTTCTTTAACGCGTTCAACACGGTAAACAAGCGCATCTTTACAAATTTCCATACGTTCGTTGAAAAGTTCCCAGAATTTATCCATATCACCATGTGATTCCATAGCAATACGTGGAAGGTTGACTGTAACAACTCCAAGGTTCATACGTCCTGAGTTGACTTCAACGCCATTTTCATCTTTCCATCCTTGAAGGAATGAACGACATCCCATTGGCGCTTTAAATGAACCAGTCAATTCAATGATTTTATCGTATGAAAGCACATCTGGATACATACGTTTTGTTGCACATTCCAAAGCTAATTGTTTGATATCATAGTTTGGTGTGCCTTCTTCAAGGTTAAGACCACTCTTCAATGTGAAGATTAGTTTGGGGAAGATAGCTGTACGGTGTTCGCTACCAAGACCTTGGATACGAATTTTAAGAATAGCTTTTTGAATTTCACGTTCAAACCAGTTTGTACCAAGTCCAAAACCAAGTGATGTAAATGGTGTTTGTCCATTTGATGTGAACAAAGTATTGATTTCGTATTCAAGACTTTGCATCGCATCGTAGATATCTTTTTTCGTTTTTGTACGTGCGTAGTCTTCGCGGCGTTCTTCAGCAACCCATTCCTCAGCATCTTTTAAGTGCTTTTTGTAGTTAAGTTCAGCATATGGTGCCAAGAATTCATCGATACGGTCTGCTGTACATCCACCGTATTGGCTTGAGGCAACGTTAGCAATGATTTGTGAAATTTGTGCTGTTGCTGTTTGGATTGATTTTGGACTTTCAACTTCAGCATTACCAATCTTAAAGCCGTTACCCAACATTCCCTTGAAGTCAATCAAACAACAGTTTGTCATTGGAGTATATGGGCTGTAATCAAGGTCGTGGAAATGAATATCACCTTTTTGGTGAGCATTGGCAACGTGAGCTGGCAACATTTTAAGACCGATTGATTTACCAACGATACCTGCAGTCAAGTCACGTTGTGTATTGAAGACTTCACTGTCCTTGTTAGCGTTTTCATTAACGACAGTTTGATCTTTGTTCAAAAGTTTATCAATCGAAAAGTTGATATCTGTCGCTTGAGAGCGTGCAAAATCGCGTTTTGTACGATAATTAATATATTCTTGAGCAATTGCGTATTCATTAGCCTCTAAAAGTTCATGCTCAACGATATTTTGAATTTCATAAATTTTGACGTTGTCTTTGAAGCGATCAAAAATTTCAGCGATGATATTATCTGAAATAGTTTCCAATTTTGCTTCAACAACTGGTGACATTTTTGTCACATTATTGCTTGCTTTAACCAAAGCATTATAAATTTTATCTGAATCAAAGTTTACAGAACGTCCATCGCGTTTGATAACTTTTACAGTAGGTTGTGCAGCAATTTTTTCTTTTTCTAATGTAATCATATGAACACTCCTTCTTACTCGTCTATTATAACACGGGACAAAAAAAAATCAATATCTTGTGGTCACTTTTTTTGTCGACCACAAGATATTGCGTTTTTCTTTATTTTTTATGATAGACGGTAAAGTCTGTAATGCCGCCGATTTGGACCTCTTCATAGTTAGAAGAAAAATTATTTTTAAGTGAATCAGAAATTTTTTGGTCCTTATTGACCACAATATATGACCCCATATTTTGTAGCAATTCATCTTCTAAAACTTTTTTATTAGCAGATTTAGCAGTATTCACAACTGGAGATGTAAATTGTGAACTACTTGCTAGCTTACTATTGATTCCAATTTTAGATGAGTCATCCCAAACGTAGACAGTATCATTTTTAGTCGCATTTTTGGCAAGATAAGTTGCAATGATACCACGTTCACTATTGGCATTAGCAGATAAAACAGTGTGCACCAAAGGCTGCCCAACACCAAAGACAAGCACTAAAATTGGTAAATAGAGGTGACGTTTAAGATATAAACCAAAAATTCCAGCATTATCTGATGCTTTTCTGCAACGGTGTGATGTTTTAGTCAAACTACATTGATATTGTTCACCCAAAACGATAGCAGTCAACACCAAACCAAAAGGCAGTGCTGCCAATAAGTTATAGAATTGATAACTTTGTGTAAATAAATCAATCGCAAAGAAGACGATAAAGACTAGTAAAATAAGCCATTTAGCTACTTTATCTTCACCTTTGACAACTTTTCCAAATGACACCGCACCAAGCAAAAGCCCTGATGCCAAAGCCAGTACAAGTTGGAACAACAATGTCAAAATCAAATTACCGTCACTTACTGCAAAATTAGTAAATTGGTAAACAATAGCTTGTGTAATATAAGGTGACAATACTTGCGCATTCAAGATAAAGTATCCAGCTGTGTAAAAGACTAAAATAGTCCCGAAAATGATACACAACAATTGGTAAAAACCACGCGCAAAATGTCTTTGTTTCAAATTAAAGACGATAATTGTTAGGAAAGAAAGCGCCCAGAACACCAAAGTACGTGGTTCTAGAAGCATAGCTGCAGCGCCCGCAAATCCATATAAAATAAAAGCTTCATCCTTGATAATATCAGCAAAATATTTTGTTAAGAACCACAATGAGACCATAACAAAAGGCATTGCAAATTGGATAGGATACAAACCACCAAAACCAAGGGCAACATTAAGTAGATAAAAAGCCCCACTAAATGCCGCTGCCACACGTTGGCTGTTGGTGAAATAGTTAACCAATTTATAGAAATAAATTCCTGATAAATAGAAGGTAACGATTTGAATTGGAACCAACCACAACGTTGAACCAAGGTAATAAGCCAAGGCGATCACTGCATAATACAAGAAACCACCTGTCACAAACATGTCTGTAAATGGAAGATGTCCTTGCGTAAACATTAATCCAATATAAAGATTTTGTGATTGTAGACTATTTGCCATGTCTGTAAACATTGGCACGGCTACTGATAAGCAGCTCACCACAACACTCAATAACAAAATATAAAGTTTATGAGGTTGAGGCACCTTTGTTCGTCTAGAAGGTTCTAGATGGCTGCTAACTTCACCGATTTTACGAGATGAACGACTGTATGATGGCACAGCGGTCTGATCTACATTTGCTTGTTCTGATGTATTCACTTATTCTCTCCTTGAATTGTCATACTCTAAGTATAACAAAAACTAATCATTAGTCAATTTACTAAGAATAGCACAGTAAGCTAAAAGTTCCCTAAAACGGTGACGGCGCTTGGATTGGTAGCGCTTTAGGAAATCCTTTTCTTCTTTACTTAAACGACTATTTTTGTCCATAAAATACCCTCCTTTATTTTACTTATTCGTAAAATAAAAAAAGCCACTTTTGACTTCCTTAGTATAACTAACAAAAAAAGAGGCTAGGATCACCCCTAACCTCTCATCGTACAAATTTAGTCTTCATCCAAGAAGCTGTTGAAAACTTCTTCAATCATATCCCATTCAGCATCTGAATCTTCAGGGATTGGTTGAAGGTCGCCTTCAGTACCATCTTCATTTTCAGTGAATGAGTAAGCTTGAATTTCAATTTGACCTTGTTCGTCTTCTTCAGCACCTGCTGGTACCAAAAGAACATAGTTTTTACCAAATTCTTCGCGACCGTCGATTGTCAAAAGAATTTCAAAAAGTGTTTCATTACCTTGTTCGTCTACAAGTGTAATAACTTCATGCTCGTGATCATGATCGTGGTTATGGTTATGTGCCATAATAGTCTCCTTTAAATGAATTAATGATTAGATTAAAACATTCTATCTAAATAATTTTGCAAAATAAGCTGTGCAGCTAATTTGTCGATAACTTTTTTACGTTTACCACGACTAACGTCAGCCTGTTCTACTAACATACGTTCTGCTTGAACAGTTGTTAAACGTTCATCTTGATAATCCACAGGAATATTGAAAAGTTCTTTAATTTGGTCACCGTAAGCCTTACTTGCTTCTACACGAGGTCCTTCAGTATTGTTCATATTCTTAGGTAAACCAACCACAAACTTATCAACTTTATACTGTTTAACTAACTCTCCAAGTCTTTCAAAGCCAAACTCGCCAGCTTCTTCATCAATTTTGATAATTTCTACGCCTTGTGCTGTAAAACCAAGTGGGTCGCTAATCGCTACACCAACAGTCTTTGAGCCGACATCTAGTCCCATGATTCTCATTTCAAATCGATTCCATTTCCTTTGAGATAATAGCGGACAAGCTCTTCAACAATTTCGTCACGTTCGTATTTACGAATCTGATTTCTGGCATCATTGTAACGAGGCACATAAGCAGGGTCACCACTTAGGACATAACCTACAATCTGATTAATTGGGTTATAACCTTTTTCATCAAGAGAGCGATAAACCGTTGTTAAAGTTTCACTAATTTCTTTCTTGTTGCTATCGTCTAAATTAAAGCGTACAGTTTCATCTGTAAATCCCATACTTACACCTTCTTTCTAAATAGCTGTCACCAATTATTATAGCTTATTCACTAAGATTTCACAAGAATCTGACTTTATTTAACCAAAGTTTATTGAGATTCCCAAGAATTTTCAGTAAAAGTGGTCAGAAAAGCTGACATAAAAAGGATGTAAACTTTTTCATTTTTCCACTATTTAAGCTTTATTTCACACTAATCAAGAGTTAAAAAAAAGACACCAGAAGGCATCTTTTCTACTATATATTATATTACAATGCTGCACGAAGACGAGCTTCGGCATTTTCCACATTACGAATTGAGCGTGGCAAGAAAGCACGGATATCATCCTCTTTATAACCAACTTGAAGACGTTTATCGTCAATCAAAATTGGACTTTTTAGGATACGTGGATTAGCTTGGATAAGGTCGATAACCTCACTTAAACTTAATTCCTCAATATCGCAGTCAAGTGCTTTTGCATAACGGTTTTTAGATGAAACAATACTTTCAATACCATTTTCTGTTTTTGTTAATATCGCTAAGATTTCTTCTCGTGATAGTGGTTCTTTTCCTAAATTCTGTTCTTTATAAGGGAGCTGATGAGCGTTGAGCCATGTTTTGGCTTTCTTACAGCTTGTACAACTTGAAATTGTGTAAATTTTAATCATGTGCACTCTCACTTTCTATCCCATGATAGTTGTATTATAGCACACATACATAATGGAGCACATGGGACCTAAGACCTATTTTTTCGAAAAGTCAATTAAAAAGATTTATCTTTTTTTGCAAAAATTAACGACTTTTGAGCCACAAATAACCAAAAAAGCCTGAAACGCATCGTTCCAAGCTTTAAAGTGCTTTCAAAATTATTCTTCAATTTCAATCGCATCATCCAAATCAAGAACAACTTCATCTACATTTTCAGTAGTTACTGCTGATTCTTCAGAAAGTTTTGCTGCTTTTTCATCTTCAGTTTCTTCAACAAGTCCATAATGAACACGAACTTTGTGGTCGATTTCGTCAAAGATTTCTGGGTGATCTGCCAAATATTTCTTAGCATTTTCAGAACCTTGACCAATCTTCTCACCATTGTAAGAGAACCAAGCACCAGCTTTTTTAATGATATCCAAATCACTAGCGATTTTAATCAATTCACCAGTGCGTGAAATTCCTTCCCCATACATGATTTCCACTTCAGCAGTTTTAAATGGTGGAGCAACTTTGTTTTTAACAACTTTGATTTTAGTTTCTTTACCAATGTTGCTATCTTTTTGATCACCAGTACCTTTGATTTGTGTGTTTCCTCGCACATCTAGACGAACTGAAGAGTAGAATTTAAGGGCACGTCCACCAGGTGTAGTTTCTGGGTTACCAAACATAACACCAACTTTTTCACGCAATTGGTTGATAAAGATGGCAATTGTTTTTGTTTTATTGATAGAAGCTGATAGTTTACGCATAGCTTGACTCATCATACGAGCTTGCAAACCAACGTGGTTATCACCAATATCACCATCGATTTCGGCACGTGGAACAAGAGCTGCAACAGAGTCGACAACAACAAGATCAACCGCACCTGAATCAATCAATTTTCCAGCGATCTCAAGACCTTGTTCTCCTGAATCAGGTTGTGACAAAAGAAGTTCATCAATATTAACACCAAGGGCTGCTGCATAAGCTGGGTCAAGGGCATGTTCAGCATCGATAAAGGCTGCGATACCGCCTTCTTTTTGAGCTTGTGCTACAGCATGAAGGGCAACAGTTGTTTTACCTGAACTTTCAGGACCATAGATTTCAATGATACGTCCTTTAGGGTAACCACCTGCACCAAGAGCGATATCAAGAGCCAAACTACCTGAACTCATCACTTGAACTTTTTGTTCAGCGCGTTCGCCAAGGCGCATAACAGCTCCCTTACCAAAATCTTTTTCAATTAATTTCAAAGCATCATCAAGTGCTTTTTTACGCTCATCACCGAATTTCTTCGTGATAGTTTCTGTTTTCTTTGTCTTTTTAGCCAAATTTTTCCCTTTCTGTTTGTTCAAACTAGCTCTATTATAGCAGAATTTAATCTTGTAATAAAGCTTGACGTACTAAGTTAAATGCATACAAACATGCAATATGACGCACATCTGAACGGCTTCGTCCACCTATGAGAACACGAATAGAATGAACTTTTTCTCTAGTAGCAATACCAATGAAAACTGTTCCCGCTGGGTGACCTTCTAAGCTATCTGGTCCTGCAACTCCTGTCAATCCAATCCCAAAATCAGCATCTGTTAACTTGCGAGATTGCTCAGCCATTTTCTCAGCTGTAAAGTGACTAACAACCCCGTGTTCTTGCAACTCTTCTAATGGAATCTGAAGCATTTTTGATTTTTCTTCAATGCTATAAGTCACAAAACCACCATTAAAGACTGATGAAGAGCCTGAGAAGTCTGCAATACTTGATTGAAATAGCCCTGCTGTTAAACTTTCTGCAGCTGTGATAGTCTTGTGTTTTTTCTTAAGCAAATCAAAAACAACACGCGCCATACTATTGTCATCACCGTAACCATAAAGCAAATTCTCAAGCGGAATGCTATTTAAAGTCTTCTTAGAAAGAATTTTTTGCTCTAGCTGGTCTAGTTTTTCCTTAGCTGATTCAATGTCGTCTGCTTTCGTTGACAAACGCAGCGTTACCTCACCTGTCTTAGCATATGGCGCAATGGTTGGATCGGTTTGGTTGTCAATCAAATCTGATAAAACAGTTACCAGTTGGCTTTCTCCTATGCCAAAGAAACGCAAAACACGTGAATAAAGTTGCTTATGGTCGCTAGATAACAAAGGCACTAAATAATCCCAGACCATGGGCTTAAGCTCACTTGGTGGGCCAGGAAGAACAACATAAGTGACGCCGTCAACTTCAATCACTCCACCTACAGCCAAACCAGTGCTATTTTGCAAAGGAGTTGAACCTTCAATCAGTTGAGCTTGGCGTTCATTGTTAGCTGTTCTTGTAAATTGAGGACGTGTCGCAAAGAACTCATTTAGACGTTTACTTGCCTGTTCGTCAAAGACCAGATTACGCCCTAAATATTTTGCTAAGGTTTGCTTTGTCAAATCATCCTCAGTTGGTCCTAAACCACCACAGAGAACAACTAAATCGCTACGCTTACTTGCCAAATCAATGATAGACAAAAGACGCTCTTCATTGTCCCCAACAGCTGTTTGGAAAAAAACATCAATCCCTAACTTGGCAAATTCTTCAGATAAAAATTGCGCATTGGTATTTGTGATTTGTCCTGTTAAAATCTCTGTTCCTACAGCGATAATCTCAGCTTTCATAATTGCCACCTACTTATCTATTCGTAATTTAGTTTTATTCTATCAAAAATTGCTGAAAATTAACGTTTTTTTGCAATAAGCTTCACGTAAACAAGTGTAAAAATGTTGTAAACTTACTTTACATCACTGTCAACGACAGTTTTTTTCATAATTATCACAGACAAGACTGCAAGCAAAACCAAAGATAGCATAAAGTTGATTGCCATGACTGCTGAAACAGACATTTGCTTCACCATAAAACTTAATATGCATAGTAGTAAAACACTTCCTATACGACTTACTGTTGACTTAAATGAAATCAAAGAAGAAGTAGTCTCAACAGAAACCATTTTGTTAAATTGATAATTTAAAATAAATTCAATCACATAAAAGACAAAAACAAATATGAAATAAGCTGTCAAGAAAATCTCAATCTTCCCTAAAAAGAATGTCAACGGTAGAAAAACAATCAACGGACTGAACTTAAGCACACCAGCATACTTTTTAACACCATCAATGTTGATAGAATATGAAAAAAGCGTGATGACTTGAAAAGTAATATAAAAGAACGGAAAATACTGACTATCAATCCCCTTGCTTAAGAAAAATGATTGCCAAAGCTGAAAATGTGTCTGAAAGAAAATCTGAGTTAGAAAATCAAAAATCAGAATTAAACTCAAACGTGGCTGCTTGCGAAGTTCTTTAAAACTATCAGTAATTTGCTTTTTCAAAACCATTACATGACTATCTTGTAGTGAGTCTGACTTTGTTGTTTCCTTAAAAAAGAAAAAACTGATAAGGGTTGAAGCCACAAGAAAAACTGTTCCTAAGACATAAATGTTAATCCCGATAAAGTGATAAAGAATCCCACCTAAACTACTTCCTAGTAAGAGTCCAACGATTTCTAGACGATTACTTAAGGCCAGAAATTTTCGAAGTTCTGCTCTATGGTGTGCTAATTTAAGCTGATTAATAATGTAAGCATCAAGCGTTCCACTATCTAAAGCTGCGGCAATCCCGTAACAAAACCAAGCCGCAAAAATCAAGTAAAACTGATTGCTAAATAGCACAATCAAAAACATGATGATTAAAAATAGCTTTGACAGGCTGTAAAGATTTTTTCTGGAATAATTATCTGCTAATAGTCCACTTGGAAATTCAAATAAGACGATAGCAATACTATAAGCTGACTGAATGATTAGAATTTGTGATAAACTTAAACCTTTTGCTAATAAAATTACTGTCAAAATAGAATGCGGCAGCGAATAAGCCACACTAACCAGAAAATTTGATAGTAAAAAAACTAATGTGTTCCTTTTTATGCTTAAACTTTCCATATCCCCCACCAATCCTTCACAGAATTTTCTTTACAAAATACCTTATTTCACTAATACTGTCAAGATGTTTTACAGATAATTGACAAGAGTGTCAAAAAAAGCCACCTGACACTATCAGATGACTAAATTGATTTAAAATCACAATCTACTTCATGGTCATTTACCAAACCTGCTGCCTGAAGAAAAGAATAAACACAAACAGGACCTACAAATTTAAAGCCGCGTTTTTTTAAATCCTTAGAAAGATTTTCAGATAAAGGCGTGCTAGCTGGAAAATTCGCGTAATCCTCCACCTTATTTACGATAGGAGCGTAACCACCCCAACGCCAAAGATACTCATCAAAAGAGCCAAACTCTTTCTGAATCTTGATAAAAGTTTTAGCATTTGTACGTGTCGCATAAATCTTACGACGATTTCGAACGATTGCTGGATTTTGAAGAAGAACCTCAAGTTCATCATCAGACATCTGCGCTACCTTTGCCACATCATAATCATAGAAGGCTTGGTTAAATGAGGCGCGTTTATTAAGAATGGTCTCCCACGAAAGACCAGCTTGATAAGTTTCAAGGCACAAAAGTTCAAACAATGCTTGATCATCATGCAATGGTTTTCCCCACTCCATATCGTGGTAAGCAACATATAAAGGATTACTTTCCTTTACCCAACTACAACGTTTCATGTGAAACATCTCCTAAAATTCCTTGATTCTTAGCCTTTCATCAGCATCTTAAGGCTTGATTTGATGTATTGTTCTGCTGTTTCATTTGTGCCTTCAAAGAACTTACGAATTTTCTTAAGCTCTGCTGCTTTGTAGCCAAGTGCCAAAAGAGCTTCCATGGCTTCTTCAAGCTGCTCGTTTACTGCCGCTTTGGTCTGAGAAACTTTGCCATTTTCCACAGAAACATCGATGAATTTTCCTGCCAAATCCAATACCATTTGTTGGGCAGTCTTTTTCCCGATTTTCGGAAATTTCATCAAGTATTTGATGTCGCTTGTGTCGATAGCATTGACCAAACCTTCATTATCATCCACTGCGATAATAGCTAGCGCAGTTGTAGGACCAATCCCAGAAACTGAAATCAGATTAAGAAAAACAGCCTTTTCGTCTTCAGTATGAAAGCCAAACAAAAGTTGAGCATCTTCACGAATTACTTGATGAAGGTAGACTTGGATATCTTGATTCATCAAATCTGAAAAGCTGTAAGGATTAGCAACATTGACAATATAGCCTAATCCCCCTGCTTCAATGACAATGTATTTCGCAGTAATTTTAGTTAATTTTCCTTTGATATAATCGTACATTTAGTATTTTCCTAACTCTCTTAAACTTGAGTGATTTTCTTGAATACGACGGAACATTTTTTCCATGTCTGACTTGGTAAAATTAACAAGTACTGGACGTCCGTGTGGGCAGTTATAAGGGTTCTTACATTGAGATAGTTGAACAATGAGTTGTCGGGCTGAATAGTCATCAAGTGTATGGTTAGCCTTGATTGATCGTTTACATGACATCATAATCGCTAACTCAGCACGGTATTTCTTGACAGAAACTTCATTGGTCAACAGCAACATGTCGCACATTTCATAAACAGCTGTCTCAATCTCCTCTTCCTTCATCCAAATAGGATGCTCGCGAAGGATAAAAGTGTTATTGCCGTATGGTTCTAAATTAATGCCAACTTGCTTTAGAAGCTCCATTTTTTCTTGAATTTTGATGAAATCTGCCCCAGAAAACTCAAATAGATATGGCATCAGCAACTGTTGTAATGAATCATCAACTTCGCCAATTTTGTCACGATAATACTCATACTTGACACGTTCCTGAGCCGCATGCTGGTCAATGATATAAAGCCCACCATTGCCTTGCGCAAAAAGATAAGTGCCGTGCATTTGCCCAAAGTACTCTAACTCAGGGAAAGTAGAAACTTCCTCCTTATCAAGACTTTCAATCATGCGATTGATTTTCGTTTTATTTTTAAAATCAAGATCATCATGCTCATCATACGCTTGACCTGCCGCTGAACGCTGTGCATACCTAACTGAAGATTGCTTGTCAACTTGCTTGACAGCTTTGTCAACCTCATTAAATAACTGCGCTGGCTCTTCTTCAACCGTATCTAATTTCACAAAGAAATCGTGACGTTCCTTATCATAGTAAAGGTTGGTTTGTTTTAAAGGCAGACTCGTTTGCTGAGGTTTTGAAAAACCTCGAGTACTTGACTTAGCTAGATTTTCAAGAGCATCTGGAATCAAATCTTGCTCACGCAAACTCTCTGCAATAGCTGAGCTAATTAAGCTCATGAGTTCTTTTTCTTTTGAGATACGAACTTCTTGTTTAGTTGGGTGAACATTGACATCGGCAAGATAAGGGTCGATTTGAATGTCAATGACCGCAATTGGGAAACGACCAACCATCAATTTTGATCCATAACCATCCAAAATCGCACGGTTGAGCAAGAAGTTTTTGATGTAGCGACCATTAATTAAAATGGTAATGTAATTGCGATTTGCACGCGTCAATTCTGGTAAGCTAATATAACCTGAGACTTCAAAATCAAGGTCAGCATTTGAGATTTCAATCATTTTCTTAGCTGTATTTAAACCGTAAATACCAGCGATGGCTTGACGCAAATCACCTGTCCCAGAAGTCGTTGTCATTTGACGACCATCATTAATCAAAGTAAAGGCAATTTCTGGGTGAGCTAGGCTCAAGCGATTAACCACATCAACGATATGAGCCAACTCTGATTGCAAGCTCTTCATATATTTGAGACGAGCAGGAGTGTTGTAAAAAAGATTTTCAACGGTAATTTTTGTCCCGACAGGTGTTGAAATTGCTTCTTGTCGCTCAATCTCGCCCCCCTTTGCCACTAAAAGCGTTCCATAGTGTTCATCAGCAGTCGCTGTTTTCACTGTAAAGTGGCTAATTGAGGCAATGGAAGGAATGGCCTCACCGCGGAATCCCAAAGTTCTGATACGAAAAAGATCAGCTTGGCTTTTAATCTTACTTGTAGCATGGCGATGCAAACTTAAAGCCACATCCTCTTGAGAAATTCCCTCACCATTATCAGTGACTTGAATATTCTTAAGACCTGATTCTTCAATCTCGATGGTAATCTGACTACTTCCAGCATCAATCGAATTTTCAACCAATTCTTTAACCACACTGGCCGGTCGTTCAATCACTTCACCTGCAGCAATCTGGTTGGCCAAAACCTCTGGCAACTCAATAATTTTGCTCATAATTTATCTGATAGAATGCAGTTTTGAAGCGGCATTCCTTTTCCTTTCATTCAGGATTGTTTACCTTTAATTATAACACAAAGTAAAAAGGCAATCTGCTTTTAGATTGCCTCTTACTTTTATAACATGTTTTTCAATTCATAAATGACATTCATAGCTTGCATTGGTGTTAGATTCATCAAGTCCACTTTTTTAAGAGCTTCAATCACTTCTTGGTTAATTGAGTCATCTGCAAATAAGCTAAGCTGCTCTGCAACAGGTTCTGCCGCTTCTGTCTTCACTTGAGTTTTCTCTTCAGTTTCTGCTGTCAAATGAAGCTGCGCAGCACCTGATTCGAGATTGGTTAAAATACTATCTGCTCGTTGCAACAAATCTTCTGGCAAACCTGCAATTTTCGCAACGTGAATACCATAAGATTTGTCAGCTGGTCCTTCTGCGATTTTATGAAGGAAAGTCACATCACCATTACGTTCAAGCGTTGCAACATGGACGTTGACAAGGTGTGTCAAGGCAGTTGACAGTGATGTCAACTCATGATAATGGGTCGCAAACATGGTCTTAGCACCAATGTGATCGTGGATATACTCAATGATAGATTGTGCTAAAGCCATTCCATCGTAAGTTGCTGTCCCGCGTCCCAATTCATCAAAGAGAATCAAAGATTTTTCACTGGCTCGTTTGATGGCTTGGTTGGCTTCCATCATTTCCACCATAAAGGTTGATTGACCTGAAATCAAATCATCCGCCGCACCAATACGTGTGAAAATCGCATCAAAAACGGGAAGACTGACACTCTCAGCAGCAACGTATGACCCCATCTGCGCCATGATAACCGTCAAAGCTAACTGACGCATATAAGTTGACTTACCACTCATATTTGGACCAGTAATCAGCTGAATATTAGTATTTCTGCCAAATGTGATGGTATTTGGGATATATTCTTGCGTACCCATGACTCTTTCAACAACCGCATGGCGACCTTTTTCAATCTTAATTTCATGGCTATCATTAAAGCTTGGACGAACATAATGGTTGTTTTCCGCAACCACTGCCAAACTTTGCAGAACATCGACTGTAGAAATAGCTTTTGCCAAATCTTGCAGACGTGAAATATAACGTTCCACCTGTGCGCGAACGCGCATGAAAATATCGTATTCCAGACTCGCTGATTGCTCACGCGCCTCAAGCATTTCACCTTCAATTTTAGCTAATTCTGCCGTACCAAAACGCTCTGAATTCTTCAAAGTTGCTTTACGGAAGAAGTAATCTGGCACCAAAGAAAGGTTAGAATTTGTTACATGGAAATAGTAACCATCTTTTTTATTGTAATCAATTTTTAGGTTTGTAATACCACTTGCCGCACGTTCTTTGGCTTCAATCTCAGCAATCCAGCTTGTCCCTTCGCGCATGACTTTACGATATTTGTCCAAAGTCTCATCAAAACCAGTTCTGATAATACTTCCTTCCGTAATCACTGCTTGAGCATCTGGGTCAATAGCAGAGCTAATCAATGACTCTAGCTCTGGTAAAGTGTCAATGCTGTTGACAAGCTTGTCAAGGTAAGGACTATCAAAAGATTCCAAGATAGTTTTAATAGTTGGCACTTGTCCCAAAGTGTGACCAAGTTGAAGCAAATCTTTTGGATTGGCTTTTCCAAATGACACACGACTAGCCAAACGCTCAATATCATAAACGCCTTTTAGACTGTCCGTCAAATCACTACGTTCAAAGAAGTTGTCTAAGAAAACTTGGACAATATTTTGGCGTTCCTCAATTTGTTCTTGATTAACCAATGGACGATCAATCCAGTTACGCAACAAACGCATCCCCATAGCCGTCTTAGTTTCATCAAGCAACCAGTAAAGACTACCGTGCTTCTTGCTTGTGCGAGCATTTTCTAGTAAATCAAGACTTGATTTTGTCGTATAAGACATTTGAAGATAGTCTTTGATTTCATAGTGAACCAGCTTTTGCAGGTGACTGAGTTCACGTTTTTGTGTCATATGAACGTATTGAAGTAATTTTTCAGCAGCAGAAATCTCTAACGCTGTTAAATTCGGGTCAATCAAATGCACATCTTCATAGCGCTCTTGCTCAAACGATAATAAGAGATTGAGTTGTTTAACCAAGCTGTGTTGCTCATCTTCAGAAAGGTCATAACCAACCACGATTTCACGAGCCTTGAGGTTTAAAATCTCACTTTTTAGGCTTGTAAAATCAGACAAACTTGTCGCGTAAAACTCACCCGTTGACACATCCATATAAGCCAAACCAAAGTTTTTGCCATCAGAATCAATAGCTACCAAGAAATTATTAGCATTATCTGGCTTAGAAGAATCAACCGCTGTCCCTGGTGTAATCACCTGAACGACTTCACGCTTAACCACACCAACTGCCTGCTTCGGATCTTCCATCTGCTCAGCAATGGCAACCTTATACCCCATCTCAACTAAGACATCAATGTATTGTTGGGCTGAATGATAAGGAACACCAGCCATTGGAATAGGATTGTCAGCATTTTTATTACGACTAGTTAAACTAATCTCTAAAATCTGTGCCGCCTTAACAGCATCCTCATAAAATAGTTCGTAAAAGTCTCCCATGCGGAAAAGTAAAAAAGCATCTGGATAGTCTTTTTTGACATCCAAATACTGTTGCATGCCTGGAGAAATTTTATCTTTTGCCATTACTTAACTCCTCGTTAATTTTCGTTTCCAAGCTATTTGTAATATATTGAACTAGGTCACTGGCATCCTGCATTTTTGCACGATAATCTTTGACAATTGGAAGGTCTGATAGTTCTTCTTGCAACTGGTCAGCTTGCTCACCAGCTTTTTTCTCAGCGTGCGCTTTATCAATCTTGTGAAAAAGCACAGCCTCCTGCTGATAAGCCTTCATATCTTTGATCAATTCTTCTAGTTCTGGAAAGTCCTTTATTTTTTCTTCAGCCTTTTGAAATTCGATGACGCTATCATGCTTTTTTATGACTTCTAGCAATCGTTCTACGGCTTCTTCATAGTTGCTCATAAGCCTGTTGACAAGTCACTTTCAAAGGCTTTTGCTGTTTCTTCATCTTTACAAATGACCAACAAAGTATCAGCGCCAGCCACAGTTCCTAAAATTTCAGCGATATCGCTGCTGTCAATCAAGTTGGCTAAAACATCAGCTTCCCCAAGATTAGTATGAAGCACAAGCATGAAACCAGCACGAGCCACTTTCAAAATATATGAGCGAATGTTAGCTCCAAAAGTTGTCTCTGACGTTTCAGACAAACTGTAATAAAGTTTTCCAGAAGCATCGCGCAATTTCAACAGTCCAATTTCACGAAGGTCACGTGACAAGGTCGCTTGAGTGACTTTAATGCCTTCTTCCTGCAAATGTCGCTTGATTTCCTCTTGTGTGCCGATATGGCCTGATTGAATCAAACGTTTGATTCGATTTTGACGTTCTATTTTATTCATTTAACTTTCCCTTTGTGTATATTTATCCTTAAAATTATACCAAAAAAATGGAATTTTTTCACCTTTCCTTGGGCTATCTTCCTTATAAAGTCTTAATTTTTACTCCTTCAAACGTTTTCTTGTCACTTGCCTCGTTTATTTCTTATTTTTATGTTAAAATAATATGACTAACTAATTTAGGAGAAAATCATGGATACTAAACGTACAATTGCAGAACGCATTCACACTATTGTTCCAGAATTAGACCAAGAACAAATTGTTAATCTGCTTGAAGTGCCAAAAAATTCTGATATGGGGGACCTTGCCTTTCCAGCATTCTCATTGGCTCGAATCCTTCGTAAAGCACCACAAATGATTGCAGCAGATATTGCTGAAAAAATGGACACAGCTGGTTTTGAAAAAATCGAAGCTGTTGGACCATACATCAACTTCTTCCTTGACAAAAAAAGCATCTCTGCTGATGTCCTAGGGCAAGTTATCGCAAACGGAAGCGACTACGCTAGCCAGGATGAAGGACACGGCCGCAATGTTGCTATCGATATGTCTAGTCCAAACATCGCTAAACCATTCTCAATTGGACACCTTCGTTCAACTGTTATCGGTGATAGCTTGGCTAACATTTTTGAAAAACTTGGTTATAAAGCTGTTAAAATCAACCACCTCGGTGACTGGGGTAAACAATTCGGTATGTTGATTGTTGCCTACAAAAAATGGGGTGACGAAGAAGCTGTTAAAGCTCACCCAATCGACGAACTCTTGAAACTTTACGTTCGTATCAACGCTGAAGCTGAAACTAAACCAGAACTTGATGAAGAAGCTCGCGAATGGTTCCGTAAATTGGAAGCAGGCGACGAAGAAGCTATCTCACTATGGCAATGGTTCCGTGACGAAAGTCTTGTAGAATTCAACCGTCTTTACAATGAACTTGGTGTTTCATTTGATAGCTTTAACGGTGAAGCTTTCTACAATGACAAAATGGATGAAGTTGTCGATATCTTGACTGAAAAAGGCCTTCTTGAAGAATCTCAAGGTGCTCAAGTTGTTAACCTTGAAAAATACGGTATCGAACACCCAGCATTGATTAAAAAATCTGATGGTGCAACACTTTACATCACACGTGACTTGGCTGCCGCTCTTTACCGCAAACGTACTTATGACTTTGCCAAAGCTATCTACGTTGTTGGTAACGAACAATCAGCTCACTTCAAACAATTGAAAGCCGTTCTTAACGAAATGGACTTTGAATGGAATGAAGACATCACTCACGTGCCATTTGGTCTTGTTACTAAAGAAGGTAAAAAACTTTCAACTCGTAAAGGTAACGTTATCCTTCTTGAACCAACAATCGCTGAAGCTGTTAAACGAGCTGAAGATCAAATCAACGCTAAAAACCCTAACCTTGCTGATAAAGAAGCTGTTGCTCATGCTGTCGGTGTCGGCGCTATCAAATTCTACGATTTGAAAACAGACCGCTTGAACGGTTACGACTTCGACCTTGACGCTATGGTATCATTTGAAGGTGAAACTGGACCTTACGTGCAATATGCTCACGCTCGTATCCAATCAATCCTTCGTAAAGCCGAGTTTACACCATCTGTAAACGACGTTTACAGCCTTGATGATGCTGAAAGCTGGGAAATTGTGAAACTTATCCAAGACTTCCCACGCATTATCAAACGTGCAGCTGACAACTTTGAACCATCAATCATTGCAAAATTCGCTATCAGCCTTGCACAAAGCTTCAACAAATACTACGCACACACACGTATCCTTGACGAAAGCCCAGAACGTGACAGCCGTCTAGCCCTCAGCTACGCAACTGCTACAGTTCTTAAAGAAGCACTTCGTCTTCTTGGCGTTGAAGCACCAAACGAAATGTAATCATTTCTGACAATATATAAAAAAGAGAGTTGGAATCTGTCCACTCTCTTTTTTCTTGATCTTTTTGAGCTAAAATAATAAACTATTGCCATAATCATAAAGGAGATTTTTATTATGACAAGGGAAAATCATCTCATGGAATTGCTCAGTAAAGCTTATGCTAGCTTACCTGATAGCGAACCTCTAAAAGCAGACATCTTTGCACTTGCTAAAGATTTGGAAAAAAACGAACACGATCAACTAGCACGTACCAAACTGGCTCATGCCATTTCTATGTATTTGCTAACGCATAAACTCAAGACATCACCTGAAATTACAGCACTTTACAAAGAAATTGCTGACAGCCCTGAAAAATATAAAGGTCATGCCGCTACTGCTATTATGCTAGGCAGCCTCTTTCATCCATAGTCAAAAAGACCGTTTTAACGGTCTTTTTTTACGCTTTCTTCTGGTCATTTAACCAATCAAAGATATTGTGATAGGTTTTCCCTGAGACTTTAGTTGTGCTTGTGCCGCCTTTTCCTTTATTACTTGGAGAAAAGCCTGATAAGTCTTTCGCACTTTTGATAGCAGAGACATCCTGCACCCCTGACACTTGGTCTTTAAAGAAATAAATCCAAGACAAATGCCCAATGTAAGAGACACCTTGCATGTCTGTTCCCTCGACACTTTCAAAGTAAGAAAACCACTTGTTCTCAGCTCCACTATCTAGCAAAGTCTTATAAATAGGTAATGAATAATCCTTTGGATTGACAATAGTGTCATTGGCTGCGTGAATAAACCACATTGGTGTCTCTTTTAACGCTAGCATTTTTTCCTCATCAAAATAAAGGGCATCTTTACGAATGAAGCTATTAGAAAAAGGTGAAATGGCGTATGAACCGTCAGCGTTTCTCTCATATTGATAATAAGAATAGGCTGCCGCTTGAGGAACTAGAGCCGCAAAATAACCAGGATTTGAAATAGCAAGATTAATCGTCATGTAGCCACCATTTGAACAACCTGCTAGGTAAATGCGATTGGTATCCACAGCAGGCGTACTCGCAACATAATTTTTGATGATATCCATCAGAATCTCTGTGTAACACGAATCGCCAGCGCCAGCACCATTGTTCCCATCGCCCTCATCCATCCAATATGTTGGGGTTTGAACCGCTAAAACATAAAGTCCTTTTTGATCATTTATTGAAAAATGCGATTGAATCTCAGGTCTTGCAAGAGCTACAACTTCATTTCCAAGAAGGGTAATGTCCGTGTCTACCCCACCTTCACCTTGACCATGCAACCAGATTAACAAAGGAAAACTTTCTCCCGATTTTAAGTGCTTAGGCTCGTAAGCCACATAATGAAGGGTGAGTTTTTCTGTTTGCTTCGTTAATGGATTGAGGTAAGTCCCAGAATAAAAGCCACGCTTATTAAAGACATCAGTATCAGGTGATAGACGGTTATGAATAATATCATAGCTTCCAGATAGTTCAGCCACTTCACCGTCACAAATTACCTCTAATCCATTTATAGTAACTGGATAATCTTCCAACCAAGTGTTATGCAAGGTTTCTAGATTGTAATAAAATGGACAAGCTATAGCTGCATTTTTCTGACTATCAAAAGTCACTGGCATTTTGATAACTAGATACTCACTGGCACTGCTGAATTCTTGTCCCTTATCATCTGACAAGTACACTCTACTAATCTGACGTTCTTTACCTGCAGTCCTGACTAGGAGCTTATCAGCAACAACTCCTGACACTTTATGCGTTAACTGTACCAAAAGTTTTGGAACACCTGGTCCACATTCATAACCTTTAATAATCATGGAAACTTTGGCAATTGTGACATTAATTCTTTTTGCCATCTCAAATCACTCCTATACATTGTAATCGTTTTCTTTAGTTTATGAATTTTCCGCACTTATGTCAATCAAAAAAAGACGGGTGAAATCACCTCGTCTTTTTGACTATTTATCGTAGTTGTTTCTTCTGATTTTAAAGTCAGAAGAAACAACTTCGTCAACATCTATAATGGAAATAAAAGCATCTGGGTCCAAATCAGCCATGATAGCTTTGACATCACGAACTTCACCTGGATTCAAAACAACGTACAAGATATTTTTTTCATTTCCTGAGTAAGCCCCTTGTCCATTTAGGTAAGTGACACCACGGTTAATACCATTCAAAATAGCATCCGCAGCTTCTTGCGATTTTTGGGTAATGATAATCATACCACGTACTGTATAACCACCATTTTGCACAATTGTTAGCACTTGGCTGTACACAAAACTTGCTACCAAAGTGTAAAGCATGTGTTGCAAATCAATGTAAACAAGTGACGCTGTCAATACAAGGGCATCCACAAATAGAAGCGTTTGACCTAATTTAAAGCCAAATTTTTCCTCAATCACGCGTCCAATGATATCTGTACCACCTGTCGTTGCACCATATCGAAAAACCAGTCCACTACCTGCACCAGCAAATAAACCAGCAACAACAGCAACCAACATCATGTCATTTTGTAACACAATTTTCACTGGTACTTGTTGCCAAAACCAGATAAAGAAGGAAAGTAAAACTGTCCCATAAATGGTCAAAACTAATGATTTTCGCCCCAAAACTCTAGCTCCCATGATAAACAAAGGAATATTTAAAATGAGAGAAGTATAAGCTGGGTCAATTTTATAAAGCGCATGGATAATCAAGGTTACCCCTGCAACGCCACCTTCAGCAAGAGCGTTTGCCATATTAAATTTAACAAAACCAAAGGTATACATTGCTACCCCAAGAGCAATCAACAATAAACTTCGTACTTGTCTAAGCTTTTGAGCCATATTACACTCCTCCTAAAACTAATTATAGGAAATTAATCAAAAGGTTAGTCATCAACAAAACGTCCAATAATATGAACATTTTCAGCAACCGAAACAAAGGCCTTAGGATCTGTTTTCCTCATCAAATATCTGAAATCATTGTACTCTTCACGAGTAATAATAGCTAGCAGAACTGCTTTCTTTTCATGATTGTAAGTTCCCTCAGCATTATTTATCTGTGTCGCTCCACGATGAAGTTTAGTGTGAATCATAGCGATAACTTTTTCTGGGCAGCTGGTTACAATCATTGCCTGCATTTTCTTTTGTTTTGTGAAAATCGCATTCGTCACACGACTTGAGACGAAAATAGTCACCATTGAGTAAAGGGCATACTGCCAACCAAATAGGATGCCCGCAAAAATCATGATGACGCCATTTACCATAAGGGAAATACTTCCGACATCACGTCCCGTTTTTTTACGAATGGTCAAGCTGACAATGTCAGTACCACCACTAGAAATACGTGATTTCAAACTAAATCCAACCCCAGTACCCATAACCAAACCACCAAAAATAGCATTGACAAGTGGATCCGTTGTTAGCGTAATCTCTGGAACAATTTGGATGAAGAATGAACTCATAGAAACTGTAATCAGAGTAAAAACGGTAAATTTATGACCAATTTTATACCAAGCCAAGATTAATAGCGGCAAATTAATGGCATAAAAAACGATAGAAATCGGTAATCTAAAACCAATCAAACGCTCGCTAATCGCTGACAAAACCTGTGCCAAACCAGTTGCGCCACTTGAATAGACATGTCCTGGTTGGAAGAAGAAGTTTACCGCGATAGCTGAAAGCAAACCATAAAAAAGAGAAGCGGAAATTTTTTCCGCATACTTCTCTCTTGAAATGCTTTGCATTGTTTTTAAAAGGCCATATTTCTTAGCCCAACGGCTAACGATATACTTTGTTTTCTTTTTTAAAGATGCTTTTTTAATCATTAGTTATTAGTTTTAGTTGCTAAAGCCAATTCTTCTAATTGTTTGTCTGAAACAAGGCTAGGTGCTTGTGTCATTGGGTCAGTTGCTTTGTTATTTTTAGGGAAGGCAATAACTTCACGAATGTTGTCTTCACCAGCAAGAAGCATAACGAAACGGTCAAGACCGATAGCAAGTCCACCGTGTGGTGGGAATCCGTAATTCATAGCTTCTAGCAAGAAACCAAATTGGTCAGCTGCTTCTTCAGCTGTAAAGCCAAGAGCTTTGAACATACGTTCTTGCAATTCACGTTGGTTGATACGTAGGCTACCACCACCGAGTTCATAACCGTTAAGAACGATATCGTATGCAACAGCACGAACTTTAGCAAGGTCACCTTCTAATTCGTGAGCTGATTCTTCAGTCGGCAATGTGAATGGGTGGTGAGCAGACATGTAACGCCCTTCTTCTTCAGACCACTCAAACATTGGCCAATCAACAACCCAAAGGAAGTTGAATTTAGAGTTGTCAACCATATCAAGTTCTTTAGCGATACGTGTACGAAGTGCACCAAGTGTGTTGTTAGCTACTTCAAGTGTATCAGCAACGAAAAGTACCAAATCATTGTCTTCAAGTTGTAAACTTGCTGTCAATTTATCTTCAATACTTGTCAAGAATTTGGCAACAGGTCCGTTAAGAGAACCATCAGTAAATTTAACCCAAGCAAGACCTTTGGCACCAAATTGTTTTGCGAATTCTGTTAATTTATCAATGTTTTTACGTGAATATTTGTCTGCGTTACCTTTAACAACGATAGCTTTTACAACTGGAGCTTGTGAGAAGACTTTGAAGTCAATATCCTTGACAACTTCTGTCAAGTCTTGTAAAAGCATTTCGAAACGAGTATCAGGTTTATCTGAACCGTAGTTGTTCATTGCATCATCATAAGACATACGTGGGAATGGCAATGTAACGTCGATTCCTTTAGTATCTTTCATGACTTTAGCAATCATTCCTTCAGTGATATCTTGGATATCTTTATCTGACAAGAATGAAGTTTCCATATCGACCTGTGTAAATTCAGGTTGACGGTCACCACGCAAGTCTTCATCACGGAAACATTTAACGATTTGATAGTAGCGGTCGAAACCAGCGTTCATCAACAATTGTTTTGTGATTTGTGGACTTTGTGGCAAAGCGTAGAAATGACCTTGGTTCACACGGCTTGGTACCAAGTAGTCACGCGCACCTTCTGGAGTAGATTTTGTCAACATTGGTGTTTCAACATCAATAAACTCTAAACCATCCAAGTAGTTACGGATTGAGTGAGTAACTTTTGCACGTAATTTGAAGTTATTAAGCATTTTTGGACGACGAAGATCCAAGTAACGGTAACGAAGACGGTTATCATCGCTAACTTCCACATCATCTTTGATTTCAAATGGTGTTGTTTTAGCGGTGTTCAAAACTATCAATGCTGATACTTTCAATTCAACAGCACCAGTTGGCAAGTTAGTGTTTTCTTGTTCACGTTGTGCAACGACACCAGTTACTTCGATAACGAATTCGTTACGAAGGCTTTCTGCAGTTGCCATAACATCACTTGAAACTTTCTCTGGGTTGATGACTAATTGCATGATACCTTCGCGGTCACGAAGATCGATGAAAATAAGTCCACCGAGGTCACGACGACGTCCGACCCAACCTTTTAGAGTAATTTCTTGGCCGATATGTTCGCTGCGAACACGACCAGCATACATTGTACGTTTCATTTGATATGATTCTCCGTTTTAAATTTATTCATTCCCATCTATTATAGCAAAAAGCAAAGAAAAACCCCACCCATGTGGGGGAGTTTTTCAAATTCTTTTCTCATTAAGCCTTTTCGGAAAGTTCTAAAATGAAGTTAGGCACCTAAGGGTATCAAAAAACATCTCAGAGAGATATAATTGTAATCACCACAACA